>Ga0302172_10000659_pt1 | contig 10249 bp, 4 predicted proteins | sample I_Fen_N2_3_FD_198777 | JGI IMG/M metagenome (GOLD analysis project Ga0302172, IMG submission 198777) | Peat permafrost microbial communities from Stordalen Mire near Abisko, Sweden - I_Fen_N2_3 | ecosystem: Environmental > Terrestrial > Soil > Wetlands > Permafrost | place: Sweden: Abisko... | reverse complement strand
CCGGAAGTTTTGTTCCGGGAGGGACTCTGCGGCTGGGTTTTATGCTGCTGGGCATAGCCCGGAGTGCAATAACAAATGAGCGCCGCCAGAAGCAACGGAATCGAAAACCAACGCAGGCGGACAGTAACGACATCGGCCTTCACGGGTGCGTTCTCAAGTGCAAGGGAGTGCGCGTTGACGACGTGGAGCAAAACCAAAGGATGGCGGATCATCGTAGCAAAAGTTAAACGGCAGCACCTGATTTTAACAGGTGCTGCCGTTCAAGGTTAGGACTCGAAAATGCGTTGAGCTAGAAAATGATCTTCAAGCCGTACTGCATTTCGCGAGAATTCTTCGCCTGCGTCGCCTGACCAGCAGTGCTGCTCAGGGTCTCGCGGGTGATGATGTTGTTGGTTTGGCTGCATACCTGGTACACCCCGCCAACGGCCGCGCCGCAATTTACTGAATTTGCGATGCTGCCGCCCTGCGTACCGTTAATGCTGCCACCACCGTTGAAATTGGCATGGTTAAAGAGGTTGAACATGTCAAAGCGGAACTGAATGCGCACCCGCTCACCCCATACCCGCCAGTTCTTGTTGATGGAGAAATCGGTATTCACATACCCGGGTCCAGAGCAAGCGCCAATGCGCATGACATTGGTGGGAATGGTTCCGATCTGATATCCGATCAGAGTTCCCGCATTCGGATTAAGGACCTGCGACCCACCCGTACCGGCCGTACAACCCTGGCCACTCCACAGTGGCCGCTGGGCGTTGGTGAACCCGCTACCAAATAAGGCACCCAGACCGCTATTGGCATTGTTGAGCGTTCGGGAGGTATCTTCCGAAAGCCCGCCCTGCGAGAACGTAGTGGACGTACCCGATGCGAACTGCGTGATCGCTCCGAGTTCCCACCCGCCGGCAACTGCCTGCACGATTTCGTGCTGGTCTTTGAGGTCAGGCAGGTAGTACACAAGGTTCGCCACGAAGATCTGCGGCCGGTTAATTTGAGTGTTGCCACGGTTCAAGGAAGGATTCACGCCCCACATGTAGCTATGCCACCCGAGACCGGCTGATGAATCGTCGAGTTGAACATCGCCAATGGAGTGTGAGTAGGTGTAGGCGGCCTGCAATTGGAATTTCTGCACCTGGTACTTAAACAGTGCCTGCAGGGAGTTATAGCTGGCAGAGCCATTGTGAATGAAGTTGTTGATGGAGCCCCAGCTTCCAGCACCGAACGAGCGCAATGCGTTCAATCCGTTGTTGGCATTGAGGAATGAGCCTTGCAGCCAATCCTGCGGCTGGACGTAATTCTGGTCCCAGTTATTCAGTACATGCACGGCGTGGTTGCCGACGTAAGCCAATTCCAGCGTCATGCTCTTGTTGAAAGCGTGCTCCGCCGCCAAGTTCCACTGCAAAGAATACGGAATGATGGCATCGGGATTGACACCACCGGTTGGCGACGCACCACCCGTCGGAAGTCCGGGCGCATTCGGCCCGCCCAGTGTTCTCTGCACGTTGGCATTGAGCACGAACGGTACGTTGTAGGTCAAGGCGTAGCCGAGCGGTGAGGTACGGTCGCGCTGGTAGAACATGCCGAATCCGGCGCGAATGGCGGAGTTTCCGTCACCCTTCGGATCCCAGGAGAGACCTACGCGCGGTGCGAAGGCGTTGTACTTCAAGTTCTGCAGATACTTGTTCGGCCCGGGCGTTCCGGGGACGAAGTTCGTTCCGTATAACTGGTTGAACTGGCCGCAATAGTCGGTCCCGGGGGCTACCGATACTCCATTACAACCGTTGCCGCCAAGCGCGGGATTGTACAGCGAGGGCACAAAGTTGGACACTGCGTTGTTCGGGTTGAAGGGCGGGTTCAGGATCGAATACCGCAGCCCGACATCGACTGTCAGATTGCGACGCGCTTTCCAGTTGTCGGCAGCGTAAACCTCGTAATCGCGCCACCGGATCTGGTTGTCGAGGTTAACCGACGGTTCCGACAGGCCCCATACAGCGCCCGGAACCATGACGTTCGCCAACTGGTTGCCGGTAGGCTTGTTGGTGTCCCAGTCCGCACTACCGAACGTAGGATACTGCTGGCTGTTGGCGCCGTTCATCTCGTGCTTGCCGTTCCAGCCCAGGAAACCACCGAAACGAATGGTGTGACGACCGAGGACCTTAGAGAAGTCGTCTCGAACCGTGTAAATGTCGAGAGCGTTCGTCCAAGGTGCGATCATCCACATGTTATTTCCGTTGCCATAAGCGCCAAAACCACCCCAAATCGTCGGGATACCGACTGGGAAAGTCTTGAATGAGCCCGGCCAAACCGACGGAATCGCGGCAGTGGTTGCGGCCAGCAAACCGGGATCAGTTCCGCCCGGGGTGATGTTGATCTTGTTCCCGGAATAGGCGAACTCGATATCGTTCACCATGGTGGTGCCGATGGTTGAGGTCATGCGACCCATAATCTGCTTCGAGGGCTGCGACCAGTTGCTTTCCAGCGACGGCCACGGGTCGTCGCCCCAAAGGTTGGTGTAAAGGTTGGGCGAATTGTTAGTCCAGCTGTCCTGCGTCCAGCGGAACATTAATGTATTCGCGTGGCTCAGGTTATAGTCGGCACGGACGTTGAATTCCGACCAGTTGATCGGCGATGTGGGAGACAGTACCCAGTTGTTGCCATTCGCCAGCGGCGTGACAAGGTTGGGCAGCGGGAATTGCTGCGCGAGGAGCGAGCCGCCCAGGTCAACCGTATTCAGCTTGTACGGAGTGGCAGGGTTGGCAAGGCCGTACTTCACCAGATTTACCGGCTGGGTTGCGCCGCAGCTTGGATTGGTGAAGTCACCAGCCCGCTCGGCCGCCGATGGAACACAAGCACCACGCGTGTTGCCGCGCTTCTCTTTGTTCCACTCCTGGCTGTAGAAAATGAACAGTTTGTCTTTCTTAATCGGACCGCCGATGGCGAAGCCGAAATCGTTGCGCTGCTCAACCTGCTTCTGGAGGAAAGGATTGTTCGGATCCTGCGACTTGGCGCCGGCGGCGAAATAATCCCAGGCATTCAACGCAGTGTTGCGGCCGAAGTAGAGAACATCGCCGTGCCACTGGTTGGTGCCGCTCTTGGTCACGATATTGATGACCGCGCCCGCTGCCATGCCGTATTCCGCACCATAGGAATTGCGCAGCATCTTGAATTCGCTGATCGCTTCGATGGAGGGATAGAGAAGAATGGTGCGGTTGGAGCCTGTGTCGTTGTTGTTAGCGCCGTCGATCAAGAACAGGTTGCTGGTGTACGAGTTTCCATTGACCGCAAAGTCAACGCCCGAGAGCAAGCCCTTGTTCTTGGCATCGTAAGAGTTGGCAGCAGAAACGCCCGGCTGCAACTGGGTCAACTGCACGAAGCTGCGTCCGTTCAACGGCAGTTCACGTACCTGCTCGCCCGTAACGACTTCGCCCAGTCCGGCGTTATCGGTCTGCACTTGAATTTCACTGGCAGCCACCGTTACCTGCTCGGAGGTGCTGCCGACCTGAAGTTGCACATTGAAGACAGTCGTGTCAGAAGTGTGCACTTCGACGCTGCTGGACGTAGCCTCCTTGAAGTTTGGAGCCTTCACGGAGACTGCGAAGGTGCCCGGGTTCAAATCACCAGCCACATACTCACCCTGAGTATTGGTGGTTACCGTGCGTTCCTGTCCACTTGCAATACTTTTGACGACCACCGGAACATTAGCAACTACTGCGCCGGACGGGTCGGTTACGACGCCGCGAATCGTACCCGTTGTTTTCTGCGCCATCAGCGGCACAGCAAACAGCGAGACGACTACGAGCGCCAGGAAGAACCATCTACCCAATCGATTCATTTGTTCCCCCACCAGAAACAGATTTCGTTACGAAGTACAAGCGTACGAAGCCGGAAAGGCGCCGTACACGTTAAGCAAACGCGCGATGCAAAAGATTCGATCAAAACCCTACTCTGCAATATCGGTTCTCTAGAGAACAAGAGAACCGGTTTTCTTTACAACCCCGCGACTAGTTAATTTATGTTATTGACCCATATCCCTGTCAACAGGAAAAGCAACATTTTCTGTAAAAAAAGCCCTACCGCACCGATTTTGCGGGTATTGTTCCCATTTTGGGACAGATTCCCCGATTCCACTAGAGAAGTCCCCGGATTCTGCGAATAGCAGTTGCGCAGGCCTCGGTCTAGTGGTTACATTCAAATTGCTTTCCCAGGCAGCATGACCGACGGCCCCAAATCGACGCGCGAAGCAGGAACGACCCTCAAGGACCTTGCCAAACACCTGGGATTGACCAAGGGCACGGTTTCGGCAGTTCTGAACAATTCTCCATACGCGCGGGCGATTCCACAGCACACCAAAGACCGCATTTTTGCTGCATCGCAAGAATTGAATTACCACCCAAATTTCTTCGCCCGGACGCTGCGCAAGAAGCGAACCTACACGGTTGGAGTGCTGTGCGCCGAAATCGGAGATGCCTACGGCAGCGTGGTAATCAGCGGGATTGAAGAGGCCCTCAGCGAACGAAAGTACTTCTTCGTCACCGTGGTACATCACCACAATGAGCACATGTTGCTGCAATATTCCGACATCCTGAAGAGTCGTGGATCGGAAGGGTTCATTACGATTGACACGACCCTGACGGCAGCCCCTTCGCTGCCGACGGTTGCCGTTTCCGGACATCGCGAATTCGAGGGAGTCACCAACATTACGTTGGATCATGCGGCCGCGGCAGACATGGTACTTGGACATTTGCGCGAGTTGGGTCACCGCGATATGGCCGTCATCAAGGGTCAGCCGCTCAGTATCGATACGCAGTCCCGCTGGGAGGGACTGGTGGAAGGCGCCGAAAAGCTCGGCGTAGAACTGCCCGCCGAGTTGATTATCCAAATGCCGGCAGACGATCCGTCTCCGCAAACCGGATACGAAACCGCCAAGGAACTGTTGGCGAGGAAGGTTCCCTTCACTGCCCTGATTGTCTACAACGACATTTCGGCGGTGGGTGCGATTCGCGCCATCAAGGAAACCGGGCTCCGGGTGCCTGAGGATATTTCCGTGGTTGGGTTCGATGACATCCGCGAGGCGGCTTACCACGTTCCCAGCCTTACGACGGTGAGGCAGCCGATGCGGAAAATTGGCTCGATGGCCGCGGAGGCGCTGGTCGACCGCCTGGAGGGTCATGATGGGCACACGGCTGGCATCCTGGTTAAGCCGGAACTTGTCGTGCGCGAATCGACCGGCCCTGTCCGGAAAAGTGCTGTTGGATAGCTGGAACACCCTTGATCCCCGCCATCCCCGCTGAATGCCTGCTTGTAAAGTGAACGCACATTCGTTCACACACAATCAATATCGAACATGTCTCAGGGGCAAATTAGTCGATGCTCTTATTAACCTTGGATTATTTTGATCGTCTCTGATTGTCAGGGCTGTTGCGGAACCGACTCGCCGGGCGGCGATTGCGGCCGTTGCGGACGCAGCTTCTGGTAGAGCTTGAGTTGCTCTTCGGACTCAGACTTCAAATCGAGTTTGTTGTACACGCGGGCGAGTTCGTAATGATTCTGCGGTTCATCGGGAGCCTGCTGGATGGCCTTTTCCAGAGCCGCCCGGGCCTTGGGGAGGTCATTTTTTTGCAGGTAGAGCTGCCCGAGTTGGCCGAATGCCCTGGGGTTGCGTGGCTGCACGGCGACTGAATGCTCCATCTCAGCGATGGCTTCCGAATCATCACCCTGCTGTTTGGCGACGAGCCCGAGAAAATAATGTGCGTTCCCATCGTCGGGGCCACCGATGGCGGCAGTTAGATACTTCTTCGCGGCAGCGAGGTCCCCGGCGTTGTACTGGACGACGCCCATGGCCAGTTGTGCACCCTTATCATGTGGAGACTGGGACAAGACCTTTTCCAACAAGGGCTTGGCTTCGCCCCAGTGGTTTCCCTCGACGAGCACCACGGCGAAGGCCAGTGCGCTGGCGGTTTCCTGTGGACGCAACGTGTACCAGCGCTGGGCCACGGCGTGTGCAGCCTGCAAGTCGTTCTTCCGCAGCTCAGCGAACACAACACTTTGAAGCAGGTCAGTGCGCGGTGGACCGGCGGCTAATGCAGCATCCAGGAACTCGAGAGCCTTGTCCCACTGGCTCCACAAGATGGCCAAGGAGGCTGCAACAGCTAGGGTGTCCTGTGACTTGGGGTCGAGGCGAATGGCCTGATCGATGCTTTGCCGTGCCTCCTGTGACTTGCCCGCGGCGGCCTGCGCTCTTGCCGTGGCGGAAAGAAACGACGGTGTGATCTTTTGGTGCGGCCGCGCAATTTCCAGCAAATCGGCCGCGTCTTTCGTCATGCCGCGATCAAAGAAGCTGTTAGCGAGGGCCGGCACAAGTTCCGGATCGGAAGCAGCATGCCGCAGCACATCGGCGATCGCGGTATCTGTATTTTGTGAGTCCTTAAGCGCGACGTAGTCCGCCGCAATAACGGGCAACAACCGGAGGGGCCGATTGATTGGGGGAATCGTTTTCACAATCGATAGCGACTTCGAATAATCACCGTCCTTCTGGTAGGCGGCCGCCAAGTCAGTTGCGATGTTGAAGTTCCTCGGAGCCAGCTCGCGACACTTCTCATATTGCGTCACAGCTTCAGGCCAGCGTGTCTCGTCGCGCAACAAGTTCGCAAGGTTCTCACATGCGTCCACCGATTGCGAATTTGCAGCTGTGGCGTGCCGGAACAGGGTCTCAGCTTCCACCCAATTCCCCTGCTGGCGGCGCACGATACCCAGCAACGTTAGAGCCCTCGCGTTGGCTGGTTGCTTTTGTAGAATTGCCTGTAACTGCTTGTCGGCATCATCGAGCTTCGATTGCCGGATCAACGTTTGTATCGCGACCAGACTAGAGTCTTGTGCTGAGCCTGGGCTGACAAGACAGACGCAAGCCAAGCACGCGAGCGCAACCAACCAGAGCACCTGCAGGCAAGGTGCTTGGCTCCGCCGTGATGGCGGCCGGTGTTGTTGCGACAATTCATGCAGGAGTATCAAAGGAGAGACCGTGAAGTGAACCACTGTCAGGTTAGGTGTCACGCAGAATCAGTGTCAAGGCGTGCCCGAATGGTGTACGTGCGTAGTCTAGAATGAAATCGCACCCTCGGTCGTCGCCGTTAAACCTATGCGTCTGTTCCCTGCCGCGCTTCTGGCTATTGCCTTCTCTTCTGCCTTCGGCCAGAGTGCCCCCATCCATTTTCACAACGCCAATAAGGAAGCAGGCCTGCCGGTGCCCAGCAGCAATGTGCCGGTGGAGATGAAGTACATCGTGCAGCAGATGGCGGGCGGTGTCGCCCTCTTTGACTGCGACGACGACGGGAAACTCGACATTGCCGTGGTTACGCCGTCCACCATTGAGGGATATAAAGCCGGCGGCGACCTGATGGTCGCGCTGTATCACCAGGACGCTGGCTTCAAGTTCACCGACGTCACCAAGGCTTCCGGCCTGAATCGCAAGGGGTGGGGCATGGGACTGGCGGTGGCTGATTACGACAACGATGGCTTGCCTGACCTGTATGTGACCGGCTACGGCGGGAACGCCCTGTATCACAACCTTGGCAATTGCAAATTTGAAGACGTAACGGACCGTGCTGGAGTGGGCGGAGGAGGCTTTAGCACCGGCGCTGCCTGGGGTGATTACGATCACGATGGCAACGTTGATTTGTTTGTCTCGCGATACATCCACACCGATGCCAAGAATTTGGGAGCCATCAAAACTGACTACAAAGGACTAGTCGTCGAGGCGCCATGGGGTATGTCGGGCGAGAGTGACTTCCTGTTTCACAACCTGGGCAACGGCAAATTTGAAGAGGTGTCGAAGAAAGCTGGGGTAAGCGACCCCGAGGGCCGGCTCGGGTTAGGCGTCGTGTGGGGCGACTTCGACAATGACGGCTGGCCCGACCTTTTTGTTGGAAACGACACCGAGCCCAGCTATTTCTATCGCAACAAGCGGGACGGCACCTTCGAGGACCTGGCGCTGCTTTCTGGCGCAGCCGTCAGCGCCGAAGGCAAGGCCATGGGGTCGATGGGCGTTGATGCCGGAGATTTCGACCGTGACGGAAAGCTCGACATTACGGTCGGAACTTTTGCCTATCAACCGAATAACCTTTTTCATAACCAGGGCGAGGAATTTAACGACATTACGTGGGCGGCGAAGCTTGGCCAGGCAACTTTTCGCTGGGTGAAGTGGGGCACAGGTTTCGCTGACTTCAACAATGACGGCTGGCCCGACATCATGGTGGCCGCAGGGCACATTTACACAGCGATCGATACGCTGCCGGGCGAACCAGGTTTTCGCGAACCCATGATGGTTTTCCGCAATACAGGCAAGCTGACATTCGACAATGTGAGCGACGCGTCCGGCGTGAATGACGAACCGCTGCAGTCGCGACGCGGAGTTGCTTTTGGCGACCTGAACAACGACGGCAATATCGACGCCGTGGTGTTCAACGTCGGAGAGCCACCCTCGATCTTGCTGAATGACGCCAAGAACGCGAACCATCGGGTGATGTTCAAGCTGGTGGGCACGAAGAGCAACAAGGCAGCGATCGGAGCGCGGGTTACGATCACCGCCGGTGGGGTGACGCAGATTCGCGAAGTGAAGGGCGGCAACAGCTACATTTCACAGAGCGATCTGAGGCTGCATTTCGGGCTGGGGCCTGACACGGCGAAGATTGAGAAAGTCGCCATTCGCTGGCCGAATGGAAACACGGAAGAGTTGAAGGACTTAGCGGCTGACGCGATGTACACCGTAGTGGAAGGCGCGGGGATCAAGGAATCGACGCCTCTGCCGCCGGTGACTCCGGCAAAGGCGGACGCCAAGCGCTAAGATGGCGCTTATTTCTTCTTCGGCACGATCTTGTCGCGTTCGACGATGCCGCTGCCCTCTAACACCGAATAGAACTGGTCAGCCTTAAGGTCCTTGATCGTCTCGATCTTGCCCGAGGGCCACCGGATTTCCAGCGATTCGATCCTCGCCGCGTCATTCAAACCGAAGTGCACGCGGAAATCGTGGTTGGAGAGATAACTCCCGCCGCTGAAGATCTCCGAGGTCTGGGTCATGCCACCCGCCACCAGCTTCAGTCTGGCGCCGAGAGCAAGACGATTACTCTTGGTTCCTGCGAGTTCAAAACTTACCCAGTGCTTGCCGGGGAGTCCCTGGTTGTGGAGGAGCATGGGCTCGCCGTCGAGGTCGGCAATGATCACGTCCACGTTGCCGTCGTTGTCGAAGTCGGCGATTGCGAGTCCGCGGCTCACGCGCGGGATCTGCAGCGCTGGCCCGGCCTGGGCCTGGGCGTCACAAAAGTTCCCGTTGCGCTCGTTCATGAACAGGTTCTTGGGCTGGCGGTAGCGCGCGCCTGAAGGCAGCTGGTCTACCTGCGGGTAGACCTGGCCGTTCACGGAAATCAGGTCGAGCCAGCCGTCGTTGTCGAGATCGACGAACGCAGTGCCCCACTTCACCCACGGCAATGCAGCAACGGCAACTCCGGCGTCGTAGGAGACGTCGCGAAAATCGTAGCCGCCCTGGTTGAGGTACAAGATGTTGTATTCGTCGGCGAAGTTCGTGACATAGAGCGAGGGAAGCCCGGTGTGTTTATAGTCGCCGACGGCAATACCCATGGAACCCTGCTCCGAACCGTCAGCGCTCACGGCGGTGCCTGATTCGAGGCCGATGTCGGTGAACTTGCCGTTGCCGTCGTTGCGATAGAGGTATTTAGGCGTAGAGTCGTCGGCGACGTAGATGTCGGGACGGCCCTTGTTATCGAAATCAGCCCATAGGACGCCGAGCCCATAGTAGCCGCGCGCATCGTCGACGCCTGCGGCCTTCGAGACGTCGGTGAAAGTGCCGTCTCCGTTGTTGTGATAGAGAGAGTCGCCTGCGCCGCGAAGTCCGCGAGGGCCGCACTGCACGTCGATGCCGCGATACTTACAGGTCGGGCTGCTGCCGAACTGCGGAAGATCGGTCATCTGGAAATCGACGTAGCGAGTGACCATCAGGTCAACGAAGCCGTCGTTGTCGTAGTCGGCGAAGGCCGCGCCGGTGGACCACCGAGGGTCGTCGATTCCCGAATGCTTGGTTACATCGGTGAAGGTGCCGTCGCCGTTGTTTCGGTACAACACCTCGTGGCCGAGACAGGTGATAACCATGTCGGGCCAGCCGTCATTGTTGTAGTCGCCCACGGCTCCGCCCATGGCGAAACAGGGCGTGGCGACTCCAGCTTTGTCGGTGACGTCGGTGAAGGTG
>Ga0302172_10000651_pt1 | contig 10309 bp, 10 predicted proteins | sample I_Fen_N2_3_FD_198777 | JGI IMG/M metagenome (GOLD analysis project Ga0302172, IMG submission 198777) | Peat permafrost microbial communities from Stordalen Mire near Abisko, Sweden - I_Fen_N2_3 | ecosystem: Environmental > Terrestrial > Soil > Wetlands > Permafrost | place: Sweden: Abisko... | reverse complement strand
GCAGCACGAACCAGGCACTGAACGCCACAATCAGCGGCATCACCGCAGCGATCACCCCCGCCTGGCTCGAGCTGGTGAACAGGATCGCGAAACCCTCCAGCGCGAAATAGAAGCACGGCAGGAACAGCGCGGCCAACCCCAGGTACTTCCAGTCGCCAGCCTCGTAGGCGGGCCGCTTCACGAACCTGAGCAGGGGGAGGAAGGCCAGCACCGCGACCAGCATCCGCAGCCACACGACAGTCATCGGAGGTAGCGCCGCGTACGCGCTCTTCGTCACGGCGAAACTGGTACCCCAGAGCAGGACAGCACCGCCAAGGTAGAGCAACGGTCGCCAGCCCACGGTCCTCAACGATTTCACCTCGATCACCTGCATGGTTCGGCGCTCAGGCTAGTCCAGCGAACGAGACCTCGCGGCCGTTGTCGGCACGCTGGAGCGATCAAGGCTCACACGTTGGAATCTCGGCCCAGACCAGCTTCCCGCCTTGCCTGCCGAGCCAGCTCCTCATAGGGCTCGCGAATCTTCGCAATGTCCTTCTCGTCGAGTTCCTCGAGGTCGAGCAGGGCGTTGTGGGCCCCGGCGCTGGAGCGAATCAACTCATCGAGCTTGGTCTGGATCGCAGCGGTGTCGCGGTTCTGGGTGTTCTGAATCAGGAAGACCATGAGGAACGTGATGATCGTGGTCGACGTGTTGATCACCAGCTGCCAGGTGTCGCTGAACCCGAACAGCGGACCTACCACAGCCCAGACAACGATCAGGGTCATCGCCCCGACGAAGGTACTGGCCCGTCCCGCGAACTGCGACAAGACACTGGCGAAGCGCAAGAACCACGATTTCATGAGTACCCCTCGATCGAACCCAGCGGGTCGTGTTCAGGGATTACCCGTTCCCGAGGACCGCCACGCGCGACGGCCAGTCGCCTAGCGCGGGCCGCGCCTCCGGCCACCCAGCATCACAGCGAGCAGCGGCAGCACCGAGACGGCGAGGATCACCTTCGCCAGCGTCGGTTCTGTCGCGTAGAGCAGCGAGCCGGCGACGACGAGGCCTGCGAACATCACAGCCGTGGTCAGGCGGCTCAGGGTGCGGTTCAACTGCCCCACCCGTAGCTCGAGCACAGGTGTCTTGACCGCGAGTTCACCGCGTTCCGCTGTGGTGAGCAGCCGATCCATCCGGGCCGGGAGCGCAGCCAGCGAGGTCGCGATCCGCGTTCCGCCGGCGAGGAGCTTCTCCCACGAGAACGCCTCGCCGCCCTCCTGCGTGACCAGTTTGGTGGCGTACGGGGACAGTGCCGTCCACAGGCTGAAGTCGGGATTCAGGCCGGTGCACATGCCCGAGAGGATGGCGAGGCAGCGCCCCAGCAGCAGCAGGTTCTCCGGCAACTGGAACGGCATACTCACCATCAGCTCGCGGAACTGCAGGCCGAAACTCATCATGTCCTCGTGGCTGAGCGTGCGCAGGTCACTCATGGTCATCCCGCCGAAGCGGTCGAAGACCTGGGCACCGGCAAGCTCCAGCAGCTTGGTGTCAGCGCTGGGCAGCAACACATCGAGCGACCGGAAGCTCGCCACCAGCCGGGCGGAATCCTGGGTTCCGATCGCGATCAGGGCCTCCCGTAGCCCGCTTCGCAGGTTCTCCGGCACGTGCCCTACCATGCCGAAGTCGATGAACGTCAGGTCGAACTCCCCGGTCTTGCCCAGCGGCTGCACGAACAGGTTTCCCGGGTGCGGGTCGGCGTGGAACACCCCGTCCTCGAAGATCTGCTGCAGGTAGGTGGCGACGAGCTTCTCCGCCACCTCTGCCCGATCGATGCCGGCGGCGGTGATGGCGTCGTAGTCGCCCAGCCGGATCGCCGAGACGTCCTCGAGGGTCAGAACCCGCAGGGTCGTCTGCTCCCACGCGACCTGCGGCACGCGGACGCGCTCGTCGTCCCCGAAAGCCTCGCGGAAGTGCTCGGCGTTGCTGGCCTCGGCGAGGTAGTCGATCTCCGCGAGGGTGGTCACGGCGAACTCCTCCACCAGCGCGGGCACGTCGGCCCGGCTGCTGACCGGCTTGTATCGGGTCATCCAGCGGCCCACCTGGCGCAGCGCGGACAGGTCGACCTCCACGATCTTGTCGATCGACGGACGCTGCACCTTGACGACAACGGAGGCGAAGCCGGTGTCAGCTGCATCGCCCGGCAGCAGCACAGCCCGGTGCGCCTGCCCCAGTGATGCGGCGGCCAGCGGGACGGACTCGAACGAGGCGAAGGCTGTTGCCAGCGGACGGCCCAGCTCGGCCTCGGCCTGGCTGCGGATCTCCTCGAACGGCGCCGGCGGCACCTCGTCCTGCAGGCCGCTGAGCTCGTCGGTGATCTCCGCCGGCAGGACGTCCAGCCGCGCGGAAAGGAACTGGCCGACCTTGATCATCAGCCCACCCATCGAGATCGCAAGGGCGCGGAAACGTACGGCGGTGATGCGGTTGCGATTGGCGCGCGTCCGGTGGGACAGCCGCGCAAGACCGAGCTTGGGCAGCACGAGCTCCCAGTAGATGAACCCGGCGATCATCACCGCGAAGAAGGTGACAATGCGCCGGTACCGTGCGCGCAGGGCGGTGTTGGTCATCGGCGCCTAGTCCTCAGCCAGCAGGGCGTAGACCTGCTTGCGGGCGGATTTCAGGATGTCGATAGTGGCATCGATGTGCGCCTTGTCGCCGGACTTGCCGACCTGCATCACCGCTGCAGCCAGCCGTCCGCCGGCATCGCGCAGGCCGAACAGCCCGTTGACGTCACTGGAGGCAGCGGCGACGTCCCACGGCGCCGGCTCCTCGGCAAGGTCGGCAACCGCGGCCGTGCCAGCATCGGTGAGGGAGAACACCTTCTTGCCTGCCGTCTCCGTCGCCTCGATCAAGCCCTCGTCAGCGAGCAGCGCCAAGGTCGGGTAGACCGATCCGGCGCTGGGGCTCCATGCGCCGCCGCTGCGCTGGGACAGCTCCTGGATGATCTGGTACCCGTGCATCGGCTGCTCGGTGAGCACCCTCAGGATGGCGGTGCGGGTGTCACCGCGCCGAGCTCGGGAATGGGGCCCGAACTGGCCGGGCTGATGGGCACCGAACCCAAGGTTCGCGAGCCCGCGCAGGATGCCGGCCGCGTCGTGCCCGTGTCGTGCCTCGCCGTGAAGAGGTGCCATGACGATCTTCCTTCCAGATACGTTGCGATATGTCGCAGAGTATCCGGCGAGCCAAAATGGCCCGATCGTCAGCGCAGGACGTACCCGTACGCCTCCGGGTCGTCGTCGAGTTCCTCCCCCTCCGCCAGCCGGACGAATCCGCACTTCTCCAGCACCCGGATGGACCCGGCGTTGGACTTCAGGACGTGTGCGTACAACGGACGCTCACTGAACCCGGCGAGGAAAGCCACCAATGATGCGGTTGCGATCCCCCGCCCCCAGTACCGTCTGCCGATCCGGTAGCCGACCTCGCGCACGCCGCCGTCGGCTCGCCAGGCGGCGATATCACCCGCCACTGCGCCGTCCTCGAGCACGATCACCCGCTGCAGCGCCTCGGGATCGGCCGTGACCCTCGCCTGGTGGGCGACGAAGCCCTCCCAGTCGCGCGCCCCGACACCGGCCATTGCACCCGATTCCGGATCGGCCTGGTTCTCGAAGAGGACACCAAGATCGCCGTCGCCGACCTCACGAAGCACCACGACTGTCTCCATGACAGGCACGCTAGCCGGTCGCCCCGACACCACTCCCGCCGGCTAGTCGATCAGCCGATCCAGCAATTCGAACGTCGGGTAGGGCTGGTCGTAGTCACCGAAGTGTCCATCGTTGCGGATGATCTGCGTGCCCCCGAGCCGGTCGAACATGGCCCGCCCCTGCGCTGCGTCGCACCCGTACGGATCGACGACGGAGTTCACGAAGTAGAGGTCGCGCACGTGGCTCCGGATGGCATCCCAGTCGTAGGTCTCCTGCAGCACCGGCTCGTCGGACGCGTTCGGCCGGGTCGAGTAGCCGGCCACCAGCACGGCCTGGGCGACGGTCACCTCGAGGTGCTCCAGCACAGCGAGAAGCAACGCTGCCCCTCCGGAGTGGCCGACGAGCACGGTCCGCTCGTCGAAACTGTGGTTGGTGAGCACACGCGGAAGGAAGTCCGCGATCGGCTCGGCGTTCAGGCCGGGATAGTGCGGGATCTGCATGGCGTAGCCACGGGCCTCGAGCCTGCCGCCCAGCCAGGAGTACCAGGCGGCCTCCGGGTGTCCCCCGGTGCCATGGAAGATGATCGCTGACTTCCGCACGAGACCACCGTAGGCCAGGGCGTACCCTCCAGACCTGACACAGGAAGGAGTCGCCCGATGGAATCGGTCGCTCTCAACAACAACCTCTCCATGCCAGCACTCGGTCTCGGCGTCTACCTCGTCACCGACGTCAAGGAGTGCGAAAGCAGTGTGGACCTGGCCCTCCGGGCCGGCTACCGACTGATCGACACCGCAGCGATCTATGGCAACGAACGGGCCGTGGGACGCGGAATGAGGTCATCAGGAATTGCGCGCGAGGAGATCTTCCTCACCACCAAGATCTGGCCGTCACAGTTCGGCTACCAGCGCACCACCTCCGCGATCACCGAGTCCCTCGAACGACTCGGAACCGGCTACATCGACCTCCTCCTGCTGCACCAGCCTTTCGGCGACTACCTCGGCAGCTGGAAGGCGCTGGAGGAGGCGGTAGCCAACGGCAGCGTCCGCTCCATCGGGGTGAGCAACTTCCGCATCCGCGAGCTTGAGGAGCTGCTGGCGGTCGCCACCATCCCGCCCGCTCTCAACCAGGTCGAACGCCACCCCTACTACCAGCAGAGGGACCTCGGCACCTTCCTCGACGTGCACCGGATCGTGCCCGAGGCGTGGTTCCCGATCGGCCACGGATCAGCCAAGCTCCTCGGCGAAACGGTGTTCATGGCGTTGGCCGACAAGTACGGCAAGAGCCCCGTGCAGGTCGTCCTCCGCTGGCACCTCCAGTCCGGCTGGGTCGCCATCCCGAAGTCCACCAACCCTGCCCACATCGAGCAGAACATCGACATCTTCGATTTCGAGCTCACCAGTGAGGAGATGGCAAGGATTGCAGCTCTGGACCGCGACCGGCCGATCTTCCGGGTGCCACGCTGGCTGCTCGGCCTGGTGGCCCGACTGGCGCCGATTCGGGATCTCCCCTAACCAGAGCCACCTTCCGAGTAGAGCTTGCCGGATGCGGGTGCGCGGCTCGACTGGTTCGGCAGGATGTACTCCTCCGACACACCCCTGGGGCGAGCAGGATCACCAGCGAGTTCGAAAGGTTCGCCCACAACCCGGAGTCCTCGGCGAGTTGGGTTCACTGCGCCCGCAGCCTCGGCACGAGGGACAGCGGGATCGGGGACAGATCCGTGTACACGCCGGAGTCGGGCCCGAACAGTCCTCCGGGGGCACCAGACAGCGGCCGCGACGATCTGGCATCCTACGACGGAAGATGCCCTGCTGCAGCATCACGCTGCGGCCCTCCAGCGTGAGGAACTCACTTGTCGGGATCCGTCCAGGAGATGTCCGCCGGCTCGAGTGGCCGGGCTGCCCGACGGGCGGGCTGCCTCGCCTGGCTGCTCGTGCTCGGCCTGGGTGCCTCCATCTGGAGCGCGAACCCGGCCGTGGCGGACACTCCGGCACCGATCCCCACCCCATCGCTCCCTCAGGCGAGCCAAGAACCGACCTCCGAGGCCACGTCGACCGCCGAGCCCACCCAGGAGCCCGGCGAAACCACGCCGGATCCGACAACGGCCCCGGCGACGACCCCTGCCGCGCCGGCTCCGGGCCCGACGCCTGAACGTTCATCGGCTGCGCCGCGCCAAGATCAGGGCGGCCAGGTCCTGGACGCTGAGCCACCGGCCGTGGCACTGACCGGACGGGACCCGATCTCGTGGATCATCGCTGCAGCAGTCCTGCTCACGGGCACGGTTCTGGTGGTGCTCCTTGCCCGGCGGCCGGACCCGGTCCGGCTGCAACCCGCACACGCGACGTCCGTCCGGGACTCCGCGAACGAGGACACCGAGGGCGCTGCCGCGCGCCTGGCCAGCCTTGAGGCTGTCGGTGAAGCGATGCTGGACGCCGGGTACTCGGTGACCGGCGTGCGTTCTGCTCTGGTCGACATCGCCGAGGTGAACGGCTACCCGGACACCGAGGTGGTGGTGTTCCCGACAGCCCTCTTCGTGTCGGCCCGGGGCCTCGGGGAGGTGCGCACCGGTGCCGTCTCCAGTGGGCACTCGGAGCTGATGCTGAACCAGATCGACGCCCTCGACGATGTGGTGAAGGCTGCCCGCGCGGAACCCAGCGACCCCGCGTCCGTGACCGCGGGCGTGGCCGCCGTCCGGATACTGCCACCGCCGTACTCACGGTCTCAGCGGATCCTGGCTCACGCCCTGCTCTCGGGCAGCATCTCGGTGCTGTTGGGCGCCTCGTGGGCCGGAGTCGGCGTCGCTGCAGCGCTCGGGCTGTTGGTAGGAGCGATCCTTCTTCGCACCGAGCACACGTGGTTCCGCTACCAGGCGCTGATCACCGTCGCTTTGGCCTTCGTTGTCTCCGTCGTTGTCTTCTCCCTCACTCGCTTCGGTCTCGACCCCGGCGTCCTCGCAGCGCTGATTGCCCCACTGGTCACCCTCCTGCCCGGCGGACTACTCACCACCGGCGTGATCGAGCTTGCGACCGGGCAGATGATGGCCGGGGCCGGACGGCTGGCGGCCGGTGTGATGCGTCTGGTCCTGCTGGGAGCCGGGATTGTCGCGGGGGCGAGCCTTGTGGGAGTGCCGATGCTGGAGTTCGACCAGGCACAGAACCCGATCGGCCCCCTCGGCCCCTGGCTCGCCGTTGCGGTGTTCGGCGTGGCCATCGTCATCGCCCAGTGCGGCCGACCCCGTTCCATGCCCTGGGTGCTGCTGGTTCTCTACGTCGCCTACGGCGCGCAGGTGATCGGCGACATCTTCTTCGGGGGCGTGCTCTCGGCGATGATCGGGGCGTTGGCGATGACGCCCGTCGCCTACCTGGTGTCCACGCAGCGCAGCGGGCCGGCAGCATTCGCCAGCTTCCTCCCCGCCTTCTGGATGCTCGTCCCCGGCTCGCTCGGGCTTGTCGGGGTTGCCAGCATCCTCGACGGCGACTCCGCCGGCCTGAACACCCTCGTCGCCACCGCTTCAACGATGGTCTCGATCACGCTGGGCATCCTCGCCGGCTCCGTCCTCGGCACCCGCGTGGCCGGCCGCAGCACCGTTGTGGCCGTGTAGCGGACGCGACAGGTCCCGAGGCTAGATGTGGACGGGGGCTCCCGGACCCCAGGGGATGCCGAGGAGGAACCAGGCAACGTACAGCGCGACCCAGGTGATCAGGATCCACATCGTGTAGGGCACCATCAAGGCGATGATGGTGCCGATGCCGGCGTCCTTCTTGTACCGCTGCGCGACCGTCACCATGAACGGCAGGTAGACCATCAGCGGGGTCAGTACGTTGATCGGCGAGTCCGCGACCCGGTAGGCGGCCAGAAGGGTCTGCGGGGCGACGTCCAGCGACGCGAAGATCGGAATGAAGACCGGCGCGAAGATGACCCACTTGGGCACAAGCCCGGGCAGGATGAAGTCGAGCACGACGATCACAAGGATGAAGCCGAGCAACAGCACCACAGCAGGCACGTTCGCCTTCTGGAGGAGTTCCGCAGCCGACACCGCGGCCACCGTTGGCAGGTTCGTCCAGTTGAACAGGGCGATGAACTGGGCGATCATCAGGAACATCAGCAGCAGTCCGCCCAGGCTGGCGAAAGTCTTGGTGATCGCAGCAACAGCTGCGTTGCCGCCCTGCAAGGTTTTGGCGCCGTTGCCGTACCCCATGCCGCAGATCATGAAGGCCAGCGAGATGACGAACACGAGGCTGGCCATGAACGGGGTGTTGCCGATGATGTTGCCGGTGGACGCGTCCCGCAGGGGTGCTCCCGGCGGCAGGGTCAGCAGTCCAATGACCACGGCGAAGCCGGCCAGCGCGAAGCCTGCGAACTTCAGCCCTCGCGCCTCCGCACCCTCGTCGACCACCTCGTCGGCGTTGTCGACCCGGACACCGGAGGCGTCGAAGACCCCGAGCCGTTTCTGGGTGATCTTCACAGTGACGACGGTGACCACGATCGCCATCAGGATCGAGGAGACGATGGAGAAGTAGTAGTTCTGGGTGACCTCGATCGGTGCCATGTTGGACTTGCGCAGAACCTCGTTGGTGATCTCGGCGAGCATGCTGTCCGACGGTGTGATCAGCAGGTTCACCCCGAATACGGCACCCACCCCGGCGAACGCTGCGGCCAGCCCGGCGATCGGATGGCGTCCCACCGACATGAATGCGGCCGCGGCCAGCGGTACGAGGATCAGGTATCCCGCATCGGTGGCGACCGAGGAGAGCACGCCGACGAAGACAAGGATGAAGGTCAACCATTTCGGTGGTGCGATCTTCACGATCTTGCGGATCAGGGCGCCCATCAACCCCGCATGCTCGGCGACGCCGACACCGGCCATCGCGACCAGCGTCACCGCGACAACGCCGAAGCCGGCGAAGTTGTCCACGAAGGACGAGAAGAAAAACCGTGCGCCCTCCACCGAGATCAGGTTGCGCACCGGGAATGTCTCCTCCGACACCACGAAGGCGGGAATCTCGGCGGGCTCACCGGTGACCGAGTCGTAGATCGACCAGGTACCGCCCAGGTGCTCGTTAATCTGGCTGAACTCGTCCTTCGGCACCGGGATCACGACCTCGTCGGTCACGCTGACCCCCGACCAGGCCAGGATCGCCGAAAGGAAGGCGATGATCAGGATCAGGTAGACGAACATGATCGTGGGGTTCGGCACCTTGTTGCCCACACGCTCGATCCAGTCAAGGAACTTCGAACTCCCGGCGGGAACCTCCTCGATGACACCTTCGGACATGATCGGCCTCGTTCTTTCGGCGCGGGCGGGGCTCAAGCTCGCGACAAGGCTAGGGTTTCCGCGGTACCCACGACAATGGTCTTTTCTTCGATCCCTGGCCCCTTTCCAGCCCCCCAATCCGGGGGGTCGTCGTCGGGCGGACGCTTCTGTGTAACCGGCTAGTGGATCATGGCCTTCAGCAGGATGAGCCCAACGCCCAGAAGTGCGGTTGCCAGGGCCCCGACAAGTCGGGGAACGATGCTGCGGGTCCAGGTCGAAACCCCGACGAAGCCAAGGATCGCCAGGATCGCCACGTCGGCCCACAACGTGCCCCAGATCGCCTGCTCGTAGCTGAGCAGACCGATGACACCGAGCCCGAGGATGACGATCGGGACCAGAGTTGCGGCGAGCATCCCCCAGGAGTGGTTCAGCGAGTACACCACCGCCCGGGACAGCCGGACGCTGCTGGGATGCTCCTCCTCGTGGTGATCCCCGAGGTGGGCGACCGCGCCGGAATAGACGTGTGCCAGCCAGAAGACCGCAGCCGTGGCGACGACCTTCGCCAGCACGTCCGGTGCGGCTGCGTCCGGCTGGCCGGCAACGATCACCAGGAGCCCGGAGATCAGCACCACGCCGTGGACGGCAGACTCCGAGCCGAGATCTTTCAACCCCAACCGCAGGGCACTCACGTGTGCATCACCGCGCGGACCGTCGAAACGCACACCTCCATGGTCATGCCTCAAGTCTGCCGCTGGTACCGGGTCCACGGGATCCCAATCAATCCTGTGCGCCGGACCCTGGAAGGACCAGAATGGTCGCAACCTGCGAATGACCTGCCAGCTCCCTCGAAGGAACTGCCCGGGTCTCACCGAGAGAGGATCGACGTCATGGGTTTCTGGGACTTCTTCTGGCTGATGGTCTGGGGATTCTTCTTCGTCCTGTACCTGATGGTGCTCTTCCAGATCGTGGTCGACATCTTCCGTGACTCAACGATGAACGGGTGGGCCAAGGCAGTCTGGCTTCTGGCGCTCTTCCTTGTTCCTGCGGTCACCGCTCTGGTGTACGTCATCATCAGGGGCAAGAGCATGGCCCAGCGCGAGACCGCCGCGCGGGCAGGCTCCCAGGGGGCTGCTGAGGACTACCTGCGCTCCATGTCAGCAAGGCCCGACCCGGCAACCCAGATCAGCAACGCGAAGGCGCTTCTCGACTCCGGCGCGATCAATCAGGCCGAGTTCGAGCAACTGAAGTCGAAGGCGCTCGCCTGAGCGCCTCCGACGTTACTGGCGGGTTCGGTGGACCGAAGCCCCCGCGCTCGCCGGAGAGCTAGGCCAGCGTGAGCGTGACGTCGACGTTGCCCCTTGTGGCGTTGGAGTACGGGCAGACCTG
>Ga0302172_10000644_pt1 | contig 10331 bp, 7 predicted proteins | sample I_Fen_N2_3_FD_198777 | JGI IMG/M metagenome (GOLD analysis project Ga0302172, IMG submission 198777) | Peat permafrost microbial communities from Stordalen Mire near Abisko, Sweden - I_Fen_N2_3 | ecosystem: Environmental > Terrestrial > Soil > Wetlands > Permafrost | place: Sweden: Abisko... | reverse complement strand
TCGGCCACCCGCAGCAGTTCGGCGTAATGGGCGTCGGGGGATTGTTGCCAGTAGGCTTTGTCGTCGAACAGGCGCTGCCACGAGGCAAGGTCTGGCGGTTTGAGGTCGTCGCTCATGGTGGGCTCCAGTGAACGGGCTTGTTAACGTAGGAGGACGTCGATCAGCCGAGAGTTCCGCCTCAATAACCGGTCATTTCCAGATAGCCCTGCCCGGCATGGCTGCCGCTCAGTTGCACCGGCCCCTCCCAGTAAGGAATGCGCAAATCCATCCATGCGTTGGGGTTGAGGGCGTTGAGGGTGATGTCGAGGTGCTTGCCGGGGATTTTGATCGACCAGCGCACGGGCATCGTACGGCCAGCAACTTTGGCGGTGTCTTGCGGTGTGAGGCGGATGTCGTCGGCGTGCAGTTGCTGAGTCTGCCCCTCGGCGTCGATCCAAGTGCCGGTGAGGTAAGGCGCGCCGTTCTTGTTGCGCATGCGGTAGAGCATCACCTGCTCGCCGCTGTCGAGGTGCAGGGAAAACCAGTCCCAACCGGTCTGGTTGGCAGTCAGTGGCTGGCTGCTCCATTCGCGGTCGAGCCAGGCCGGGCCGCTGACTTGGTAGGTTTTACCGTCGATGTCCAGCGAGCCACTGGCCTGAAAAAACGGCTGGCTGTAGTAATACGACGCCTGGCCCTGTTCGGATTTCTGGCTGAAACCTTTATCGCCCTGCAGCACCAGCGGCCGCGTGGATGTCAGCCGAAGCTGGTAACCGAAAGCCTTGTCCCGCGCACTGAGTTGAAGATCCGCTAAAGGATCAGATCCCTGACTGCTGAAACGCCAGTCATCGATCCACGCATTGAACGGCGCCACGCTCACGCCCGCCTGACCGACGCCGCCACGGGCGTAGCGTTCGGCCGCGTGATGCACCGTCGCCGAGGTCACGGCCGCGTGCCCCAGCCAGATCGTCTGGTTAGCCCAGCCAGCCACTTCGGGCGCTGCTTTCAAGGCGCTGCGAAAGAGCGTCCATTGCACGCCGAATTCACGGCCCTGCGCGTCCTTGAGGTTGGCGGTGACGTACCACCACTCGATGCGATAACCGTCATGGGGCCCGTGATCCGCCGGGAAGCTGAACACACGACCGGGCACCACCGGAGTAAACGTTACCGCCTCGCCCCCGAGACCGGCGAAGCCTTTCTCGACAGGTGTGGAGTTGTCGCAGCCACTCAACAGAATGACCAGCAGCAAGCCGAGCTTAATCCTCATGAGCAAACGTCCTCAGCAGGTCCGCCGGTTGCGTGCGATACAGTGAATACAACGGCCACGCCGAGGCCAGTAACGTCGCGAACAACGCCAGCCCCATCAACTGCAACAGTTGCATCGGAAATACCCGCAATGGCAGGCGCCAGCCGAACGCCTGGACGTTGATCACCGCATCCAGGCACCACGCCAGCGCGATCCCCAGCGGCAACGCCAGCACCAGCGTCAACACTGCCAGCAGCCAGGTTTGCCCGAGGTTGAGCAGCATCAATTGCCGACGCGTCACGCCCAGCGCCCACAGCGGCGCCAACTGCCCGAGGCGGCTTTGGCTTTGGGTCAGCAGGCTGATGAACAACGCCACGCCCGCCACACACAGGGTCAGGCTGTTGAGCGCGGCCGTGGCGGCGAAAGTGCGTTCGAACACTTGCGTCGACCAGCCCTTGAGCCGCGCCTGATCGACGATGCGGTTGTCGTCGAGCGCGAAACGCGCCTGCAACGCGCTGACAAACGCCGGGATCAATGCCGGCTCGATGCGCAGATTAAATCGGTTGGGCGCCTGCTGTGGCCAGCCGTGCAGCAGATGGTTGACGTTAACCAGCAAGTGGCCCTTGGGGTTGCCGTAATCGGCGTAGATCCCGACGATGCGCGGCGACCACGGGCCGCCTGGGGTGGGAATCGTCAGGTGATCACCGAGACGTACCTTCAGGCGTCGGGCCAATTGCTCGCTGAGCATCAGCGCGTCGTCCTTCGCCAGTCGATCCCACGGGTTGTCACCCAAGGACTCCAGCAGCGGCCAATGCTGGCGATAGGTCGGGTGATCGATCACGCCAAAAATATCCGCCGGCCAGCCCTGCAACTGGATCGACACCTGCCAGCTGGGCAGCACCGCCGAGAGTTGCGGTTGCTGTTTGAGCCAGGTGTTCAGCTCGCGGGACTGCGCCGGGGTTTGCGGATTGACGTAGAGCTCGGCGGTCAGGCGTTGTTCGAGCCAGTTGCTGAATGTCTCGCGGAAACCGGCGGTCATGCTGCCGGCGCCGATGTTGGCCGCCAACGCCAACAGCAACGCCATCAAGGCCAGGCTCAGGGCCGGCAGTTGCTGACGGCAATCGGCGATAAACCATTGGCCGAGCACCGAATGGCTGCGCTGCAAAACCAGGTGGAGCACAGCATTGAGCAACACCGGCAGCGCCAGTGCGGCACCGAGCAACAGTGCCGCCATCAGCACAAATCCGCTGGCCAGGCTGTCGCCCCAGATCAAAGTGCTAAGCGCAATCACCGCCGCCGTCGCCGCCACCCAACCCTGGCGCCGCAACCAGCGTGCGTGGGCCTGATGCCAGGCTTGTGGATCGGCCAATGCCAGCAACGGCAAACGCGCCGCCCGCAGCAGGCTGTTGGCACCGGCCAGCAATGCACCGAGCAGACTCAGGCCGATACCGCTGAGCCACCACCACGAGCTGAGGCTCAACTGCCCCGCCACTTCAGCACCATACAAGCCGCGCAGGCTGGCGGCGACATCCGGCAACAGCACGCTGGCCAACAGGTAGCCGCTGACCACACCGGCGAGGCCACCCACCAGCGCCAAACCGCCAAGTTCAACCGCCAGACAGGTGATGAGCATGCGCGCGCTGACGCCACAGGCGCGCAGGGTCCTGAGCAGGCCTCGGCGTTGTTCCAGTGCCAGGCCAATGGCTGCATGGACGATGAACAGGCCGACCACGAACGACAGAAAGCCCAAGGCATCGAGGTTCAGGTGAAAGCTCTCGGTCAGGCGCGCGAGATTGTTCTCCTCACCGCTTGTCTTGAGCTGGAGTTGATCCTTGAACGCGTCGGGTAACGCAGCGCTGAAATCCTTCGGCAACAGCAAGCGCGACAGTTGATCCGGCAGACCGAGAATCTGCTGGGCGAAGCCGATGTCCACCAGCAACACACCGGGGGCCATGTCGGTTTGTGCGTGCAGCGGTGGCAGAGGCTCACCGCTCGAACTCAGCGGACGCTCACCTTCCTGCAAGCCCAGGGTTTGCAGGGTCTGCGGCGAGATCCAGGTGCTGCCCGGCGCACTGAAAAACTCAACAACCTGTTCAATCGGCAACGCCTGCCCCGCCACGGATGAGCCGGCCGGCAGCGACACCGGTTCAATGCCCATCAACTGCAAGCGCTGCTCTTCATGGCCCTTGAGCGTCACCCGTCCTTGCAGCACCGGCGACACCGGCCACCCGGCACGGCGCAAGTCGACAAACAACGCCTGAGAAAACGTCCCGCCACCGGGCGCGCTGAGGCTGGCTTGTGGTTCGCCGCCGATCAATTGACTGGCCCGTGCGTAGCTTTCCCGCGCCTGACTGTTCAACGCCTGCACGCCCGTGAGCAAACTGGTGGCGAGCCACAACCCCGTCAGCACGCTGAAAAATTGCACTGGGTGCTGCCGCCAATGGCTCAGCAGTGCCCGTAACGTCTCGCGAAAAACCCGCACCTCAGCGCTCGTCCGCGCCAACCAGGCGGCCACCGTGCAACACCACTTTTTCCGCCAGCCGCGCAGCCACCCGTGGGCTGTGCGTGACCATCAATAACGTGGTGGACGTGTCGTCGAGCAATTCCAGGAGCAGCTTCAACACTTCGTCGCTGGTGGCTTCGTCGAGGCTGCCGGTGGGTTCGTCGGCCAGCAGCAATTTCGGCTGCGAAGCCAATGCGCGGCCCAGTGCGACGCGTTGCTGTTGGCCGCCGGACAGTTGCTCGGGATAGCGTCGCAGCACATCGCTCAGCCCCAGGCGTTGCACCAGATGCGCCTGCCAGCGCGGGTCATGCCGCCCTGCCAGCCGCGCCTGAAACGCCAGGTTGTCCTCGACCCGCAGGCTGCCGATCAGGTTGAATTGCTGGAACACCAGGCCGATTTCGGTACGCCGCCAGTGGGCCAGTTGCCCTTCGCTCATCTGCTCCAGCCGATGCTCACCGCTGCGGATGCTGCCCCGGTCGACCTTGTCCAGCCCGGCAATCAGGTGCAGCAACGTGCTTTTGCCGCTGCCTGACTCGCCCATCAACGCCAGGCTACTGCCGGGTTTCAGGATCAGGTCGACGCCTTGCAGCACCGGTAGCAGGCCTTGCGGGGTGGCGTAGCTTTTGAAGACGCCTTGGACCTGAAGCATGGGCAATTCCGTGAAGAAGCGTGAGGCAAGGATAGTGTATCGGACGCGGTGGGCTCAGCCTTCAGATCACGGGTGAATGGGTCGACGCCATCGCGAGCAGGCTCACTCCCACAGGGGGGTGTGTACACCGCAAATCCAATGTGGGAGCGAGCCTGCTCGCGAAAAGGCCCGCCCAGACAACAACAAAATTCACTGCCCCACCGCCACACTCGTCGGCGTCTGAGACGGCGTCACAATGCTCTCCAAATCAATATGCTTCCACTCCGGCTTCGCCCCCAGCCGCGCATTGAACCGATAATTGAACGTAAACTCATCAGCCGTCGACACACTCAACGGTTTTCCGTAAAGCGCCTCAACCCCCGCCAGGTCATACCCCATCAACTGCAACAACGTCGGGAAGATGTTGTAGTGGCTGGAGCGATCTTTGTTCGCGGCCAATTGCGCGGACCAGTCCAAAGTCTTCAACCCGCTGCCCTGAATCACCACCAGCGGCACCAATCCCTCTTCTTCCACCGGGTCACCGCCGCAATGGGTATTGAGCCCGGGATTGCCCCGTTCATGAAGGTCTTGCCCGTGGTCCGAGGTGTAGATCAACAGCGCATTGCTCAAATCAGCCTGGGCGAACACCCGTGAGAAAAACTCCCCGACGTTCCACAGCAAGGTGTTCTTGTAGGCATTGCGGTACAACACCCAGTCATCCGGCTGACCGTTAAACCCGTCACGCTTTCCGGTATCGGCCACTTCGACAAACTGCCCGCGCGGCAAGGTCGGACGGTACGCCATGAACCCGTCCGGGTATTTATCGTGAACCGGAAAATGCGCGCCGACCTTGTTGATCACCACCAATTCCGGCTTGCCGTCATTGAGCAGGTCAACCAGTTTGGCCGCCGCCGCCATGTCGCGATCACGCACGCTGGTCTGGTCGAATTGCACGAACTCGTCGATGTCCTTTTTCTCGGCATCGTTCATCAGGTTCTGCAGGTTGCCGCCGGTGCGCTGAGCATCGATGTAAACGGTGCGCAGACCGGCCTTCCTGGCGTACTGCCAGATCGACGGCATCGTCGTGTTGATGCGCATGTAGTCGGCACGGGTACCGCCGTAGCGCAACGTGACGTTGGTGTCGGCGCTGCAATTGGCAATCGAGGCGGCATACCCGTAGTTGAAAATATCGACACCCGGGCGCGGTTCCTTGAGGTTGCTGTGCACACCGAACGGCGCGTTGATGTCCAGGTAGTTGCCGGAAATGCTCTCGTCGATGATCAACACGATGTCGTGGCCCACCGGTACGTCGTTACGCGCCAGGCTCACCGGCTCACGCGGGCCGACAGTGTTGTGCAGGGCTTCATAGGTAAACAGGTTCAGGTAGGCCAGCGGCGTGTACATGATCGGCAAGCCCCGGGCGCCCTCGCCGGCCCGCACGAACAACACCGCACTCAGCAGCAGCACCCCAAGCACCGGCGCTGCCACCATCAATGCACCGGGTAGCGGCATACGCCGACGCGGTTTGAGGCCGATGCCGAACAACAGCAGCATGCCGCCGAACAGGCCACTGATGATTGCATCACGGTACTGGTAGATCGCTTCCTGGATGAAGCCGCCCGAATACACCAGCGACACGAAGCTGCTGTAGGTCAGGTAATCAGCCGTGACCCGCGTATAGACATCGAAAAACACCGCCGACACGAACATCACCAGGGCGAACAGATGGCGGACCAGCGTCTGCCGGATGTACGCCGTCATAAACAGCGCCACCGTCAGCGCGATAAACATGCCGCCGAAAAGAAGCACCGGAAAACCGATGCCCATCGCACTTAAACGTTCGAGGTAATAGTCGTAGTTCTTAAGTAAATAGAGAACTAACAGTACTTCTTTGAGATATCGAATCATTCTCTTTAGGTACTCATGAAGGGCTTTTGGCCAATAGATTGTCGGCCATTTTTTGACACTAGCACCGGGCCATCAAAGCGCAAGAATTGTCGGACTTTTACACAAAGCGTCAAAAAAACGTTGACTCAAATCTGACACACTTGTGGGGAAAATTCCCCGGACTTTCAAGGCACTAGACCGTCCATCGTTTTCTTCAGGTCCTTAAAAACCCCTCAAAACCGCGACAAATCCAGCACCGACAAGCACTTGATGGCATTTGGCCCCCAAAATGGGGGTTTGGCTACCACAAGAGAATGTCATTTTGCTGACACGCTTTCCCAACGCTGGGCTATACCCCTTTTGACAGTCTTATTTTCGTTATCTCAACCGTCTTACGAGGCACGCCAATATGGACGTGAGCGTATTTGGTACGGGCTATGTTGGCCTGATACAAGCAGCGGCACTGGCCGATGTCGGACATCGCGTCCTGTGTGTCGACATTGATCCAAATAAAATAAAACAACTGCAACAAGCAGTGCCACCGATCAGCGAACCTGGGCTTTCCAGCACGCTGGAAGAGAACATCAAGGCCGGTCGGCTGCTGTTTACCACCCAGGCCAGCGATGCGGTCGAACACGCCGAGCTGATTTTCATCGCCGTGGGCACGCCCGCCGATGAAGACGGTTCCGCTGACCTCAGCCATGTGCTGAGTGTCGCCCGCCAGATCGCCAACCATATGGAGGCCGATCGCACCTTCATCATCAAGTCCACCGTACCGGTCGGTACCGCGGACCAGGTGGCTGCCGCCGCCAACGAAGAACTCAAGCGCCGTGGCAAGAGCGCGCTGAATGTGCGGGTGGTGTCCAACCCGGAGTTTCTCAAGGAAGGCAGTGCCCTGGCCGATTGCATGCGCCCGGACCGGATCATCGTCGGCACGCTCGACGATGAAGCCCGCAGCCAGATGAGCGAACTCTACGCGCCGTTCTGCCGCAACCATGAAAAGCTCATGTTCATGGACAACCGCAGCGCCGAGCTGACCAAGTACGCCGCCAACGCCATGCTCGCCACGCGCATCAGTTTCATGAATGAACTGGCCAACCTCACCGAACTGCTGGGGGCTGACATCGAAGCGGTGCGCCGGGGCATCGGTTCCGACCCGCGCATCGGTTACCACTTTATCTACCCAGGCTGCGGCTTCGGTGGCTCGTGCTTCCCCAAAGACCTGCGCGCCCTGCTGCACACCGCCGAACAAAATGGCATGCCGCTGCGCCTGTTGCGCAGTGTCACCGACGTCAACGACACCCAGCGCCACATTCTCTTCGGCAAGCTCAAGGCACAATTCCCGAATGGACTGGCCGGCAAATCCATCGCGATCTGGGGCCTGGCGTTCAAACCCAACACCGATGACATGCGCGAAGCGCCCAGCCGTTACCTGATGGAAGCCCTGTGGGCCGAAGGCGCGACGGTACAGGCCTATGATCCGGAAGCCATGTCCGAATGCCGGCGTCTCTACGGTTATCGCAAAGACCTGCATTTATGCGCCACCCGCGACGACACCCTGGAAGATGCGGATGCGCTGGTGATCTGCACCGAGTGGAAGAACTTCCGCGTGGTCGACTTCGACCTGCTGGCGAGCAAATTGCGTTCGCGGGTGATCGTCGACGGTCGCAACCTGTACAACCCGGAGCACGTCGCTGCCGCCGGCTTGCACTACAGCGGTATCGGTTTGCGACACATTGCACCCGAGGCGCCGCGCCCATGAAGATCCTCGTCACCGGAGCGGCCGGTTTTATTGGTGCCCATTGCGTGTTGCGGTTGTTGCGCGACGGGCACCAGGTGTTCGGCCTCGATAACTTCAACGATTACTACGACCCGCAACTCAAGCGCGATCGCGTCGATTGGGTGCAGGAGCAGGTCGGCCCTTTCCAGCTCGCAACGGTGGACCTGGCCGATACGTCGGCCATCGAAGCCCTGTTCGCCCGTGAAAAACCCGAGGTGGTGATCCACCTCGCCGCCCAGGCCGGGGTGCGTTACTCACTGGAGAATCCTCGGGCCTACCTCGACAGCAACTTGAGCGGTTTCCTCAACATTCTCGAAAGCTGCCGCCGGCACCCGGTTCAACACCTCATCTACGCCTCGTCCAGTTCGGTGTACGGCGCCAACCAGCACACGCCGTACTCCGTGCAGGACGGCGTCAATCACCCGCTCTCGCTGTATGCCGCGACCAAGAAAGCCAATGAACTGATGGCCCACAGCTACAGCCACCTGTTTGGCATTGCCTGCACCGGGCTGCGGTTTTTCACGGTGTACGGGCCCTGGGGCCGGCCCGACATGTCGCCGATCCAGTTCGCCCGCGCCATCGCCGAGGGCCAGCCGCTGAAGCTGTTCAACTACGGCCAGCATCAGCGCGACTTCACTTACATCGACGACATCATCGAAAGCATCGCCCGTCTGATCGATCGCCCACCGCAGGCCAACGCTGAATGGGACCGCGAGCAACCGGACCCGGCCAGCAGCATGGCGCCGTGGCGCATTTACAACATTGGCGGCCAGCACCCGGTGGAACTCAAGGACTACCTGGCACTGCTGGAAAAACACCTTGGTCAACAGGCCATCGTCGAGTTGCTGCCCTTGCAGCCGGGCGACGTCCTCAATACCTGCGCCGACGCCAGTGACCTGGCGCGGGCTACCGGATTTCAGCCTTGTATCGAGCTGGATGAAGGACTCGGGCGTTTCATCGCCTGGTTCCGCGATTACTACCAACTGCCTATCGCCCACGCGCCGCTTGCGGCTGAACTTCAGCGGAGGACTCTATGACTGGACATGAAAAAGGTGTGCCCCTCAAACAAATGCGCAGGGACAAACGCCTCGATCCCGAGCACCGGATTCGCATGGATGCGGCTATTCACATGCAGGGGCGTGGCTGGATGACTGGCCGTGACGGCGGTCGACCCTGGACGTTGTCACGCACCAACCGGGCGGTCGCCTGCCTCGGTGCGTTGATGATTCTGGTGTTGATTTCGCCGGTACTGCTGGGCCTGGCGCTGGCGATCAAGTTCAGCAGCCCGGGGCCGGTGATGTTCGTGCAGAAACGCACCGGCTACCGCGGTCGCGCCTTCGGCATGTACAAATTCCGCACCATGGTGGCCAACGCCGAGGAGCTCAAGGAGTCCCTGCGGCACTTGAACAAACATGGCGCCGACGCCATCGACTTCAAGATCGACAAGGACCCGCGCATCACCGGCATCGGTGGATTCCTGCGGCGCAGCAGCCTGGATGAGCTGCCAAACCTGATCAATGTAGTGACCGGCGACATGCGCCTGGTGGGCCCACGGCCTACTTCGTTCAACGCCTACCGCTACAAGGATAACCACCTCGCACGCCTGAGCATCTACCCCGGCATGACCGGCCTGTGGCAGATCTCCGGGCGCAGCAATATCGACTTCGACCAGCGCGTTGAGTTGGATCTCAGCTATATCGCCGAGCAGAGCCTCTTGCTTGATCTGAAGATCCTGTTGAAAACCCCCTTCAAAGTATTCAGCGGCCACGGAGCGAGTTAAATGGACGGTTCATCAACCAAAAGCCTGAGTATCGCCAACCCGAGCGAGTCCAACCTGACTTCGACCGTGCTGGATCAAGATCTGCGGATCCTACTGCTGACCGCCGCCAACCCCGGCGCGGGCACCACCACCAGCGCGCTGGCACTGGCCAGTCAACTGGCCCAGATGAGCAGCGGCCAGGTGCTGCTGGTCGACGCCAGCCAGTCCTCGAACAACCTCACGCAGCAACTGGGGTTGACCAAGGAACGCGGCTTTCGCGACTTGATGTTCAACAACCAGAGCCCGCCGATGCTGCAGGACTGTGTGGTGAACGTCGCCAGCCTGCCCTTCGACATTTTGCCCAACGGCCGTTATGCCCGCGGCAATGAACACCTGACTGCCGAAAGCATGAGCCCGTTGCTCGATCAGCTCGGCAGCCAGTATCGCTTTGTGGTGATCGACGCCGACGCGGTGTATTCCGCCGCCGACACCCTGGTCATCAGCACGCAGGTGGACGGCGTGATCATGGTCGTGCGCGCGGAAGACACCCGC
>Ga0302172_10000618_pt1 | contig 10552 bp, 7 predicted proteins | sample I_Fen_N2_3_FD_198777 | JGI IMG/M metagenome (GOLD analysis project Ga0302172, IMG submission 198777) | Peat permafrost microbial communities from Stordalen Mire near Abisko, Sweden - I_Fen_N2_3 | ecosystem: Environmental > Terrestrial > Soil > Wetlands > Permafrost | place: Sweden: Abisko... | reverse complement strand
GTAGCCGTAAAAATCGAGCGGCGCGCTCAGGGCCTTCATGATGAGAGAGAACATAAGTACGTAGAGAAAGACGGCGAAGAAGTAATGCTGGGCACCAAGATGATACGACCAGTCGCGGAGACGGGCGGTCCAGCCAGTAGTGAGGAGAACGACCAAGAGCGCAAACCCGATGACGGCATCAGCCATGCCAAGCCAGCGCTTGATGCGGTTGTAGCGGCGGACTTCGGGAGTGTCGGCCATAGGGGGATTTGGCGTTGTGTCTATCAAAGTGTTTGACAACTGCACGGGAAGAAACGTGACCCGCGCGGTCGGATATGAAAATCGATTTCAAATACAGTCTACGCGCCCGATTTTACAAACGCCTCGGTCTCGCGCAGGATTTGCGCCACCAGCTCGGGCGTCGACGCCTCGCAATAGATCCTCAACAGCGGTTCGGTCCCGGAGGCGCGTATCAGCACCCAGGATTCAGCACCATTACCATTCGTCGGCGCGTCGAGGAAGAACTTCACCCCGTCGAGCGTGCCGATGCTGAGCACATTGAAGCTGCCCATCTTGGCTGGTTTCGCCAAGGCGCGGCGAATGGCATCTTCCTTCATCTCGTTGGGAATGTGGAGATCGGTGCGGGCGTAATGATGTTCGCCGTACTCCTGCTGCAGGTCGCTCACCAGCTGGCCGAGCGGCTTGCCTTCTTCCGCCATGATGGCCGCCAGCAACAGCGAATTCAGAATGCCGTCGCGCTCGGGCAAGTGGCGACGAATGCCGATTCCGCCGGATTCCTCGCCGCCGATGAGGATGTCGCGCTCGAGCATGAGGTCGCAGATGTACTTGAAGCCGATACCGCACTCGTGCATTTTGCGGCCGTATTTCGCGCAGATGCGATCGATCATGCGAGTGGTGTTGAAGGCGCGAACGACTTCGCCCGGCCATTGCTTGCGCTTCAGCAGCCACTCGAGGATGACCGAGAAAATCTTGTGCGAGTCCACGAAGCTGCCGTCTTCGGCGACGGCACCGAGGCGGTCGGCATCGCCATCTGTGGCAAGCCCCGCGGCGCACTTCTCGCGCACTACCGTCTCCTGAAGCAGTTTGATGTGCGGCAGGATGGGCTCGGGATTAATGCCAGGGAACAGCGGGTTCAGCTCGCTACGAATTTCTATGTGGTCGATGTCGGCCTCGGTAAAGATGCCCTTGAGCACGCCGCGGCCGGAGCCGTACATGACGTCGATCGCGAACTTGAAACCGGGCTTCTTGATGGCGTCGAGGTCGACAAACTTCTTTACTGCCGCGATGTACGGAGTCTTGAAGTCGGCGCTAAGAACCTTGCCACCGGGACGATCTATCTTCGGTGCGTCGAGCGCACCCTCGATCGACTTGATGATAGCGGGTGTGGCCGAACCGCCGTATCCCGCCTTGTATTTCACACCGTTCCAGTTCCAGGGATTATGGCTGGAGGTGATCATCACGCCACCAGCTGCCTTCAAGTTCACCACGGCGTACGAAAGCGCAGGCGTGGGAGTGTAGTCGTCCGAGAGATGCACGGTGATGCCGGAAGCAGCAAGCACTTCGGAAATGGCTTCGGCGAAGTCGCGCGAGCCAAAGCGCGTATCGTAGCCAACTACGAGGCCATTGGACGGATCTTCGTTGGCGTGAACGTAGTGAGCAATCGCATTACCGACGCGGCGCACATTGTCGAACGTGTAGTCATCGGCTATTACGCCGCGCCATCCGTCCGTACCGAACTTGATTTGAGTCGTCATACGGAAAGGTCAGTATAGCGGGGGGAGCCGCCATTGGCACTTAGCCTTTAGCTCTTAGCTGTCAGCTTTCGGCTTGCAGCTTGCAGTCGTCAGACTTTTCTTGCGACTGGAGACAGGCCGATTCCTGGCGACCAATGCAACGTAGCTAAGAGCTAATGGCTAATGGCTAATGGCTGTGTCTCACACGAGCTTTTCCAACTGCTGCTCATCCAGGTGTTTTACAACCTTGCCAACATCCTGTGCGTTGTCGCGGGTGGTGATGAGAAGCGCGTCCTCGGTTTCCACGACGACAAGATCGTGCACGCCAACCACGGCGACGAACTTCTTCGAGTGTACGAAGTTGCCGGAGGAGTCGAGCTCAAACTTCTGGCTTGCAGAGATTATGTTGGGCTGGCCGGGCTGGTTGGCGGCGTGATGCTCGTAAAGCGCGGTCCAGGAGCCGAGATCATTCCAGCCGAAGGTTGCCGGGATGCAGAAGATGCCGGAGATTCCTTCACCTTTCTTGGAGCACGGCTCAAGCAGCGCGTAGTCGATGCTGATGTTCTCGCATTTGGGATAGAGCGCCGCGAATGTCTCGTCGAACGCCGCAGTGCCGTAGCTGGCGGCGATTTGCTCGAGGAGGAATGCGGTATTGGGCAGATGCTCGCGCAGGGCGTCGGCCAGGGTACGCGCACCCCAGACGAACATGCCGCTGTTCCAATAGAAGTTACCGGCTGCGACGAACTTCGTCGCATCGTAGACTTCGGGCTTCTCAGTGAAGCGGACGACCTGCAGCGAGCCGTCGCTTGCGGTAGCTCCGGCTTCGATGTACCCGTAGCCGGTTTCGGGACGTGTGGGTCGGATTCCCATGACGACGATGTTTGGGCCAGAAGCGGCGATCTCGGCAGCACGTTGGACGTTGGCGAGGAATTGCGGCTCGTCGAAGATCACGTGATCGGAGGGAAACATGCCAATCACCGCGCTAGGATCCGTGCGCTCCAGGAGAAAGGCGGCGAGTCCGATGGCGGGAGCGGTGTTGCGTGCGGCGGGCTCGGCCAGAATATGATTGGCGGAGAGCTCCGGAAGCTGCTGGAGAATCGGTTCACGCAGATCGGCGTTGGTGATGATCCAGAATTTGCCGTTAGGAGCGATGGGGAGCAGGCGGTCCACCGTCTCCTGGATCATGGTTCGATCGCTGTTGAGCGGCAGCAATTGCTTGGCGCGACGCTTACGACTGAGTGGCCAGAAGCGCGTGCCGCGGCCTCCGGCAAGAATGACGGGATAAAAATTGGGTAGCGCGTTCAAGTGGTTTCCTTTATGCTCGCGCAGCGAGCGGCCCGCGGCGTCGAATCAAGCGGTCTCCTGATTATCCGAGTCTTGTCACCGGTTCTGCAACGTTACCGGTTGGCAGCGACATGCGCATGATCTTAAGTTCCCACTGCGGACGCACGGAATAATGCGGCACGCAGGCCGGAATCACGACCGCTTCACCCTTGGCAAAGCTGACCGGCTCCATGCCCGCGGCTTCGACAATTCCTGCCCCGTCTATGGCGACGACGATTTGCGGCGACTCGCGCGAAACCGAGGCATCCAGCAACGCTTTGAGCTTAAGCTCCTCGACTTGAAAGAATGGCGATTGCACCAAAAGGCTTGGGTCCGCTCCAGCCTGGTGAACTACTTTGCCGGCGCGAGTGTCGAGCTTAATGGCGGCGAGACCGTCTTTGATGTGCAACTCGCGGGGGCGGCCGTAATCATAAAGGCGATACGTGATGTCGGAGGTTTGCTGGGTCTCAACCAGCACCATTCCGCCACCGATTGTGTGCACCGTCCCTGCCGCCACGTAGAGCATGTCGCCGCGGTGCACCTCGATCCAGTTCAGCAGGTCTTCCGCGCGGTTCTCTTGGATCGAGGCTTCAAATTCCGGAATCGTTGTTCCGGGCTTCAGTCCGAGGGCGACTTGCGCGCCGGGATTGGCGTCCAGCACGTACCAGCATTCAGTCTTGCCATAGGGTTGGCCTACACGCTGCGCACCGGCGTCGTCGGGATGCACTTGCACGGAGAGCTTTTGGGCGGTGAACAAAAACTTGATGAGCAGAGGGAACTGATCTTCATAAACAGCCGCGCTCCCCACCAGATCGCGCTTGTGCTCACTCGCGATATCGCCCAGCCTGCGCCCGGCAAACGGCCCGTTGGCGATGCAGCTGTCGCCCCAAGTGAGCCAGCTCTCGCCGATCGGGTCCTTTACGATCCTGGTATAGATGGGGCGGAGGTCGCGCACACCCCAGGGACGCTCGTCAAAGATCGGAATCAGCAGGAATGGGTAAAGGTCGGACATACGTTACTGCGGGAAAAACCCCACACAATCCAAAAACAGGATCGTATGGGGCACCCAGAACCATCAGGATAGCAGCTACAGGCTGGCGAAGAACTGGCGCATACGTTCGAGGCCGCGATCAATCTCGGCTTCCGGTACTGGATACGACAGTCGCACGTGCTTGCTGGTGCCGAAGGCTTCTCCGGGAACGACGGCGACGTGAGCTTCCTGCAACAGCCGACGGGCAATGTCGGCAGCGCTATTCATTCCGCCGCGACCAAAGTAATGGCTAACATTCGGAAAAGCATAGAACGCGCCGCCCGGCGTCTGGCACGAGATTCCAGGAATGGCGCGAAGGCCGGCCACCATCCGGTCGCGCAGGCGCACGTAGTCCACTCGCATCTCGGCGATGCAGTCCTGCGAGCTGTTGAGCGCGGCCACTCCGGCTTTCTGCACAATGGAGGTCGGATTGGAGGTGCTCTGGCTTTGCAGCTTGTTCATCGCGGCCACAACGGGCGCGGGACCGAGCACGTAGCCGAGACGCCATCCGGTCATGGCATAGGTCTTCGACAGCGAGCCGACGATCAACAGGCGATCCTTCGCCTCGTGAATCTCGCCCGCGGAAAAGAGCTGGCCGGTGTAGTTGAGGTACACGTAGCACTCGTCGGAAATAACGTAGATACCACGCTCGTTTGCTAGTCGAACGACGGCAGTTATGTCCTCGGGCTTCATCACCGAGCCGGAAGGGTTGTTGGGGGAATTGAGAATGATGAGCTTGGTGCGCGGGGTGATGGCGTGCTCCACCATTTGCGCGGTCAAGGCGAAGTCGTTGGCTTCGTCGGTTTCGATGAGGACCGGTGTGCCGCCGGAGTAGCGGATCATATCTTTGAAAGAGACCCAGTAGGGCACGGGAAGAATGACTTCGTCGCCGTGATCGACCAGCACCTGGATGGCGTTGAACAGCACGTGCTTTCCACCGACAGAGGCCATGCACTGCTCGCGCTTGTACCCGGAGGCGAAATCCGTGTCGTGGCGCTTGATGACGGCGTCGCGCAACTCGACCGTACCGCCCGCTGCCGTGTAGCGCGAGAAATTGCCCTTGATGGCTGCAATAGCGGCATCCTTGATGTGCTCGGGCGTATTGAAATGCGGCTCGCCCACGCCGAAGTCCACGATGTCGACGCCGCTGGCACGGAGCCTTTCGGCCTCCGCCGCCACGGCCATGGTCGCCGAGACTTCGATGCGCTGGATGCGGTTGGTAAGAGTCGACGCGGTCTGAGTTGCAGTAGTGGTCATGTTTCGGCCCTTTACTTGGATGGGATTTCGATGGTTGCTGCGCGTTTTTCGTCGACCCTGCGACGCAAGTGTTGTTCGACCAGCTCCGGCACAAGGCCGTTGAGCGGACCTCCAAAGGCAGCGATTTCGCGGACAATCCGCGAGCTAAGATACGAGTATTTTTCCGCCGGCATCATGAAAACGGTTTCGACGCTGGGCTCAATCTTGCGGTTCATCAGCGCCATCTGCAGTTCGAACTCGTAATCGCTGACGGCGCGGATACCGCGTAACACTGCATTGGCGCCCTTCTCGATGCAGTACTTCATCAACAGGCCTTCGAAGGCATCAACGGTAACGTTGTCGAGCTCAGCGGTCATGGCCTCGAGCATCTCGATACGTTCTTCGAGGCCGAAGAGTGAGGTTTCTTTTTCGGGATTGCGGGCGATGGCGACGATGAGGTGATCGAAGAGCTTACAGCCTCGGTAAATGAGGTCGAGGTGCCCGTTGGTGACGGGATCGAACGATCCGGGGTAGATGGCGGTGATCTGTTTCAATGCGCCTCGGCGGGTAGGAATTGGAGCCTCGATTTTATCTGCGCCGAGTGCGCCAGGCAATTCTTCCTTGAAAACAAATAGGGACCGGCAGTTGTGGCCGGCCCCTTCTTGCTCGGTTCGCAGGTAAGAGTTACTTCCGTCCGGCCGGCCCCTTGGGCGTCGGCGTGGGAGATGCTTCCGCGTTGGCAACCGCCTCTTTCGCCTTTTCCGCAATCGAGGTCAAACCCAGCGAGGTGCGAACCTCTGTCTCCAGCTTCTCGCGAATATCGACGTTCTGCTTGAGGAAGGTCTTCGCGTTCTCGCGACCCTGGCCGATGCGGTCAGTTTTGTAGCTGAACCAGGAACCCGACTTCTCTACCAAATTCAAGCTCACCGCGAGATCGATAAGGTCGCCTTCATGCGAGATGCCCTCACCATAAATAATGTCGAATTCCGCTTCGCGGAACGGCGCGGCCGTCTTGTTCTTCACGATTTTGACCTTGGTGCGATTGCCCACGACGATGTCGCCGTCCTTGATCGCACCAATGCGGCGGATATCGATACGCACCGACGAGTAAAACTTCAACGCGCGACCGCCGGTCGTGGTTTCGGGGTTACCGAACATCACGCCGATTTTTTCGCGAATCTGGTTGATGAAGATGAGCGAAGTGCGCGACTTGGCAACGATGCCGGTAAGCTTGCGCAGGGCCTGCGACATGAGGCGGGCCTGCAGTCCGACGTGGCTGTCGCCCATTTCGCCATCAAGTTCGGCCTTAGGAACCAAGGCAGCCACGGAGTCCACGACAAGCACGTCGATGGCGCCTGAGCGTACCAGAGCTTCGGCGATTTCCAGTGCCTGCTCTCCGTAGTCGGGCTGCGAAACCAGCAGGTTGTCCACGTCCACGCCTAGTTTGCGGGCATAGATGGGATCGAGTGCGTGTTCCGCATCTACGAAGGCTGCCATGCCGCCCTGCTTCTGCGCTTCGGCGATGACCTGTAGCGCGATGGTCGTTTTGCCGCTGGATTCAGGGCCGAAGATTTCGATGACGCGTCCGCGAGGAACGCCGCCGACTCCGAGCGCGGCGTCGAAGGAAATTGAGCCGGTGGAGATGACCGCGATTGGAACCACGGCCTCTTTGCTCCCCAGCTTCATGATGGAGCCCTTGCCAAACTGTTTTTCGATTTGCGAAATGGCTGTGTCTACAGCCCGTGTTTTTTCGGTTTTCTCGTCGGCCATGTATGCCGCTCCTAGCTGCCTTGCCGGTCGTTCAGGCCGGAAAGGCTTTGTATTCTATTGATTGCGCGAAAGACTTGGTCCGCGAAACGGCACATGGAATGGAGCCAGCGCAGGTTCGTTGACGGCGTAGTATACCGTTTTGTGAGGCGAAGAAATAGCGAAATCGATAACGTGTCAAGTTACGAAGGTAACCACTTGGTTTCATTTCGGGAAATTCGCCTATGGAAGCTTTTCGAGCGCCAGTGCGGTGGAATCATAATCGCCTTCCAGCTTGAGCTCCACGCCCGCGCCCATCAGCACCGATCCTTGCACCGTGGCTTCGTCCGCGTACTTGGCGGCGTCGAGAGCGTGAATGCGATACGTAGCCTTGGGATCGAGCCCTTGTAACCGGACCGTCGGATAGGCCAAGCCGTAGTGCTGGGAGTGCAGGTAGGCCAGCAGTACCGCTTGGGAGCCATCCTGCGCGACGTATTGGACCTGCGAGACCTCTGAGTTCATCGGACTCTGCAAGCGATAGAGCTTGCCGTGCTGCACCGTGGTGCGAACGGTCTTGTAAAACGCTGTCAGGCGTTGCGCGGTGTCCATCTCCTCAGTCGTCCACTTATTGAGGTTGCCGCCGATGCCAAGCGCTCCCTGCATGGCCACGAGAAAACGGAATTGCAGCGGGATGACGCGGCGGTCGAGGTAGTTAGGCACGTCGGTCACCCAGGCGACCATCACCTCGGGCGTGTATGCGTGAGTAAAGCCGTACTGAATGTCGATCCGATCGAGGGCGTCGGTGTTGTCGGAGGGCCATACCTCGTCGGTGTAGCGAAGGATGCCGAGGTCCACGCGGCCTCCTCCGCCGGAACAGGATTCGATTTCGACCTTGGGATGCTTGGCGCGAAGACGCTGGAGAATGTCGTACAGGTTGTTCACGTACTGGACGTAAATCTGTTTCTCGGCATCGACGTTCGGAGCAGTGGCCGAGGTGCCCGGTCCGGTCGTCCAGCCAGGTTCCGACCAGTTTCGGTTGTAGTCCCATTTTAAGAAGGCAATGTTGTTGTCGGTCAGTAGTTGGTCCAGGAATTGGTAGACATACGCTGCGACCTCGGGATTGGCGAGGTTGAGCACGAGTTGGTTGCGCTGCTCGGTGTGCTGGCGGTTGGGAAACTGCATCGCCCAGTCCGGATGCTTGCGGTACAGATCACTGTCGGGGTTGACCATTTCGGGCTCAACCCAGAGGCCGAAATCCATGCCGAGCGCATGCACGTGGTCGATGAGCGGCTTGAGTCCGTTGGGAAATTTCTGCTGATTGACGTACCAATCGCCGAGTCCGGCGTGGTCGTCTTTGCGCGCGCCAAACCAGCCATCGTCAACGACGAAGCGCTCGACGCCCAGCTTGGCTGCTTTGTCGGCAAGCGAAATCTGTCCTGCTTCCGTGACGGCGAATTCGGTGGCCTCCCACGAGTTGTATATGATGGGCCGCGGACGAGGATCGGGCTTGCCGGGAAGTATCTCGGCCAGTTGGAAACGGTGCAGAATGCGTGACGCTTCACCGTGGCCTTGGGCGGTGTAGCCCGCGTAGAACTTGGGCGTCTCGAGTGATTGGCCGGGAGCAAGCGTGTAGTTGAAATCGTAGGGATTGTAGCCGGCGGTGACACGCACGTTGTGCAGTGCCGTGCTCTCGACCACCATGCGCCAGCTTCCGCTCCAACCGAGTTCGCCAAACCAGACCGGGCCGGCGTTCTCATTGGTCTGGTCGGTGCGGCCGATGGCAAACCACGGATTGGCCTGATGCGCGGTACTGCCGCGACGGGACTCCAGCAATTGAGCGCCTGTCTCGAGCGGAGCGGTGTGCAGTTGCCACTCCGCAGCCCATTGGCCTGTCAGCCAACTGAGCGAATACCCAGTGCCTTGGGGAAGGTTCCAGACCGCCGACATCGCCTGCTCGATGCGAAATGGACTCTGGGCTTGATTTTCAATTCGCGACCAGCGTGCGATTACACCTTGGGGATAGGCGCGATAGAAGAGGTGCACCGTTACGGGTTGCACAACATCTTTCAGCACGATTTCGAGTTGCTGGCCGTCGACCTGCGCGCTTGCAAATTTCAGGATTAGCGTGCGGTCTCCGTTGGGCGAGGTGACTTTGAGCGCTGGCTCGGTGAACAGACCGGCTCCCCAGGCCGGATATTCCAGCGGCGTGGTGGCAATAGGTGGATCGAAGCTCGCACGCTCGGGCTTCATCTTCGCCGCAGGCAGCGATGCGCCGGGCTCGAGCTTAGGCCCCCAGTAGAGGCTTTGCAGCATGCCCTGGTCGTTCACGCCGATGACGTAGGTGCTCTCGCCGGCGTTCAGGATCCACTGCTGTTTGGCGGCGTCCTCGCGGATGGAGGACTGGCCGAACGATGGCAAGAACGTGGCGAGAAGGAACAGAAACGAGCAAGCAAGAATTCGCATAGAAGTTGACTCGCGCAAAAGATGAGAGCAGGACAGTGTAAACGCTGGGGAGGGCGCGTTCCCACAATTGCCAACTTCAGGCAATTACAAGCCACCCGGAACGTTAGCGCTTCAGCAGGTCGATCGGCTCGCGCACGTCGGTCACACGGAAATACTTCGCCAGGTCCGGATAGCGTTGAGCTACGGCCTCATACATCGCATACGCCACGTTGCGATACGAGAAGTGCCCCGCAGGGCCTGTGCGTAATTCGCTGATGTAGAGCGCCTCCGCGAAGTCCATCTTGAACAACGCGCGCTTGCGGTAGGCGAGAGGAATGACATATTGCGACTGCTCTCCGGCGGCAGACGTCGGCCGCGCCGCGAGAGTCGTCGCGGTCTCGCACGCGCGATTCATAGCAGCGTCATAGCGCCCGGCAAGATTCGCGGCGTCCATGTCTTCAGGCCGGTCGTAACCGTGCAGCGTGGTGAAGTCCTGCAAGATCTGCACGCAGCGGCGGTGGCGGTGCATGTCGCGGAAGGCGCCGATATCCATGAGAATGTCGAAGCGGAATTTCTGGCCGCTGCAATAGGCGCGCGCGACTTCGTCGTGGCGTCCGCGATGACGCAGCCCCAGGTCGATGATCTCAGCGCGCTGGGCGGCAGTCATGCCCTCAACCACGCCGCGAATCTGCCGATAGGAATGGTGCAAGCACTGATAAAGGAGAGTTGTCGCCAGCTCAACCTCGAGCGGTTCGTCTTCCAGCAGATCAACAAGCGGAGCGGGATCGATAGCTCGGGAGCCGAGTATCTCGGCGGCGGCAGCAGTCAACTCGCGGCGGCTCTCCAGCTCGTAAACATTGGGTTCGGCGTACTTCATCAACGTCGGAGCGGAATGGACCTCACGCAAAAGCACGGCCTTCACACGCTCGCCCAGTTCAGCCGATTGCTGCTGGACCTCGTGCAACACGCGCTCGGCACTCGCGTGGTTCACGTTGTATGCGGCGTCGCGCGCCGCTTTCTTCAGTAACTCTCCCAACTGACG
>Ga0302172_10000617_pt1 | contig 10554 bp, 8 predicted proteins | sample I_Fen_N2_3_FD_198777 | JGI IMG/M metagenome (GOLD analysis project Ga0302172, IMG submission 198777) | Peat permafrost microbial communities from Stordalen Mire near Abisko, Sweden - I_Fen_N2_3 | ecosystem: Environmental > Terrestrial > Soil > Wetlands > Permafrost | place: Sweden: Abisko... | reverse complement strand
GCCCACCTGGAACAATCTGCTGGCCGACCTGCGCGAGCTGCTGCTGCGGGCGCGTCCTGAAGTCCTTGTCCTGCCGCACCCGAGCCTCGATCCACACCCGGACCACATCTGTGCCCGGGAAGCTGTGCTTGAAGCTTTGCGAGGACTGCAGTGGCAGCCGGCTATCGTGCTCGGTTACGCCAACCACCTGCACGACAATGATCGGTGGCCAATGGGTGATGCAGGCCAGGGCATCGCACTGCCACCCTTTTTCGATTCATCGGTGCCGATGCACCCTTGTTGCTTGCCGATGTCTTTGGCGCAGCAACGTGATAAGGCCATGGCATTGGGGATGATGCATGATTTGCAGCCGCCGATGCCGTTCAAGCGGCGAGTACGGCGGTTGATACAGTGGCTCCTGGCCAGTAGAGTGCCATCCCTCTATGGCGAGAATGAGTTCTTTCGCAAGGCGGTCAGGCGCCAGGAGCTGTTCTGGTTATTGAAGCATGATGAAACATCTGTGAAGCAGAACTGACGTAGCTGGCGGCCTAACATGGCGGCGTTTGAAGCATCTACAGGTGAATTTTTGTGATTAACCCGTGCCCGCGTATTTTGTTCCTGATGCCTTATTTCGGGCGTTGGCCTTTCTGGATGCCGTTTTTTCTGCAGAGCTGCCGTCGCAATGCCGATATCGACTGGTTGTTTTTCAGCGACTGCGGGGTTCCTGAGGATTTGCCGCCCAACGTCACCGTCGAAAACATGACGTTCAGCGACTATTGCAGGCTCGTGTCCGAGCGCTTGGGCATCGACTTTGCGCCGAAACAGGCTTACAAACTGTGCGACATCCGGCCAGCGTTTGGGCATATTCATGCTGACCGCCTGCAGGACTATGATTTCTGGGGTTACGGCGATATTGATTTGGTATACGGCGATCTGCGCAGTTACTTCACCGCAGAGCGGCTCGCCTCCCATGACCTGTTTTCCACCCACGAGCGGCGAGTCGCCGGCCATCTCTGCCTGATCAGGAACACCGCCCGCAAGCGTGAATTGTTCAGGCAGATCAAGGACTGGAAAGCTCGGTTCGAAGACCACAAGCATCATGCGCTGGACGAGGGGGCATTCAGTCGAATCTTTCTCTGGCGCAAAAATTTCCCCCAGCCCTTGTTCAAGCTGGTGGGCAAGTTCAACCCGTGGCGTCGACGCAGCGAATTCACCGAGGCATTCAGTACGCCCGGTGGTTGCATCAAGTGGCATGACGGCACAGAAGTTTTCCCGCACAAATGGTTTTGGCGTGAAGGCTGCGTGAGTAATGATCGCGATGGCGATCGCCGGTTTCCGTATTTCCACTTTGTCTGCTGGAAGCGCAACGAGTGGTCGCGGTTGCCTGAACCCGATCCGGCCGAGGTCCAGCGCATTGCCGCTGAGCCCGCCTGGGTTATCGATGCGACAGGTTTTCACCGGGGAGAGTTATGAGTCAACGGTCAAAGGTTCTGCAATTGCAGCCTGACTACAACGTCAAGGCTCATGATTTTGCTGACCTCGCGGAGCAGATCGTCAAGGCCCTGCCAAGCGATCGCTATGAAGTGACTGCAGCGTTTTTGAGGGGCAAGCCTGGGCCGGGCGAGGCCGTGAGCCGTGCCGACCGATCAGTGTATTTCGAGTTTTCCGACAAGGCACTCAAAGGCATGCGCCTGCGCGCAATGTGGCGGCTGTATCAGTTCTGCCGCAAGGAAAAGTTCGATGTGGTGATCTGCAACCGTTTCAAGCCCGTGAACATGATGCTGACACTCAATCGCTGGTTGAAGGTGCCTTTGTGCATAGGCATCTCCCACGGGTTCGGCGAGTACGACCGTTTCTATCGGCGCCGCCAGACTCAGCGACTGATTGATCGGCACTGGCGCTTTGTCGGCGTGTCGCCGGCGGTCAAGCAGTATCTGCTGGAGTGTGACTGCGGATTCACCGACCAGAACACTTACGCCATCACCAATGCCATCGACATCGAGCAGGCTGAAAGCTTGCAGCACAGCCGTGAGCGCGCGCGCGAACTGTTGGGTATCGATCCGTCGGTGCGCTTGATTGGTGCGCTGGGGCGGTTGGTGCCAGTCAAGGGACACACCTATCTTCTGCAAGCCTTTGCTGCCCTCAAGGACAAGTACCCGGCCACTCAGTTGGCGATCATTGGTGCCGGGCGCGAACAGTCGCGCCTGGCCGCCGAGATCGAGCGCCTGGGTTTGGGCGGCCGTGCGCATTTGCTCGGGTTCAAGGAAAACGCCTTGCAGTACGTTCGCGCCTTTGATATCTGGACCATGCCGTCCCTGGCTGAAGGCCTGGGTCTGGCGCTGCTCGAAGGCATGAGCGGGCATTTGCCGGTGATTGCTTCGAACGTGCCGGCCATGCTGCCGTTGATCCAGGGTGCAGGTGGTCTGGCCATCACGCCGGCCGATGTACCCACCCTGGTCGCGGCGCTGGATAACTACCTCGGCCTGTCGGACGAAGCGCTCAAGGCCAAGGGTGAACAGGCCTATCGTTATCTGCAGGAACAACATGATATCGAGGTGTTCCGCCAGGAATACCTGAACCTGATCGACTCTGGTTTGAGCCAGGCCCGCAAGGAACAACCATGAGCGACGCGCAACCTCTCGTAACAGTCATCATTGCCTCGTATAACCACGGTCGTTACATCGAGCAAAGTATCCTCAGCGTCCTCAACCAGACCTACCAGAACATCGAGTTGCTGGTGGTTGATGATGGCTCCACCGATGACAGTGTCGAACGAATCAAGGCTTTGCAGGGGCAATACGGGTTCGATTTCCGGGTCCAGCAGAACCAGGGGCTGACCAACACCTTGAACGGCGCGATTGCCCGCTCACGGGGCAGCCTGATCGTACCGTTCGGTTCCGATGACATCATGCTGGCGCAGCGCATCGCCATCCAGGTCGAGTACATGGATGGCAAGCCTGAAGTCGGGATTTGCGCCGGTAATATCGAGTTGATCGACGCCGACGGCAACCTCTACCCGGAGAAGCATCAGCGTCGCGACGTGCCGTTCCGCCGTCTGGACTTCGATGACATGTTCCTGGAGCGCAAGCCCTATCCACCGGCACCGACCCTGATGATTCGTCGCCAGGCGCTGGACAAGGTCGGCGGGTTCGACCCGAACATTCGCCTGGAGGACCTGTTGATCGAACTGAAAGTCACCCACGCCGGTTACTTCATCGATGGTTTGAATGTGTTGATGGCGCGTTATCGCAAGCACGCCACCAACTCCTATAAAAATCACCGTTTCATGGTCGACAACATCCTGCGTTCCTACGCGCTCTTCAGCGATCATCCGTTGTACGACGAAGTGCGCTACAAGTTCCTCAGTTCCATGTTCCTGAAAACCGCCAACCGTGATCGCAAGCTGGCCCGTGAGCTGCTGGCACAGATCCCGTTCAAGGCCTGGAACAAGAAGACCTGGCGAGGTCTGGGCCGCTTGTATTTTTCACCGCTGGAAAAAGACTGAACCACGGATTCGATTCCACCGCACTGCAGCAATGGCAAAGCTGGGAAAGCAGCTGTTAGCCGCATGTTCCAGATAATTCAGGCGCGGCGCGCAGCACGAGTGCCGCGTCACGATGGCGAGCAGCCAGGCTGCCATCGCTATAATCGGCTGGGTTTCGCTCTTAGTGAGCGCGGGCCGGTGAGTTCCCGCTCAGCACTTGCTTGTGCAGGTTATCCACGTCGGCTTTCGATGCCATCGCAGCGTATCCCTGGAGCAGGGCTTGGAAATGCTCCTCGAACAGCCAGCGCCGATCGACGGTATAACGCTGCATATGACGCAAATTACGCTGCCGCAGGGACGGGCTCAATGACGAAGGGTAGATGCGCATATCGGCCACATCGATCAGGCCGAATTCACCATCATCCATGACCAGCACATTGCCCAGGTGAAGAGAGCGGAAATAGACACCTTGCTCGTGCAACTGCGCCATGAATTTGCCGAAACGCTCCACCAGTGCCTGACGTACCGCCGGGGCGGTAATACCTTGCATAACCTGGCGCAAAGTGTGCCCGGGCAAGGGGGAGTAGTGCACGGCGCAGCTGCCATCTTCGAGCCGGTAAAGGTCCAGGGTTGGCGGTGTTGCAATGCCCATGTTGCGCAGTTGCATGCTGTTGATGGCAAAACGTTCCGAATACGGGTTGAAACTGCCCGAGGTGTACCAGCGGCGGCGCCGGAACAGCTTGAGAAAACTACCGTCGATCAGGCGCAGTACTTTCGGGCCCAAACCGTCTTCTTCGATGATTTGCGCATTGGCCGTGAGCTGTTGCAGGGCGCTGGGCGTCATTGCTTTGCTCGGTATGGCCAACAAGCGCCTGGCTCGCTGGTTGATGCTCAGGGCGGCGATCAGGGCCAGCGGAATCCACAACAGGAACCAGTGCTCTTTTGGCCGGGAAATAATCCCTCCGCCTTCGGTCAGGCCTGCACCAATACCGAATGCCAGCCAGGCTGAAGCGATGATAAAGAGCGGTTGCAGCCGGCAGCGCCAGCTACACAGCAGGCCTCGAGCCTGGAAGTACAACCAGGGCAACAAGCCGATAATACCGACGTAATACAGCACGCCAAGGGCAAAGCTATGGGGCTCGCTCAGGTTGAACCCGAGGCCGGGGTCGAGGGTCAGGTCGGCATTGAAGCCATGACCGATCCATGGGTGCTCGGCAATTTTTTGCAGGGCCAATTGCCAGATATCGAAGCGGTAGGAATCACCCCGTCCATTGATCATCTGCGAAAACATCACGGCAACGGAGGCGCCCGTGACGAACAGTGTACCGAGCAAGACAACGGAGCGCCGATTCCAGCAGATGAGGCTCAGCCAGAGCGCAGCCAGCGTGAGAGCGACCAGGGGGGTCCTTGAGCCGGTAGCAATCACTGCGGCGAACATGACCGCCATTGCCGGGATGCTCAGCCAGAGTATCTGGTGACGCTTGCAAGTCATGCTCAAACTGAGCCAGTAGGTGCAGAAAAAGCCAAATACATGGGAGCTCAGAAGCGGGTTGTCGAAAGCGCCCCCGCCAATCAGGCGCATACCCGGTTGGTAAATGTGGGCAAACATGTACAGGTTGTAGACCGATGCGATCAATGCCACCGTTGCCGCGCAGAACAGCAAAGGCTGGATAATCTCGCTGCGATAACGCACCAGCAGGTAGCACCCGGCGAACAGCATCAATGTGTGCAAGGGTGGTTTGAACTCACCGCCGATATTTTCTTCGATCGGACCCCAGCACAGGCTGAGCAACGCCCAGGCCACGAACAGCAATGCCGCGATGAAGATCGGCTCATTCAGCAGTTCCTTGCCCACTCGCGGGCGCACGCACAGTGCTATCAGCGTTGGGATACTGAACAGGCCGTAAAAAAGTTTGTGGAGCAGGCTGCGCCCTGGAAGAAAAAACAGCGCACACAGCAGCAGCAAGTAACCGAGCGGTAGAATCCACAGGCAAATGAAATCGAAGACACGATTGGACGTGTTTGTCAGGCCGTTTAATTGCATGCTGAGTGATTGATTCCTGAGTTGAACGACCATTTTAAGGCAGATGGTGCTGGATATGGGTTGCGGGGCGACACAATAGCAGTCTTTACGCGATTGCCAGAACCCTGGAGAAGCTGTGCTAAAGTCAGCGTCCTTTTTATCGACATTCGCGTGATATGACCGACTCCAGTCTCAGCGCAAGCCCATCGAGCTTGAAAATCTACTTCCGACTGCTCGGCTATGTCAGGCCGTACATCAGTCTTTTCGTAATCAGCATTGTCGGATTTCTGATTTTCGCTTCGACGCAGCCAATGCTGGGCTACATCCTCAAATACTTCGTCGATGGCCTGTCCAACCCGGAAGCAGTGCTGTTCCCGACCGTGCCTTACCTGCGTGACCTGCAGCTGCTGCAGGCGGTGCCGTTGCTGATCATCCTGATCGCGGCGTGGCAGGGCTTGGGTTCTTATCTGGGCAACTACTTCCTGGCCAAGGTTTCCCTTGGGCTGGTCCATGACCTGCGAGTCCAGTTGTTCAACAACCTGCTGGTGTTGCCTAACCGGTACTTCGACAAGCATAACTCGGGTCATCTGATTTCACGTATCACCTTCAACGTGACCATGGTCACGGGGGCGGCCACAGATGCGATCAAGGTCGTAATCCGCGAGGGCATGACGGTCATCTTCCTGTTTGCCTCGCTCCTGTTCATGAACTGGCGCCTGACGTTGGTCATGGTTGCCATCTTGCCGCTGATCGCCGTGATGGTGCGTACAGCGAGCAAGAAATTCCGCAAGCAGAGCAAGAAGATCCAGTTGGCCATGGGCGATGTGACACACGTGGCCTCGGAAACCATCCAGGGCTATCGCGTGGTTCGCAGTTTCGGTGGCGAGGTTTACGAACAAAAGCGTTTCCTCGATGCCAGTCAGGGCAACACCGACAAGCAACTGCATATGACCCGTACCGGCGCCATCTATACGCCATTGCTGCAACTGGTAATCTACACCGCCATGGCGTCGCTGATGTTCCTGGTACTGTTGCTGCGCGGTGATGCGTCCGCCGGTGACATGGTTGCCTATATCACTCTGGCCGGACTTTTGCCCAAGCCCATCCGTCAGTTGTCCGAAGTCAGCTCGACCATAGAAGGGTGTGGCAGGTGCCGAGAGCATCTTCGAACAACTGGATGTTGAACCCGAAGTCGATACAGGTACCGTCGAACGTGATGTTGTCAGCGGTCGTCTGGACGTGCGTAATCTCAGCTTCACTTACCCGGACACCGAGCGTCAGGTGCTCGATGACATCAGCTTCTCGGTAGAGCCTGGGCAAATGGTGGCGCTGGTAGGACGTTCCGGCAGTGGCAAGTCGACGCTGGCCAACCTGATCCCGCGTTTCTATCACCACGACAAGGGCCAAATCCTCATCGATGGCGTTGAGGTGGAAGATTACAAGCTGCTGAACCTGCGCAAGCACATCGCCCAGGTGACTCAGCATGTGACGCTGTTCAGCGACACCGTGGCCAACAACATTGCCTATGGCGATCTGGCCGGCGCACCACGTGAAGATATCGAGAAAGCCGCGAGAGACGCCTACGCGATGGATTTCATCCAGCAGTTGCCACAAGGCCTGGATACCGAGGTGGGTGAAAACGGCGTATTGCTGTCCGGTGGCCAGCGCCAGCGCCTGGCGATTGCGCGGGCACTGTTGAAGAATGCGCCCGTGCTGATTCTCGACGAGGCCACGTCGGCACTTGATACCGAATCCGAACGCCACATCCAGGCTGCGCTGGATCAAGTGATGAAAGGTCGCACCACCCTGGTGATCGCTCACCGGTTGTCGACCATCGAGAAGGCTGACCTGATCCTGGTCATGGATCAGGGGAAAATCGTCGAGCGCGGCACCCATGCGCAACTGCTGGCGCAAAATGGCTACTACTCACGCCTCAATGCCATGGGCCTCGATGCCCCGGCGCAAGACATCGCTTGATACCCACAACAGGGTGAGCAGGACTCACCCTTGTGCATACCGGGCGCGCAATGCGCCCGGTGGAATGTATCCGGAACCTTAGCAAGCGCCTTTCGGATTTGTTGCTCAAGAAATGAGCAAGAAAACCAGATGAACGATCCGGTTGCAGCCGTCACACAAGCCCATGCCCACCCTGTGTTAATATCGCGCCCCTGTTCATTTTGTATGTGGGTTGCTCCATGAAGTTGTCCATGCCGCGATTCGATCAAGCCCCTGTCTTGGTGGTCGGCGATGTCATGCTCGACCGTTACTGGCATGGTGGTACCTCACGGATTTCCCCTGAGGCACCTGTACCGGTAGTCAAGGTCGAGCACATCGAGGACCGCCCGGGCGGTGCCGCCAACGTTGCGTTGAACATTGCCGCCCTCGGCGCACCGGCCTCTCTGGTTGGCGTGACGGGCGACGATGAAGCCGCCGACAGCCTGGTCAATAGCCTCAAGGGCGCGGGTGTGCGGGCGCTGTTCCAGCGTATTGCGCACCAGCCGACCATCGTCAAGCTGCGGGTCATGAGCCGTCACCAGCAACTGCTGCGTATCGACTTCGAAGAACCGTTCGCCACCGACGCCATGGCGTTGGCGGTGCAAGTCGACGAATTGCTCGAAGGCATCAAGGTGCTGGTACTGTCGGACTATGGCAAAGGCGCGCTGAAGAATCATCAGGTGCTGATCCAGGCAGCTCGTGCCCGTGGCATTCCGGTGCTGGCTGATCCCAAGGGCAAGGATTTCTCGATCTACCGTGGTGCGAGTCTGATCACGCCGAACCTCAGCGAGTTCGAAACCATCGTGGGCGGCTGCGCCGATGAGCACGAGTTGGTGAGCAAGGGCGCGAAACTGATGCACGATCTCGAGCTCGGCGCCTTGCTGGTGACCCGTGGCGAACATGGCATGACCCTGCTGCGTCCGGATCATCCGGCGTTGCACCTGCCGGCCCGTGCCCGTGAAGTGTTCGACGTGACCGGTGCCGGCGACACGGTGATTTCCACCCTGGCCGCGGCGATTGCTGCTGGCGAAGAGCTTCCGCATGCGGTCGGCCTGGCCAACCTGGCGGCGGGTATCGTGGTCGGCAAACTCGGTACGGCGGCCATCAGCGCCCCGGAACTGCGTCGCGCCATCCAGCGTGAAGAAGGTTCCGAGCGCGGCGTACTGGGTCTCGAACAATTGCTGCTGGCGGTCGACGATGCCCGTGCGCACAACGAGAAGATCGTCTTTACCAACGGCTGCTTCGACATCCTGCATGCCGGCCATGTGACTTACCTCGAACAGGCTCGGGCGCAGGGTGATCGTCTGATCGTCGCGGTCAACGACGACGCATCGGTCAGCCGCCTGAAAGGGCCCGGCCGTCCGATCAACAGCGTCGACCGGCGCATGGCCGTGCTGGCAGGGCTGGGTGCAGTGGACTGGGTGATCAGCTTCCCTGAAGGCACGCCGGAAAACCTGCTGCGCGAGGTCAAGCCGGACGTACTGGTCAAGGGCGGGGACTACGGGATCGACCAGGTGGTCGGCGCGGACATCGTGGCGGCTTACGGCGGCATCGTGAAAGTGCTGGGGCTGGTGGAAAACAGCTCCACTACCGCAATTGTCGAGAAGATCCGCAAGTCCGAGTGACGCAGCCTTTGTAGGAGCGAGCTTGCTCGCGAAAAACCCGAGAGCACCGCGGGGCGCCAGGTTTCCTGCGTCATCGTTGGCCTCCATCGCGAGCAAGCTCGCTCCTACAGGGTACGCGGCACGATCTTCTTCAGCAGCAGCTTTGCCTTCCCCCGCAAGCGGGCCAGCCCGGAATCCTTCTGCGGCGGCGTCAAGCCTTGCTGATTCAGCCAATCCTTCCAGCGAATCCGCTCATCCCTCACCAGCCAGCCTTCTTGCCGGGCAAAGCTTTCGGCCAGGTACAGCCCACGCGTGCTGGCCGGGTACAACTGATCCTTTTTCAAGGTGTAGAGCTCAGCCAAGGGGCGGCCGTCCTGCAAGGGCATCAGGTACAGATCGGGGCGCTTGCGATCAAGGCGGGCCACCAGTTGATCGCCTTCCAGCCGTTCATCGACATGAAACAAACTCAAGGATTTGGCTTCTTTCGGCACGTCCAGGCGCAAGTCGTAGATCAATTGCAGCGACGCCGTCGGCAGGTGCACATAGGCTCGTGGTCGTTCGATCAGCGGCAGGTTGGCGCACCGCACCGGACGTGCCGAGCCCGATAGCGGCGTCAGGCGAAACGGCAGGGCCTCGCGGTAGTGCAGGGCCGACGAGTAGGGCGCTGGCAGCCAGGTTTCGTTGAAACGCCCGCTGAGCCAGCCTTCCGGGGTTTCCAGCAGGCATTCCTCGGCAATCTCCTGGATCGCTGTGTGCAACGGCAGGTTCAGCTCATGGGCCGGGACGTATCCGGAGATCAGCTTGAGCACCACGTCGCCACGGTCCTGCCGACGTTGACGCACCAGCACCCAGTAGTCACGGTTCTGCCAATGCAGCGTCAGACGTACCGAAACGCCGAGATTGGCCAGTTCAAGGGAAAACCGTTGCGTGTCGGCGACGGTCACCGGGCGGCGGCGTTGCAGGATCTGAGAGAAATTCAGCGGCCTCCCGACACTCTGGTAACTCAGGCCTTCGGGAGTCGCTTCGACGAATAACGGCAGGGTCTTGAAGTTGCTCGGATTCTTTCTTATGAGCGTACGCGGCATGTCGGCTCCTGCTTAAGGCCGCATGGGCGGCATCAGTTGCTACGTAGGACCTGGGCAACGGTCGCGACGTTGTGGGCGAGGTGCAGCGGATTGATGGTCCCGACAATAGCACTGGCAACACCGGGATGTTCAAACAACAATTGGAAACTGGCGCGCACGGGGTCCACGCCCGGGCTCAGGCATACGTGACCGCTGGCGAGGGCTTTTTTGACCAGAATGGCTTTGCCGTGAGCAGCAGCATAGTCAATGACGGCCTTTTCGCTTTGCTCGTTCAGATTGTAGGTGACCATCGCGCAATCACCTTGCTCCAGGGCCTTCAAGCCGCCGTCGACGGTTTTTCCGGAAAAGCCGAACCCGCGAATCTTGCCCTCGGCCTTGAGTTCG
>Ga0302172_10000612_pt1 | contig 10618 bp, 12 predicted proteins | sample I_Fen_N2_3_FD_198777 | JGI IMG/M metagenome (GOLD analysis project Ga0302172, IMG submission 198777) | Peat permafrost microbial communities from Stordalen Mire near Abisko, Sweden - I_Fen_N2_3 | ecosystem: Environmental > Terrestrial > Soil > Wetlands > Permafrost | place: Sweden: Abisko... | reverse complement strand
CAAAGGGCAAGGGTACGGTGGCGGACACGGCGCTGCAAGCGTGGCGCGACAGCTTTACTCGTCGCGGCCTTCCATCATGGTGCGTTTGAGCATCACATACACCGCGCCGGCGCCGCCATGTTTCGGTTGGCACGAAGTGAAGCCGAGTACCTGGGAATGCTGGCGCAGCCAGGTGTTGACGTGGCTTTTGATCATCGGTCGCTTGCCGTCCAGGCGCACGGCTTTGCCGTGGGTGACGCGCACGCAGCGGATTTCGAATTTGGTCGCTTCGGCGAGAAACGCCCAAAGGGTTTCCCGGGCCTTTTCCACGTTCATGCCGTGCAGGTCGAGGCTGCCTTCGAACGGAATCTGGCCAATCTTGAGTTTGCGGATCTGGCTTTCCTGCACACCGTCGCGGGCCCACATCAACTCGTCTTCCGGGCCGACATCGATCACAAACTGATCGGACAATCCGTCAACGGTGGTGGCATCGGTGCGCACGGTGGCGGCTTGACGCAGCTTGGCGATTTGCGCGCGATCGCTTTTGGGTTTGCCGGTTTCGGCGCGATCGTGCTTGATCGGCTTGATGCCTTGGGTCGCACTTTTGAACAGGGAAAAATCGTCGTCTTGCATGTCAGCCTCCGCGAAGGCCGCCAGTTTACCCAAGTCGGGACGCTATCCATAACAATTGGGCCCGGCAAAACGCCAGGCCCGGTATTCAGTCGTGTTTTTTCATCAGATGCGGCGACATGTTCAGCGCTTGCGACTGACGCGAGCGGCGCCGGCAACGACGCCACAGCCATACGCCGATGTACAGGACGACCAGGCCAATCGCCAGGATTGCGGCGGCGCCGACCTTGTTGGTATTCAACTCGCCCATTGCCGGCGCGTGGCCGAGCAGGCTGGCGATACCGGCCATGGCGAGCAACACACCGCCCATCGCCAGCAGCGCGGCAATCGCTGCGCCGAATCTAAAACGCCAGTTGCGTTGGCCCTTGGGCCGCAGGCGGCGTGCGTCAAAACCATCGGATAACTTCATTCCGACCTTCCTCAATGGGTATCGGCCCTTCGACCGGGAGTTGACCGGGATGTTCCTGAGGCTAAGGCAATTGCAGCAAACGAGAGGCTTTTGCGGATGAGCGGCGGCATGAACCGCTCATCTAAAGTCGATCAGATCAGATCGTGGGTCAGGGCGAGGGTGGCGAAGTTGTCCGCCATGATCGCCATTTCGGTCTGCTGAACGTGCTCGGCGCTCAGGACGCCGCCCTTGTAAGGCAAGTCGCGGGTGGCGCAGGCGTCTTCGACCAAAGTGCAGCGAAAGCCCAGGTTCTTTGCCGCGCGCACAGTGGTGCTGACGCTGGAATGGCTCATGAAACCGCAGACGATCAGGTCCAGTGAGCCGAGGTTTTGCAGCCGGTCGTACAATTCGGTGCCGTGGAATGCGCTCGGCAGCAATTTGCCGATGATGGTTTCGTCCGTCTGTGGCTCCAGGCCCGGGATGAATTCACCGCGCTCGCCCTGTGGATCGAACAGCCCGCCGACGGTGCCGAGGTGACGCACATGCACGATCGGCCGACCGGCTGCACGGGCAGCGGCCACCAGTTGCTTGATGTTTGCGACGGCAGTATCCATGCCGCTCAGGGCCAACGGGCCACTGAGGTATTCTTTTTGAGCATCGATGATGATGAGGGTCGCCTGGCTCAGTTTGGCCGCCGGGTAACCGCGACCGCTGAGTTGAAACATCGTTTGTGGAACGGACATTCTGGGGCTCCTTGGAGTGGGGCTTTTGCGACATTGTCCTCTGGCTGAGCGGTTCTGTGAATCGCTACCATCGCAGGCACCGTCGTTGCTGGCTTGCAGCCTTGTCAAGATGCGCGTTTTGTTCAATAGCCCGGCGGAAAAATGGATAAGTCCTACATCTGATCCGGTGTTTTTCCTGCGTCGTCGTGACGCGTTTTGGCTGTTAGAATCGCCAGTCGTTTTTTTTGGAGTTTGCCGCCGTGATCACTTCCCGCCTTCGTACCCTGCGCGACCACATTCGTTGGGCCGTCAGCCGCTTCCATGGGGAGGATCTGTTTTTCGGCCATGGCACCGACAACGCCTGGGATGAAGCCCGTCAACTGGTGTTGGGGGCGCTGCATTTGCCGTGGGAAATTGCCGACAGCTATCTGGACTGCAATCTGGAAGACGATGAGCTGGTCAATCTGCAACGCTTGCTCAAGCGCCGCATCGACGAGCGCGTTCCCACTGCGTATCTGTTGGGCGAGGCGTGGTTCTGTGGCATGTCGTTCATCGTCGATGAGCGTGTGCTGATCCCGCGTTCGCCGATTGGCGAGCTGATCGAAAAACGCTTTGCACCATGGCTGGCTAACGACCCGGCGCGCATTCTCGACCTGTGCACCGGTTCCGGTTGCATCGGTATCGCCTGTGCCTACGAGTTCCAGAACGCCGAAGTGGTGTTGGCCGATCTGTCCTACGAAGCGCTGGAAGTGGCTAACCAGAATATCGAACGTCATGGCGTCGATGAGCGGGTCTACACCGTTCAGGGCGATGGCTTTGATGGCTTGCCGGGGCAGCGTTTCGATCTGATCGTGTCGAATCCGCCCTACGTCGACGCGGAAGATTTCGCCGACATGCCGGACGAGTATCAGCACGAACCGGAGCTGGGCCTGGCTTGCGGTGACGACGGTTTGAACCTGGTGCGCCGGATGCTCGCCGAAGCGGCGGATCATCTGACCGAGAAGGGCTTGCTGATTGTCGAAGTGGGCAACAGCCAGGTGCACGTCGAAGCGCTGTACCCGGAAGTGGACTTTGCCTGGCTCGATTTCGAGCGCGGTGGGCATGGGGTGTTCATGTTGACGGCTGAGCAATGCCGCGATCATCAAGCGGTGTTCGCTTCCCGCGTTTAAGCGTTAAAAGCAAAAGATCGCAGCCTTCGGCAGCTCCTACAGGGTTGTGTGTACACCTGTGTAGGAGCTGCCGAAGGCTGCGATCTTTTAATCTACCGGTGCGTCGCAATCCAGATCAACAACCCCGCCTGAAACACCGCAAACGCCACCAGGCACGTAATCGTAAAACGCAACCCGGCGTCTTCACGCTTGTACTTGCTGACTTTTTCTTCGTGTTTTTTGAGCTTCACTTCCTGCTCAGCCAGGTTTTGCTCAGCCTGCTGCAGCATCTGCGCGGCTTCCAGTATTTCCACTTGCTGCAGCTTTTCGGTATTCCAGTCGCCCAGCAAGTCGCCGACCTGCACCTCTTTAACGCTGCCCTTCAAATGCTGGGCATCGGCGTACACCACATCAAAACCGTGCACCCGCAGGAAATGATCGCGGCGCAACCGGGTGTCTTCGTTCAGCGCATCCTTGTTGTTCAGGTCGCTGCCGTCGACGGTATAAGCGGGCCAGCGCTTTTTCGCCCAGTTGATACCTTGCGCGGCCAGATAACGCCCGATGCCACGGTTCATCGGTTCGATCTGCAAACCGCTGGCCGGGCCGAAATGCACGCGTCTGGTGTCGTGATCGACCCAAACATCCAGATGATTCTGTTCCTTGCGCACCCGCTGGCCAGGCAGCGAAATGGTCATGCGCATCAGGCTGCGTTGCTTGTCGTTGCGCTCGGCATAACCGAACTCGACAAAGCGCAGGGGCCGTCCGCCAGTGTTGCGGTCGGTCTGCAGCGGCGCCAGGCGGAGCATCTTGTGGTGCTCGACGTGGACATCCGCCCACGGCAGCTCGACCACTGGCGGTGTGTCTTTTTCAGCGGCGGTGTCGGGTGAAGTCTGGGTATCAGTCATAACGGCGAGATCCTGTCCAAGCGCTACTTGTCGCCAGTCATAGCGCTGGCGACAAAGGCTTATCGGCCGTTTTTTTCAGGACTAGAGGGTAATGGCGTTCAACGGGAGCGAAGTCCGTCAATAAATTCGATGATTCGCGTGCCCACTTCTGCGGCCAGCGGCAAATTCGGGTCCTTGTAGGAAGCCAATTGCCGTTTCACGTCGGTGGGCACGATGCGCATCACGTGGTTCATGCCTTCGATCACCGCCAGGGTAGCGTCCGGTTTGGCGGCTTTCAGTGCCTTGGCATCGCCGACGCCGACTTGAATGTCGTGACTGCCCTGGATGATCAAGGCCGGCATCTTCAACTTGGCGAAGGCGGCGGCCGGGTCCTGGCGAAACAGCGAAATCAGGTACGGCTGCACGCTCGGACGGAAAATCACCTGCAACTGCGGTGGCACGTTGTCGTCGACATGGCCGGCCTTGAGGCTGTCGAGCAATTCATTGCTGCGCAGCATCAACGGCGGCGGCAGGCGACTGCTCAGTTGCTGGCGCAGGACCTCATCCACCGGCCGGGCGCTGCCGGACATGGAAATCACCGCCGCCGCATCGACACTCGGGGCCGCCAGGGTCGCGATCAAGGCGCCTTCGCTGTGCCCGAGCAAAATCAGTGGGCCAAAGCGCGGATCGGTCTTGAGCTGGCGGCCCCAGGCCTCGGCGTCGGCCACATAGGCTTCCACCGACAGATTGCGCTCGTCCGGCGTCGCGGCCAGGCTCGCCGCCACGCCGCGCTTGTCGTAGCGCACGCTGGCAATGTTGTGTTTGGCCAGTACCCAGGCCAGCCGTTTCAGGCTGTCGTTGCGTCCGCCGTCGGGGTTGTTGCCGTCACGATCCGTAGGACCGGAGCCTGAAATAATCAGGACAACCGGCACCGGCGTGTCGGATTTAGGCAGCAGCAGTGAGCCGAAAAGCTCTCCGGTGCCGGTATCCAAAGTGATCGGTCGTTGTAGGACAGTGGCCTGAACGAAGCCGGTAAAGAGGGTAAGACTCAAGGCTAAAACTCGCAGCATCATCACGCCATCATGAACAAGATGCCGGTTGGACTCGCGGGCACCCATAAGGTTCGAGGATGAACTACTTGGGTAGCCTGCGTATACTGGCGCGCATTACGTATTCAGGTTCGATTTCACGGAGCGTCCCGCATGTCCGGCAATACCTACGGCAAGCTGTTCACTGTCACCACCGCTGGCGAAAGCCATGGTCCGGCGTTGGTCGCCATTGTCGACGGCTGCCCGCCGGGACTGGAGATTTCCCTGGAGGATCTGCAGCGTGACCTTGACCGCCGCAAACCCGGCACCAGCCGCCACACCACCCAGCGCCAGGAAGCCGACGAAGTCGAAATCCTCAGTGGTGTGTTCGAAGGCCGCACCACCGGTTGCGCCATTGGCCTGCTGATCCGCAACACCGACCAGAAGTCCAAGGACTACTCGGCGATCAAGGATCTGTTCCGCCCGGCCCACGCCGATTACACCTACCACCACAAATACGGCGAGCGCGATTATCGCGGCGGCGGTCGCAGCTCGGCGCGGGAAACCGCGATGCGTGTGGCGGCCGGGGCGATTGCCAAGAAGTACCTGGCGACGCAGGGCATCGTCATTCGCGGCTACATGAGCCAGCTCGGTCCGATTGAAATCCCGTTCAAGACCTGGGATTCGGTGGAAGACAACGCGTTCTTCAGCCCTGACCCGGACAAAGTGCCGGAACTGGAAGCCTATATGGACCAGTTGCGCCGCGACCAGGATTCCGTCGGCGCCAAGATCACCGTGGTCGCCGAAGGCGTGATGCCGGGCCTCGGCGAGCCGATCTTCGACCGTCTCGACGCCGAACTGGCCCACGCGCTGATGAGCATCAACGCGGTCAAAGGCGTTGAAATCGGCGCCGGTTTCGCCAGCGTCGCCCAGCGTGGCACCGAACACCGCGATGAAATGACCCCGGAAGGTTTCCTCAGCAACAACGCCGGCGGCATTCTCGGCGGCATCTCCTCGGGTCAGCCGATCGTCGCGCACCTGGCGTTGAAGCCAACGTCGAGCATCACCACGCCGGGCCGTTCCATCGATGTGCATGGCAACCCGGTGGACGTGATCACCAAGGGCCGTCACGACCCGTGCGTCGGCATCCGCGCCACGCCGATTGCCGAAGCGATGATGGCCATCGTGCTGATGGATCACTTGCTGCGTCACCGTGGGCAGAACGCCGATGTGCGGGTGAGCACGCCGGTGTTGGGTCAGCTTTAATGGCTGACCTCTCGGTCGCCGGGGTCTGAGGACCTTGGCGGCGCTCCCGTACTGGCGGCTTTCCAGTTTCTACCTGTTCTATTTCGCCTTGCTCGGATCGACAGCGCCATTCCTGGCGCTGTACTTCGATCACCTGGGCTTTTCCAGCGCGCGCATTGGCGAACTGGTGGCGATCCCGATGCTGATGCGCTGCGTGGCGCCGAATATCTGGGGCTGGCTCGGCGACTACACCGGCCGACGCCTGGCCATCGTGCGCTTCGGCGCGGTCTGCACGCTGCTGACGTTCTCGCTGATTTTCGTCAGCAAAACCTACGCCTGGCTGGCGATGGTCATGGCGCTGCACGCGTTCTTCTGGCACGCGGTGTTGCCGCAGTTCGAAGTCATCACCCTGGCGCACTTGAAAGGCCAGACCTCCCGCTACAGTCAGATCCGTTTGTGGGGCTCCATCGGTTTCATCATCACCGTGGTCGCGCTCGGCCGGGTGTTCGAATGGCTGAGCCTGGATGTGTACCCGGTGGCGCTGGCGCTGATCATGGCCGGGATCGTCGTCAGCAGTTTGTGGGTGCCCAACGCGCAACCGGTCCAGAGTGAACGAGTGACGGGGGAGGGCTTCCTCAAGCAACTGCGCAGCCCCGGTGTGTTGGCGTTCTATGCTTGCGTGGCGCTGATGCAGATGAGCCACGGCCCGTATTACACCTTTCTGACCCTGCACCTCGAACGACTCGGTTACAGCCGTGGCGTGATCGGCATGCTCTGGGCGGTGGGCGTGGTCGCCGAAGTCCTGATGTTCCTGGCCATGAGCAAGATTCTGGCGCGCTTTTCGGTGCGCCGGGTGCTGATGGCGAGTTTCCTGCTGGCGGCCCTGCGCTGGTTGCTGTTAGGTTCGTTTGCTGAATTTTTGTGGGTGTTGCTGTTTGCGCAAGTGTTGCACGCGGCAACCTTCGGCAGCTTTCACGCGGCTGCCATCCAGTTCGTGCAACGTAGTTTCGGTGCGCGTCAGCAGGGGCAGGGCCAGGCGTTATACGCGGCACTGGCCGGCACCGGCGGCGCACTCGGCGCGTTGTATTCCGGCTACAGCTGGAATGCCCTTGGTGCCACATTGACCTTTAGTATTGCCAGCCTCGCAGCCTTCGCGGCTGCCGTTATCATTGCCACACGTATGCAAGAGGACCGGCCATGAGCCTTACCCGAGAACACCTCGCCCAGGAAATCATTGACGCCGGGCGTTTTCTGTATGGTCGCGGCTGGTCGCCGGCCACCAGCAGCAATTATTCGACACGCCTGTCGCCGACCACCGCACTGCTGACCGTGTCCGGCAAGCACAAAGGTCAGTTGGGCCATGACGATGTGCTGGCCACTGACCTGTCGGGCAACAGCCTGGAAGCGGACAAAAAGCCGTCCGCCGAAACCTTGCTGCATACCCAGCTCTATAGCTGGCGCCCCGAGATCGGCGCGGTGCTGCACACCCATTCGGTGAACGCCACGGTGCTGTCGCGCCTGACGCCCCAAGACTTCATCGAGTTCGAAGACTACGAATTGCAAAAGGCCTTCAGTGGCGTCTCGACCCACGAGTCCCGAGTGCGAGTGCCGATTTTCGACAACGATCAGGACATTGCGCGCCTGGCCGCCAAGGTGCAGCCTTGGCTCGACGCCCATCCCGATTGCGTCGGCTACCTGATTCGCGGCCACGGCCTCTATACCTGGGGCGCGCGCATGAGCGACGCGCTGCGGCAGATCGAGGCCTTTGAGTTTTTGTTCGAGTGCGAGTTGAAGACCCGCAGCGTCGTGAACCGCCAAGGCTGACTTCACCAGAAGTAGCCCATTTACCTGATGAAATGCCGTGCCCGACCGGTCTGAAAGAACCGGACGGCAGGGCCGATACCGAGGAATTGCCCCATGAGCAGCCTGTCCGTTTATCACATCTCCAGCCCTGAAATACCGAACAAGGTTTTGACTAACTTCGAAGACATCGCCTCGACTCTGGCCGAGCAGGGCGTGCGTTTCGACCGTTGGCAAGCCGCCGCGAAAATCCAGCCCGGCGCCAGCCAGGAAGAAGTGATCGCGGCCTATCAGGAACAAATCGACAAGCTGATGACCGAGCGCGGTTACATCACCGTCGATGTGATCAGCCTGAACAGCGATCACCCGCAAAAGGCCGAACTGCGGGCCAAGTTCCTCGATGAACATCGGCATGGCGAAGACGAAGTACGATTTTTCGTTGCCGGCCGTGGGCTGTTTACCCTGCACATCGACGATTACGTCTACGCCGTGCTCTGCGAGAAAAACGACCTGATCTCGGTGCCGGCCGGTACGCCGCACTGGTTCGACATGGGCGAGCATCCGCATTTCGTGGCGATCCGTCTGTTCAATAATCCGGACGGCTGGGTCGCCAAGTTCACCGGCGAAGACATTGCCAGCCGCTTCCCGCGTCTTGAGGACTGAGTTAATGCCGATCAAAGCGATTCTCACCGACATCGAAGGCACCACCAGCGCGGTGAGTTTTGTGTTCGACGTGTTGTTCCCTTATGCCGCCAAACACCTGCCGGACTTTGTGCGCCAGCACGCCGCGCGGGCGGATGTCGCCGAGCAACTGGCTGCCGTACGCCGGGACAGCAATGAACCTGATGCGGACGTTGAGCGCGTTATCGCCATCTTGTTGAGCTGGATCGCCGAAGACCGCAAGGCCACGCCGCTCAAGGCGTTGCAGGGCATGGTCTGGGAGCAGGGTTATCAGGCCGGCCAGTTGAAGGGCCACGTTTACCCGGACGCCGTTGAAGCGCTCAAGCGCTGGCATCAGGACGGTTATCAACTGTTTGTGTATTCCTCGGGCTCGATCCAGGCACAAAAGCTGATTTTCGGCTGCTCGGACGCGGGGGACTTGTCGCCGCTGTTCAGTGGTTATTTCGACACCACGTCGGGGCCCAAGCGCGAAGCGCAGTCCTACGCGCGGATTACTCAGGGGATTGGGCTGGAGGCGGCGCAGATTCTGTTCCTGTCCGACATCGTCGAAGAGCTGGACGCCGCACGCACCGCTGGAATGGCGACCTGCGGGCTGGCCCGAGAGGGTGGCGAGTTGGCGGGGCACGTAACCGTCGACAGCTTTGCGCGAATCGATCCCATCACCTTCTAAAACTACGCCGAAACTGTAGGAGCGAAGCTTGCTCGCGAAGGCGGTGTGTCATTCAACGTTGATGTTGCCTGACACTCCGCCTTCGCGAGCAAGCTTCGCTCCTACAGGGGATTGCATTACTCCAGAAACAACTCAGGCCGCGAAGCGAAAGCTTTCACGGCCTGTTTGTTTAACGCCTTTAACGATTTACGCCGAGTGATAGGTCGGCAAGGCAAACCGTTGCTGGCTTTGCAGCATGGAGATCTGTGGCAGTTCGCTGGCCTGTTCGGCGAGGTCGCGGCGAATGGCGCTGATCACCCATGACAACTGATCGCCAGCATGCAATTGCTGGTAGGAAATCGAGCGTTTAAAGACTTTGCCTTCGGCGCTGCGCAGTGTCAGCAGGATGCCGCCGTCAGGGCGTGCCTGGGTGGTCACGTCGAAGTTGGAGAACAGCGAGGTAAATTTTTCTTGGATCAGGCTCATGTCTATCCGCTCCGTTAGCACTTGATTAGCAAGCATGGAGAGGTAGTTGCAGCGATTGTGCCAGCATCTGTTTTTTAAAAAATCGTTATAAATCAATAAGTTATTTATTTAGTGATTTTTTGCTTTCGTGCAATCTGCATGAATGGCCATCGTGCATCCTGCATTTTGCGTGGTTGCCCACGATTTGATGGAACGAATCCCGCGGCCAGGGTTCGCGTTTGCCCGGGTGGCGATTGCGGATACAAAACATTGCAAAAACCGCGTGTACAGCGCCGGAACGGCTGACGTATTTTCGGGCTCAATCAACGCCACCCGACAATAAGAAGACCGAACGGGAGCCACCATGAGCGACACGATTACCTGGGGCATGATGCTCCGCAAACTGCCTGGCATCGCCAAAGCCATTCCCCGCGTGGTGAAGGGCCTGAAAGTCGCCAACGTCAAGGACCCGACCCAACCGTGTGGCCTCGGCTGGAGTTTTGAGCAAGCCACGTTGCGCAATCCCGAAGGCCTCGCGTTGCGGCAAAACGAGGTGGCGCTGACGTATCGACAGGTCAATCAATGGGCCAATCGCATCGCCCATCACCTGATCGACCAAGGCGTAGGCAAGGGCGATGTGGTGGCAGTGTTCATCGAGAACCGCCCGGAACTGCTGGTGACGATACTGGCGGTGGCCAAGGTCGGCGCCATCAGCGCGTTGCTCAATACCTCGCAAACCCGCGACACCCTGGCCCATAGCCTGAACCTGGTGGCGCCGGTCGCGGTCATCGTCGGAGAAGAGTTGGTGCCGGCGTATTCGGCGGTGCGCGAGCGGGTTGCCATCGACGCCGCGCGCACCTGGTTCGTCGCCGACCGTGACACCAGCAGCGATCCGGGCATTGCGCCCGACGGCTTCGTCAACCTGATGACGGCCAGTGCCGACGCCTCCAGCGATAACCCGGCCAGCAGCCAGCAGGTGTTTTTCGACGACACCTGTTT
>Ga0302172_10000609_pt1 | contig 10625 bp, 10 predicted proteins | sample I_Fen_N2_3_FD_198777 | JGI IMG/M metagenome (GOLD analysis project Ga0302172, IMG submission 198777) | Peat permafrost microbial communities from Stordalen Mire near Abisko, Sweden - I_Fen_N2_3 | ecosystem: Environmental > Terrestrial > Soil > Wetlands > Permafrost | place: Sweden: Abisko... | reverse complement strand
CTCTATATGAAAGCCCAGTACCCGCCCCTGTTCAGCCTGCTGCTGTTCTTCGGAATTCTCTCCGGGTTTGCCGGCCACTGGTGGCAAAAGCGCTCTTCATCACCCAGCCACGAACTGCAGCGGGCCCTCGACGCGGCAGAGTTCACTCCCTACTTTCAGCCGGTGGTGCGTGGCGATACAGAGCAGTGGGCGGGCCTGGAAGTACTGATGCGCTGGAAGCATCCCAAGGAAGGCCTGGTACGCCCGGACTTGTTCATTCCATTTGCCGAACATTCAGGCCTGATCGTGCCCATGACCCGCTCCCTGATGCAGCAGACTGCACAGTTACTGGCACCCAACGCCTCAAGCTTCAGCGATAACTTTCACATTGGCATCAATATCACCGCCAGCCACTGTCATGACTTGCAACTGCTCGACGACTGCCGCGACTTTCTCGCGCAGTTCCCTGCTGGCAAGGTGGTGCTGGTGCTGGAGCTGACCGAACGGGAGCTGGTGGAACCTAGCGCCATGACCCACAAACTGTTCGAAGAACTGCACAAGTTAGGGGTAATGATCGCCATTGACGACTTCGGCACCGGGCATTCCAGCCTGGCGTACTTGCGTCAGTTTAATGTCGATTATCTGAAGATCGATCAGAGTTTCGTTGCCATGATCGGTATTGACACCCTTTCGCGCCATATACTCGACAGTGTCATTGAGCTCTCGGCGAAGCTTGATCTGAGTATCGTCGCCGAAGGTGTTGAAACACTAGAACAACAGGATTATCTGGTAGGGAAAGGCGTCGATTTCCTGCAAGGTTACTTGTTTGGCCGACCGATGCCCGGGGATGAGTTTCTAACTGAGTTAGCGCGCCACTAAATAGCCATTTGCGCAGAAAAACACACAATGCATTGCCCATTGTCATGCACCAATTGGAATCATCAATTAGTAATTGATTCTTACAAGAACAACATGATTTACTCTTGGTCCGTTAACTACTACAATTTTTCTGGCCTGTACAAAATTCACCGATAGGTCATTAGATTGAGTCGTTCCACCGGCTCTTGGCCTTATCGCTTTGTATGCGCTTGGTATCAGCCAAATACCTTATTGGAGTAAAGATATTGTCCAGACTCGCCGAATTTCGTGCAGCAGAAAAAGCACTTCAAGAACAGCTCGCACAGCTGGAATCCCTGAAGAACGATGCCGGGCTCAAAAAGGAAATCGAGTTCGAGGAAAAACTGCAGGACCTGATGAAAACCTACGGCAAGAGCCTGCGCGACATCATCGCGATCCTCGATCCGAACCCGGGCAAGTCCCTGCCAGCAGCGTCTGCCCCGAAGCAACGCCGCGCTCGCGTGGTCAAGGTCTATCAGAATCCGCACACCGGTGAACTGATCGAAACCAAGGGCGGCAATCACCGCGGGCTCAAAGCCTGGAAAGAAGAGTATGGCGCAGCAACAGTAGATTCCTGGTTGCTCGGTTAAACAACGATACGCTCTCCAGCGCCCCGCATTGGCGGGGCCTTTGCTTTTAAGCAGTTTGGTTTATAGCCAATCGCATTAGTTACAGCAGGCTGAATATTCACAACCTCGAGCCCTGGCAACAAGGCTCGGAGAGAATCGGCACTCACGTCCCAGATCAGGCCATAACGCAAGAGCCACCCATAACTTTATGCTTAATGCGATGTAATGGCTGCCGAGCAGCCTCTACCAATGAAGAAGCCCTTCCAAGAGCAGGATTAAAGTTTCAAGCTATTTCGGGTAGCGCGTATTTCATCCTGACTCTCTGCATAAGCTGCCGCCTGGCCAGCGTAAGAAAGTACATAGGCCTTATCTGCATCCAACGCAGCCACCAGTGTTTGCGACAACACATGCCGACCGTTTTGAGTAATGGTACAGGTGGTTTCAAGAGCAGAGAGGCGACTCAATTGCGCCTCATGAATCCGATTGCACACACTTTGATAACCGCCTTGAGCAAAGTCCTTTTGCACTGACTTGCGCATCTCCAGCAGTACACCTTGAAGATTCACTGCGTGCCCCCTTTCAACCTCAGTCATCGTCAACTCCATGACCAGTACCGGGGTGCCGCCAGCATCATTTTTCACCGCGCGCTGACGAGAGACTTTCGAAGACGGCTCGGCCGGTTGTTCGGGCAGCACCTCCACTTGCCAACCGCTGGGCCAGGCAATCACAGGCTCTGCAGCCTGGGCCAGGGCACAAAGCAGCAGGCCACAGGTCATAGCGGTGCAATTAACGAAAAAGGACATTGTCATAAAGACCTGAGAAACGGGCCTCAAAGTTTGCAGGCGACGCCAGCATTGGGCAATAGATCCGGAGCTTTGGGTTTGGCGCCAAGGGCGGGGGGTGCGTATCATTGCGCATCCCAAGGATGCCTGAATCACCGCAAGCCAAGGCACCGCTCGTTTGCGCGAGCGCCGTTTGCCCCACTTTTTTCCGGAGGGCCCATGAGCCTGCACGAACTTGATACTTTCCCCGGTGTTACTGCCAAACCCGACTCCGCCACCGCCAACTTTGTGTTCAACCACACCATGCTGCGGGTCAAGGACATTACTCAATCCCTGGATTTCTACACCCGAGTCCTGGGTTTCTCGCTGGTAGAAAAACGCGATTTCCCCGAGGCCGAATTCAGCCTGTACTTCCTGGCCCTGGTGGACAAGGCACAGATCCCGGCTGACGCCACAGCACGCACCCAATGGATGAAGTCAATCCCGGGGATTCTCGAGCTGACCCATAACCACGGCACCGAAAACGCCCCGGATTTCGCCTACCACAATGGCAACACCGACCCTCGCGGCTTTGGCCATATCTGCATCTCAGTGCCGGACATCGTTGCCGCCTGCGAGCGCTTCGAAACACTGGGCTGCGACTTCCAGAAACGTCTGAACGATGGCCGCATGAAAAGCCTGGCCTTTATCAAGGACCCGGACGGCTACTGGGTCGAAATCATCCAGCCTGCCCCGCTGTAAATCGGCCACTCGTTTACCGGGCAAATAAAAACCCCATGAGCCAGGCTCATGGGGTTTTGTTTTTTACATCATGGCCTCAAGCCGGAGCAGAGGTACGGATCAAGTGGTCGAACGCGCTGAGAGAAGCCTTGGCCCCCTCGCCCACCGCGATCACGATCTGCTTGTACGGCACCGTGGTCACGTCACCGGCGGCGAACACACCGGGCAGTGATGTTTCACCGCGAGCGTCGACAATAATCTCGCCCCGCGGCGACAACTCGACAGTGCCTTTGAGCCAATCGGTGTTGGGCAGCAAGCCGATCTGAACAAAGATTCCTTCCAGTTCGACGGTGTTGAATTCGCCTGAATCCCGGTCCTTGTAGACCAGCCCGGTGACTTTTTGGCCGTCACCCTTCACTTCGCTGGTCAGGGCGCTGGTGATGACCTTGACGTTCGGCAGACTGTGCAGCTTGCGCTGCAACACCGCGTCGGCCCGCAGCTTGCCGTCAAACTCCAGCAAGGTCACGTGACTGACGATCCCAGCCAGATCAATGGCTGCTTCAACCCCAGAGTTGCCACCACCGATCACCGCTACGCGCTTGCCCTTGAACAGTGGACCATCGCAGTGCGGGCAGAAGCACACGCCCCTGGCCTTGTATTCCTGCTCGCCCGGCACCCCCATTTCACGCCAGCGGGCACCAGTGGCCAGGATCAGCGACTTGGCCTTGAGGCTGGCACCGCTTTCAAAACGCACCTCATGCAACCCGCCCACTTCAGTGGACGGGATAAGAGCACTGGCACGCTGCAGGTTCATGATGTCGACATCGTACTGACGAACGTGTGCTTCCAAGGCTCCGGCCAGTTTTGGGCCTTCGGTCTCTTGTACCGAGATGAAGTTTTCAATGGCCATGGTGTCCAGCACCTGACCGCCGAAACGTTCAGCTGCAACTCCGGTACGGATGCCTTTGCGAGCAGCGTAGATTGCTGCGGCCGCGCCCGCCGGGCCACCACCCACCACCAGCACGTCAAAAGCATCTTTGGCGTTGAGTTTTTCGGCCTGCTTCTCGATCGCGCTGGTGTCGATCTTGCCGAGGATTTCCTCCAAGCCCATGCGACCCTGGCCGAAGTTCACGCCGTTCAGGTAAACGCTGGGGACCGCCATGATCTGACGCTCATCGACTTCGTCCTGGAACAGCGCGCCGTCAATCGCCACGTGGCGGATATTCGGGTTCAACACCGCCATCAGGTTCAGAGCCTGGACCACGTCCGGGCAGTTCTGGCAGGACAGTGAGAAGTAGGTTTCAAAGTTGAATTCGCCCTTCAGTGAGCGAATTTGCTCCAGCACTTCAGCACTGGCTTTCGAAGGGTGGCCACCGACTTGCAGCAAGGCCAGCACCAACGAAGTAAATTCGTGGCCCATGGGGATACCGGCAAAACGCAGGCTGATATCACTTCCAGGGCGATTCAACGAGAACGAAGGCTTGCGCGCATCGGTACCGTTGTCGAGCAAGGTGATCAAGCTCGAAAGATTGGCAACTTCTTTGAGCAGTTCGAGCATTTCCTGGGATTTCGCACCGTCGTCAAGGGAGGCTACGATCTCGATCGGCTGGGTGACCCGTTCCAGGTATGACTTCAACTGAGATTTAAGATTGGCGTCCAACATACGGGCGATTTCCTTTTAATTCGGTAAAAAAAAACGCCCGAGCGAAGGTCGCCCGGGCGTTTTGAGGGCGGTGCTGCTTACTTAAGGTGCGGTAAAACCCGCCCAGAGGTGTTTCACGAACTTAGATCTTGCCGACCAGGTCCAGGGATGGAGCGAGGGTGGCTTCACCTTCTTTCCACTTGGCTGGGCAGACTTCGCCTGGGTGGGCAGCAACGTATTGAGCAGCCTTGATCTTGCGCAGCAGCTCGGAAGCGTCACGACCTACACCGCCATCGTTGATTTCGACGATTTTGATCTGGCCTTCAGGGTTGATCACGAAGGTACCGCGGTCAGCCAGACCTGCTTCTTCGATCAGTACGTCGAAGTTGCGGGAGATGGTCAGGGTTGGGTCACCAATCATGGTGTACTGGATTTTGCCGATGGCTGGCGAAGTGTTGTGCCAGGCAGCGTGGGCAAAATGGGTGTCGGTCGACACGCTGTAGATTTCGACGCCCAGTTTCTGGAATTCGGCGTAGTTGTCGGCCAGGTCTTCCAGTTCGGTTGGACAAACAAAGGTGAAGTCAGCTGGGTAGAAGAATACGACAGACCATTTGCCTTTCAGATCGGCGTCCGACACTTCGACGAATGCGCCGTTTTTGAATGCGGTTGCTTTGAACGGTTTAACTTGGCTGTTGATGATAGGCATCGTTGACTCTCCGTCAGTGGTTGAAAACTTGATGGGGAGAATCTTAGCCAACCCGTCGCCGATACGCTCATTGGCAAACATGATGCTACCGATTGAGTTTGACTATCGGCTGGCCGTATTAATAGAAGAAACCCGAATCTACTGCTCGACCGGTTTCTCCTCAAGGCGGGCCATACCCAGGAACGGGCTAGCCTCGACGTAGCGCATCGCAGACTTCACGTCTTTCCAGCCGACATAGCTCATCAACGACTTCAGATCCCAGCCACTGCGGTGGGCCCAGGTAGCGAACCCTCGGCGCAATGAATGGCTGGTATAGGCTTCGGCCGCAATCCCGGCCCGCTCCAACGCCTGGCGCAACAATGGAATCACGCTGTTGGCATGCAACCCCTGCTCGCTCAGATTCCCCCAGCGATCGATGCTGCGAAAAACCGGCCCGCGCACCAAGGCCGCGTTGGAGATCCACTCGATGTAGGCCTGCACCGGACATAACCGCTGCAACGAAGGCGTCTGGTAGGTTCGACCGAGGTTCTCTCGATCACTCTTGCTGCGCGGCACGTACACACTTATGCCCGAGCCAGCAATGGCCTGCACATGCTCGATGTGCAAGCGGCACAGCTCATCGCTACGAAAACCACGCCAGAAGCCCAGAAGAATGAGCGCCGTATCCCGTCGAGCGCGCAACAGGGCCGGCTGGTCTGCCCCGACAATGGCCTGTCGCGCTTCCAGCTCGAGCCAGTTGACCACCTGCTCCAATTGCTGCAGTTGCAAGGGCTCGGCCTGTTTTTCCTGGACCGGATGCAAGGCGCGAATGCCCTTGAACACCTGCCGCACCACCGGCGCCTTGGTTGGATCAGCAAAGCCCTGACTGTTATGCCACTGCGCCAAGGCCGAAAGTCGTAGCTTTAGCGTATTGATCGATAACTGACCGGCATAGGCCGCCAGATAGCGCGCCACGCTGTCGCTGGTGGCAGGCAGGAAACCACCCCAGCTCACCTCAAAATGCTCGATGGCTGCTCGGTAGCTGCGCCGTGTGTTGTCACGCGTCGCGGCTTGCAGGTAACGATCCAGCTCACTCATAGGGTGCTTCGCTCTGAACGTACGGAAACCCGAAGAAAAAAAGTGAAAATTGCTCATGACATGGGGTAATACCACTATATCCCATACCAGTATCGCGAATGAAATTATTAAAATAATGCGCTATATTGTATGTAATTACATAGTACATACCACAACACGAAATCGTAGGAGATCACATGGCTCGCGGCGGCATAAATAAAGCGGTGGTGCAAACAGCACGCCTGGCGATCCTGGCGCGTGGCGAGCATCCGAGCATCGACGCAGTACGCATCGAGATGGGCAATACCGGCTCAAAGACCACTATTCATCGTTACTTAAAGGAGCTGGATGACGGGCTTGCACGAACGGGCACCACGTCCTTGGAGCTTGAGGACGAACTGGCACAGCTGGTTACGCGCCTCGCAGAACGTCTACGGGAGCAAGCCCAGGAGCCCATCGAGCAGGCTCAGGCACAATTCGCCGCACACAGGCAGGCCCTCGAAGAGCGTCTCGCAGAAGCGGAACACGAACGAGCTCAACTGCAGCAGCAACTGGATGTTCAAGGCGTCGCGCTGGCCAATGAGAGCGCCACCCTGCTCAGCACTCGCTCCACACTACAGAGTGAACAGACCCGCAATGCCGGGCTGAACCAGGCCTTGAGTGATTTTGAGCTACGCCTGAATGACAAGGACCAGCAGATCAGCTCTCTGGAAGACAAGCACCTGCACGCCCGCGACGCACTGGAGCACTACCGCAGCGCGGTAAAGGATCAGCGTGAGCAGGAGCAGCGACGCCACGAAGGGCAGTTGCAGCAGGTTCAGATGGAGCTGCGTCAGGCGCAGCAAAGCGCGCTGGTCCGCCAGGGTGAGATCACCCAACTGCATCGCGACAATGAACGACTGTTCAGCGAGAACCGCACCACTCAAAAAGAGCTGAAGCAGGTTCAGGAGCAGGCGAAGAAGACTGATGCTCGAGTCGAGCAACTGCTCGAACAATCAAACCGAATGGACAGTGAGCGAACCCTGCTTCAGGAGCGCTTGCGCGTAGCTCTTCTGGAGAGCCACGCACTCAAGCAGCACACTGAAGAACAGGCCCGCAGCAATAAGGAATTGGAACTGCGCGCGACCAAGGCCGAGGCTGGCCTTGAAGCCCTGCGCCTGGCCACGCCCCATAAGGCGCAGCCAGATGCACAGGAACCACCGCAAAGCGCTTAAGCGCCGACCGGGGTACGCATGGTGACGAACTCTTCGGCGGCAGTCGGGTGCACGCCGATGGTTTCGTCGAAGTCGCGCTTGGTTGCGCCGGCTTTCAAGGCAATTGCCAGGCCCTGAACGATCTCACCCGCCTCAGGCCCGACCATATGGCAACCCAGGACCTTATCGGTCTTGGCATCCACCACCAGCTTCATCAGGGTCCGCTCCTGACATTCGGTCAGAGTCAGTTTCATCGGCCGGAAACGGCTTTCAAAAATCTGCACCTCGTGCCCCTCCTCCCGCGCCTGCTCTTCGGTCAGACCGACCGTACCGATATTGGGCAGGCTGAACACGGCGGTGGGGATCATCCGGTAATCCACCGGGCGATATTGCTCAGGCTTGAACAGACGCCGCGCCACGGCCATACCTTCGGCCAAGGCTACGGGCGTCAGCTGTACGCGACCGATGACATCGCCAATGGCCAAGATCGAGGGTTCGGCACTCTGATACTGCTCGTCGACCTGAACAAAGCCACGCTCGTCCAACGTGGCCCCGGTGTTTTCCAGGCCCAGGTTGTCAAGCATCGGCCGCCGCCCCGTGGCATAGAACACGCAGTCGGCCACCAACACTCGTCCATCCTTGAGAGTCACGTTCAGGCAGCCGTCGGCCTGTTTGTCGATACGCTTGATGTCCGAGTTGAACTGCAGGTTCATCCCCCGCTTGGTCAACTCTTCCTGCAAATGCTTGCGCACCGCACCGTCGAAGCCCCGTAGGAACAGCTCACCGCGATACAGCAAGGTGGTGTCCGCACCCAGGCCATGGAAAATCCCGGCAAACTCGACGGCGATGTAACCGCCTCCCACGACCAAGACTCGTTTTGGCAGTTCTTTGAGGAAGAACGCCTCATTGGAGCTGATGGCGTGTTCGCGCCCCGGAATATCCGGGATCTGCGGCCAGCCACCGGTGGCGATCAGGATGTGCTTGGCGGTGTAGCGCTGACCATTGACCTCAACCTGATGCGGGTCGATCAGTTTGGCGTGCCCCTCGTGCAAGGTGACCCCGCTATTGACCAGCAGGTTACGGTAAATCCCGTTAAGGCGATGGATTTCCCGGTCCTTGTTTGCGATCAGGGTTGGCCAGTCAAAGCTCGCGTCGCCCAGCGTCCAGCCAAACCCCTGGGCCTGCTCGAAGTCTTCGGCGAAGTGCGCGCCGTACACCAGAAGCTTCTTCGGCACGCAGCCGACGTTGACGCAGGTGCCCCCCAGATAACGACTCTCGGCCACGGCGACTTTCGCCCCAAAACCAGCGGCAAACCGCGCCGAACGCACACCGCCGGAACCGGCGCCAATTACATAAAGATCAAAATCGTAGGCCATTTCACTCTCCCAGGCAGGCTGACAGCATAACCGCAGTTGCCGAAACGGTCAGCGCAGCGCATTTAACATCGGGGCGGAAAACGAAAAAGCCACCCGAAGGTGGCTTTTCAGTACAGGGTCCAGCCAGGCTTATCAGTAAGCCTTGCCGGTCTTGTAGAAATTCTCGAAGCAGAAGTTGGTTGCATCGATGTAACCTTCGGCGCCGCCGCAGTCAAAACGCTTGCCTTTGAACTTGTAGGCCATCACACAGCCGTTTTGAGCCTGTTTCATCAGGGCATCGGTGATCTGGATCTCGCCGCCCTTGCCTGGCTCGGTTTGCTCGATCAGGTCAAAGATGTCCGGGGTCAGGATGTAACGACCGATTATCGCCAGGTTCGACGGTGCATCTTCCGGCTTTGGCTTCTCGACCATGCTGTGCACACGGTAGATATCGTCACGGATCATTTCGCCGGAGATTACGCCGTACTTGTGGGTTTCCTGCGGGTCGACTTCCTGGATGGCCACGATCGAGCAGCGGAACTGCTTGTACAGTTTGACCATCTGGGTCAGCACGCCGTCGCCGTCCAGGTTCACACACAGGTCATCCGCCAGGACAACGGCGAAAGGTTCGTCGCCAATCAGCGGGCGGCCAGTGAGGATTGCGTGGCCCAGGCCTTTCATTTCGGTCTGACGGGTGTAGGAGAACGAGCACTCGTCGAGCAGCTTGCGGATACCGACCAGGTATTTCTCTTTGTCGGTGCCCTTGATTTGGTTTTCCAGCTCGTAACTGATGTCGAAGTGGTCTTCGAGGGCGCGCTTGCCGCGGCCGGTCACGATGGAGATTTGGTTCAATCCGGCATCCAGCGCTTCTTCAACGCCGTACTGGCAGCATTTCTTTAGGCATGGCCTTAGTCGCTGGCAGGAAGCGAGTGCCGTAACCGGCTGCTGGGAACAAGCATTTCTTGATCATATGAGTCCTTAAAAGGGCTGTGCTTACGAGTTCGGCGCAGTCTAATCAGGCGGCGAGCACCTTACAATGCCCCGCGCTGGCTAACCGCTGCCATCATAGAGAAATATTCGGGCAGATAGTTCCACAGCATCCTGCAGATCGCTCTCCAGGTAAACCTATGCCGCCCTGGCCTAGAGATGCGTCAGAACAATCCCCTGCCACCTTGGGCGGTAAATGCCACGCCGTTGAGGGGCGTTTGCCGCTATCATTACGCCCTTGATCACGCTCACGAGACCTCTAGATGTCGGCAGCAAAAAGCATAAACGGATACCTGATCAGTAAAGCGCAAGACGGCCAGTGGTGGGTAACCAGCAGCGGCGGCGAAAACATCGCCGGCCCCTTCGCCTCCGAAGCATTGGCGATTGAAGTGGCCTCGGTCCTGCAGGACCAGCCTCCGCCCCCGGCCCGGCGGCGCAACGCCAAGCCCTGAGCCCGCAATAACCGCTTCGAGCCCTGCAACTAGCAGGGCTTTTTGATTGTCTGTACCGTAATGGCCGTTGGCTATAGCATCGCCCTGGCCCCGGCAACCGCGCCGCCCCTACCCTTGAATGACGACAACCTACATGAACAGACTTCTGGCACTGACCGCTGTATTGGCTCTGAGTGGATGCGCAACCGCCTCCAACACTTACTTGGCAAACGGCGAACAAGGCCTGAGCATCGACTGCTCCGGTGAAGCCAGCTCCTGGGCCAGCTGTTACGAGAAGGCTGACGCCT
>Ga0302172_10000608_pt1 | contig 10626 bp, 2 predicted proteins | sample I_Fen_N2_3_FD_198777 | JGI IMG/M metagenome (GOLD analysis project Ga0302172, IMG submission 198777) | Peat permafrost microbial communities from Stordalen Mire near Abisko, Sweden - I_Fen_N2_3 | ecosystem: Environmental > Terrestrial > Soil > Wetlands > Permafrost | place: Sweden: Abisko... | reverse complement strand
AAAGGACAACTTCATCATCCAGCCGGCGACGGATTGTCGCCGGCAGAACAATTTTATCGGTTGGCGGCCTAAAAACGGCCAGCGTAACTTTACTGTTACCCTCGGGCTGTTAATGCAACAGAACCACTGGCGGTGCCATGGCGTTTGTAATCATGCGTGCGTCGCTCGATCTGACCAGGGCGGAGGGGCAACATCGGTTGTGTGCGATCCAGTGCCTGGATCTGGGTTTTCTCATCAACCGACAGCACGATGGCGTTATCCGGCGGGTTCAGATAAAGCCCGACGACATCGACGACCTTATCGGCAAAATGCGGATCGTTGCTGATCTTGAACGTCTTCAAACGATGGGGTTTAAGGTCGGAAGCGGCCCAGACTTGTCGCACTTGCCAAGCCGTAACGGCGGCATATTTGGCCATCAAGCGCACACTCCAATGCGTCGCCTCACGAGGCACGCGCTGGGTTGTCAGCGTAAGAATTTCCTTCATTTTTTGAGTGCTGAGCTTGCGAGGCTGGCCACTTCGAGGCAGGTCGTTCAATCCCTCAAGACCCGCCTCCAGATAGCGCTTTCGCCATTTGAACACCACCGGCGCTGAGACCTGGAGCTGATGACTGACGTCTTTGGGCGTTAATCCATCCGCCAATAACAGCAGAATTTTGGCCCGCTGCCCGAGACGTTGTGCCAGCGAGCCCATCCGCGACCAGCCTTGTAGTGTGGCTTGGTCAGATGGCGTTAAAACGAATGGGGCGGCGGGTTTGGCCATGCGCACTACTGCTCAGTGAGGTCGAAGTCTGATCAGTATATCGACATGTTTTTAGATAATCGAATTAACCGCTCAGGACACTAGCCATTAATGATCCCCCATGGGCGTAATTTTGTAACTAATCGTTTTGTAATCTTTCAATACATCATTCATTGACTTAAGTGGAGTCGCGGGATTGAAAATATCTTCCGAAAGGCATTCCAGCTTGACCTTACCGCTTTTTCTAGTCAGGAGAACCTGGGCTGAACCAGAGCGCCACGTACGATCCACGTAGGGAGTCTCGGCATAGTTAAACGTTTTAACATTCGAAGCAGTCTTCGTGATGACGCGTCCTTCCTTCCCCATATAGGTAATCACAGCAGAGTCGTAAGAAGAAAAGATATCAATAAGGCTATTATTATTCAGCTGAAGCTCCGACAGCTCCGCCCCGGTCAGCGCCGTATGGCTTTTAGCGATGCTGTTCACACCTTCAACACTGGTAGTCCAATTCAGGGGCAATCCTTCCGCGTTTGATCTAAGCCCTCCATGGTACGCATAGAAATAATCGTCCTTAACCGCATAGATCACCGTACAGCCAGACAATTCACCACTCCATACCAACAAAGGATTCGCCTCGGTAATCCGACTTAAATGTATCTTTATTGCTACCGTTCCGGCCTCGCCATTGACGACATTGATCACGCGCACATTCTCGCCGAGCAATTGCTTACCTGTCGGAGTGAGGAAACCTTCACCCGTTCCCCTCAGAAGAAATGGATCACAGGCCGCCCCCCCCGTCGCGATGTTTTCCGGTTCGCGCATATGAACTCCGGCGCCGATATCATCATAACGATAGACCTGATAATCAAATGGCACATCATCGGGGCTACCCTCCAATGTGAATGGCCCCTTACCTTTTAATGGAGAAATATCACCCTGGACAAGCTGCGTGTCCTCTTTGAACGCCCCCAATGAGGGCATACAATCGCTTAACAATCCTCGACGGCATCGAGCTGCTCTCTGCGCCTCCGTTTCAGGTTGAGAAGGCTCAGGGGACCCTACAGTAGGAAGTTTATTACCCGGCTCCGCTGTAATTTTGACCTCACCACGAGCCTGTCTTAGCTTAAAAGCACCCGGAGTAGCGGCCTCTTCGAAGTCCGAAATAAGCGATATTTTTTGCACTCCGGCACCATACCCAACTCCCAACCAAGTATTGTCAACCGCAAGCGCATACCCTCCACCCAGACTCAACATGGGATGGCTTGACCCTGTTCTTACTACCTCCAGCACCATACGGTTGCCTTTGGGCACTTTACTCAGCGCCTCGAGATCGGAAACAGCAGAGGCCCCGTTCAAGTATTTGTTGTAGTTATTCCTGTTCCACGTCTTGCCCAGCCATTTTTTGGCCACCGTCGCAGGTAATATGCCCGCCTCTTGCTGCAGTTCGAGCACGAAATCCCAGGACGACTCTGTTGAAGTGGCACCAGCCTCCGTGGATAACGCCCTACTGATAGTCGCATCAAATCGAGCAGAGGCCTCAGTACGCCGCTCTAAGGTTTCAAAGACAATGGAATGCCATCGCGGCCTCGCCAATATCTCGGCACCCGGAATATTTTCGAAAGGATTAAGCGTCAGATGGAATAAGTCGTTGACACCTGTATGCTTGTTTATTCCGAACGGCTGATTAAATGCTTTATACTTGACTAGATTTTGATGGCGATCTCCTCCCCCAAACGCTGTTTTAATGATGGAAACCCAGTTGCCGGGAGTGTTATAAATGGGTCCCTGCATGCCAGGTTTACGAAATTGCCCTGCAGTGATGTCAATTGCAATCTCGACAATTTCGCCCTCAACAAGTTTAGATGCAAATACAACGAAATGATTTGCCGGAGCCCCGAAATCACTCCTCCATATTCCCAGCTCGCCAAAACTGATATTGGTGAATCCCTCCTCAATTAGTATCGAGCCGACCCTGCTTGCGGCCTTATCACAATTCTCGCTGGGCTTGGAGATATATTGGGCTAAAACGCTATCCCTCTCAATTATCGATTCGACGGACGTAACCAGCTGCTGTTCCGCAACAGAAAGCTCCTTCAATGGCGTGAGCTCTGTATTAAATTTTTCAGCGATGATAAGCGGCGAGTCACGCGTGACAACTTGCACTGGAGGCTTTACAGAACCCGCATGTACAAAGGTAGGGTCAACGATGCCAACAGCCCCCGGACCGTCAAAAATAATCTTTCCGCCAAATCGTTCGGCCAACTGCGCGGTGATAGGATTGCGTGATGACATAATAATTTCTGCTGGTCGATAAGTTCTCCCCAGTGTAGCGACCTCATTATCTATTTTTTGTAGAACCCTCTTTACTCCATCGCGGACCAACTGTCCGCCTATCCGCTTTAGCCGGTACCGGCTCAGAATAGCTTGCGCAGGCGTCGGCAGCCTCTGAGCTGCATGCGCCATAAATGCATCATTTTTACTGATTATGGAATAGGGGTGGGCGACAACCGACTGAATAACTATTTTCCCTGCCTCCTCAGAAGTAGTACTTGGTGGAAGATCCACAATTTTGGCGAAGCCAAGTATATTGTCGGCGGATATAGTAGCGCTAGGATTTTCAATTAGAGCAAAGCGTATAATACTGCTACTAACCTCAAGGTCTTCATGTGACAACTCGGACACTATGGCTTTACCCGCAGCCAGATTCGCTCGTAAATCATCAGCACCTAGCCCTGTATAATCACTTGCAATGTTCTCTAGCTCTTGGTATTTACTTTTGAAATCCCGCATAGCCGTACGCACAGCCGCATCGTCCAGCAGAACATCCTCATAAATAGTGGAATTGAAAGATACCACGGCATAGTTTTTTGACTTGCTATACGCTTGTATTCTTTCGTCAAACACCTGAACCCTTGTATCGCTCTTACCAAGCTTAAGCGCAATCTTGCCTTTTATGGCATCCAGGCCCTTTATATTTATAGCGTAATCTTTTTTATAAGTGCTGGTATGTGGTTCATATCTCTCCAGCTGCGGCTGCACACTCGATACAAAAGGCTGCGCTGCAATATTGACTTTCTTGTCGCCCCTTGGTAGGTACGCACCATCATCCTTCCAGACGAGATCATCCGCCAGGTCGACTTCCCGCGTGGCCGCTCCGTAGAGTGGATCCAGCCATTGGTTGCGTATTCCTATGGCCCTGCCTTCACCGGTGCTGATCATCCCGTGCGCGACTTGCTCCGCGCCTTCCTCGCTAAAGGCTATGCGGACGGCCTTGGGCACTCTTCGCATTTGGTCCTGGCTGGCGATCACCAAAGGCTCCCCCCCCAAGTAGGCCTCTCGGTTTGGAGGTGCACTGCTGGTGCTCAGTGTTGACGCCTCCGACTCGGGTAGCAACTTCGCGAGTTGCTGCACTTCTATTGGAAATTTCCAGGATTCTGTTACATTGATGCCCCTCGCCCCCTCCCTGGCTTGTCGGGCAATATTAACCGAATTTTCAATCGCGCTTAACCGCGTACTGCTCGCAACGGACGGTATCTCTAGAGGAAAGTGCGCTTTGTACCAGAATGGCGCAACCAATACTTCAGCGCCGCTCACAGGAGTATAAGCATTAAGCTTAGTAATATTTGAAAATACTGTGCTGTCTAAATAATCGGACTGTATGCGGCTAGATTTTACCAGGTGGGTTTTATCCTTATAGGTATGAATTATCTTGTTGAGCCAGTTATTTTTGGTGCTCACAGTCGACGACTGCATAATTTCACTGGAAGCCATAAAGTCACGAAGGAATAGGTCCGCAGCCATCTCTACCTGATTCTTCGTAGCACTGACCGCATAGCGAACGTAAGCGCCTTTCGCAGACTCATGCCATACTCCCAACGCAACATAATGTACATCGGTGTACCCATCGCTTCGCAGTTTGGCATGGATTTTTTGAAATAAATTCTCGACCGATTCGTTGGTGAGATTAGAGCTGATTGGAGTTATACTAACGGTCATCGCATCGATTTCCGCTTGTTCAGCGGTAGTATTGGGCTGACAAACCGGCGTGGTGTCCTTTCTCTGTCGTCTAGCACCCGGCCTGCACAAGGCATCTATCTCCATTCTTGGCTCGGGCTCTAAGAGCGTCGGCTCAGTTGCAACTGGGGCCGCAACAGGGGACGTTCCTTCTGGTACAAGCCCATCGGCCAATGATGACTCCGATACCGCTAGTGGTTCGGCGAGCCCAAGATTGGGTGCTGTTACTTCAGCAACGTCACGCAAAGGGATCGTTTTGCCTTCACCGAGAAAAATAGTATTTGCTGCGTTCACGGTCGCCGGCCCAACCGGCGCACGGACATTAGCCGCGGGTGGTCCGACTCTCCCTCCCTCAGCCATTACTTTCCTGATGCGTGACAATAACTTAAGTTTGATTTTATAGGGCAGCGGGGAGGCGCAAACATCTGCTATGTATTGAATTTTTCTCAAAATAGGAAAGACTACAAACTGTGGATCTGCAGCTATGCTCCGCGCGACTGCCTTGACGAATATCGGGCCCTTAAGCCCTTGCCCTAAAGCATTCTTTACTGCCACACGTAAAACCCCAAGCTGCGCATCTACCAGGTTTTTCATACTGAAGCCGTAAGGCGCTATCAGCAATAAAAGCTGAAACAGATTGGAGGTGATCTCCTCAGCACTCACCGCATAGTCAATATCATTAATTTCCCGCCTAATCGTATCGTAGAAAGGAATGAAGTTGCTAGCAAATAGCCCCCACATGGTCTCCTCCTCATACCGTACCTTTAGCACACCACTCACCTCCTGCAGGTTGATACGCATGATCTCATCAACAATGCTGATTAAAGTTCGCCCCCTCGTACTTATATCATCACGACTTTTAGGTTCAACATGCGGATCATATGCCAATCCAGACTTTACATATAGATGCGGAATACCATCTCCCCATGGACGTTTGGTATCTTCAAATAGTTCATTGAGGACATTGTCGGCTACTGTCGATCCAGAGAGTGGTCCGGCGCTACGCCCATGATGGATGTCTGCACCTGCACCAAGCCTAATACCTTCAATATTAAAATCACTTTCATAATCTTTGTAGGTTTCACTTCCGAGTCCAAACCACGTTTTCCGCACTGTGTAAGGGCTCGAAAACCTAGACAGCGCTCCACTAAAGATGAAGAGTAATGTAGTATTTCTGCTCACTTCAGCTTGTGTATAGAACTTCGCTCGTGTTTGACCATTAATCGCCGTGACCACCAGCACCTCACCCGTGGTCATTTTGATAAAACCTATTACTCCATATGACAAAGTAAACTGGCTTCTTTTGGAGGCGCCCGCGCCCAACATGGTGCTGGTGTTTAGTTTCAGCCCACACAAATCGAGCAATTCAACTTGCTGCGCCACCAGGCGACTCATACAATAGTCATCCAAGCCGGCCCGCACCAACGCATAATAACTATTTAGTTCCGACTCGTAACCAAGGAATCTACGAGTGTACTCGCTAAACTGATCAAAATACTCCGCCCAGCTACTGAACGTACTACTGCTTCTAAGCTCCGCAATCCCTTTAAATTCTTTTGGCGGCTCACTGAGCGCCCGACTCGTCAGTGCGTAAGCACGGCGCTCGGCAGTGGTAAAGTTTTGTATCATTCGCCACGGCACATACCGCTCTTGTACCCCCTTATCATCGTAGCCTTCAGGTCGGTGAGCGTTGGCAATATTTAACGACACATTTTTCATGAAAACAGCGTAAATGAAAGCCGCTGCCATATCTAGGTAATTGACCATCTCCTCCGACATGCGCTTCATTTGCATATAGGCATCAAGGTATTCATCATCACTTAAATCAGTACCATCCCCGCCGGCCTTTAAAAAAGTCTTGATGGTGATTTTTGCCGCTAGAATCTGAGCCTCGAATACCGCACGGTCACCGGAAAATCTACCATATAGCGCATTGACATTTAGTAACGAAAGCATGTCAAAAAATTTCTTACTATTATTAAATAAGACAGTCAAGTGATACTTGATCCCATTTATATAGGCAATGCGGCCTTTATCAACAGAATAAGGGTTGTCGGAGGGGGACCCGTTAAGATTTATATTTTCGAGAGTTCCATATCTATCTATGTTGCGCCTAAAAAAATCAGCAAGCTCATTTTTATTTGCATCTTGCGCTTGGTTTTTCTTAAAAATGCCAACAATGAATTCAGTAAAAATTGTTTCTGCTGCGGCAACTGATTGAGAGTATACCTCCGACAGCGTTTTATTCCTAATTGCAACAGAGTGGTTGTCTATATAATATTGTTCCACAGCATCAATGTACTCTCTTTCGGATACCTCCTGGAGAGAAAAACTGGCTTCGTGTGCAGTTATAAAATCACACGCCGCTGAATACATTGTTGCAAGGTCAGTAAGAATCTCAACGCTACGTTTATTGCCATTAGTCAGAAACAACTGTTCTAGTTTTTTTTTCAATAAAATAATAGCGGAGGTGATTTCGTTATTTTCTGGAGTGAGTCTTGTTTTATTTTTATCTATCAGGGTGTAACAGCCAGCTATCATAGTATATAAAAACTGATCCAGCGTCTCAAGATCCCAATCTATGGCCATATCGATCATGTTGTCGACAACTGGTCGTGCTCTATCGCTATAGGCTTCAAAAGCAATGAGATCAAAAATTATTTCCTTCCAATCTGAGATCTGCTGTTCCGATGTCTTTAAGAGACTTCTTCTGCGGCGATTGGTACTAGAGGAGTACTGCGTACATTTGTCCCACAACGCTTTCAGCTCTGGATTACTCTTAAGATCAAGCAACCCACTCTCATCAAAGTGTTCCGGCAATATACTGTAGATAAGGGAACCGGTCCCCGCGGCTCCGGTAAGGATCATGGCTGTCAACACCGCCGGCAAAGTGTAAGAATACTTGGGCTCCTCGACAGGCTCCATATCAAGCTTCACGCTGTCCGCAAGTTCAGCCACCAGAGGGATATTTTCGACGGTTACCCGTTCATCGGCAGCGCCCTCCCCCAGAGATACTGGATTTAGTTTTTCCCGATTTTCAGGTTCGGCAGCCGCCTTCGCGAAAGCAGTGCGTTTTTGTGCGTGAACTCGATGTTTATCATAAGTTTTATAGGCGACATAAACCGTTCCCAGCCACCAAACTGCTAGCGCGGCCCCTCCGGCTTTTTGCGCCACTGAATACGCGGCGCGTTCTGGCGGCGCTAAATCCTCGCTGAGGAAGTCGAAGTTATACGGACTGTCATCTACCGGTGATTCAATAAAATAGTCATCAACATTGTTGAGGGTGGAACTCCCAAGCTCCGTCATCGGGAGCACGGTGGTCGTGTCTTCCTTATCGCTACTGACCCGTTCCACTGGGGGGCTTATCTCCTTCCAGGTGGTTAGCGCTTCCGGCGTAGTGCTGGCAGTGACTTCAGCCGAGGCGGTTCTGCGGTCGAACCAGCTTTTTATTTCAGGGGTCGTAAGCAAGTCCTGCTTGTTACTCTCGGTCGCACTGTCAAAGAGTGTCCAAGCCTGGGTTTCATCCGCCTGACTTACGTGTTGTAAAATGTGTCCGGGCAGAACAACTATCGGAACGGCCTCGGCCCCCGGAAACCTCAAGGGGTCGTCTAGACTCGTCACCGCCCCCCAAGCCTCTCTGACACCTCCCGCAATACCGGCTCCGGTAGTGCTCAGTGTGCAGCCAACGGCCGTAGCCGTAGCACTTGCGGCCTCGCTGGCCTTGTCTAGTCCGGCGCTGAGCCCCTCGACAAAGCGGTTCGCAATCATGTTTTCCAACTGCTGCCCGAGCTGTTGCAAGGCTGGGCTGTCCATACCCTGGATAATGCTTAGCACGCTGTTGCCCCAGTCCAGCCAGGAGTCTGCCGATGGGAGGCGATAAATGTCCTGGCTGATATTCAGCAAACTCGGAAGCAACGGAATCATCGTAGTCAACACGCCCCCGCCGGTTTCTGCCAGACCAGGCCAGTATTGCGCCAGGTCTCGGGCCACCTGGCGCAAGGCCTCTTCCTGAACCGCCCGCTTCGGCTGCCGTAAGGCGTCGTACACCGCCTTTGCCAAGCTCAACTCAACGAACCGGTCGTACAGCCACTGTAATTGCGGAACCTGCTGAGCACTCTTGGCGGCCCACTGCAAGGTTTCTTGCCAACTTCCCCCCTTGGGGTATTGACGGAGCCAGTTCACACCTTTGATGGCATCCGGTAGCGGGTGCGGCAGTAACTGGATGAGGCGCTCCGGGTGAGCCTGCAATTTTTCAATAAAAAGATGCAGGGTTTGCTCCCAGCTCAATCCGCTCGGCAGCTGCCAGTACCAGTCCCACACATCCAGCACGGGGCCATAACCGCTGCCATAACTGATCGCGCCTCTGATCGTCAGCGTCAGCGATTGTTGGGTGACCAGGGGGGCAACCAGTTGCCGCAGCTTTTGCCCAACCGATTGATTGGGGGCTGTCAGGTGGAGCAAGGCTTGGAACAACGCCAACGAGGTGCTATCCCCCCCGAGCTGTTGCTTGATCTGCTCAATGATCGGTTGCAGGGGGGGCTGCTGGATCAAGGCCAGGGCCGCAGGATCGCTGAATTGCTGCATCAACCAGGCAGCCTGCTGGCCAAGTGCGCTGTCGGCCGGGTAGCTGTTCAACTGCCGGAACCAGGGCAGGATTTGCTGCAGCAAGGTGAGGGTATCCGGGGAGAGCTGCTGACGGAACACCGCCAGGACCGAAGGCGTAGCCAAGGCTTGAGATAACCAGGCCATTTTGAGCTCAAAGGAGGCATCCAAACCAGGAAAACTCGCCTGCAGTTCACTCACCTCATCGACGCCGGTGGTGACGGTCGTCAGCACTGCCTTCACTTGCGAGAAGAGCTGTTCCACACGCGTGATGCTCTCGCTGAGTACCTGTGGCGCCAAGTCACCGCCCATCCGAGGATCTGTCAAAACCTGCTTGACCACGGCCAGATAGTCTTCGAAGCTCGCGCCCTCGGGCAAGGCCGCGAAGGCCTGCAATGACGCGATGGTCTGGCGAATAGGGGGCAGGGACGCGCGGAGGGTTTGCTGCACGGATTCGGGGAGCGTACGTTTAACCAGCGGTTGAGCCAGGAGACCCTGCAACTGAACAATGCCCTGCTCAACCCGGGCCACCATCGTCGTCTCATCACCGAGCGATATGCGTTGCAGCGCGCGGATCAGTTCGAACCCCTCAAGCACCTGCCCGATTACTTCATGCCACTCACTTGGAATCACGTGCTGCTGTTGGTGTAATAGCTGGGCCAGACGTTCTGCCTTGGCAAAAGCCGTGAGTTGCTGATCAGTGTAAATCTCGCTCACTTGTTGCCAAGTCGCCGTAACCCCTGTCGCCCTTTCCAGTAAGTGTTTCGAAGTAAGGAGCATGGCACGCGTCACAAGGTGAGTCAGCAGTTGTCCGGCAACGTTGGGGGGCGGAGTACCTTCTTGCTGTTCGAGCGCGTCGTACCAGATATCCTCTTCCGACAGCGGGCTGTCTCCTGCATCCAGGGTAAAGTCCCCACTTGCCATGCCTACTGCCAGTTCGTTGAGATCGCCCTCCTCTACGTCATCAGATAATGCTTCGGCCTCATCTGAATGCGAAGAAGTAGTTTTATTGGAGGTTTTCTGACGAGCGAGGTCTACATGTACCGGCATAAGAGCACCCTCTGGAAGATCTGAAGTAGTCACCGATATTTTGATATCCCTTCATTGGGCGCTCAAAAAAACGATGACCTGACAAAATTCAGGCTTTAGGGAAGGTCTGAAGTACCCACCGATTTTTGATGCCCTCACTACTTGAGGCTCAAAAAATCATAAGTCGGCGAAAATCAGACCTTTCTTGTCCTTAATTCACGGTTCTTTCCTCTAATTGCAC
>Ga0302172_10000603_pt1 | contig 10652 bp, 6 predicted proteins | sample I_Fen_N2_3_FD_198777 | JGI IMG/M metagenome (GOLD analysis project Ga0302172, IMG submission 198777) | Peat permafrost microbial communities from Stordalen Mire near Abisko, Sweden - I_Fen_N2_3 | ecosystem: Environmental > Terrestrial > Soil > Wetlands > Permafrost | place: Sweden: Abisko... | reverse complement strand
TCGTGGTGGGCCGAAGGCTGGCGGATGTTCCGGTCGCGGATCGGCGCGTGGGCGGCGATCATGGTCGTCTACTTCTGCATATCGCTGCTGCTGAACGAAGTGCCGCGCCTCGGCGCGATCGCGGAATGGCTGCTGAGCCCGGTGCTCTTGGGCGGCATCATGCTCGGCTGCGACGCCGCGCGCCGTGGCCAGCCGCTGCGGCTGTCGCACCTCTTCGACGGGTTCAGGTCACCGCACTTCGTGCCGCTCCTGCGGGTCGCGCTCTGGAACCTGGCGCTCGGCTGCATCGGCGTCGTCGTCGCCGTGATCGTCATTGCCGCCGGCATCGGGGTGTCCGGCGTCACGGACATTGCAAACTATGCCGACAATCCGCTGCGGATGTGGGAAACGCTGGGCTTGACCTACCTGCTGCTGATCTTGCTGGGACTTGCATTCGTCGGGGTGCTCGCGATGGCCAACTGGTTCGCGCCGGCGCTGATCGTGTTGCATGGCGCGACGGCACTGGCGGCGATGAAGGCGAGCCTGCGCGCATTGCTGCGCAACTGGCTTTCGTTCCTGGTCTACGGCCTGGTGGGGATCGCCATCCTGGTCGCCGGGGGAGTCGCATTTACAGTATTGGCCGGCATGATCGGCTTCGAAGCGTTTCTCGCCATCTTCGAAGGCCATGGCGGCGTCGGCACCTTCACGCTCGCCACCGGACTGGTCTTCGCGCTGTTCGCGGTGCTGGTGACGATATTGGCCGCAGTGACGTTCGGCTCCACTTACGCGGGCTACCGCGACATCTTCGCCGCCGACGAAGCGCCCGCGCCGACGCCGGCCTGACGCGTGCTGCCGCCGTCGGCAGAATCCAGTGGGCTCCTCAGTGCGCTCTCAGTGTGCTTGCTCCCAGTTGGCGCCGACACCGACGTCGACGACCAGCGGAACACGCAACGTCGCGACGTTGGTCATGAGTCCCGGCAACTCGCGCTGCACGCGCTCGACTTCGGCCGCGGGAACCTCGAGCACCAGTTCGTCGTGCACCTGCAGCAGCAGCTTGGTCGCCAGGCGTTCGCGGTCGAGCCACCCCTGCACCGAGATCATCGCCAGCTTGATGAGATCCGCCGCCGTGCCCTGCATCGGCGCGTTGATCGCCGCGCGCTCGGCACCGGCGCGGCGCGGCCCGCCCGCGGCCTTGATGTCGGGCAGCCATAGTCTTCGCCCGAACACCGTCTCGACGTAACCCTGCTCGCGCGCGGTCTCCCGCGTTCGCTGCATGTATTCGGCAACGCCGGGATAGCGCGCGAAATACTTGTCGATGAACTGCTGCGCGGCGTTGCGCTCGATGCCCAGCTGCTGCGCCAGCCCGAACGCGCCCATGCCGTAGATCAGCCCGAAGTTGACGGCCTTGATGTAGCGCCGCTGGTCGGTCGTGACCTCGGCGGGGCTGACGCCGAAGATCTCGCCGGCCGTGGCGCGATGGATGTCCTGCCCTTCGTGGAACGCCTTCACCAGCGCCGGGTCATGGGACAGGTGCGCCATGATCCGCAATTCGATCTGCGAATAATCCGCCGAGACGAGCACGTGGCCCGGCGGCGCAATGAACGCCTCGCGGATGCGGCGGCCCTCCGCCGTGCGCACGGGGATGTTCTGCAGGTTCGGGTCGCTCGATGCGAGCCGCCCGGTGACGGCCGTGGCCTGGGAGAACGTCGTGTGCACGCGCCCTGTCTGCGCATTCACCATCTGCGGCAGCTTGTCCGTATACGTCGACTTCAGCTTCGACACGGAGCGATGTTCGAGCAGCACCTTCGGCAGCGGATAGTCCGCCGCGAGTTCCTGCAACACTTCCTCGTCGGTGGATGGCTGCCCGGTCGCGGTCTTCTTGACCACGGGCAGGTTCATCCGCTGGAACAGGATCTCACCCAACTGCTTCGGCGAGCCGAGATTGAACGGCTGCCCCGCGAGCTGATGCGCCTGCTGCTCCAGCGCCATCACCTTCTCGCCCAGTTCGCGGCTTTGCTGCGCGAGCAGCGCCGAATCGATCAGGATGCCGTTGCGTTCCATGCGGAAGAGCACGTCGCGCACCGGCAATTCGATCTGCGTGTAGACGTAGTCGAGCTTCGCGTCCGCCGCGATCACCGGATACAGCGCGCGATGCAGCCGCAGCGTGATGTCGGCGTCCTCCGCCGCGTATTCGGTCGCTCGGTCAAGGGCCACCTGCTCGAAGGCAATGCGCTTGGCACCTTTGCCCGTCACGTCGTCGTAGCTGATCGTCGTGAGGTTCAGGTGCCGCCCGGCGAGGTTGTCCATGTCGTGAGGCTTGTGCGACTCGAGCACGTAGGACTCGAGCAGCGTGTCGTGCGCAACGCCTGCGAGCGCGAGACCGTCGTTGGCGAACGCATGCTGGTCGTACTTGATGTTCTGGCCCAGCTTCTTCCTCGCAGGATCGGCGAGCCACGTTCCCAGCCGGCGCAACGTGGCATCGCGGTCCAGCTGGTCCGGCACGCCCGCATAGCGGTGGCCGAGCGGTATGTAGCATGCGGCGCCGGGCGTGACCGACAGCGAAACGCCGACAATGCGCGCCTGCATCGGGTCGAGGCTGGTCGTCTCGGTGTCGACCGCGACGAGATCCGCCGCGTCGATGGCAGCGAGCCAGCGCGCAAGCGCCTGCTCGTCGCGGACCATTTCGTAGTGCTTGGCCGCCGGAGCGGGCGCGGCGGCAATGGACGAGTGTTCCGACGCAGGCGTATCCCAGCGGCGGCCGGCGCTGTCCTGCTCCGCGCGGTGCGCGATGACGTCGGCGGCGTCCGGGGCATCCGACGCGCCTGCGCCCAGGTCGCGCAGCCAGCTCTTGAATTCGAAGCGCTCGTACATCGACTTGAGCGCCGCGATGTCGCGCGCGCCGATCGCCAGGTCCGCCGGCGCAAGCGGCAGCGCGCAGTCGGTCTTGACCGTGAGCAGCTTGCGTCCCTGCGGCAGCCAATCGACCGTCGCGCGCAGGTTCTCGCCGACCACGCCGGGAATCTCGGCGGCGTGCGCGACGATGTTGTCGAGCGAGTCGTATTGCGCGAGCCATTTCGCCGCGGTCTTGGGGCCGACCTTGGGCACGCCGGGGACGTTGTCGACGGTGTCGCCGGTCAACGTCAGCAGGTCCAGCACCTGGTCCGCGCGCACGTTGAACTTGGCGAGGACGCCGGCCTCGTCGAGCGTCTCGTTGCTCATCGTGTTGACGCAGATGATCCGCCCGGTCACGAGCTGCGCCAGGTCCTTGTCGCCGGTGGAGATGACGGTGTCGATGCCGGCCGCGGCTGCCTGTGCGGCCAGCGTGCCGATCACGTCGTCCGCCTCGACGCCTTCGACCATCAGCAGCGGCCAGCCGTTGGCGCGGACCAGCGCGTGCAGCGGCTCGATCTGCGCGACCAGATCCTCCGGCATCGGCGGCCGGTTGGCCTTGTATTGCGGATACCAGTCGTCGCGAAACGTCTTGCCGGGCGCGTCGAACACGACGGCGAAATAGTCCGGCTTGCCGTCCTCCGCCATTCGGCGCAACATCGAAAGCACACCGCGCAGCGCGCCGGTCGGCTCGCCTTTCGAGGTGCGCAGATCGGGCAGCGCGTGGAATGCGCGGTACAGGTAAGAAGACCCGTCAACCAGCACGAGCGTAGGCATGCGTCAGACCCACAAGATTCCGGAACTCATCGATCCGCAGGCACTCAACACGACCAATGGTCAGGAAGCGTGGCGGGTGATGGGGATTATGGCAGAGTTCGCCCTCGCGACGGAGCGCCTGCGCGGCGTCCGTCCTGCGGTCAGCGTCTTCGGCAGCGCGCGCATGAAGGCCGGCCATCCCTACTACGAAAAGACGCAGCGCATTGCGCGCCTCCTCTCGGATGCCGGCTTCTCCGTCATTTCCGGCGGGGGCCCGGGACTGATGGAAGCGGCCAACAAGGGCGCGTACGGCGGAAAGTCGCCGGCCATCGGGCTCAACATCATGCTGCCGTTCGAGCGGAGCGGCAACGAATTCCAGGACGTCGCCGTCGACTTCCGCTATTTCTTCGCGCGCAAGATGATGTTCGTGCGCTTCGCGTCGGCCTACGTGATCCTGCCCGGCGGATTCGGCACACTCGACGAACTGGGCGAGGTGCTGACGCTGGTGCAGACGGGCAAGAGCCGCCGGATTCCGATCATCCTGGTGGGCGGCGATTTCTGGCGCGGTCTCATGGACTGGATGCGCAACACGCTGGTCGGCGAGGGCATGATCGGCGCCGAGGACATGGATTTGCTGCAGATAATCGAGGAGCCGGAGGCGATCGTCGAGGCCATATTCCGGTTCTACGAAGGCCGCGGCTTCGCGCCGACGCGTGCCGAACGCGAGAAGATGCTCAACCTCTGACGCGCGATGCCGGCCTCGCGCTGCACCCCGCGGCCCCACGCCGCAGCCACCGCGCCAGCGGTTTGGTAGAATCAACGTTTCTCCGCCCGCCCCGATGAATCCATTCCGCCTCGTTTGCATGTTTGCTGCCGCCGCGGCCCTCGCGGGCGGCGTGCACGCGCAGACGCCGACCTCGCGACCGCCGATGCCGGCCAACGTGGCGCCGCCGCCGCTTCCCGACGTTCGTACGCCGGCGTCGCCGTCGGAGGCCGCCGCCGCGCCGCAGCCCCTCGAGGAATACCGGGGGGGAACGGATGATGAGCCGCAGGTCACGATCATTCGCAGGGAAACGGAAACGATGGAAGAGGTCCGCGTCGGCGGCGTGCTGCGATATATCCGCCGTATTACCTCATGCCCTCGGTCAATGGCCAGGGCTTCATGCGCCAGGATTCGCTGGGATCCGGACTCAGCGTGCCGATGTGGCTGCTGTTCTCCTGGTGATCTGATCGCGCGCCACGAGGATTCCGGGGCGCCGACCGTTCGCGCGTGCCGGCACCGATCATGTCCGTCTACACGCCCGTAACCGCCGACGAACTCGACGCGTGGCTCACCCGCTATGCGGTGGGAGGCGCGACGGAGTTCCAGCCGATCGCGTCGGGCATCGAGAACACGAACTTCTTCGTCACTACGGACAAGGGCCGGTACGTGCTGACGCTGTACGAGCGGCTGCCGACCGACGAGCTGCCTTTCTACCTCAACCTGATGGCGCACCTCGCGCGCGCGGGCGTCGAGGTACCGGCACCGGAGCCTGATCGCACCGGCGCCCTGTTTTCGCTGCTCAACGGCAAGCCGGCCAGCCTGGTCACCCGCATCGACGGCGCGCCGGTGGACGCACCGCGCGCCGAGCATTGCCGCGCAGTTGGCGCAGCGCTGGCGAGTCTGCACGTCGCGTCGCTGACCTATCGCGCGCGACTTTCCAACCGTCGCGGACCCGCGTGGTGGCGGCAGGCGGCGCGCGCCGTCAAGCCGTTCCTGCGCGAGGACCAGGTGGCGCTGCTCGATGCCGAGCTCAAGTTCCAGACGGGCTTCGGCCGCGTCAAGCTCCCCAAGGGCGCGATCCACGGCGACCTCTTCTGCGACAACGTGCTGTTTCATGACGGACGCGTCGCGGGAATCATCGACTTCGGATTTGCGGCAACCGACTTCTTCGCCTACGACCTCGCCATCACCGTCAACGACTGGTGCGTCGATGGCGCCGGGACCCGCGCGGTCGATGCCGCGCGCGCCGAGGCGCTCGTCACCGCCTACGATGCCGTCCGGCCGCTGACCGCGGACGAGCGCACGGCGTGGCCGGCGCTGTTGCGTGCGGCGGGATTGCGATTCTGGCTGTCCCGGCTGTACGACCTGCACCTGCCTCGCCCCGGGGAGCTGACGCACGCCCACGATCCGGAACATTTCGAGCGCGTACTGCGAGATCGTGTCGACAACCCCGCGCGCTTTCCGGAAGCGAACCGGTGAACGACGACCCCCGCGAGTTCGTCTTCACGCGCTACGATGCGCGGCACGGCATTGCGTGGCTCGCACAGGCCTATGCGCTGTTCAGCCGGAAGCGCCTGCCGTGGATCCTGCTGCTCCTCACGTACTACATCCTGTTGAAGCTGATGCTCTACGTGCCCTTCGTCGGCGCGTACGCGATCACCATCCTGAAGCCCGTGTTCGCGGTCGGCCTGCTCGCCGCGGCGTGGACGCAGGAGCGCGGCGGCACGCCCGCGCTCGGACAGCTGTTCCTGGGATTCCGGTCCAACCTCGCGTCGCTGTTGCCGATCGGATTCTTTTTCGTCCTCGGCGTCACCGCAGCCGTATTTGCGTCATCGCTGATCGACGACGGAAAGCTTCTCGACCTCCTGTCCAACGCAGGCGGCACGATGAAGGAAGAGGACATCGCGGCGGCATTGGCTGACGGCGCGCTGCAGGCCGGCATGCTGTTCTCCGCGCTGCTGACGATCCCCGTACTGATGGCGACGTGGTGGGCACCTGCGCTCGTCGTCTTCCAGAACGCCGGCGCGGGATCGGCGCTGGCCGTGAGCTTTCGCGCGGCGCTCGCCAACCTGAAGCCGCTTTCGATCTACGTGCTCGGCGTGTTCTTCTATGCGGCGGCGTTGCCGGCGCTCTTCTCCGGCGTGCTGATCCTGCTGCTGCAGCAAACGGGCATGCAGATCGCCACGGTGCTGCTGATGCCGTACGGAATCTTCCTGGCCGCGACGCTGCACATCTCCGACTACGTCAGCTACCGCGACGTGTTCCACGCCGGGGAGACGCTGGCGCCGTTGGCCGGTGAGGGATCGAACGTGCAGGCCTGACGCAAGAAAAAAGGGCCGCTCCGTTACCGGACCGGCCCTTGCGCCATGGGGCAGATGTACCGCGGCGACTACAGGTGTTCGCAGCGCCCCATCAGCGCACCGTGCTTGACCTGATCCACGAAGTCTTCGGGGAAGTTGGTCTCCATCGACCTTCCGTGCTTGCAGACGAAGGCCTTCTTCATGTCGACGTACCAGGTCAGCGGATAGCCCGGGATGCCGCCCACCATTTCGGTGCCGCGACCGTTGATCGACCCAGGTCCGTCCAGACCAAAGCGGTAGGCTTCGGCCACGCCCTGGGTACGGAAGAAGTCCTGCAACTTGATCCAGCCCAGGTCCTCCAGCCACAACATGCCGTGGAGCCCGCTCTCGAAGAACGTACCGGCCCGCGCGATCATCACCTTGCCGTCGTCACTGATGTCGCTGGTGAAGATGGGGATGGGTCCGAAGTTGCTCTGGATGGAGGCGGCGCCGTCGACCTCGCAGCTGAAACCGAAGTCGTAGAACGGCAGGTCGACGCACCATTGCAGCACGCGCGTCCGGGTGAAGGCACTGGCCCTGATGCCCTTGTTCGCGTTCCAGAACACCACGCCGTCCTTTTCCGTTTCGAGCGCGATGCGGCTGCCGTCCGGCGTCATGGCGTAGCCGCCGTCGAGCGCCCCGATCGCCTTGTACAGGTCGATCGGCTTGCCTTCGTCGATCCAGGCATACGCCTTCGAGAAGTTGCTGGTGCCGAGCACGACCCTGCCGTTGCCCGAGACCGCATGCGCGCGGTGCCAGGGTTCCGTGCTGAGGTCAACGCCCTGCAGGCTCAGTTGGCGCATGCCCTTGCCGGCGGTCCAGATGAACGGCACGATCTCGCCGCCTCCGGCGCCTCCCGCGTCGCTCCATCCGCCTTCGCAGCTGCCGTCGCCATTGCGATCAACATAGCCCGTGCCCACCGCCGTCCTGGCCGTCGCATCCAGTGACCAGCCGTAGCTGCTGGAGAAGCCAATCTGGCTGCCGCCGAAACAGGTATTGCCGTTAAGGCTGCCGAGATCGGCCACGCGGCCGGTCCGGGTGTCCCAGATGCCAGCGGAATTGGTGATGATCGGCAGACCGGTCCATCCGTCGATACCCAGCGACTTGCCGTTCTGGTCGGTCTGGACGATCAACTGTCGACCGTCGCGCGTAATGCTGGCATTGGTTCCCAGCACGCCCGAGGGTGCGTATTCGACACCCGTCCTGGCATCCCAGACGAACGGCGTGTTGTCGATGATGCCCGCCGCCCTGCCGCCGTCCTTGGACATGCTGCCCAGGTAGCCATAGGTCACCGGCGTGTACTGCACGCCATCCATGTAGCCGTTGAAGTAGAAGTTGGCTGTCTTGGTCACGCCGGCTTCCGCCATGATGGCGCTGGTCGTGCAGGGCTGGTCCTTGGCGGCATTCGCCTGCTCGTTGGTGTTCCAGTACTCGGCTTCCGACACAAGCGCCGTGGGCGTGGTGGGGTATCCGCCGGCGACGATCTCTTCGGTATAGAGCTGGTACCTCTGACCGGGCGTGAGATTGTTGATGCGGAAGCGGCCATCCGGCCCGACCTTTCCCTGCGTCTTGTCGCCAGTCATTGCCGAGATCGCGTCACCCAGCGGATTGGCCACATTGCGGGCGATGATGTTGATGCCGCTGTAGGGCGTGCGGCCGTCCTTCAAGTAAAGCGTGCCGGCGATGGAGCCCCGGGTCTTCGCATAGCTGGCCGTCGGATAGAGGTCCGAGATGGCCGCGATGTCGTCGGAGCGGTCGACCGTGCTTTGCTCGACACCCGGATTGCGCCCGTTCGCGTCGAGCGACGTCGGGTTGATGAAGGGAAACATCGTCTCGATGTATTTCGGGTCCAGCCTGTTGGCGGCAGGATCCGGGTTACGCCAGGAATGCACCGGCGCGACGCAGCCGGGAACGCCCGGGTAGAGGTCCTGGCCCCAGCCCGGAGAACTGAAGTAACCCAACTGGCCATTGACCTGCGAATGCGACATGTTGATCGCATGACCGAACTCGTGAGTGAACACGCCGGCGATCCGCTTGCCGTCGACGTCGGGCGGAGGGACGCCGTTGTCGGGGTCTGCGGGCTCGCTGGAAACGATCCAGCCGTTCATCACTGCCGTCGCCTTGACGATGGTCTCGGGATAGCCGTCGCCGTCGCGGTCTTCGGCGATCTCGGCGAAGGCAATGCCCAGGATCTGGTCCTTCGGCGCGCCGAAGACTTCCTCGATCACCGCACCGTACTGGTCATAGATGACGTAGATGCCGCCCTCGTTGTATTGGCCGTAGACCTTCGCGGCGGTGGCGCCATCGATCACGTCCACGCCGATGCTCGGCACCTTGCTGAATTTCGTGAATTTCGCCGGGTCGGTGACGGCCTTCCAGGTTGACGTGGCTACGTCGCTCCACTGCTTGAGCGCGAACGCCGTGATCCGGTCGGCCTGAACGTTGTTGAGGAACACAGTGCCGTCGTCCTTGTAGGCATAGTCACCAATGTCGGTGTACACCTTGATGGGACCCTTGCTGGTTTCCCAGCGCAGAGGTTGCGGATTGCGCGGATTGTCGGTGGTCAACAGGGGACCTGCCGCTTGCGCGATCGAGAGTGCCGCCGCCAGCGCGGCAGCCAGAGATAATTTGAGCGTTTTCATCAGCGCATAACACCTTTCTCAATCCACTGTTCCTTGACGGCGCGCTTGACGAGGTTGACGAGCACGTCCCCGTCCACCGAACCCGCAGGCTTTGCCAGCATCGCCGACTCCCTGGCACTCAGCACGCTCGGGTCTACCGTCATTCCCTTGAAGAGATTCCTGTTGTCGAAGCTGTTCGCCGCCTGGGACCCGCTGTACGTGAATTTGCCTTGCGCCATCCCGACTGGCGTGCGCATGCCGCTGCGGCTGGCTGGCTTGTTGAGGAAGGTGGTGACCTTCTCGCCGACGGTCCATGTGGCCATGCCTTCGATCTTCGTCGCCAGAAGGTAGCGACCGTCGATCATCTTGCGGGCCTTCAGCAATCCGTATTGGCGAAAGCTGTAATTGCCGTTCGCGGCCACTTCGCGCTTGATGCTGCTGTCGACATGCATCGTGACTTCGGTGAATGGAATGCCGTTGTCGATGCCATCGGTCACCTTGCTGACCTTTCCGGTCACGACCATGTCGGCCGCATCGATCATTTGCTTCAGGTTCTGCGGGACGAGTTGCGAGGCCTGCGCAGGGGCGACCCAGATGGCGGCCAGGATGAACACGACGGAAAGCAACGCGTGCCGCCCGGGGACAATGGGCACGGAGGGACGGGTGGATCGATTCATGGGTTTCGCTCGCCTAGATGCGCACGCTGTGGGGGTGCGACTTCCGGGGCGAAGTCTAGAGAATTGCCTAGTTGTGTCAATTGCAAAATGCGTAGGCACTTGTTGCATAAATTGCAATTTAAGCGATATTGGCGGCCCTATACTCCGCAGGTGGACCGTAGGTACGGTCATTTCACAGTCGCTACATGCGTCACGGGACCCAATGATCAATGCACGGCAGGCGCTGTTTCCCCGGATCTTCGACCAGGCCACGCTCGGCGGGCGGGGTGCCGCAGCGCGCGCAATCGATGCGGCGATCGCCACGAACGGCGAAGTCGAAACGCCTCTCTACCTGGCCCTGGCCGCCATTGGACGTGGCGCCCACGACATCAATGCCGGACACTACGAAGAAGCGCTGAACGCGATCATTCCGGCGCTCGAAGAACTCGAATGCAGCGCCTTCAGCAAGCGGCTGGGCTGGGTGCACACCATGGTCGGCTTTGCCGTCGGAATGCTGGGAAGCCCGGAACGCGGTTTGGAATGGACGGCGCGTGCGGTCGCGGCCATCGGTGCCACACCTGCTTCCGTCGACAGTTTCACCGCATACAGCAACCACGGCTGCCTGCTGGGGATGGTGGGCGAGCACGAC
>Ga0302172_10000597_pt1 | contig 10695 bp, 10 predicted proteins | sample I_Fen_N2_3_FD_198777 | JGI IMG/M metagenome (GOLD analysis project Ga0302172, IMG submission 198777) | Peat permafrost microbial communities from Stordalen Mire near Abisko, Sweden - I_Fen_N2_3 | ecosystem: Environmental > Terrestrial > Soil > Wetlands > Permafrost | place: Sweden: Abisko... | reverse complement strand
GTGGAGGTAGAGTCACCCATTTCAGTCAAATAGTTTTCCAGGCTGATGCGAGTTGCATTGCGCTGTAAATAGTCGTTGTACAACGAGAATAGGGTGAAGGCGAGCATCACTATCAGTGACACGGCCAACAGAATTTTGTGACTGAAACGGAGACTTTTATTCATGGCGTATTGAGTTCGCTAGGTCTTTTGCGGGGACTGTCTAAGCGTATCGGCAGTCGCCCGGTAAACCTTGAGGTGTGAAGGGCCTGGTCGCTGCCGCTGGACGGGCACCGTTTTGAAGTCTGCTTCGTTGTTTGGTGTGAAGCGCATCGGCGGGTAGGGGCCCCTCGACTAGACCGCGTTGGCCTCGCCAATCAGGATATCCTCGAAGAACGCCCCGATCGGTTGCGTGGGATGGCACACCTGTATCTCCAGGACCCAGACCATCTCGCTCGGTACGATCTCCACTTCAGCCAATTTGTTCTGCCCGAACAGGGCATGAGGGAAGTCGGCGATGCGGTGCCCTGCCAGGTTGCGCTCAAGGCGCCAGCCTTTGGAGAGGGCACTTCGCTCAGCGAAGTCATACAGCTGGCGTCCGGTCAGCCCGCGGTGCCAGGCGTCGCGGGTTTCGTCGAACACTTCATGCAGTGCTTTCACGCAGGCGTCATACAGCCGGTGCTCGCCGAATACGAAGGTGTCGCCATAATCGCCTTCATAGCCATCCCACACCGGGCCAAGGTCGACCACGGCGATATCGGTGGCACGCAGCTTGCGTTGTGGGTCGATGCCTTGGCGCGGTGTGCGGATGGTGTCGTCGCCAAAGCGTATATAGGTGGGGTGCCAGGTGTGAGATGCACCCATTCCCTGCAATGTTTGACTGGCCATTTCGAGGGCTTGCGCAGTGGTCATGCCCACTGTCAATTGGTCGGCGATGGCGGCCAGGGCTCTTACCGTTTGCTCGCGGGCAGCGAGCATGCCATCCAGTGAGTAGCGCGGGCCGACCTTTTCCAGCACCGGGTGCCGCGTGTTGAGTGACTCCGCCTGCGTCAGTGCACCGCTGGGGACGAAGGCTTCGGCGACAAAACGATGAGCCTGCGCGCCCGCTGCCAGGCAGGTTTCGCGGACCTGGTTGATCATCGCGCTATTGCCGCAGGCGTAGATTTGGCTATCAGCCCAGTTGTGAGGCTGTGCCAGCGCGACCTGCTGCACACGGGCCTCTGCCGACAGGACCCGGTACCAGTGAAAACATGTATGTATCTGGCTGGCCCGGTCGAGAAACTCAGCGTCGTAGAAGTCCGCCGGCGCTGAGTTACCCCAGTACAGGGTGACCTCGGCATGGCGGGCCAAGGCCGTCAGCAACAAGGGCTTGATGCCGGCATAACCGGTCCCGGTAGCAAACAGCACAACAGGACGCGCATCTTCGTGTTGCCAGGTGCAGGCGCCCACGGGGCCTTCGAGTTTCACCGTATCACCCACTTGCAGGGTCGGCAGGATGCGCTCGGAAAACAGGCCGCCGCTGACCTGGCGAATATGAAACACCCATTGGCCTTGATCCTGCCCGGGCAGATTGGCGACGGAGAAACAGCGGCTGTCGCCATCGTCGAGGCGAAACCTGACGTACTGGCCGGCCCGCACTTCCAGCGGCTGAGCTGTCAGCAACACCAATTCGACGATATCGGCGCTCAGCGCGCGTTTGCCGATCACCTGTGCGGTGACTTCCAGCGCTGGCGTGTCCAGTGACCAGCCGGGAATTTCCAGACGCATGTCGCTACAGGCATGGCTCTGGCACAGCAACATCTCGTCAGATGCGAGTGGATAGGAGGGGGCCGGGGTGTCTTGTGTGCGTAACTTTTCTCGGTACCGGCCTGACACCACCTTGACCTTGCACGACCCGCAGGCGCCGCGGCGACAGGAGAAAGGTACGGCGAGACCGCTGGCAAGCATGGCGTCGAGCAGCAATTGATCGGCGGCTTCGAAGGATTTGCCCGAGGGCAACAATTCAACGACATGGCGGTTATGCATAAACACCTCGGGGCAATTGAGGTTCGATTGTTGCGTTAGACTAGGACCAGAAGAACCTCCAGTTTTGGATAATTCATATGGTCCAGCTTCGCAAATGGCGCCCTCTGCTCAAACTCGATGGGGCGCAGCCGCAGGCGTCGTATAGAAAGATCATCGAGGGCTTGGTGAGCGCGATTGTCGAGGGACGCCTGCGCCCCGGAACGCTGTTGCCCGGCACGCGGGAAATGGCGCAACTGCTGGACGTCAATCGCAAGACGGTGATCCTGGCCTACGAGGAAGCGGTGACCAAAGGCTGGCTGGTCAGCATTCAACGTCGCGGCACTTTCGTCAGTACGCAACTGGCGACAGGAACGGTTGCTGCCCCCAGCGCGCCAAAGTCATTTGCCCCGGCGTTGCGGGAGACGCCTGCTGTTGCCTATTTCACGCCGGGCGAGCAGGTGACAGCGCTGCAACATCGGCCGGGCGCGCTGTTTTTCGATAATGGCGCCTGTGACCATCGTTTACTGCCGCAAGCCGTCCTGCATCGCTACTACCGCAATGCCTTGCGCAACAGCTTTACCACCAACACCGTGCGACATGGCAGCGAGGGCAGCGGCCACTACCTACGCAACGCCCTGGCCGAAATGTTGCGCCATAATCGCGGCCTGAATGTCGACGCGCAGCAGATTTGCCTGACCCAAGGCGTCCAGATGTCGCTGTACCTCACTGCCAGCGTGCTGCTCAAACCCGGTGATGTCGTGGTGGTCGAACGTCTGAGTTACCCACCTGCATGGGAGATTTTCCGCCAGTTGGGCGCGCAACTGGTCACCGTGGACCTGGACGACGAAGGTTGCCGGGTCGATCAGCTCGCTGAGCTGTGCCGTATACACAACGTCCGGATGATGTATGTCACCCCCCATCACCAGTTTCCTACCACCGTCAGCCTGCGTGCCGGACGTCGGCAGCAACTCCTGGAATTGGCCCGGGTGCATGATTTCTGCATCATCGAGGAAGATTACGACCACGAGTATCACTTTGCCGGACGGCCCTATTTGCCCCTGGCCAGCGACAGCGCGCAGCGCCATGTGATCTACATCGGCTCGCTGTCCAAGTCTCTGGGCAGCACCTTCCGTTGCAGCTATATCGTTGCACCGTCGAATGTCATCGAAGTGCTCGAGCGCACGGCGGCGGTGAGCCTGGGCCAGGGCGATGCCGTCATGCAGCGGATGCTGGCGGACTTGATCAACGATGGCGAACTGAAGAAGCATCTGCGTCGTGTTTCCAGAGAATACCGGCGGCGTCGGGAAACGCTGCTCAGTTGTCTGCTGGATGCGTTTGGTGAGCAGATATCCGTGCAGGAACCGGAGGGCGGGCTGGCGCTGTGGGTAACGTTCGCCGACTCAATAAACGTCAATCAACTGGCTGAAAAAGCGCTGGAGCTGGAGCTGGTGGTGCGCAGCGGTCGCCATTTTTCACCCGTTGATCACCCTGAGAATGCCCTGCGCCTGGGATTCGCCTCGCTCAATCCGGAGGAAATCCGCACCGCCACGCAGCGCTTGGCTCAGGCGGCGCAGGTGATAGGGGACGCGGCTAAAGAATTACGCCGGCCGAACGCTGGGTGAGCGCAGATCCTGTGAAGGCTGACAGGCCGCTTTTGGCCGAAAGCGGCTAGTTGCGACCGGCGGCTGTCGGCCAGGAGCGGTATTTCAGTCCTACTAATAAATGTGGCCCCTCCATCTCGCTTGCGTGCAAGATTCATTAAAGCTTTTCAGCAAATGGCAGATACCGTATGACAGACATGATGGCCGTCAATGCGTTATCACAGCTGCAGTTGTCGGAAGAGGATGAGCCATGGGCGAAGGACCGCAACCAGTACAAACGCTTGTCGTGTCACACGCATCAAGCACTTCAATTGTATTTACTTGTACAAAATGTGGGCTGTGCTGCAAAAACCTAGATAAATCTATGGTTTATGCACATTTGGACCGCGGTGATGGTACTTGTATAAATTTTGACAGTCACAGTCATATTTGCAAAATCTATAGTAGCCGCCCATTGATCTGTCGAGTGGACGACTTTTATGAACAAAATCTGTCCGCGCACGTAAGCAAAAACGAATATATAGCGGCCAACTTTCAAGCATGTGCAGATGCACAGCAAGCACACAGAATCGACAGTTCTCCTACACATAAAGAGGGATCTTAAAATGCCACTTCCGTTTATTTTATGGGGTGCCGCTGCTGCTTTGGCGGCAACGGGTGTATTCAAAGGCGTTGAGGCATCCAACAACTTTGATAAAGCCAAAGGCATCGGCGAAGATGCAGAGCTTGAATTTAAAAAGGCATCTAAAGTACTTGACGGTGCACGCGAGGAGACCCAAGCCGCGCTGGCGGCACTCGGCAAGTTAAAAATTCATACATTTAGCCATCAAATTAAATACCTCGTTGAAGCGTTCAAGAAGCGAAAAGACACTAAGAGTACCCTGAAAGGGTTCAATGAAAACTTCACCGTCGAGGAATTGAAGTCTTATGAAAAGCTGGTGCTGAACTCTCTGGAAATTGAGAGAGGCCTTGCATCGGGAGCGGGCGGCGGAGCGTTGGCGGCTATTGGGGCCTATGGTTCAGTAGGGGCATTAGCCAGCGCCTCCACAGGCGCGGCTATTTCCGGGCTTTCTGGCGCAGCGGCCACTAATGCCACCTTGGCTTGGCTTGGCGGAGGCGCATTGAGCGCCGGCGGCTTTGGAATGGCCGGAGGCATGATCGCCTTGGGCGGAATTGTGCTTGGCCCAGCGCTCGCTATCGGCGGGTTCATGATGGCGAGCAAGGCTGAAGAAGCATTGACTAAAGCTCATGATTACCAAGCCAAAGTCGAAACCGCCATTGCTGAGATGGAAGTGTTGAAAACTGCACTTAAGGCGATAAGAACGAATGCGGCCGAGATGGCCAAAACCATTAACGAGATCGTAGCGCGCTTCGAGCTGATCAAAGTAAAAGACGACAGCGATCCCAGCGCATTCGAGAAGATGGTGGTGCTTGGTACAGGGCTTAAACAAGTACTTGATATACCAATCATCACGCCAGACGGTTCGGCGGCAAAAAATATCAAAGGCACGATTTCCGGAATTTTGACCTTGAGCTAAAACATGAAAAAGCACATCCAAACTATAATTCAGAAAGCGCCCACCATTCCATTGCAAGCGGCCCAGTCTTCCCTTGAGGAGCTGATGTCAGCTTGGCTGGAATACAAAAAGGTTGCCGAAGTTGAAGGCACCAAAAGAGCAGCTATATCCGCATTCAAAGATGTAAAACTAGAACAGATCGGTGCCCAAAGAGTCATTCTGGAGCAGTACCTGGCTAAAACCTTCGAAGAGCGAGCGACAACGATTCATAATTTCTTCGAAGTACTCGACAAGGGCATTCAAACTGGCGATAGCAATTTGATAAGCGGTGCAATCGGCGCCATTGTCGACATTTCCAAGCAATCTCCACTTGCTGGGGCGCGCGAGCTTATCGGTGCCTTTTACGATCCAGATATCAAGACGATCGAGATTTAGGCTCTCTACGACACAACTTCCGGTAGCCGCGGCCGTAAGGCCGCGTAACCGGCGCCTCGTTATGACGGGGACCTAAGTAGCATCGATTTATCCGGGTGTGACCCTGTGACGGGCTGCTTTCGGCCCAGAGTGTGTAAAAACGTTTCGCCAAAATTGAAGTGTGCGCGTCTACGTTAAATCTAAAATTTATCGGCACGTCAGCAGATGTGGATTTCGCGTAGAAGCGCGATTTACAGTCCGGTTTCGAGTACCTGTCGCGCTCAAAAACGTTTTTACACAGACTCGGCCAAAAGCGGTCAGTCGTTGGAGTTGACGAAAACAGAGGCAATTCAAGTTACGGCTTGGAAATGGTATTCGGTGCTCGCCAAGCGAAGCCAAGGTGGGAGGCCCGCAGTGGTACTGTTACGATATTGTGGCCTATTTCTACTTCAAAGGTGCTGCTGACTGATGTTCACTCCGCCATCGCTGTGCTCTCTATTGCGGAAAATTGATTTCCAAGCAACCCAGCCAACCACTAACTTTAATAAGGATGAGTCGTATGGATATGGACAAACACTTGCAAGAATTTCTAGAGGCGTGCTTGTTTAGAGGGAAAATAGTTGATCGCCGTGAAGGGCGAGGTGGGTTGATTTATATTGTAGATCAAGAAAATAGCTTTCCGGACCGGGTGGCATATAAAACCATCAAAGAGTGTCCCTCAGGGTCAGACCACGTTTAAAGCAATGATGGTCTGACCCCGTTTTTACAGAGCCTGTATTTCAAAATTGCTGACCATCTGTGTCTATCGGCACTGTCGCCGGATTGATACGGTCCGCGTTCACTGAATATCAATGAGGCAACAATGGATCTCAACGCCATCCCGTTTGGTACTACCGACTGGTCAACGATTGAACCGGTGGAGCATGCCGGTCAGACGGGCGTGGCCTATTGGCGAACCTGTCAGTTTGGGACCGCGCGCGTAAGGATGGTCGAATACAGCCCCGGTTACCTGGCCGATCACTGGTGCTGGAGAGGTCATATACTGCTGTGCCTTGAAGGCCAGTTGCAGACAGAACTGGAAGACGGCCGCCAGTTCACGCTGACCGCTGGTATGAGTTATCAAGTGGGTAGTCATGCTGAAGGGCATCGTTCATTCACCACCACCGGGGCGAAGTTGTTCATTGTAGATTAGTCGTGCGGGAGACCTGCTCGTCGTGGCTTTTCAGTTTTGTTGTTGGCCACTACGACTGCGCGGATGGGTTTAATTTTGAACGTTGTGAATGACTGCTTCTGGCCGATTGCCCCCTATCGCGAGGGGCGGCTATCGACCCGAAGCCAGGAAAGGGGCGCGGCTCAACGGTTCCGAGCTCTAGATTTGTCTATTGAGAAAGCCTAAGCCCGAATGATGGTTGATGACAGTCCCCATTGAAAAGACTGAACTCCGCGCTCAACGGGGACTTTTGTTCTCAGTAAGGCAGTTACCGCCGTCGACCACAAGAATTTCGCCCGTAATGTAGCTGGACTCTGGAGAAGCAAGAAAGGCTACCGCGGCAGCGACCTCCTCCGGTCTACCGGCACGCCCGACTGGAACATACCGCGCTGCAGTCAATTCCTCAGCTGTGCTGGACTGCGTTGCGATCCATCCAGGGGCAACAGAATTCACGGTGATGCCGAATGGCGCGACTTCCAGCGCCAAGCTCATGTTCATCCCCACAATCCCGGCTTTTGCCGCCGCATAGGCTGCCTCGCCAGGATTGCTGACGCGGGTACCCGTCGTAGAACTGATATGGACGATGCGCCCGTATCGACGATGCTGCATCCCCGGCAACACTGCTCGGGTCAACAAAAATGCAGTCGTCAGATTGCGGGCAATCGAGGTGTTCCAGACATCAACGCTCATATTGGCCACGTCGGAGAACACCTCGGCTTCACCCTGAACCGCCATACCGGCGTTGTTCACAAGCACGTCGATTCGTCCCCATAGTGATTCAGCCCAGGTCACCAGTTCGCCGACCTGAGCAGGCTGGGTGAGATCTGCAGCGCGACCTTCCACCTCATAACCTTCCGCGCTCAGTTGCGCGACGCGGTCATGGATGCGAGCACTGCTGCCGGTGATGATCAGCTTTGCCCCCAAGTCTCCAAGACGCTTCGCGATGGCAAGACCAATCCCATGTTCGCTGCCGGCGCCACTGACCAACGCGACCTGACCCCTCCAGTTTTTGAACATGCAATGCTCCTCAGGGATACACAGAAAATACTGCCTAACATTACAGAATAGACGGTGCCTGCGCCGCATCGATCCGCCAAGGACTATGAGCGGCTGCACTTGGCCGATTGCTGCCCGTCGCGAACGACAGAAATCGACCTGTGACAACCTGTCGATGTGGGCAGCGGCTCACACTTCCGCGATTAAAGATCTGTGATCTGCGTGCCCGCGATGCTCGCGGAAAATCCACTCCCGAAGAATTGAGCGGGTGTTGCAAAACCTGGGTGACGCTCACCGCTCAATACCCGTCGCGCAGCTTCCACGGCTGCGTTCGAGGTTGGTTACGAGAGCTCAACTCAGTTCCGGATTACGTGCGCCTGTTCGGCTTACCGCCGGCAAAGGACACCGCACGAATCATGGGAGTGGATAGGGCTCCAAGTCATTGACTGGTAGCTGATGACTGCTCAACCCCTGCAGCTCTGGTTTCCTACGAAACATCAAGATCTTTGGATGTGTATCAATATAATGACGTATCTCGAGTGGCGTAGTCAGCGGGGTGTGCCCATAGATCTCGTCCAGCACGACAAGGGTCTCGGCGATCTTGCGAGTTCTGCAATACACCGGGATCGCTTCGGACTTTTTAAAATGCTCCTGCTGCAGCAGTGCCACCAGCCATAAAGTTGGCCTCCACCAATCGTATGCAAAGTCGCAGTGTTTGATGACCATTGACGAAGACTTGCGCTGTGCCAGCAGTGCAAAGAAGTTGAGCACGTTGTCTAGCATCAATCGATCAGCCCGATCCGCTTGCTCGATCTGAGCGTCGTCGAGGTTCGCCTTCGACTCATCGAGTACGCGCAGGATTGGAATGACTGTTGCCGGAAAAGGCAATTGGTCCACGGCGTATAGTCGACTGGCTAGAAAATGCGCGTACTCCTCGTTCTGTACGCCAGCCAGCAGGGCACGAAATGCGCCGTTCTTGACCTCTTGGAACTCTTGAGAGGTGAACGTTTGAAACAAATCGAATATGGAACGTTCGATTTCTTCACGTCTTGCATGTTTGGCCTCTTCGGCCTGGAACAGCAAAGTGATGATCACTCCGCCAAAAGCCAGCGCTGTAAAAAGAACGTTCAGTCCATTGTATACAGAGCCTACCGGTTCGCTGAAAGCCCCACTAGGAAGCGCTTTCGATACAGGCCACGCCATCGCCCATACCGATATTATAAAAGCCATCACGGCCAAACCGATCAGTCTGTTTTTTGAAAACATGGCGCGACTCCTATCGCAAATAACGCCGGGATTTCCTTTCCAGAAGTTTTTACTCAGGTCGGGGGGGATTTTCCGGAGCGTACAGATCCCGTTGTCGCCCGTCTACGAACGGTCGGGCCAGTAACAGGTTTTCATGGCTGACCCCTTTCGGCCAGAAGCTGCCTGTCATGCTGACCGCTTGTTGTTGACCGAGATAGGCATTGACGTAAAATCGCCACCCCCAAAAAATCAGCTTGCATAGCGAGAAGGAGCTTCGATGCAACGGGTGATGATTGTTGGTCAACCTGGGTCAGGCAAAAGCACTTTGGCGTGTGAGCTTGGTCAGCGCACGGGTTTGCCGGTCGTTCATATCGACACTATTCACTGGCAGCCAGGGTGGATCGAACGAAGTCGGGACGAGAAGACACAGCTTTGTCTCGATGTAGAGGCCCGAGATTGTTGGATATTCGAAGGTGGCCATTCAGCCACTTGGGACAACCGGCTGGCCCGTGCAGATCTTTTGATATGGATTGATCGTTCGGCGACGCTTCGATTCTTGCGCGTACTGCGCAGAACCCTGCTCCAACGCGGTCAGTCTCGGCTTGACTTGCCGGAGAACTGCCCCGAACTGCTGATGAACCTGCCGGAGTTTTTTAGATTCATGTGGCGGACGAAAAAATCAGCGCGAGAAAAAATGCAGCAACTTGTTGCAACAGCGCCATCAGCTTGCCGCGTGGTTTGTCTGCGCTCTAATCGGGATACCGGCATTTTTCTCGCGAGCATTGGAAATTCGACTGTCCAGACTCCGCGAGATTGATCGACGGTTGCCTGATTCAATGCGGAATTGCAGTTTACGAGTGGCTGCTATTGCTGATTGCTGCCGACCTGACGCTGGCGTTCGCACCTGGCATCGGTGGCCTGGTCGCAGGCGTCGTTCTATGGGGGCTGCACATGGGGTTTAGTCGCTGAGCGAGCCTGCGTTAAATTTCATGGCAGCAATTCCTATGTGTTTCGAGTTGGCCAGCGACCGTGTATCACGACCGACAAAGCGACCGGCACAAGGTCGCGAACAAGCGGCCACCACATCAGCAAAGCTGCCGAGAATCCAAAGGCCAGAACGACGTTAGAACCGGCAAAAGAAGCCAGCAAACCAGCGATCAGCGCGACCACAAAGCTCATCAGATAGAGCGCTATGTGTGTATCCCATCAAATGTTTCATGGCTGATTTTCCTCTTACTTCGGAGCGCCAAGCGACTTACCGCTAGTGCTTGCGACCAGCTTCCTTCCAACCTTCGTCGGATTTCTTCGCGATTTCCCGCTGCCCCCGGCGCGACCACCTAACCAGTCCCCACACAACGGCTACGCAGAGTGCGAGCGCACCCAGTAACAAAAAAATGTCCTTCATATAGTACCCGCACATCGGGCACGAAAAGCGTGCCTCTTCTACGGGATTAGCCCGCACGGCGGCGGGCTTTTGGGTACAGCGACTTTTCCTATATCAATGCACAGTGGCGGCAAGGCGTGAGAACGTCAGCGCCTCCCAGGATTCGTAGACCGTCACATCGCACTCACGCGGCATGCCCCATTGCCCGTCATTAGGCAGCCGTCCCTCCGCCGTAGTGGTCGGCTCGTTTTCGTAGAACACCCACTACCCGGCTGGATCGAGGCCGCACCAGTTCGCCCAGGTGGGCCATGATTGAACTGGTGGAGCAATGTTGGTGCGCTTGTTC
>Ga0302172_10000596_pt1 | contig 10696 bp, 9 predicted proteins | sample I_Fen_N2_3_FD_198777 | JGI IMG/M metagenome (GOLD analysis project Ga0302172, IMG submission 198777) | Peat permafrost microbial communities from Stordalen Mire near Abisko, Sweden - I_Fen_N2_3 | ecosystem: Environmental > Terrestrial > Soil > Wetlands > Permafrost | place: Sweden: Abisko... | reverse complement strand
GGCGGCAGCGAAACCGACGTCGAACCGGGTTTCAAAGCCTGGCCGAACACCGTGGGGCGCAACGTGCTGGAGTACATTCCGAGCTCGGCGAAGATTTCCGAAATGCTGCAAACCGATGAGGCGGCGCTGTTCCCACTGACGCCGACCCAGGTCACCGCGCTGAAACTCAAAGGCATGCCGGTCGAGTATGCGCAACCGAAGGAAGGCGCTGTGGTGCTCAACGTCGCCGAATGCGCGATCGCCAACAACACCCAACCGGAACTGGCGCAAAAACTCGCGGCGTTCCTGCTGACACCGGACGCGCAAGCGGCAGCGCTTGAAGATGGCGACCAGATCCCGTCCAACCCCAACACCCCGACCACCGACAAGACCCGTGGCCAGGTTGAGGCGATGAAGAAGTATCTGGACACCGCGATTGCGATTGATTGGGACCAGGTCAATGAACAGCGCCCGGCGTGGAATGCGCGGTGGAATCGCAGTATCGAGCGCTAGAACAGCGACACGGGTCCCGTAGGAGCTGCCGAAGGCTGCGATCTTTTGATCTTGATCTTGAAGGTCAAAGTCAAAAGATCGCAGCCTTCGGCAGCTCCTACGGGGGGTTGCGCAAGATTAGAAACCTACGTCGAGCACTACGCTGTCGAGGTAAGTCCCGGCCGGTGGGGTGGTCTGGTCGGTGTAGATTTTCGCGTTGTAGTTGAACACCTGACTGCCCGTCCCCAGTCCGTTGCCAGGGTTGACCTCCGCATCGGAGCTGGCCCGGCGTGCGCTGCCGACACTGCCCCAGCGCGTGGTCCCGGCACTTTTGAAGATGTCGTAAGCCAAGTAATTGCTACCGGAAATCATCCGTCGCCGCCCTCCCACACTCACGGCTTGCTGACCATCGCTCAGGCCCACGGTGTACGCGCTGCCCTTGGTGCACGCAAGGTTGATGGTCTGGCCGGTGACGGCGGTGAATGCGCTGATCACCGGGGCGCTGCCGAAACTGATGTTCGGCGCGGTGATAGTGCAGTCGTTGGCCACCGTCAGGTTGACCGTCAACGTGGTGTTGCCGCTGTTGATGTCGCGGCCCAGGCAAAGACTGCCGGCGCCAATGCCTGAGCAATAATTCCAGCTCCAGGCGATGCTCAGGGTCTCGGTATAAATGCCCGCCGCGACGTTGCTGCCAACGGTGGTTCCCAGAAAAATCGGCGCGGTCTTGGGCACCACACTGCCGAGTAATCCCAGCGCATCGATGATGCCGTTGCGCGCAAAGTCGAACGCCACGCCACGGATCAGCGGGTAACTGGTGGAGTTGTTGGCGTACAGCGTGTAGCCAATGATGTCGCCGGTCGGGCCAAGCAGCCCGGTTTGCGTGGAAGTGACCGTGGCGTAGAAATGGTCATTGGTGGTCAACAACGACAGCAACGAGCCGGTACAACTCAATCCCGCATTGGTGGTTGAACTGGACTGCGAGGTGGTGCGCAGTGCAATTGAGCTCAACGAACCGAACGCCACCGGCGTGGTGCTGACCACCGAGCACAAGGCCCACGCCGAACCCGGCAGCCATAGCACCAGCAATAACCACCCCTTCATTTACACACCAACGGCCCGATCAACGGGATCTGGTCCTGTTTCACGTCCACGGCAAACTGCACCTGACACGTACTGCCGTCGGCCAGGGTCACCCTCAAGCTGTTTTGCGCCTGGAGGTTTTCCAGGTACACCAGCCCGTCCCATCCAACCACGGTTTGCGTGCCGCTCTGTTCGTGGACGACGCCACTGCCCAGGGGCAAATCCTGCTGCCGGGCATCCACCAGCACGATGCTCGCGGCGATCACACGGCTTAATGGAAACTCCAGCAGATAGCCGCTACCACGGCGCACCGCGATGCGTTGTTCAACGTTGGGGCTGCGCACGTTGGCCGGCAGGTTCAGCGGATCGATTTCGTATTTGCCACGGTAATAGGCGCTGCTCCACGGCACCAGCAAATGGCCGTTACGGTCGGTCTGGCCGACCTGCTGGTTTTCGTAGCGCACCGGAATGTCGGCGTAACCATCGGTGCTGACCACTACAAAAGCATCGTCGATGCGGTTGGCGGCAAACAGCTGGCGGTCCATCCACACCAGCGAACCACTGGCATCGGCCCAGCGGGTTTCGGCCTCGTTGGTGCCATACACCCCGGCCTGCAATTGCACCGATTGCAGGCGCCAGGTCAGGTCGGCCTGACGATACACCGGCCCATCGCCCTGGGCGTAACCGAGATTGAAACCGACCCCGCCTTCGCTCGGCACCGCACGGCTGTAGTTGACCCGCTGCTGACTCTGCCCGGTTTTGCTGCGCTCGCTGCTGATGGCCAGACTGCCCCGCAGGTCGAATGGAATCACCAGTTGTGCCTGCACCGCCCAGTTGCTGTCACCGATCTCGCGGTTGCCCGACAGGTAGAAACTGGTGTTGCGCCACAGCGGTTTGCTCCAGGTCAGGTTGAGTAATCGGGTGCGCGAATCGTCCGCCGCGCGCACATCGAAATAGCCGACGCCGAGGCTGCCCCAGGTGTCGAGGTTCAAGCTCAGGGTCGCCTGTTCGCTGCGTTTGCTCAGGGTTGTGTAAGGGCTGTCGATCACTGTCAGGTCGGCGTACTGGTCACGCCGCTGCAAGCGCTGATAAGAGAAGCTGTAACGCTGGCTGCTGTACTGATAGCCGAGGCTCAACTGCTGACCGTTTTCGCCATCGAACTGGCTTTGGCTAAGCGCCGTGTTGAGCACGCCGAAATTGCCCAGGCGCAGGTTGCCGCCCAAACCGCCGAGGGTCAGCGCGTCCGAGGCTTCGGCGTGACTTTCCAGGGTGAAGTTGTCCGGGGCCGTAGCCGAAATCCTTGAGGCCGTAGTCTCGACGCAACGTACCGGCCGCCACGGAAAAATCGCTCAAGCCCTTTTGCAGCAAACTGCTGGTGACGTAGAACGGCACGGTAGTGGAGACCTGCCGTCCCAACGCATCCGTGGTGACGACCACCGCTTCGCCCGCCCCGTTGATAAACGGAATATTGGTCAGGGTGTACGGCCCCGGTTGCAGGTCGGCGCTGCTGGATTTGTAGCCGTTGATGAACAAATCCACCGAGGACGGCACCGCCGCCTCACCGGCAAACTGCGGCAACGGGTAGGTCACCAGGTCCGGGCGGACACCGAAGTCCCTCGAGAGCTGGACCCCACCGAGTCGCACCGAGCTGCTCCAGGGCAAGGCGCCGCTGACCAGGTCGCCGGCCTCGTAGGTCAGCAGACGCTCGTCATCGGAATAGCGCCATGTGGTGTCGTAGCGCAAGTAGCCGTTGTTCAAGGTGCCGACCGCATCACCCGACAAAGTCCGGCGGTACTGCCCGGTGTTGGACAGCGTGCCCCAACTGTCGAACAGCCGTACTTCGTTCCACGCCGCGAGGTAGGTGCCGGCATCGTCGGTGTCGTTGAGGTATAGGTCATAGTTGAGCAAGGCCCCGAAACTGCTGAGCGCCGGGGTGCGCGGATAAGCTTGGCGGTTTCCGATGAACTGCTCCGGCAGCCAGTCCGGCGGCACATTGAGCAGCAAGCGTTGACCGGCGCTGTCGTACTCGCTGTGCAGGCCGGGCAAGCTGTCGAGGTCGACTTCGGCGCTGATGTTTTCCGGTAGTTTCATGCCGCTGTCGCGCAGAGCGGTGGCGGGCAGAAAGAATCGCCCGCCCCGTTGATCCACCGCGACGACTCGTCCGGTATTCATCTGATTGACCACCAACTCCAGAAACAACTGTGCATCGGCCACAGCCTCCATGCCGCTGGGCGGTGGCGGCAGATCGCCGGCCTCGGTACGAGGGACGATCACCAGCCAACACGCGCAAGTCGCCGCCCACAACGGACACTGGAAACTGCGAGCCCAACCCTGGCTCATTCGCGCTTTATGTCCGTCAATGGACAGGTCCCTCCACATCCTTTTTTGTAGGAGCGAAGCTTGCTCGCGATGACGGTTTCAAGGACGCCATCGCCGGCAAGCCGTGCTCCTACAAGTGGTCACCGCGCGGGCGCAATGCTTTGCACCTGACTCGCCCCATTCACCCGCACCTGCAACGCTGGCTCCCCGGCCATCGGCCCTGGCGCGGGCCAGCGCATGATGGCGCCGGGCAACACGTAGCCGAGCAAGCCTTCCACCAGTGGTTGGGTCTGGCCTCCCTGCTTGAGTGCGACATCAGTCAGCCGTGCATGCACCGCGCCCTGGTTGCGGACCTCCACATAGGCATGACCGTCCACCGCCACCGTGCGCCAGCTCAGGTCTGGCAGGCCGATGCCCTTGGGATCACGCGGGCGGGTGGTGTCTTCCTTGCTCCACAGCCCGGCGCCGTAGGCAAACAGCGGCACCGAATAACGCATCTGGAAACGGATCGCCGCCGCAGTCTTGCCGTCTTCGGCGGCGGGCGGCTTGGCCGAGGGGATTTCGTCGATGATGATGCGGTAAGCCAGTTCCTGGCCCGGTGGAATGTCCCGGGTGCGGGTCAGCCGTACCAACTGCTTCTGGCCCGGTTCGATCTTGGCCACTGGCGGGCTGCCGATCACGTCGCGCTGGTTCTGGTACTGGTCGTTGAAACCGCTCTGGCTCCAGGCAAAAACGCGGATCTGCAGGTTGGCGGTCTCGCTGCCACGGTTTTCCAGCCACAAGGCACTGGCCTGTTGATCGGCCTCCAGCACCGGGTCGATCGGCCAAATCAGCACCGAGCTGGCGGCCTGCGCATTCGTAGCCCCCAGTAACACCATCGCCAGCGCTGTACAGCGCAAGACCTGTGACCCCATTTTGCCGCTCCTTTTTCAAACGCCCCATCACCACGACAACTGCACCTGCAGCACATCGCTGTACGTCCCCCCAGGCTGATTGCCCGGTAATTGCACCTGCCCGTAAATCGGCAGGCTGATGTTGTTCGCATCGGTGTAAGCCACCGCCACGCTCTGACCGATGCCCAGGCTCTGACTGAACGCGGCATCGCGAAACAGCGAATACGCCACGCGATTGCTGCCGGTGGTGAGCTGCATGTGCCGCCCGCTGCTGTTGTACTGGCCGCCATCGACGCTCATGTTCAGCGTCACCCCCGGCGTGCATTGCAACTGCACACCGCCGCTCAACGACACTTGCACGGTGTTGGTGGCCAGGGCCGAGAGGCTGCCAAAGTTGAGGCTGCCGTAATTCGACACGCCTCCCACCACCAGGCAACCGGCCGTGATCGTCGCACTGACCTGGAAGCTCTGGCTGGTCACCGCCGCCAGCGGCAAGGGCAGGCTGCTCGCACACAGCAGGGCCAGCGCCGCACAGCCATGGCGGGCCATCGCACTAGAACGTCAGTTCGACGGCGACGGTGTCGGAGTAGGTCCCGGCCGGCAACCCGGCCTTGCCCACGGCCCTGCCATAGATGTTCACGGTCTGCGCCACCCCGGTGCTGGCCGCGAGGTTGATCACCCCGTCGATGGCCAGGATCTGCGAGTGACCGGAGTCGGTATAAAAGTCGTAGGGCACGAAGTTGCCCGAGCCATCGGCCAACGCCCGAGTGCCCCCCGTGGATTGCCCGTCATGGCTGCCCGCCCGGACTTTCACCGTCGGTGAAGTACCGCTGGAGCACAGAATCGACAGCGCCCCGCCACCGCCGCCGAGCACCTGGGCATCAGCGGTGGTGAACAGGCTGTTGGCGGTGCCGAAGTTCAAGGCACCGAAGTTCAAGCCGCTGGCCCCCCCGGCGCCGTTCACCTGACAACTGCTGATCAGGATCAGGCTGGAGGTGATCTGGCCGGTGACCGTGGTGGCCGCCCCGGCGCTGGACGCCAGCGTCAGGCCGAGTAATGACAAACCGATCCTTGATACAAGCGTATGCATGGTGTCCGTCCTCTACGGGTTTACCAATCGAGCGTCACCGTGAGGGTGTCGGTATAGACCCCGGCCGGTACCGCGCGGGTATTCGCCACCACCGAGCCAAATACCGGGATCGGTACCTGGGCCGCGCTGGTGACAGCGAAATTGTGTTGTTGGCCGATGCTGTAGCTCTGACTGCCCGAGGCATCGAGGAACAAATGATAAGGGAGGGTCTGGCTACCGTTGCTCAGGCGCCGCGTGGTGCCGTCGCCATGGGCGCCGCCGTCGATGGTGACGGTGAACCCGGTGACCGAAGGGTTGCAGGCGACATTCAACTTGCCGCTGGCGTTGTCACTGAGGCTGGCCTTGATCGGATTGGTCCAGGTCGGGCCTTGCTGGCCGAAATCCAGATTGCCGAAGTCACTGACCGGGCTGCCGGGGCTGGCGCCATTGGTCACTTCACACCCGGCGATGATGGTCAGGCGCGCGTGGATCTGCCCGCTGACCGCCGCGTAGGCGTCCTCGGCGAGCAACAACAGTACGCCCACGGCGATAACCATCCAGTGCTTGCTTGTCATCGTGCCAATCCCAATTCCCTCAGGACATCAAAACCCGGACGCTCAACGAGGAACGCCCCCTTCCCTGCGCCACCCGATTCCGTCGGGGGCAAGTTGTACGGTTGCTGCTACCAGGTGACGGTGACCTTCACCAGGTCTGAATAACGACTGACACGGGGAATCTCCGCCAGTCGCTCGATACGGGCATACAAAGGTAAATCCACGGAACCCGAGTCCGGCACCCGGCCGCTCATCGGGACATTTACCGCCAGCGGGATCAGCCGCGCGGGGTCCTGATAAAGCCGATAAGGAATGGGTTTGCTGTGTTCGGCGGAACCCGCCATGTAGCGCACATCGCCGACGCCACCGTGCTGGCCGCCATCGACGCGTAATTGATAAGGGGTGTCGGGGTTGCATTCCAGACGCGGCAGGCGCTCGCTCATCAGCGCCGCGCTCAAGGGGCCGGCCGGGTCATCCAGCCGCGCCGTGCTACCGAAATCCAGCAGGCCCAGTTGCTCGACGCCTGCGCTGCGCTGTTGCCCGACCAACTGACAGCCACGCTGCACGTCCACGCGCACTTGCACCTGCAACTCTGCGGCCACTGCCTGTGTGCCGGGCATCATGCCCAGGATTGCCAAAAACCAAAGTCCTTTCACGGCCTCATTCCTTGCGAGGGGTCACTCCTGAAAATCAGGTTAGCAACGCAACCGGAATTCGCCAGTTATCCGCCCCCGTGCCCCGGCGCAAAGTGGAGGGATTTTGTATCGATTTGTTGGAAAAACACCGAAACACCCAAGGGAAATAAGCTGTACACACCGCAGAATTTTGTCTCACTGCATCCGGTGAATATCAGCACGGGTGGTAGGGCGATTCACCAAATGGTTAAACTACGCCGCCGCAGCTCGATGAGCCGGCTTGAAGAACCCGGGGGACATTATCGTGGCCGTTCGACCGCCTATCCGTTCACGACTCACACCACGTTGGCCCGCGCTGCGCCGTTTGCTTGGCAAGGCGGTTGTCCCGCCTGTCAGTGGCAGTGGCAGCCACCGGGTTATCCACGAGTACTTTCACCACAAGGCGCTCACGCAGGGCTATACCCTCAGTCACAGCCAGCAACGGGTGATCGACTGCATGGCCCAGCAGGCGACAACGCTGCTGGGGACATCGGCGAAAACCCTGCCGGGCCTATACCTGTATGGCGCTGTTGGACGCGGCAAGAGCTGGTTGCTGGACGGGTTTTTCCAGGCCATCCCCATTGCCCAAAAGCAGCGCCTGCACTTTCACGAGTTTTTCGCCCAATTGCATCAGGGCATGTTCAGCCATCGCGAACAACCCGATGCGTTGGCGACCACCCTGGACGAGCTATTGCAGGATTGCCGGGTCTTGTGTTTCGACGAGTTTCACGTCCACGACATAGGCGATGCGATGCTCATCGCCCGATTGTTCAAGGCGTTGTTTCGCCGGAGCATCCTGCTGTTGGTCACCTCCAATTACCCACCGGAAGGTTTGCTGCCCAATCCGCTCTACCATGCGCGTTTCAAACCGGTGATCGACCTGATCAACACACGCATGCAGGTCATGGAGGTCGGCGGTCCGCATGACTACAGAAGCCAGGCGAGATCCCACGCTCATCAGGTATTCACTGAGGGCCGATATATCTGGCCGGCGACACCCTCTCAGCGACAGGCGCTGAACCTGCCAGAAAGCACCGCAGCCCTGGCGTTGCCCGTCGGGACGCGCCATCTGCCTGCCCGCTACTACGAAGGCCGAACGGTCTTTTTTACCTTCAGCGACCTGTGCGACCAACCCACCGCAGTGATGGATTACCTGGAACTGTGCAGGCGTTTCGATCACTGGATCATCGATGAACTGCCCAGCCTGAGCGATTGTTCGATCGCGGCGCAGCAGCGGTTTATCAACCTGATCGACGTTTTGTACGATCAGGACAAACACCTTGTTTTATTGGGGCAGCACTCTTTGCGTGAAAGCCTTGAGGGTGATGCCATTGACCTGGCGCGTACACGCAGTCGGTTGGGGCAGTTGGTGGAAGTTCGAGCGTCGGCTTGACCGACAGGCATGGGTTGCAGCTTCAGGCCTCTTCGCGAGCAAGCCCGCTCCCACAGGGGATCGCGTACTGAATGTGGAAACGGGCTTGCTCGCGAAGGAGCCCTGACCGCCACCACAACTTCCCGCTATCATGCAGCCCATTTCCAGGCCACCGCGCCCTTCTACTAGATCAAAGCGAATCCGTTGATGAATACCCTTGCACAACTGCGGGCCGGCGAGCTGGCAGGCATCACGCGTCTGGACCTGTCCTGCGGACTGACAGAGTTCCCCCGAGAAATTTTTGACCTGGCGGACTCGTTAGAGGTGCTCAACCTCAGCGGCAACGCCTTGAGCAGCCTGCCGGACGACCTGCACCGCCTGACCCGTTTGCGGATTGTGTTCTGCTCCGACAACCTGTTCACCGAACTGCCGGCGTGCCTGGGCCAATGCACTGCGCTGAGCATGATCGGCTTCAGGGCCAATCGCATCGAGCATGTGCCAGGCGCTGCCCTGCCGCCGCTATTGCGCTGGCTGATCCTGACCGACAACTGCATCAGCGAACTGCCAACCGAGCTGGGCGAACGCCCGCTCATGCAAAAACTGATGCTCGCCGGCAACCACTTGCAGCAATTACCCGAGAGCCTGGTTCAGTGCCATCGGCTGGAATTGCTGCGCATCTCGGCCAACCGTTTTACCGAACTGCCCGAGTGGCTGCTGACCCTGCCGGCCCTGACCTGGCTGGCCTATGCCGGCAACCCGCTGGAGACCGAAGCCGACGCCGCCGCCCTGGAGGCCACACCGAGCATTGCGTGGTCGGCGCTGCATCTGCAGCAAAAACTCGGTGAAGGCGCGTCCGGCGTTATTCATCGCGCCACATGGGAGCGCGCGCAGCCACCGGCCACCGAGGTCGCGGTGAAGCTCTACAAAGGCGAGATGACCAGCGATGGCTCGCCGCTGCACGAAATGAACGCCTGCATCACTGCCGGACTGCACCCCAACCTGATCCGCGTCGAAGGACGCATTGTCGAGCATCCGCAAGCCCAGGCCGGGCTGGTGATGCAACTGATCGATCCGAGCTATCGCAACCTGGCCGGGTTGCCGAGCCTGGAGTCGTGCAGCCGTGACGTTTACAGCGAAGACACCCGGTTCAGCGCCGACGTGGCATTGCACATGGCCCGTGGCGTCGCCTCAGCGGCCGAACACCTGCATGACCAAGGCATCACCCACGGCGATCTCTACGCCCACAATATTTTGTGGAACGAGCACGGCGATTGCCTGCTGGGGGATTTCGGCGGTGCATCGTTCCATGCGACCACGGACAGCGTTGAAAGCCGGGCGCTGCAACGGATCGAAGTGCGGGCGTTCGGGGTGTTGCTGGGGGAGTTGCTGGCTCGGATTGATGCGGGGTTAAGCGATGTCGATCGGCTGGCGCTGGAAGATCTGGAACGGCGCTGCTGTCAGGCAGATGTGCTGGCGCGGCCGGGGTTTTCAGAAATTGGCGCTGTCTTGCAGGAGATAGTTGCGGCGTCTTGACGAAAAAGATCGCAGCCTTCGACAGCGCCTACAGGTGTTCACTTTTCCCCGTAGGCGCTGCCGAAGGCTGCGATCTTTTGATCTCTACCGCAACCCACATTCTGCTGAAAGAACTTAACCCGCCAACCCGACAAACATGTCCTGCACGTCGTCATGGTTATCGAGGCCTTCAAGGAAGGCTTCGACTTCAGCCATTTGCTCGTCGCTCAAACCGCTGACCGGGTTTTTCGGCTGGTAGCCCAACTTCGCTGACAACACGGTGAAACCTTGCTCAGGCAAAGCTTTCTGCACGGCGTCGAGGTCGGCAGGTTCGGTCAGGAACAGGGTCGTGCCCTCTTCTTCACCCGGCTCGAAATCCTGGGCGCCAGCTTCGATAGCGGCCATTTCCGGGTCGGCGTCAGGGCTGTCCGGGGACGCCTCGATCATGCCGACATGGTTGAAGTCCCAGGCCACCGAACCGGAAGCGCCCAATTGGCCCTTGCGGAATGCCACGCGGATTTCAGCGACGGTACGGTTGATGTTGTCGGTGACGCATTCAACGATCAGCGGCACCTGATGCGGCGCGAAGCCTTCATAGGTCACGCGATGGTACTGCACGGTTTCGCCCAGCAGGCCCGCGCCTTTCTTGATCGCACGATCCAGGGTTTCCTTGGGCATCGAGGCTTTCTTGGCCTGCTCGACCACCAGGCGCAAGTGTGCGTTGGTGGCGGTATCGGCACCGTTACGCGCAG
>Ga0302172_10000595_pt1 | contig 10702 bp, 6 predicted proteins | sample I_Fen_N2_3_FD_198777 | JGI IMG/M metagenome (GOLD analysis project Ga0302172, IMG submission 198777) | Peat permafrost microbial communities from Stordalen Mire near Abisko, Sweden - I_Fen_N2_3 | ecosystem: Environmental > Terrestrial > Soil > Wetlands > Permafrost | place: Sweden: Abisko... | reverse complement strand
TCGGCTCGGAAGTCTTTCGTCCCAGCCCCCGCCAGTCGGACCTGATGATCGTCTCCGGCACGGTTACGCTGAAGATGGCGCCGGTGGTGAAGCGCATCTACGACCAGATGCCCGAACCCAAATGGGTTATCTCCATGGGCGCGTGCTCGTCGGTCGGCGGGCCGTTCAATACCTACGCCGTGCTTCAGGGCGTGGACCGCATCGTGCCTGTCGACGTGTATGTGATCGGCTGCCCGCCGCGTCCAGAGAACCTGTTCTACGCGCTGCTCAAGCTGCAAGACAAGATCGACACCATGACGCTGGCGAAGAAACCCACCGAAGTGCGGCTCAATGAAAGCATGATGGAGAATTTCAAGCGCCAGGTAATGGTGGCGCAGACGATGCAGCCGAAAGTGTAGGGACGGGTCTCTGACCCGTCCAGGCCGAGCGAAGCTCGACAGGGTTTCGTCGGCACCAAATAAGCACTCATGGCCAACTTCACCAAGCTCACCACGGAATCCGAGTTACCCCCCATCAACGAAGCCAAGGAGTTTCCCTGCGGAGACAAGCTGATCTGCGTCGCCAACGTGAATGGCGAAATCAGCGCCATGGAAAATGTCTGCCTCCATCGCGGCGGCCCGCTGGGGCAAGGGGTGATCTCCAAGGGAAAGGTAGTGTGCCCGTGGCATGGTTGGGAGTGGGATCCAAAGACGGGCGAAGCACAGGCTCCAGGGGCGAAGGTTGCGGTGTATACGGTGAAGATTGAGAATGGCGATGTGATGATCGAACTGTAAGGCACTCTGATGAAACCGGGCGGGCTATCTGCGGCGCGAAGATGCCCACTCATCCGCAATCGATGCGAATGAGTGGGACGCGCGTTGTTTCTGACACCCTTCTCGCGGCTGGATAGTCGAGACTATTTGGTTTGCTTTATCGTTAAATTTGTTCCGATCTCGTCGGTATTCTGGTCGCCGAGAGCATCGATAACAAAGTAGATAACTTTTCCTTGCCGGGTACTGATATCCTTGAGATCAAACGTTTGGGACCCTCCATCAGGAATCTCACCGGATAACATTGTCCTGTCGCCTTTGTCGATGGACCAGCGCACACCGTCAGAACCACCGGCATGCAGGTCGGTCACGAAACCGGAGATTCGAATCGTGCCGGTTATGGGACTCTCCCACGCGATAATCCCCAGCTTTTTTAACATCGGATCCACAACAACTGTCTTAGGCGGCATTCCGACGTTGGGATAACCCGACAAGTAGATAGTTGTATCTGTGAAGTTGAAGGTCACTGAGGGGCTGCGATTTTCATCCTGGCGGCTGGGATCAACATCCACACTGCTCCAACATGCCAGTCCGCGAACCGCAAACGGACCATTTTTGCCGTTCACGTCGCAGGGCGCCCCATAGTGGCCCATGAGCCTATACGTGAGAGGGTCATGTTCGGTGGAACTACTTTCCAGAAAGTACCAGACGCCCTTTGCGCCTTGACTGAATGAGATCTCGTTCCCCGTGTCTTGTATATCTTTCGATAAGTTCCATGTTTGCTTCTGAGCCTGCGCCACGCTGAGGCTCAGCAGAAGTGCGGAAACAAACCAGAGGGTTTTGCGCATGACACACCTCCATGTGGATTGCGCAACACTTTGTCATGAAATCAGTCTATGACCGGGATCACCTGGGGTCGGCGTGTCGCCTCACAGGGTGTGCGCTCGGAGAGGCTCTTCAGAGAAGCGAAAAGCACCACTACGATTCTCGCTCCGAAGAGGCAAGAATGTGCCGAGCAACGAAGAAAATGTGTGGAGCTTTTCCCGAAGCGGGAATGCCTTGCGATGTGCAAAGTGACCGTTGTTCGGACTTCGTCTATCCAAGTAGATTCAGAAATGACTCGTTCCCAAATCCCGGAAACACCGTCTTTAAGTCCTTGTTCCCCAGATACCGCGATACAACCTCACCCAACACCAGCCGGAAATCCGTCGTCACCGCCAAATCGCGGCCCTCATACAACTGTGACTGATCCAGCCCGGGCCAACGGCCGTAGACTCTGCCGCCCTTCACCGGTCCGCCGAGGACGAACATCACGTTGGCGTGGCCGTGGTCGGTGCCGCGGTTGCCGTTCTCGCGCGCAGTGCGTCCGAACTCGGACATGGTCACGATCACCGTGTCTTCGGCGAGATCGCCGAGGTCCGTCCACAGCGCGGCCAGCGACTGCGAGAACTCGCCGAGGATGTTCGCAATCTGTCCCTGGGTGTTGCCTTCGTTGACATGATGGTCCCAGCCGCCAATGTCGGCGAACGCGACCTGCACGCCCAGGTTGGCTTTGATCAACTGCGCGAGTTGCTTGAGGCTGTCGCCGAAACGTCCGCGAGGATAGCTCGCGCCCACGGCTGGCTTGTACTTTGCTGGATCTGCCGCTTTCAACATCTTCACGGCGTCGAAAGTCTCTTGCCCGGTGCCGTGCAGCACCGTGTCGACCGAGTTCGCATACATCGCTTCGAACGTATTCGAAATCGGCCCCGCCTTCGGATTCCGTCCGCCGACAGAAAAGTCATTCAGATTGTTGACCGCGACCGCCGGCTCCTTGCCGGCGAGAATGCGCGGCAGGGAAGGCCCCAGTGCGATCGCGCGAAACGCTGATTTGTCGGGCGCAGATTGATCGGAAGGAAGTTCGTGCAATGTGCGATTCAGCCATCCGTCTTCTGTCACTTTCACGCCTGGAGTTCCCGATTCCATGAAGTCCTGGGCATCGAAGTGTGAGCGCGATGGATCGGGAGATCCGGCGGCATGCACGATCGCGAGATGCTTCTCTTTCCAAAGCGGCTGAAATGCGGACATCGCCGGATGCAGTCCGAAGTAGCCGTCGAGGTCAAGCACAGATTTCTTCGGGATATTGATCGACGGCCGCATCGCGTAGTACGCAGACTCGCCATGAGGCACAACGATGTTCAGTCCATCGGCCGCGCCGCGCTGGAAGATCACGACCAGACGCTTCGCGCGCAAGCCGGGATCGGCAGCACCGTACGCCGCCCGCGTCAGGAAACTCGGCAACGACGCCGTGCCGACTGCAGCCAGCGCGCTGTTACGAAGGAAGACTCGACGAGTGATGAACATAAAAACAGCTCCTTGCTTCTGGCTGCTAGCTTCTAGCGAACAGAGCCTGCTAGGAGCTAGTGGCTAGTAGCTCGCAGCTACCTCCTCTGAAACTCCGGTGACCCCAGAATCAGCCCGGTGATTGCTGCTACATTCGGCGGGCGGGCCGCGTCATCCAGCTTTCGCTGCGCTATCTGGGGATCGTCCAGTTGTTTGCTGATCGTATCGTGCGTCTGCTTTGAAATGTCGCCTGCCAGGAGCGAATTTTCGAGCACGGCGAGCGCCTGCTGCGCGTTTGTTGCGCCCGCGGCCAACTGCGAGGTATTGACAGAAACGCCGCGCACTTTTCCCGCCGCCAGGCCGAGCGCAAAATTCATCCGCCCCAACAGCGCCGACGAATTCACCCAGGTATCGGCCTTCATTGAGTAGCCGGTCGGAGGCTGCATGCCATACGGCATCATACCCATGTTATTCAGCGTGCCGATCAGGGCGCGCGCATCGTCCACCTGCGCGCCGGTGGCGCGTGCCGCCGAGACCACAAACTCCAACGGCGTTTTCACTTTCCCCCGGTAAGCCTCTGGCGACCAGAACTCCGGAGACTTCAGCATTGTCCGCATCACTTCCCGGATGTCGCCGTCTTTCTTCAGGAAGGTCTGGGTCATGCGCTCGACCAGCGTGGCGGGCGGATCGTCCGACACGAAGCGCATCGCCAACTTCTGCGAGATGAAGTGCGCCGTCTTCGGATTGCGCGCCAGCATGTGCAGCACTTCCAGTCCCTCCTTCTCGCCGTTTTCCTTGATGCGATGCCCGAGAACGATCTTGTTGCCCGGCTCATGCATGCGCGGCTCAAAGCGGAAGCCGCCGCCCTTCCGCGGCTGCTCGATGGTCCACCCGGTGAAGACTTTGGCAACCTCAGAGACGTCGCGTTGCGAGTATCCACCGTTCACGCTGAGCGTGTGCAGTTCCATCAGCTCGCGGCCGTAGTTTTCATTCAGGCCGGTGGCAAGTTTTTTGCCTTTGGCGGGACGATTCTGCGCGCCAGGCAAATGCCCGCGTCTGCGCCCGCCGCGTCCGCGAGGCGCAATCCCCAGCCCAACTTCCGAGTCCGGTCCCACGCTCAGCCAGTTGTCGAGATAAAACATCATCGCTGGACTCTTCGCGGTCGCGACCAGCAGATCTTCAAACTTGCCGAGTGCGTGCGGCCGGATCGCATCGCGCTCGTAGCTGGTCAGCAGGAAACGGTCGGCGCCCTTGTTGATGAAGATGTTGAAGTGGTTAAACCAGAAATCCGCCATCACCTCATCGAGTTGCCGTTCGCTATAGATGGCACGCAGCAGCTTGGCCTGCATCAACTCGCCAACCACGACTTGCTCCGGGCTATTGAGCGCCATGACCGTTTCTTTTTGCTGCGCGCTCATGCCTTCCATCAGCGCGTCACCCTTCTGCCCCCTGGTAGTCGCGGCCAGAGCACGCTGGTCTTCGGGAGACATTTTCAGAATTTCTTTCATGCGCCGGTCGGGAGGCAGGTCAAGGAGTTCCTGCGTCTTGAGATTGGCGAAAACGCGATCTTCACGCCGGCGTACCTCCTGATCGCTGGGCTTGCTGGCATCGCCGGTCCCTGAAGGATTGGCGACATCCGAACCGCTCTTCGCCGCCTCTTCCTTGCGTTCTTTCTTATCGTCGAGTCGCTGGAGTTGCGCTTCAAATATCGCGCGCTTCACTGGATCACGCGGCAGGTCCGCTTTCCCCTCGGCCACCTGCTTGATGACCTGGTTGGGTGGAAAATTCTCTACCAGCTCGCGCGTGTCCATGCGCAGGGTGCGGAACGGGGCGAGGCGAGAGTCGAGCGCGGAGTCGTCAATCTTCTCGGGGCGGAGTTGCAGTTCAATCCACTTGTCGACGCCCATCTGCGCGACGCGCTCGACGTCGCCCGGACGCGGTCCGAAAGCCAGCCGGTTGAGTGCGTGGACAGCGCGCTTCTGCTCGTCCTTCGCTCCGGGCGATTTTTCTTTCTTCTTGCCCAGGGCAAGCTGGGTACCGATCGCGGCCAGAACCAGCACCCCGGCCACAAGGGCAAGTTTTCCGCCGCGCAGGGACATTCCGCTTCTCATGTATCTGAATTAAACCCCATCGGGAGAAAAAGGTTGCTGACGAGCCGAGGATGGGAGTGGGGAACGCCTAGCGCTTCAGTTGCGCGACATAGGCGTTTCCGCTATGTCCTTTGCGGGTCGTCGTGTCGACGAACTTCAGGAATTCGCGCAGGTGCTGGTTCTCCGAAAGTTCGGCTTCCGAGAACTTGACCCGCACTCCGAACGAAGGCGAACTGCGCGTGACCACGCCATTCAGGATGACGCCCTTTACCCAGATCTTGCCGCTGGCCACCCAGAGGCCGATTTCAACGCTCTTGCCGTGGGGGATGGGAGTTGCGGTCTCAACGAAGCACCCGCCCTTCCCGACGTTGGCCAGATTTCCCCAGATCGGACCTTCCAGGCCCTCGATGTGAACCTCCACCGCAACGAAGCACTTGATTCGCGGCGAGCGCCGGCGGTCATCTCCCTTTTGAGAGGTAAATAGATCCGGCTCAAACGGTGGCGCTTCCACCGTGGGCTGAGGAGAACTGAAGGTAGTAGTTTGGTCGGGTACGGCCGGGATCGGGGCGCCGGATGCGGTCGCTACCGCCGCCCGGGCTTTGATCGCCGACTCCTTGATCTCCCGCATCGCAACCAGCAATGCCTGTTCGCGCTTTTCGGGCGAGACTTCGCGGTAGGTCTGCAGAAGCTTTCCGAGGTGGCTCACCAGGTCAGGATCCGTCAGCAGACGGGTCCAGTCCGAACCTTTGGGCGGCAAAGTTTTCGTGACGTCGTTCATGCGAAATGCTTCCTCACTGAGATCGAGCGTTCACTGCAAGGAGGCGTGTTTTTCCGTTCCTTAACAGTGAACTGGGCAAGGTGGTTACGCAAGATGACCAAGGTCACTGCGGTTTGCTCGAAAGTGGGGGTGAGAGGTTAGTGGAAAGCCACTTACACGCACCGGAGGGCCGCGAAACGATCTTGTTCACAACGCCTGCAACTGCCTTTTGGATGCGATTGATCGTTTCTCCCGCCGCGGTGGGCGGGGAACCGGGCCGTTTTTCCGCCGGGAGTGCGGAGGGCACCTTCCGCGTCTTGGTCTCTTGCCCCGCACGACCAGAGACTTCGCTGCCAGTTGGCATTCGGCAATAACTGGAACGAGGCCGAGGACAAAGTCGGAGAAATGGAACAGGCGCGAATCCCTTTCGCAGACCCTGGGCAATGAGCTGGCCGTCGCAACGATACGGAACACCGCAGCGCAAACTGGAATCCAGGCGGCGGGAAGATGAATCGGGCGGCGTTCCCTGAGTTGTGAGTGGCCGAATGCCCGTTCTGGTGTGTCCTGAATCGCGCTCAAGCATCGACCGTGCGGGCACCGTACCGCGCTTCCGTTGCGCGACTTTCCAACTGACCGGACGGTGTACTTCCGAGTGCACTTACGAGACTACCGGGAAATTCCTTGCCGCGGTTATGCTTCGCCCATTCCGATCACCAACCGTGATCCGCTTGGGGTGGCAGATGGCCAGCACAATCGCGTACCGCCGAATCTCACTCGGCCTGGTTCTTCTTCTAGGCCTGACCGTCTCGATGTTGCCGGGTTGCGGCGTGATCCAGGGGGATCACCAGAATGGCGGGGGCGGCGGTGTCGTGGTGACGCCTGCCCAGGCCGATGTGCGTGCCGGAGATTCCGTGCAGTTCAGCGCGCAGGTAGCGGCGCGCGCGCAAGCTTTGGCCCCGCTTCCCGTTCACTTCCCCGTTCGTGACGAGGTCCGGCGCCTGGATCCGCCGGCGCATCCCCAGCCCCGAGCGGCCGCGAAGGTGTTGTGGTCGGTGAATGGGGTGGCCGGCGGCAATGCCACGGCGGGGACGATCAACGACCAGGGTCTCTACACTGCGCCCGCGAACCTTCCGAATCCCGCCTCGGTGATGGTGACCGCGACCGATGCCGCGGATCCCTCGTCGGCCGGTGACGCGTCGGTTGCACTCGAGAACCCCATCCCCGCGCTGCAAACCGTGCAACCGGATCCGGTAGTAGTGGGAAGCTTCACGCTGACGGTGAACGGATCAAAGTTTGCGAAAGGCGCGCAGGTTTTCTGGAACAGCACGGCCCTGGCGACAACGTTCGTTTCGGCGACGAAGCTCACGGCCACTGGAACCGCGGCCCAATCGGATGTCGGGAAGGTCCAGATCACGGTCAAGAATCCGGATCCGGGCGCGATCGTTTCCAAGACTGCGTACTCGTTGACAGTAGCTCCGCCGCTGAACATTCAGGTGAAAGTGTCCCCCGCCACGGCCCAGGTTCGGGTTACTGCGAAGCAGCAGTTCTCCTCCACTGTCACCGGCACCGGCAATACGGCGGTCAACTGGTCAGTGAACGGTGTGGCCGGCGGAAATTCAACCGTCGGAATGGTGGACGCAACCGGTCTCTACACGGCTCCGGCAGCCGTGCCCAATCCGAATCCAGTGAAGGTAACAGCGACCAGCGTCGCCGACAGCCGCGCTTTCGCCTCCGCCTCGGCAACGGTCCAAAACCCAATTCCGGTCCTGAGTGCGCTTGCGCCGCAGACCATCAACGTCGGCAACTTCACTCTCACCGCGACGGGCGCGAAGTTTGTGAACGGAGCCGTGGTGGTGTTTGGCGGCCAGTTCCTGTCGACCACCTTCAACAGTTCCACTCAACTGACGGCTACGGGAACGGCCACCGACCAGCAGGTGGGCCAAGTGCAGGTGACGGTGCAGAATCCAGACCCGGGCTCGGCCGCTTCGAACGCGCTGGCCGTGCAGGTGTCCTCGCAGGGCAACCTGGTGGATGCCGGAGTTGCTGCGCGCTTCCTGGAGCAATCCAGTTGGGGGCCGACGCCGGCGACCATCGCCCAGGTCCAGCAGTCGGGCCTGAACGGTTATTTGGCACAGCAGTTCAGCGCGCCAGTTTCCACCTACAAGACGCCGGGGGCGAACGACGATCTTCGTTTCGTGCAAAAGCAGTTCTTTGTGAGTGCCGCGCAAGGGCAAGATCAGCTCCGCCAGCGGGTGGCGTTCGCGCTGAACGAGATCATGGTGGTTTCCGCCCGCAAGATCGGCGATCCCAGCGCCTTCTCGCTGTGGATGAACATGATGCAGAACGACGCCTTCGGCAATTTCTCCACTCTGCTGAAAGACGTCACGCTCAGCCCGACCATGGGCAACTATCTCGACATGGCGAACAACGACGGCTGCAATGGCTGTTCGCCGAACGAGAACTATGCCCGCGAGGTGCTGCAGTTGTTCTCAATCGGCCTGATGCAGTTGAACGCCGATGGCACGCCGCAGATGGACGGATCGGGCAATCCGATTCCAACCTATACCCAGGACATGGTCGAAGGCTTCGCCCACACCTTCACCGGCTGGTCCTATCCTCCTAAGCCCGGGCAGAGTGCGAAATTTTATTCCGACTCGTACTACGGCGGACCGATGGTTCCTTTCGATAACCATCATGACAAGGGATCGAAGCTGCTGCTGAACGGAGTCACGCTTCCAGCAGGCGGCACGGCGCAGGGCGATCTTGATGGGGCGCTGCAGAACATCTTCAACCATGCCAACGTCGGCCCGTTCATTTCCAAGCAACTGATCCAGAAGCTGGTGGTGAGCAATCCCAGCCCGGAGTACGTGGCGCGCGTCACGCAGGTCTTCAATGACAACGGCAGCGGAGTGCGCGGGGACCTGAAAGCGGTGGTTACCGCCATCCTGATGGATCCCGAGGCGCGGCGCGCAGACGACCCCGCCCAGTTGCAATCCAGCGACGGCCACCTGAAGGAACCATTGCTGCACATGATCGGCCTGATGCGCGCGCTGAATGCGACGACCGACGGCGACAACCTCATGTATTACGGCAGTGACATGCGGCAGGAACCGTTCAATGCGACCACGGTGTTCAATTTTTACCCGCCGAACTTCGTGATTCCCGGCACCCAATTGCTGGGGCCGGAGTTCAAGATCCTCAACACAAGCACGACCATCTCGCGCATCAATTTTGTGAATGATCTGGTGTATGGCAGCGTCGGCCAGAATACGAAAACGGATATCTCCGGCTACGTGGCGGTGGCGGGCGACGTCAACAAGTTGATGGACATGGTGTCGGGCGTGATGCTGCACGGGCAGATGTCCGACGGCATGCGCAGCACCCTGGCCGGCACGCTTTCCACCATCACCGATACCAAGCGCCGAGCAAAAGCGGCACTGTACCTGGTGGGAAGCTCGTCGCAGTTCCAGGTTCAACACTAAAGAATTCGCTCCATGGAGAAAAAAGTCATGCCCCGAATGTCAAGACGCGACTTCCTGAAGACCAGTTGCTGCACGGCAGCGGCGGGTGTAGCCGCGGCCAGCTTTACCCGGCTCGGCCTGATCAACGCGATGGCGCAAGGAGCCCAGGACTACAAAGCGCTGGTCTGCGTCTTCCTGTTCGGCGGCAACGACGCGAACAATCTGATCGTTCCCCTGAGCTCCAGCGGTTATGCGAACTATGCCAAGATCCGCGCCGGCCTGGCGCTGGCGCAAGGGAGCCTGCTGCCGGTCACGCCTCCCAGCATCGGTTCCCCGTTTGGATTCCATCCGCGGTTTACCGAAGTGCAATCGCTGTTCAAGCAGGGCCGGGTCGCGCTGCTGACGAATGTGGGCACGCTGATTCGTCCAACCACGCGCGACCAATACCAGCGCGGGCTGGTGGATGTTCCGGAGAACCTCTATTCCCACGCCGACCAGCAGCAGCAGATGCAGACCGCCACGCTCGACAAGTTTGCCGAAATCGGGTGGGGCGGGCGTCTGGCCGACAAAATTCAAACAATCTACGGCGGAAATTTTCCGGTCGTAATTTCGCTCGCCGGCAGCAACGTGTTTGCCGAGGGGCTGGTGGTGCGGCCCATCGAGTCCAGCGGAGACCCGACCCGGCCACTTTCCGGCTTCAACGGCTCCGGCGAGGACAATGCGCGACTGGCGGCGCTGCAGAACCTGCTCACCTTTGATACCGGCTTGTCGCTGATCCAGTCGTCCAGCACGACAACATCGAATGCGGTTCAGGACAGCCAGACGCTGGCCGCGGCGCTGGCCCAGGGAACACCGCTCGCGACTCCATTTCCGCAGACCAACCTGGGGAGCCAGTTGCAGCAGGTGGCGCGCATCATCCAGGTGCGGTCGGCCCTGGGCTTGTCACGCCAGATCTTTTTCGTCTCGATCGACGGTTTCGACACCCACGAGGGCCAACTGGCGCAGCAGGACAGCCTGTATCAGAATCTGAGCCAGTCGATGAATGCCTTCTACCAGGCGACCGTCGAAATCGGCGTGGCGCCGCAGGTGACCGCATTCACCATGTCCGACTTTGGCCGCACCTTCCAACCCGACAGCACCGCGGGCACCGATCACGCCTGGGGCAGCCATCACCTGATCGCGGGCGGAGCCGTGACGGGCGGCGATTTCTATGGGACCTTCCCCACGCAAGTGCTGAGCGGCCCGGACGACGCCACCGACGAGGGACGCTGGATTCCTACGACCTCGTTGGACCAGTACGGCGCGACGCTGGCGCAGTGGTTT
>Ga0302172_10000594_pt1 | contig 10715 bp, 7 predicted proteins | sample I_Fen_N2_3_FD_198777 | JGI IMG/M metagenome (GOLD analysis project Ga0302172, IMG submission 198777) | Peat permafrost microbial communities from Stordalen Mire near Abisko, Sweden - I_Fen_N2_3 | ecosystem: Environmental > Terrestrial > Soil > Wetlands > Permafrost | place: Sweden: Abisko... | reverse complement strand
CTATCCGTTTGAGAAGCGTGCAGATATAAGTCTCGCTAATGCTGCATTTATTTCTTCTGAAAATGTCAAAATAAAACCAGATGGTCAGAGCGGGTTTTGGAGCGCCATAACCATCAACTTCCGTTCGGTCATGTCCTCAATGGAGTACCTGATGCCCTCGCGGCCCTGGCCCGACTCCTTGATTCCGCCGTAAGGCATCTGGTCCACCCTGAAGCTGGGAACATCACCGACGATGACTCCGCCAACTTCCAGTTCCTCAAAGGCCAACTGGATCAGCCGGGCATCGTTGGTGAGCACCCCCGCCTGCAATCCGTAGGGGGAGTTATTGACCTGGCGAACGGCTTCACGGAAGTCGTCGTAGGGCTCTAGGGTAACGACAGGCGCAAAGATCTCGGCGCAGTTCACCCGCATCTCTGGCGTGGTGTTGGTCAGCACCGTCGGTTCCACGAATGCCCCATTGTGCTTGCCGCCCGTCAGCAGCTTGGCGCCCGCCTGTACGGCTTCATCGATCCACGACGTAGCACGAACCGCGTCGGACTCGCGAATCAACGGAGGAATGTCGGTGTCCTCGTGCATTGGATCGCCGGACTTGAGCTTGTGCACTCCGTCGAGCAGGAGCTTGGTGAACTTGTCGCAGACTGACCGCTCGACCATGATGCGCTGTACCGAAATGCAGGTCTGGCCGCCGTAGGCAAAGCCTCCGACTACGCAGCGCTGAGCGGCATAAGCGAGGTCGGCGTCGCTGTGGACGATGACTGCCGCGTTGCCCCCAAGCTCGAGAGTGACGTGCTTCTTGCCGGCCTTGGCCTTCAGCGCCCAGCCCACTGCGGCGCTACCGGTAAAGGTCAGGAGCTTGATGCGGTCGTCAGTGACTAGAAGCGAGGCATCCTGATTGGACAGCGGCATGACGGCGAGCGCGCCTTGCGGCAGTCCGGCCTCGTGGATGACTTCGGCGAGCATCAGCGCCGTGACAGGAGTTTGCGGCGCGGGCTTGAGTATTAGCGGGCACCCGGCGGCTATGGCAGGAGCGACCTTGTGGGCCACCAGGTTCAGGGGGAAGTTGAAGGGTGTAATGGCGAAGACCGGCCCGATCGGGAAGCGACGCGTCAGGCCCCAACGTCCGGCGGTGGCTTCGAGCGTGTCGAGCGGGATGTACTCGCCGTATATGCGCGAGGCTTCCTCGGCGGCGACTTCGAAGGTGTAGATTCCACGATCCACCTCGAGACGGGCCACCTTTATGGGCTTACCAGCTTCCCGGCAAATGGTCCGGGCAAATTCTTCGCGGCGATGGCGAATTCCTTCAGCAATTTTCCGGAGGATGGAGGCGCGTTGGTGCGAGGTCATCTTGCGGGTAATGGCTAAGGCTGCGACGGCAGATTGAATAGCTGTTTCGACGTCGTCGGAGTTCGCTTCGCAAACCACGGCGACGATGCTGTGGTCGAAGGGCGAGGTGATGACGACCTCGCGGCCGTGGGTCGGCCAGTTGCCGTTGAGGTAGAAGCCGTAGCTGCGGGTAGGAACGGAAGTTGTGTGGCTCATGATTGTGCCCTTGATACTATCCTGCGGCGGTTGCAGCTTGCTCTGCCTGAACCTGTTCGATTGCCTGAAGCAACCCACGGGCTTACGCCCACGGCTAAGCTAAATCGCGCCCTTCGGGCTCGTACGACTTTGGAACCCACATATCCCAAAACGAAGGGAAATGTGGGCCACACATCTCCTTCTAGTGGGTTGCGACGGCGACCGGCTTCTCCTTCTGGGCCTCGGCGAGAGCGGGAGCGATTTCGCTGAAGACCTGGAGGTGTAAGGCAATATCTTCTTCAGTGTGCTGGACGGAGATCGTCCACTGCTCATCCCACCAGTACGGCTGAGCCATAACGCCGCGGTTCACCATGGCAAACCAGTATTGCTTCCAGAGTTCGGCGTCGACTTTGAGCCAGTCGCGATAGTTACGAATCTCTTTAGGCGCGAACATCAACGCGCCGTTGGCGCCTGCGAACGCGACGTAGGCGTTGAGGCCAACCTTGGCGACGGTATCGCGATAGCCAGTGACGAGCTTGTGCGAGAGCTTTTCAACGTGCGCGTAGTTCTCGCGAGTTAACACGTCGTGGAACGTCGCCAGACCGGCTGCCATCGAAACCGGGTTCGTGTTGTACGTGCCCCCGTGGAAAACCTTGTGCTGAGAGATCAGGTCCATGACCGCTTTCGAGGCTCCGAAGGCGGCGAGCGGGAAGCCTCCGCCGATGGATTTGGCGAGGCAGACCATGTCAGGCTTTACGCTGAAATATTCCGATGCACCACCCCAGCACAGCTTCGCGCCGGTCTTTACTTCGTCGAAAATCAGCAGTGCGCCGTGCTTGTCACAGAGATCGCGCAGGCCCTGGAGAAATCCCGGCTCCGGCATGCAGAGTCCGACGTTCATCATGATGGGTTCGAGGATGATGGCAGCGACCTCGCCGGGATGCTGCTGGAAGCGATAAGCGACGGAATCGAGATCGTTGAAGCTGGCGATGAGAACATTTGCAATGCTGGCTTTGGGCACGCCGAGGCCGCCGGGCACGGAATTGGGCGCGTTAAAATCACCGACTTCGTCGGCGTGCGGTTTCACGCTGACGAGCGCGGCATCATGCAGTCCGTGGTAGCCGCCTTCGAACTTGATGATACGGTCACGTCCCGTGGCAGCACGGGCGATGCGAACGGAATGCATGGTGGCTTCGGTGCCGCTATTGCCGAAGCGAATCATCTCGATCGGGAAACGGGCGCAGATGTCTTCCGCAAGTTCCCATTCCATGTCGTGCGGCATTCCAAACATGGTGCCAGTGGATAGGCGTTTCTCAACAGCCTTCATCACGGCCGGATGGCAGTGACCTGCCATCAATGCACCAAAGGTGAGATTGTGGTCGATGTACTCGTTGCCGTCGAGATCGCGGAACTTGCTGCTTTTGGCTTCCTTCACGAAGATTGGGTGAGGATCGTAGGCGCGATAATTGCTGGCGACGCCGAGTGGCAGGCGCTGCAGGTTGTGCTTGTGGGCTTCGGCGGACTTTGGTGTGCGCTTCTCGAAAATTGCAATCTCATTGCGTAACTGCTCGTGCATAAGGAATCTCCTAGATGAACTCCAGCGCTTCAGAGTCTATGTGAGCGCCGGGTTTTCGTTTCTGTATGGACGAGAGGAACCGTCATCCGTGAAGTTGTTATTGACTGACATACAGCCGGCCCAGCTTGTACGCAATGGTTGCCAAAATCTACTTGATGGTGACTTTTTCCATCCAGCATCAGCGACGGCGATAGAGCACCGCGCCTTCGTCAGCGTAGGTCTGCTCAAAGCGCCGCAAATCCAAACGCTCCACCACCGCATGCAAGAAGAAGCATAAATGCTTCGCGCCTAACACCTGCTTCACATCAGACCGTAACGGATACGTCTGCTCCGGTCTAGAAGTGGTCTCATAAATGCCAGGTTGGCGAAGATCGAAGTCCCTCTGGGGCTAAAGCCCAATACTTGGGCCACCCGGATCGGCACGGCTGAAGCCGTGCCCTTTCAAATCGGATTTATGAGACCACTTCTAGAACTCAGAAATCGCGATACTTGCTTGTCGCTTATCTCCCCTGTGGATTGTAAGTACTCACACAGACCCTGAAGGCGGGCTTACACCCTCAGGGGCCAAAGCCCGTGAGTAGTTTGTCGGGTTGCGGAATAACTGAAATCGTGCCCTGACGCGAGACGGTCTGTAAGTCGGGTTTGCAGCCCCATTTCCCAAGAGAAAATGTATTCAAGAGTTGAATGGATCTTTACCAACGATTCACGGCGAGTTTACCAAGGCCGAGGATTTTGCGAATAGACTCACTTCTGTAAACGCCGTAAGCGGGCAGGCGCGGCCAACCAGCCGTGCCTGTCCTATTGGGCTGAACCCGGCTCCCTTCAAAAGGCTGGGCTGGACGCGGCGCTGAAGCGCCGCTCTACCACGACCGCCGTAAGGCTACAACAACTACGAAACCGCTCTCAGTGGAATAGAATCGCGGTCAGATGGTGTCTCCACCGCGGACAATTTTTCATGTGGATATGGACGCGTTCTTCGTTTCTGTCGAAGAGCTGTTCGATCCATCACTGAAAGGGAAGCCTGTGGTGGTGGGCGGGCAGGCCAACGATCGCGGAGTTGTATCGGCGGCATCATATGCCGCGCGGAAATTTGGTGTCCACTCCGCTATGCCGCTTCGCACGGCTGCCAAGCTTTGTCCGCAGGCGATTTTCGTCAACGGTCACCCGGAACGGTATCGGGAGTATTCGGGCAAGGTGTACGAGGTTTTGAGCAGTTTTTCACCAAAGCTCGAGATGGTCTCTATCGACGAGGCCTACGTGGATATGACGGGCACGGAACGGCTGTACGGGCCGCCTTTACGTGCGGCGCATCGGCTGCACGAGGCGATGAAGGCCGAGACCAACCTGAATTGCTCGATCGGCATTGGGACTTCGAGGCTGATCGCGAAAGTGTGTTCTGACCAGGCCAAGCCGAACGGAATGCTCTACATCGTTCCGGGCGGAGAGATGGCGTTTCTTGCTCCGTTGGATGTCAGGAAGATTCCCGGAGTCGGCAAAGTGATGGAGAAGCGACTCAACGATCAAGGCATCAGGACCGTAGGGGATTTGGCGGGCCACGAAGAGCAATGGCTGCAACGGAACTTCGGCGCGTTAGGAGTGGCATTGGCGGGAAAGTCCCGCGGCTTCGACGCCGGAGCGTGGTTTGACTCTGACATTGGCGAGGACGACGGACCGCGCTCGATCAGCCATGAACACACTTTCAATGTAGATACGGCCGAGGCCGATAAGCTGGAAGCGACGTTGGCGCGACTGTCGGAGATGGTCTGCCGGCGTTTACGCGAGCAGAACCTGCATGCTCGAACGTTGCAGCTCAAGTTGCGATACACGGACTTCACCACCATCACCAGGGCGCGCACTCTCGACGGGCCGACGGCGGTGGATTCGGAAGTGTTCGCAGCCATTCGCGAGCTGTTCCGAGACAATTGGAACAAGACTACCGTTCGTCTCCTCGGGGTCCACGCAGCGCACTTTGATGAGGAGAGCGGGCAACTCAGCCTCGAAGGACGTACTTCCCACGAAAAATGGAACCAGGCCCTTTCGGCGGCCGACCGAATGCGAGAAAAGTTTGGCGAGAGCGCTGTTTCTCTGGCAACGGGAATGAAGTCGCGTTTCCGCGAGCGCACCCACGAGAACCCGGCGGCGCTGCCTGGGAAGAAGAAGGGATAGTGGAAAATCGAAGTCCCGCTGGGGCTAAAGCCCCGAATATGCAAGGCCCTGAACGGCACGGCTGAAAGCCGTGCCCCTTCAAAAACCGTAGCCCTTCAATACCCCTTGCCCTTCAAAACCCATCTGAGGCTACTTCCAAACTCTACTTACTCGAAGCACCAGATCGCGCCAGCCTGTGACAGGGCGACCTGCCCTTGTGGTCATTGGTCACAGAAACTTGTGATATCGAAGGGTAGCCTGAAACTGTGAGCAGCATGCAGATTCAGCGCGTCAGGGTCGCCATACGAGGCGCGGTGCAGGGCGTAGGCTTTCGCCCGTTCATCTTCCGGCTCGCGGAAGAGCTGCGACTGAAGGGCTGGGTCATCAACAACGCCCAAGGCGTATTCATCGAGGCTGAAGCTGCGCCGGAAGTGCTGCAACGGTTTCTGCTGCGCATCGAGCGTGAGAAGCCGACCATCTCATTTATCCAGAGCTTTGAGCATAGCTACCTCGACTCGGTCGGCTACGAGAAGTTCGAAATCCGCGAGAGCACCGGCGGAGCCAAGACAGCACTGATCCTGCCCGATATTGCGACCTGCCGTGATTGCCGGCAGGAGATTTTCGATCCCGCAAATCGCCGCTACCGGTATCCCTTCACGAATTGCACTAACTGCGGACCACGATTCAGCATCGTCGAGGCACTCCCTTACGACCGGCCGCGAACCTCAATGCGGATTTTTAAGATGTGCTCGGAGTGCGCAGAGGAGTATCACAATCCGCGCGACCGAAGGTTTCACGCGCAGCCCAACGCCTGCCCGAAATGCGGGCCGCACCTGGAACTGTGGGACGCGACGGGCGGCCTCGTCGTCAAGAACCACGAAGCCTTGCAAGGCGCGGCGACTGCAATTCGAGATGGACTGATTGTTGCGGTCAAAGGGCTGGGCGGATTTCACCTCATGGTGGACGCCGGCAACGAAGTGGCTGTAAGCCGCTTGCGCCAGCGTAAACGGAGAGAAGAGAAGCCGCTGGCAGTGATGTTCCCGTCGCTTGGTGCCGCTGCTCAATGCGCGCACATTGATCCGCTGGAAGAACGTCTGCTGTTGTCACCGGAATCGCCAATCGTGTTGCTCAGACGTCGGTTGGGGACAGGGCTCGCGGAATCAGTTGCGCCAGGGAATCCCTATGTTGGCGTGATGCTGCCGTACACGCCGCTGCATCACCTGCTGATACAGGAGTTGGGTTTTCCGGTAGTCGCCACAAGCGGCAACGTGTCGGATGAGCCGATCTGCACGCGCGAGCAGGAAGCAGTTTTACGGTTGCAGGGCATCGCCCACTTGTTCCTGGTACACAATCGGCCGATCGTGAGACACGTCGACGACTCGGTGGTACGGGTCATGGCCGGTCGTGAGATGGTGCTGCGTCGGGCACGCGGCTTTGCGCCACTACCGGTGCTATTGCATGAGTCTGCGGAAGAGATCGTCGCCGTTGGGGCGCATCAGAAGAACACCATTGCGGCTTCTGTCGGGAACCAGGTGTTTGTCAGCCAGCATATCGGCGACCTCGAGAATTTACCTGCGTTTGACGCGTTTGAACAGGTCGTGGCAGATTTCGCTGACTTATACGAACTGCATCCGGCAGTGCTGGCCTGCGACGAGCACCCCGATTACTTCTCGACTCAATTCGCCCGTAAACAGCACGCGGTGGAGGTGGTGGAAGTGCAGCACCACTATGCCCACGCGCTTTCGTGCATGGCTGAGAATCAGATTGAAGCGACGGCTCTCGGCGTTGTGTGGGACGGCAGTGGATACGGCCCTGACGAGACGGTGTGGGGCGGCGAGTTCTTGCGCATAACTGCGGAAGGCTTCGAGCGGTTTGCGCATCTGCGCGAGTTCCGTCTGCCTGGCGGCGAGAAGGCAGTGAAAGAACCGCGACGGGCAGCACTCTCGATTTTGTATGAGACGTTTGGTGCGGAGTTCGCGGGGCTCGATAAGCTGCCAACGCTTGATGCATTTTTCGATGACGAGCGGCGGGTACTGGTTCAAATGCTGAACCGTGGAGTGCGAAGTCCACGTACGACGAGCGCGGGGCGACTGTTCGATGCGGTTGCATCGCTACTGGGTCTGCGTCAGGTTTGCCGGTTTGAAGGGCAGGCAGCAATGGAGTTGGAGTTCCTGACTCATGAGGTTTATACCGACGCTGCGTATCCCTTTGACTTGGTGATTGGTGAAAACGATCGCAGCCTCGATTGGGCGCCGATGATTCGCGCGATAGTGAATGACGCGGGAATCGGTGTGACATCTGGAGTCGTGTCCGCGAAGTTTCATAACACCCTGGTGGAGATGATGTTGGCAGCAGCGAAAGCGGCTGGCGAAGAGAAAGTGGTACTCAGCGGTGGCTGCTTCCAGAACCGCTACCTCACCGAGCGCGCGGTGATGCGGCTGGGAGTCGAAGGATTTCGGCCGTATTGGCACCAGCGCGTGCCTCCGAATGACGGCGGGATTTCTTTGGGCCAGGTAGTTGCTGCGGCGCGGAAGAAATTGAGATTCAAGGCAGAAGAGAGGCAATCGGTATGTGCCTAGCGGTTCCGGGAAAGATACTGAGCACGAGCGGTGAAGATTTTGCGCGCATGGCGCGGGTGAGCTTTGGCGGGATCATGAAAGAGGTCAGCCTGGCGTACGTTCCTGAGGCTTGCGAAGGGCAGTACGTACTGGTTCATGTCGGCTTCGCGATCAGTGTCGTTGACGAAGCCGAAGCCATGCAGACGTTCGAGTTATTGAAGCAGATGGGCGAGCTGGAAGAACTTGAGCCACAGGCGGGTGAGGCGTGAGGTTTGTTGAGGAGTATCGCGATCCGGTGGCGGCGCGACAGTATGTTGAAGCGATCGAGCGCGCGGTGACCCGTCCGTGGACGCTGATGGAAATCTGCGGTGGGCAAACCCACTCGATCGTGAAATACGGCATCGACGAACTTCTGCCAAAGGGTGTGACGCTGGTGCACGGCCCGGGGTGTCCGGTGTGCGTTACGCCACTGGAACTGATCGATAAGGCGCTTCAAATTGCGGCCCATCCGAATGTTATCTTCTGCTCATTTGGAGACATGCTGCGGGTTCCGGGTTCAGCCGGCGATCTGTTCAGTGTCAAAGCCAACGGTGGCGATGTGCGCATCGTCTATTCGCCCAGCAACGCCGTCAAGATCGCGGCACAAAATCCTGACAAGCAGGTGGTGTTCTTCGCCGTGGGGTTTGAGACCACCGCTCCGGCGAATGCCATGTCGGTGTATCAAGCGAAGCAGATGGGGCTCACGAACTATTCGATTCTGGTGTCGCATGTGCTGGTGCCTCCGGCGATGGAGGTGATTCTGGGATCGCCGGACAATCGTGTGCAAGGATTTCTCGCGGCTGGACATGTCTGCACGGTGATGGGCTTTGAAGAGTATGAGCCGCTGGCGAAGAAGTACAAGGTTCCGATTGTGGTGACGGGCTTCGAGCCCCTTGACCTACTGCAGGGCATCTACATGTGTGTTTCTCAGTTGGAAGAGGGGCGCTACGAGGTCGAGAACCAGTATGCGCGCGCGGTCCGGCGGGAAGGGAACCGCGTGGCGCAGGAACTGGTGGGAAAGGTTTTTCGGGTTGTGCACCGCAAGTGGCGGGGGATTGGTGAGATTCCTCGAAGCGGGTTGGGGCTGGCGGCTGAATTCGATGAGTTTGATGCCGAGACGCGGTTTGGTGTATCGGGCTACACCGCGGAAGAAGATCCCGAATGCATCAGCGGGCTGGTGATGCAAGGGGCGAGAAAGCCGGAAGATTGCACAGCATACGGTAAGCGATGCACGCCCGACCATCCGTTGGGAGCTCCCATGGTTTCGTCGGAAGGGGCATGCGCCGCCTATTATCGGTACCGGCGCTTGCGCGAGCCTGAACTCGTGAGTGAGGAGAGAGAGTAACGTGGCCGAAGCCAAGAGTTTCCAGTTGCAGTGTCCGGTGCCGCGCAATGACGGCGAGCACGTTCAACTTGCGCACGGTGGCGGCGGGCGGCGCATGCACGAGTTGCTGGAAGGGCTGCTTCTGCCCAGCTTCAATAGCGAACAACTTTTGGAGCGCCATGACGGAGCGACGCTGCAGATTGGAGGGACGCGTCTGGCATTCACAACAGACTCCTACGTGGTGAAGCCGCTGTTCTTTCCGGGCGGCGACATTGGCACGCTGGCCGTCAATGGGACCGTCAACGACCTGGCTATGTGTGGTGCGCGCCCTCTGTATCTGAGCTCGGCGTTCATCTTGGAAGAAGGCTTTCCGATGGAGTCGCTGCGGCGGGTTGTGGAGTCAATGCGCATCACCGCGGCTGAGTCGCAAGTGCAACTCGTCACTGGCGATACCAAGGTCGTGGACAAGGGGAAGGGCGACGGGATCTTCGTCAATACGGCGGGAATCGGCGTGGTAGAACACAGCCTTCGGATATCGCCCGCATCCGTGCGAGTTGGGGACGTCGTGCTGCTGAGCGGCGACGTGGGCCGTCACGGCGTCGCGATAATGGCGACGCGCGAGGGGTTGTCGTTTGAGACTGCGATCGACTCGGACTGCGCTCCGCTCTGGGAGCCGGTGGCCGCTTTGTTGCAAGCCGGAGTGGAAATTCACTGTCTGCGTGACCTGACGCGTGGTGGCTTGAGTAGCGGTCTGATCGAGATTGCTGAGACTGCGAATGTCCGGATCAGCATCGACGAGTTGTCGGTGCCAGTACGTGAGGATGTTGGGGGAGCGTGCGAAATCCTCGGACTGGACCCGCTCTACCTTGCCAACGAGGGTAGGTTCATTGCGATTGTGCCCGAGCATGACTCAGCTCGCGCGTTAGATATCCTATCCCGGCATACCGTCAGCAGTGGGGCCGTTAGGATTGGTCAAGTGTCGGACAAGCCGCAGGGAATGGTAACCATGAGGAGCCGGCTCGGCACCGAGCGGATACTCGACATGTTGAGCGGGGAACAGCTACCAAGGATCTGTTAGGCGCCAACCAGCTTTTCGAGGACTGCCTTATTGCGAATGGTCAGGGTTGAGCCCTTCAACACCGCAACCTGACGCTTTCGGAAGTCGGCGAGCACGCGGGTGACCGTCTCGCGCGAGGTGCCGATGATCTGAGCGATTTCCTCGTGAGTCAATGCCAGCTTTACTTTGGGTTCTGCTTGATCCGGGCTGGTGGCAGTCCATTCCAATAAGAGGCGCGCCAGGCGCTCGGGTGCAGAGTGAGAGAGACCGAGACTGCGAATCTGTTGGTAGGCGCTCTGGCAATCTTTGCTGAGGTGCTGTGCTGCCTTCAGGCAGGCATCACCATGATTTTGCAAGAATTTCAGGAAGTCTTCGCGCTTGATGAAGTTAAGCTGGCAGGGCTGGCCTGTCTCGGCGGTGATTTCATAGGGTGTACCGGAAACCGTGGCGTGCATCCCAAGAACTTCACCTGGCTGCGCGATCTTTAGAATCAGCGTC
>Ga0302172_10000590_pt1 | contig 10738 bp, 9 predicted proteins | sample I_Fen_N2_3_FD_198777 | JGI IMG/M metagenome (GOLD analysis project Ga0302172, IMG submission 198777) | Peat permafrost microbial communities from Stordalen Mire near Abisko, Sweden - I_Fen_N2_3 | ecosystem: Environmental > Terrestrial > Soil > Wetlands > Permafrost | place: Sweden: Abisko... | reverse complement strand
ATCGTGGCAAAATCACCATCTGGTATAGCGACGACGCCCGGCATTTGCCCGTCCAGATACAGGCGCGGCTATTCTGGGGGACTTTGACCGTCTATCTCGCCTCCATCGACAAGTAGCGGCTTACTGCAGGCGAAAGCGCTCGGCCATCAGCCGTTGCAGGCGCGGCTTGTAGAGAATGTCGTAAGCAAATTCTTTATCGGGAAACATCGCCAGCGCGGCGCGTTTCGCGTTGGCCGCCAGTTCAGCTGCTTCCTCCACCGACAAGTTGGCATCCTGGCTGATTACCGACATCACCATGCTCATCATGATCTGGAGGCGACGCAGCTTGCGGCGCTCTTCTTCTTGTTCCGGAAAACTGATTTGGGTCGTTTCGCGCGGAGCCGATTCGGTCGGTACAGGCTGGTCCATGGAACTCCTCATTGGAACGGGCTGCTGGCCACGACCGGCGTGGCCCGGTCGTGGCGCGTGAAGTTGGTTACAATCGGATTGCCGGTCGCCATCGTTCTTTGATGCACTACGTGGCGGCATCATACAACGAAACGACATCGCTTCCTGTGCAAAATGCGATGCCGCATTCACAGCGTAATGTGGAAAGTAACGGAGGCCGTATGGCAGAGAAACGGGAACCACTGGAAGAGCTCGTCAAAGTATTCGACACGGATATGGAATCGGAAGCGATGGTGGTGAAGGGTCTGCTTGAGTCTGCCGGTTTCGAGGCCGTCATCAATAACCGCGAGGCGCCGCAAGACATTCTTCCCGGCGTTGGCGGCGTCGTGATCCTCGTGCGCGAAGATCAGGCAGCCGAAGCCGAGGCGATGATTGCCGAGTTCCGCGCCCACCCCGCTACGGCTGCAGACGAAGCCCTCAGCGAGGAGCCGGCTGAGCCGACACCGTAGTGCCGTCGAGATAGAACGAAACCGCGCCCGCCAGGTCCGTTCGATAAGTGCGCACGTGGCGCTGCGCGAACCGTTGCATGACCTCAGGGCGCGGATGACGGAACAAGTTGTAGTAGCCTGCCGACACTACGGCGAATTGCGGGTCGACGGCCTCCAGAAATTCCGGCGAGCTTGAGGTCAGGCTGCCGTGATGTCCGATTTTCAGGAGGTTCGCCTTTGGATTTTCGGTCTCCAGCACCTTTTCGATTCGCTTATGCGAATCACCCACCAGCAGCGCTGAAGTGTCACCGTACTGCAAACGCAGCACCATTGACTCGTCATCCTGCTGTTTGTCCTCCGCAACCGCACCCGACTGGGGGCTCAGGACCCGTACCTCAATCCCGCCGAACTCAAATACGTCGCCAGCTGCATGCGGTCGGACGTTGACCCCGAACTGTCGCGCAGCCTCAGCTACTCCCCCAAACTCTGGCGTGGGAGAATCTAACCCATACCAAAACTCCTTCGGACGGAAATTCGCGATGACGCTGCGCATTCCTCCGATGTGGTCGGAGTGAGGGTGCGAGTTCGCCACCGCGTCAAGTCGCCGAATGCCGCGACTCCACAAATAGGGCGAGACCACTTCCTCTCCCACGTCAAAATCTGAACGACTTCCGCCTCCCACGCCGCCGGAATCCAACAAAATAGTTTTGCCTTGCGGGGTGATGATGAGCAGCGAATCACCCTGGCCCACGTCGATAGCGGTTACTTCCAGCACACCGGGATGCCACTGCATTTTCGCCGGCAAGAAAACGATGCCAAGCGCCGCGGCGAACAGCCCCGCCACTCCCACCGAAGCCACCCACGACCGGCGGCGCGCCAGCAGCAGGGCAAAGGCTAGTGCCGTCGCAGCGAGCAGGCGTGCCGCCAACGCCGGCACGGGCAGGCGCACGTCAGAGATGCGAAAGTGTCCGATCAATCGGATCGTTCCCGTCAGCGTCGCGAGTGCGTACCCGGCAACGAGGGCGGGCGCGTGTGCCAACCAGAACGACACATACGACAGCACTACCGCCACAACTGCGGCCGGCATCAGAATGGTAGCCAGCGGTATGACCAGCACATTCGCAGGCAACGACATAGTAGTCGTGCGATGGAAGTACCACGCCATTGGCAGTGCCAACGACAACTCGATGATGAAGGAAATGAAGACCAGCTCTGCAACAGCGATCAAAAACGCCAGCCCTCTTCGCAACAGGACCGTCGCAGCGCGCAAGCCCACGATGTCCGCGAGGCCCTCGCGCACCAGTCGCACATCCGAGCGAAATTGCGCGGCCCGAGTTGGCAGACTGTAGTCGTAGGCGGGCGAGTCGAGGTTGCGTAGTGCCTGCTGCAACGGGTACAGCGTGCGTCGCAGAGCGGGCACTGCGATTCCCGCCACCGCTATCACCGAAATGAATGTGAGCTGGAAACTCGCTTCAAATAACGCTCGAGGCGCGGCCACGAGTATTCCGAGTGCGGCAATTCCCAGCGCGTTCAACCCAGCGCGATCGCGAAACAGCAGTCGTGTCAGCAGGTAAATGCTCAACGTGATGGTGGCGCGCACAATCGGAGGCCCAAGGTCGGCGAGAAACGCATAGCCCCACGAGAATAGGATGGTCAGCACCGTTGCTGCCGTCTCGCCCATCGGCATCCAGCGCAGCGCCCAGAAAAATGCAAATGCAAGAACCCCGACGTTGATGCCCGACACGACGAGGATGTGATACGTCCCGGTGCGTTGAAAATTCGTCTTGAGTTCGCGACCGAAGAACGCGCGGCCGCCGATAAGCATGACCTGCATCAGCGCGCCAGGTTCTCCCGGCCACAGTTGCTGGATGTGATTCAGCACGCTCCGCCGCGCCTCGGCTCGCCACAACCCCACGCGGCTTCCTGCAAATCCAGGGAGAACCTCCACCTCCGTCGCGCGTGCTGATCCCGTAAGCCGGATTCCCTGCGACGCAAGATATCCGACCAGATCGAGCGCGCCAGGATTGCCATAGTTCCGCGGTGCACGTAACTTCGCCGTAATACGCAGCCTCTGGCCATAGGCGTAAACCGCCAATGGCGATTCGCCGCCCGCAGCCAGAGCTTCTTCCTCGTCGCCGCGCTTGCTGTAGATCGTCAATCGGATCCCAACCGGCGCAACAAGATGATGCTCTTCGGTCGAAAGCTCCTCCGCTTCCACGTCTACCGACTCCTGCTTGCCGCCGAAGGGACTATCCCGCACGATGCCTTCGCGCATGACGTGAGCGGTCACTTCGACCGTGCCCTCGCCGGTCGAAAACGCCTCCAGGCCGGGAGACGCGACCTGCGCCGCATCATAGACTTGCAGATAAAACGCGCCGAGCGGAACCAGCATTAGCAGCGCCAGCGGAAACGCCAGTGCCGGCGCGCGGTAGTGGAGCAACCATGCTCCCGCTGCCGCAATGACAAACGCTATCAGCCAGATGTGAGGGGCACGCCACGCGAAGTTTCCGGCAAGGATGCCTGCCGAGAACGCGACCGCCGCCAGGAACACAGGTTCCTTGCCGCCGCAATAAGCAGCCGTGGGGGCACGCGCGGAGACGTGCGCTCCATCCGGGGGAGGAGTGGAAGTTGGCAAGTCCGCCTACAGGCGGTCCAGGTCCTCGGTACCAATCGTCGGGGCCCAGGGCCACAGTTCATATTGCGCGAGTCCGAACCGCGTGAACGGATCGTTGTCGCGGATACTGTCGAGCGTCGCCTGCGCTTCGTCATCGGGGACCCGCAACAACAGAATGCCGCCGTTCCGCGGGACGATCGGACCGGAGGCAATAAGCAGCCCCTCCTGTTTCAGTCCCGCCAGATAGGCGCGGTGCGAGTCAACGTGCTTCAAAACATCTTCCAGGGGCTTGCGGTAACGAAGTATGGCGATCGCGTACATAACTCGTTTTTATTGCGTGATCAGCGCACCAAGTGCAAGACCGTCTCCATGTGGGCGGTCTGCGGAAACAGGTCGAACAGGTGCGCTTGCTCCACCTTAAAGCCCGATTCTAGCAGCAGTTTCAGGTCTCGCGACAAAGTTGAGGGGTCGCAAGAAACTAAAGTAACCTGCTTGGCCGACGTGCGGCACAGGGCCGCGGTGGCCTTGTCCCCTAACCCGGCCCGCGGCGGATCAACCAGCACAAACTCAGCATCCAGGCCAGCGCCCCGCTTCTCCAGAAACTCCTCGGTTGTTGCACGCGTGGGCCGCGCATTCCGCGGTGCGTTGTGCTTGAGGTCGGCTGAGCCATGAGGCGAGGCTTCGACCGCAATCACCTCGTCGAACGTCTCGGCCAGAGCCATAGTGAAGAGTCCCACGCCCGCGTAGAGGTCGAGCGCCGTCTTGCCCTTAGCCGCTCCCGTTGCGACCGTTACCAGTTCGTCGACGAGGAACCGATTCGTCTGAAAAAACGAGCCAGCGCTGACCCGATAGTCATGTCCGGCGGCGTGATAGGTCAGAGAATCCTGACTAATCCCCAGCGGTTCTTCATTGTGGATTGCGCTTAGCGGCGCCAGTTGCCGCGTCTCGTCGTCCACCGGTGAGACGGCAAAGATAGCCACGCCCTCAATCGCGCTCAACAAACCCATTAGCGCCCGCGCGAACGGCTCAGCGTCACTGCGCTCCGTCTGCGGACGAACATATACCTCAACCAGCAGTTTACTGTCGTCGTGGTTAGCGAAGAACTGCAGCCCGTGCAGCGCCACCGGCGCCGAGCCCTTACGTCCAAGCTCCCACACGGCGGCAATCGCCTGATTAATGAGCGGCGAGCTAATCGGGCAACTCTCCACGGCCAGCAGGTCGTGCGAATTATTGCGGAAGTATCCCAGCCCAAAAGCAGGTTCGTGCTTCATATGCATGCGCGTGCGATTCCGATAATGCCACGGCAGCGCGTGATGCAACTCGATCTCCCGGTCGAGTTCCAGCTTCGCCGTGCGTCGCAGCGTCTCACGCAGAATCTCTGCCTTGAAGCGCAACTGCGCCTCGTAGCTAATCTGCTGGTACTGGCACCCTCCGCAGCGGCCAAAGTAGGGGCAATCGGGTGCAACCCGGTCCACCGATGCCTCCAGCACTTTGTTGAGCTGTGCTCGCGAAAACCCGGAGCGGCTCTGCGTAACGGTAGCGTCCACCCGCTCGCCGGGGATCACAAACGGGAGAAACACTGCCTTGCCGCGTCCGTGCTCATCGGCGGGGAGCCGCGCCAGTCCATCGCCCCCGTACACTAGCTTTTCAATCTGCAATTCCAAAATATTGTCCTCTGTCCCACGATGTGGGACTCACTGCATATAAAACAAGCTCAGCCGCGGAAGCCTGTGTTGTTCTAGCAATCGCTTCTGCACGTACTGCTTATGAAGCTGTTCAATCTGTGGTGCCGTCATCCGGCCGCGGTACGGAGCCAGGTCCCGATCAGCCTCGGCTCGAACCTGCAACAACGCAGACTCTGGCGTGCCCGCTAAAATCGCGGCAATCAGCTTCTCTTCCATCACCGTCATCCGCCGCTCGACATCTTCCATCTGCGGCGCAGCCAACTCGAACCCAGTCGCCACTTCACGCAACCCAGCCGTACACTCAGCAGCGACGTTCTGCGCCGACTCCGGCAGCGACGCGCGCTCCAGCTCATCGGCGTTGCCACGTAGAAATGCAATCACTACCGCCGCTTCAAACGCCGCGCTTTCCTTTGCCTGCAGCTTGCCGCCCACCGCCGCTTCTTTCATTTCCTCAGCTGCCGCTAGGACTTCCTGCGCGCAGTAGGCCAAGCCGTTTATTTTCCGCGTGCGCTTCGGCCGCTGTTCCCACTTGTCGAACGAGGCGTCAATCCCGCGAATCACCGCTTCCAGCGGAATCCCGGCGTCCTTCCAGATTTCCATGAGAGCCCAATCAAGCGGCGAAAGCAACGATAACGCTCCGCGTCGTTGCTGGAAACGCTCCTCGATCTCGGTGAAATAGTTGAAGTAGTTTTCCACGGAGGCTTTGCGTCACGGCACAACTTCAGCTGTGCCGAAGCGCCGTATGTCTTACCTTGTCGAGCAGACTTTAGTTTCGCGAAGCGGATAGCGCTCCCTACAAGTGTAGCCCTAACTTCTCCTGCTGGCCGCCGCATCGTGGTTCGCGTCGCCGTTCTACCGGCGGCGCTGATTGCGCTCGTAGATGATCCGCAAGCCTTCCAGCGTCAGCAGGTCGTCCACTTCGCGGATATACTTCGACCCGCTGCCCATTAGCGACGCCAGGCCGCCCGTGGCGACCACCTTCACCTCGCCGCCGAGTTCCGCGATTAACCGCTCCAGAATTCCGTCAATCAGCCCAAGATAGCCGTAATACAAGCCGGCCTGCAGGCTGTTGACCGTGTTTGTCGCCACCACGCTGGGAGGCTTGCGAATGTCAACTCGCGGCAAGCGTGCGGTGCGTTCAAACAAGGCATCGGCCGAAATGCCGATCCCCGGCGTGATCACTCCTCCCAAATACTCGCCCTTCGGCGACACCACGTCGAATGTTGTGGCCGTGCCGAAGTCCACCACAATGCACGGCCCTCCGAACTTCTCGAACGCAGCCACGCTATTTACGATACGGTCCGCGCCGACTTCCGCCGGATTGTCGTAATGCACCGGCATGCCGGTCTTCACGCCAGGCTCAATAAACAGCGGCTTGAATTGAAAGTACCGCTCGCAGACCTCGCGCAGGGTCGAATCCAGTGGCGGTACCACCGACGAAATTACGATGCCCTGCACCGCATCCACTTGAATGCCGTTCATCGCAAACAAATTGCGAAACAGCACGCCGTACTCGTCTACCGTTTGCGACTTGTTCGTGCTCACGCGCCAATGGGCAATGAGCTTTCCATAGCCGCCCGCGCCGGCCGCATCAGGCTTCTGCTCGAAGACGCCCAGCACCGTGTTGGTATTTCCGACATCGACTACAAGTAGCATCGTTATCTTCCGTGGCCCGAAACCGCACGAACTCCGCCCGACAGTACCGTGCGAAGGCCGCGCTCCGTCCGCACCTGCAAGAATCCGCGGCTGTCGAGCCCCTCGCTAATGCCCTCGTATCCGCCATCTTCGTCCACATGCACTAGGCGCGAACGTGCGAACGACGACCGCTCTTCAAACTGTTGGAAAATAGCCGCGCGCGCATCTGTCGCGCCACCGGAGAGCTCCCGATACCAAGTGCCGAGCGATTTTAGCAGAGCCGCAGCGAGTTGCACCCGCGACCACTCGTGCCCTGCCGCAAGGCGCAATGACGTCGCAATCGACTCCAGTTCCGTCCCGAACGACGCTTGGTTCACGTTGATTCCTATGCCCACCACTACATACCGCACGCGTGTCGCCTCGGCATTCATTTCCGTCAGAATGCCGCAAAACTTCCGTTCCTCGATCAGCACATCGTTCGGCCACCGCAGGTCCGGATACAATCCCGTTGTCCGCTCCACAGCTTCAGCGACCGCAATGCCGGCGATCAGCGACAGCAGCAACGCATCCGCCGGAGCAAGCTGTGGACGAAGCACCACCGAGCAGTAAATGCCGTCAGACGCAGCCGACTCCCAACTGTTGCCGCCCCGTCCACGTCCTGAGGTCTGCTGTTCTGCGAAGAACACAGCGCCCTCCGGCTCGCCCGCTGCGGCCGCTTCCATCGCCGCTGCGTTGGTCGAGCCAGTGCGGAAGTAATGATGGATACGCGACGCGAATAGCGTGCCTCCAACCAGAGGCCCTACGATACCGGGCAGCAGCAGGTCTGCAACCGATTCCAGCCGGTAGCCCGATGCCGGGTGCCCGGCAATCTTCACTCCCAGTTCGCGCAAGTGCTCGATGGCCCGCCACACTTCACTCCGGGTCGTGCCAAGCTCTTCCGCAATGCGTGTCCCACTGATCACCAGCGTCGCATTCTCGCTGAGCAACCGCACGATATGCCCCAGGCGAGCGTCTGTCAGCCCTTCCAGAGAGGTTGCGTCGTTACGATTTGTGCCCGTATGTGCGATAGGAGAATTATGCGTGTCCTGCAAATTGTTGAATAGCGCGCTCGTATCTTAATTGCCGACAGCTCGCGACGTTCGTAGCGTCCCCGACTAGCCACTTCATCCTCTACTCCGTCGCGAAGCGCATGCTCAAATCCACTGCCGCAACCGAGTGTGTCAGCGCGCCGACCGAGATGAAGTTTACCCCCGCCTCGGCATACCCGCGAATGTTCTCCAGCGTGATGCCCCCCGACGCCTCCAGCGGAACTTTGCGGTCGAGCGCGGAAACGTATTCCACCGCCTCGCGAATCTGCTCTGGCGTCATGTTGTCGAGCAACACCGCTTCGGCTCCGTGCTCGAGCGCCAGCTTCAGTTCATCGAGCGAACGCACCTCAATCTCGATCACTTGTTCGCCCCGGCGGTTTCGGACGGCCCGCTCCAACGCCGGGACCACTCCTCCCGCGAGGGCGATGTGGTTATTCTTGATGAGCACGCCGTCACTCAGGTCGAGCCGATGGTTGGTGCCACCACCGCAGCGTACCGCCCATTTGTCCAGCACACGCATCCCAGGCGCTGTCTTCCGCGTATCCAGAATCGTCGCCCCGGTGCCGGCCACCGCGTCCACGTAGCGTCGCGTGAGTGTTGCGATGCCACTCATGCGCTGAAGAATGTTTAGGATCACTCGCTCGCACGAAAGAATCACGCGAGCATTGTGCACGATGACGGCAACCGACTGCCCCTTGCGCACCCGCATGCCGTCAAAAACTTCCCCGTTTCTAGTCACGTTGGGATGCGACGTCACCGTGCCGTCCAGTGTCGCAAAAACGTCAAGCGCCGACTCGATGCAGCCCAGTCCCGCCAGTACGCATTCCTGCTTGGCGAGAACGGTCGCCGACGCGCGCTGGTTCACATCAATGCACGCGTACGTAGTGGCGTCGCTGGTGGCGCGGTCTTCTTGCAGCGCAGCTTCCAAAATGGCTGTGACTCGACGACTCTTCCAGTCCACCGTATTTCCTCAGTTCGTTCGGGCTTCGTTCATCCCAACTCTGCCAGGGCCGACTTGGCCTTTGTGATCAAAATTTCCAACTCGCTCTTGCGCTGCTTTAAGCCGTTCACCACCTTCTCCGGCGCTTTGGCGAGATATGTTTCGTTCGAGAGCTGCGCGGTGGCGCGCTCCAATTCGCCAGTCATCTTGGCTAGCTCTTTGTTCAGGCGCTCGCGCTCAGCAGCAACGTCAATCTTGCGTTCGTAAATCACCCGCACATCGAACCGCGCCGTACTGCGGGCTCCGCCGGCGTTGGCCAGCGACTGCTCTACAAACGCCACCGACTCCACATTCGCCATGCGCTCCAACGACGACCTGCCCCCCTCGATCAACTTACGAATCTCATCGTCCGCATGGATTTCAATCGTCAGCTTCTGCTTGGGCTCGATCTTCAGTTCCGCGCGAATATTCCGCACGGCCACGATAAGGTCCTTCAGGATCGCCACCTCGGTCTCAGCCGGGGCATCCACCTGAGCCGGATCGCTCTGCGGATACGCAGCCAGCGCGATCGATTTCTTCGGCGGATTCCCGTCATATACCGCGTGCCAGATTTCTTCCGTAATAAAGGGCATGAACGGTGACAGCATCCGCAATGCGGCCTCGAATATGCCAATCAGGTTCCCGTACGCTGCCCGCGCCACTTCCCGATCGCCCGACGCCAGCCGCGCCTTGATCAGCTCCAGGTACCAGTCGCAGTACTCGCCCCAGAAGAAGTGATAGACCACATGCGCCGCCTCATGGAAGCGGTACGCATCCAGCGCGTCATGCACCTCGGCGGCGACGCGATTGAAGCGCGACAGAATCCACCGGTCTTCTAGCGTGGCAGTGCTGAACCCGGCAATTCCCTTGGCAGCGAAATCGGTCGCGTGCGCATCGAACTCCGCCAGGGACCACACGCCCGACTCCTGCGCACGATCAACGTTCATGAACAGCAGTCGCGAGGCATTCCAAATCTTGTTGGCGAATGCGCGATAGCCCTGGGTCTGCTCCTCAGAGAAAGCAATGTCTGTCCCCGGCGCGGCCATTGAGGCCAGCGTAAACCGCACCGCGTCCGTTCCATACTGCTCGATGATCTCAATCGGATCGAGGACGTTTCCCTTGGTCTTCGACATTTTCTGCCGCTCGGCGTCACGCACCAGCGCGTGAATGTACACCGTCTTGAAAGGCACATCCCCGTGCTTGTGATCGCGCATGAAGTGACAGTTCATCATGATCATGCGCGCCACCCAGAAGAACAGGATGTCGAATCCCGTCAGCAACAGCGACGTCGGGTAAAACGCCTCCAGCTCCGGCGTGGCATTCGGCCAGCCCAGTCCTGAACACGGTAGTAACCCCGACGAAAACCACGTATCCAGTACATCGGTATCCTGCTCCAGCTTACTGCCGCCGCACTTCGTGCACGCCGCGGGCGTCTCGCGCGCCACAATAATTTCGCCGCAATCCTTGCAGTACCACGCCGGAATGCGATGTCCCCACCACAACTGCCGCGAGATACACCAGTCGTGAATATTGCGCATCCATTCGAAGTACGTCTTCGAGTAGTTTTCCGGGACGAACTTGATCTCGCCCTTCTCCACCACTTCAATCGCACGGTCCGCCAGCGGCTGAATCTTCACAAACCACTGCGTCGAAAGCCTCGGCTCGATAATCGTCTTGCAGCGGTCGCATTTGCCCAGCGGCACAACGTAATCCTTCGCGCCCACCAGGAAGCCGCCCTTTTCCAGGTCTTCCAGCACCTTTTGCCGTGCCTCGAAGCGGTCGAGCCCGGCGTACGGGCCGGCGTTCGCGTTCATCTGCGCCACTTCGTTCATCACGTCGATCTGCGGCAGTACGTTACGCAG
>Ga0302172_10000589_pt1 | contig 10741 bp, 9 predicted proteins | sample I_Fen_N2_3_FD_198777 | JGI IMG/M metagenome (GOLD analysis project Ga0302172, IMG submission 198777) | Peat permafrost microbial communities from Stordalen Mire near Abisko, Sweden - I_Fen_N2_3 | ecosystem: Environmental > Terrestrial > Soil > Wetlands > Permafrost | place: Sweden: Abisko... | reverse complement strand
TTCTTTCGGCGAGGCGCCCTGATTGCGGCCAACCTCGATGCGATAGCGCTGCAACTGGCCGTCGGCGAAGCTGAGTTGGCGCACGGGCGCCGTCTCGCGTTTTTCCCGTTGCGGCCGCTCGCCACGCTCCGGGCGTTCGAAACGCTCGGTACGTTCCGGACGTTCAAATCGCTCAGGCCGTTCCGAACGCTCGGGGCGATCAAAGCTTGGCGCACGCGCGGGCGGGGCGGCTTCGGCAACGACCTCGATGCCATCGGGCTTCAGCGGCCGGTCGCGCTGGGCAAGGAAAGCCAGTGCGGCGGCGATCTGGCGCGTGGCGATGTTCTGCTCGCTCTCCATGCGCCGCACGACTTCGTAGAAGAAGTCGAGATTTTCCTCGGCGAGCACGTCCATGATCTGTTGGTGGAACTGGGCCACGCGGCGCTCGGCAACCTCGTCGCGCGTCGGCAGGGCGATCGGTTCGATCTTCTGGCGCGTGGCTTGCTCGATGGCCTTGAGCATGCGCATTTCGCGCGGCGCCACGAACAGGATGGCATTGCCGGAACGGCCGGCGCGGCCGGTGCGGCCGATGCGATGAACGTAGGCCTCGGTGTCGTACGGGATGTCGTAGTTGATGACGTGGCTGACGCGTGGCACATCAATGCCGCGGGCGGCGACGTCGGTGGCGACGACGATGTCGAGGCTGCCGCTCTTCAGGCGTTCGATCACCTGCTCGCGCAGGCCCTGCGTCATGTCGCCGTTCAGCGCCGCCGCCTCGTGGCCACGCGCTTCGAGCTTCTCGGCGAGGTCGACAGTGGCAAGCTTGGTGCGGACAAAGATGATGGCGGCATCGAAATCATCCTCCACTTCCAGCATGCGGGTCAGCGCCTCCAGCTTGTCGGCGCCGCGCACCTGCCAGTAGCGCTGGCGGATGGCCGCCACCGTGGTAGTGGCGGAGCGGATCTTCACCTGCTGCGGCTCGCGCTGGTAGCGCTGGGCGATGCGGCGGATCTGATCGGGCATGGTCGCCGAGAACAGCGCAGTCTGGCGCGTCGGTGGCGTGTGTTCGAGGATCCATTCGACGTCGTCGATGAAACCCATGCGCAGCATCTCGTCGCCTTCGTCAAGCACCAGCGTCCGCAGGTTGTCGAGCACCAGGCTCTTGCGCTCCAGATGGTCCATGATGCGACCCGGCGTGCCGACAATGACATGGGCGCCGCGCGACAACGCGCGCAACTGGATGACCATGCTCTGGCCGCCATAGAGCGGCAAGACGTGAAAGCCGGGCATGTGGTGGGCGTATTTCTGAAAGGCTTCCGCGACCTGGATCGCCAGTTCGCGCGTTGGCGTCAGCACCAGAGCTTGCGGCCTTTTGTTGGCGAGATCGAGTTGTGCCAGTATGGGCAGCGCGAATGCGGCTGTTTTGCCGGTGCCGGTTTGCGCCTCACCGAGCATGTCTCGGCCATCAAGCAGAATCGGAATGCAGGCGGCCTGGATGGGCGAAGGCGTCTCGTAGCCGACGTCGGCAAGGGCGGAAAGGAGTGCGGGCGGCAATTGAAGCGCCGCGAAGGAATCGATGGAGTCTGTCATGGAATACCCGCGGCGAGGCGGGGAATGGCGATCGGCGGAGCCGTTGAAGTTGCTATTATCGCAGACCCGCATGGCAGGGCATAGGCCGGGCATAATCCGGGGATGAAGATTCTCGACGAGCTCAAATTGCGCGTGCGCGCCGCCAGCGGTCCCGGCGGCATGGCCGACTACTTCCACATCCTCCTTTCCGAAGCCGGCTTGAAGAAAGTGATCGAGATCGTCGACGCCCGGCCCGAACTGCTCGGCGATCTGCTGCCCATCGTCGGCAATCCCGATGCCGCCATGAACGTGAGCCTGGGCGCCTCCGCCGTCTTCGAACGCTACGCCGGCAAGGAGCCACTGCGCGTACTCGTGATGCGCCTGGGCAAGTTGTCCGAGCACGCCGACGCGCGTGTGCGCGCGGATGCCTGCCACTATCTCGGTTTGTCGGGCTCGCCGCTGGCGCGTTCGTTTCTCGAGCCACGTTTGAATGACGACAGCGCCGACGTGCGCGAAATCGCCGCCGACAGCCTGGCCGAACTCGACGAGTAGCGCGCGGGTGCTACGGCGCCCGCAGCCAGACCTTGGTGTCGTGGAAGGGCGCGCCGCCCAGCGGCGGAATGACATCGGCGCTGGTCAGCAGGTTGATGCCGGCGCCTTCTTTGAAGTCGGCATTGCCCCATAGCCCTTCGACGATGACCACGCCCGGCTGAACGCCCTCGAACGCGCAGGTCGCCACCAGCAGCGAGCCCTGCGCGTTGCCCAGGCGCACCGTCGCGCCGTCGGTTAGCTTCAGTCTGGCGAGGTCGGCCGGGTGAATCATCGCGGTCGGCGCGACTTCCGCCTTGCGCGAGGAGGGCGTTTCGTTGAACGAAGAATTCAGGAAGTTGTGTGCGGGCGCAGTGATCAGGCGGTAGGGATGTTGGTCGTCCGATTCGTCGATCAGCGCTGCGTGGTCGGGGAAGGCGGGCAGGGCGGCGTCGCCCCAATCGGGTTTGAAGCGGAAACGCCCGCCGGGATGGCCGAAGCCGTTGAGGAAATGTGCGGTCTCGAAGTTGGGTGCCAGATCGATCCAGCGCCGCTGCGCCAGTTCCTCCGCGCCGGCAAAGCCGGAATGGACCAGCGTGGCATCGATCAGTTCCCAGGCCGTCATGTCGAAGCCGGCGTGGCGGGCGCCGAGGCGATGCGCCAGCGCCCGGATGACTTCGTGGTTCGAACGCGCCTCGTGCCGGGGCGCGATCACTGCCTTGGCGACTTGCAGAAAGGAAGTGCCGTAGGAGGCGTAAAGGTCGTCGTGTTCAAGGAAAGTCGTCGCGGGGAGCACGATGTCGGCCATCAGCGCCGTTTCGCTCATGCGCTGTTCGTGGACGCAGACGAACAGGTCGTCACGCAGGAAACCTTCACGCACGCGCTTGAAGTCCGGCGCGACCACCATCGGGTTGGTGTTCTGGATCAGCATCGCCGTCACCGGCGGGCCATCGCCGATGTCGCGGCGATCGCCGGTCAGCACGGCGCCGATGCGACTCATGTCGAGCGTGCGCACGCCCCGCATCGCCGCATCCTCGCCGGTCAGCAGGTGTTTCTTCAGGTGCTTGAAGCAGTCGCTGTCGTTCATCAGCGCGCCGCCGCCTTCCTCCCGCCAGGCGCCGGTGATGGCGGGCAGGCACGAGACGGCATGGGTCGCGACGGCGCCGTTGCGCTGGCGGGTGAAGCCGAACCCCAGGCGGAGATAGCTTCTCTTCGTGGAACCGTACAGACGCGCGAAGGACACGATCTCGTCGGCGTTCAGACCGGTGATTTCCGCTGCCCAGGCGGGCGTGCGCGCTTCCAGGTGCTTTTCGACATCCGGGCCGAAATCGGTGAACTGGGCGAGGTATTCCCGGTCGGCCAGACCCTCCTTGAGCAGCACATGCATGACGGCCGCCGCCAGGGCGCCGTCGGTACCGGGCCTCAACATAAGGTGGATATCGGCCTTCCTGGCGGTGGCGTTGCGGTAGGGATCGATGACCACGAGCTTCGCGCCGCGCTCCCGCTTCGCTTGCGTGACGAACGTCATCACCTGAATCTGGGTCGCCACGACGTTGGTGCCCCAGATCACGATCAGGTTCGACCTGGCGATCTCGCGCATGTCGGTGCCCAATTTGCTGCCAACGCCCGCCAGCCAACCGGCGCCGCCGGCGGTGGAGCAAATCGTGGATAACTGGTTGGAGTAGCCCATGACATGACGCAGGCGCTCGATCGAGTTGCGCATCACCAGCCCCATGGTGCCGGCGTACTGATAGGGCCAGACGGCTTCGGGGCCATGGCGATCGGCTGCTGCCTTGAGGCGTTCCGCGACCTCATCCAGCGCTTCGTCCCAGCCGATGGCGGCGAATTTGCCTTCGCCCTTGGCGCCGATGCGCTTCAGGGGCGTGGTCAGGCGACGTTCGTGGTAGACGAGTTCCGCGTAACGGGCGACCTTGGCGCAGATGATTCCTTGTGTGTGCGGATGCTCCTTGGCGCCGTGCAGGCGCTTGATGCGCCCGGCGGCATCCAATTCCACATCCACCGCGCAGGTGCTGGGACAATCGTGGGGACAAACCGAAGGATGGATGGTCATGCGTGGCTCCGCTTACAATTCCGACACGATTCTAAATGCCGCGAAGAAGTATGCGTTGGCGAAATCCTATGAGGAGAGAGCAGTGACTGGAATTCAGACGTTGTTGACGCAGCAGTTTGGCATCGAAGGAAAAGTCGGTTTCGAAATGGTCGGCGACCTTGCCGCCGCGCGCGTGACCACGCCGTTCGCCAGCGCAACCATCGCCCTGCAAGGCGCGCATGTCATGACCTGGCAGCCAGTTGGACAGCAGCCCGTGATCTGGGTGTCGAAGTACGCCAAGTATGCGTCCGGCAAGTCGATCCGCGGCGGCGTGCCGGTGTGCTGGCCGTGGTTCGGGCCGCATGCCAGTAATCCGCAATTGCCCGGCCACGGCTTCGCTCGTACCGTGCCTTGGGCGTTGATCGCCACGAAGGTGCTGCCGGACGGTCGTGTTCGCCTTGAATTCGCATTGACCCAGACCGACGCGACGCGCGCCCAGTGGCCGCATGCATCGACGGTGCGTAACATCATCACCGTCGGCGAGGAACTGGAAGTCGAGTTGGAGACCGCGAACACGGGCAGTGATTCGTTTCGGCTCGGCCAAGCGCTGCACACCTACTTCGTGGTCGGCGATATCCGACGTGCCACGGTCGCCGGCCTAGAAGGTTGCGAATACCTCGACAAGGTCGGCGGCGGGCGCAAGCGGCAGAAGGGGCCGGTGACGTTTACCCAGGAGACCGATCGCGTCTATCTCGGCACACACGGCTGCTGCGGCGTTCTGGATCCGGCCATGGATCGCACCATTCTCATCACCAGCACGGGTAGCCGCTCGACGGTGGTCTGGAACCCCTGGATCGAGAAGGCTGAGAAGATGGGCGATTTCGGTCCGGACGGCCATCTCGGCATGGTCTGCGTCGAAACGGCCAATGCCGCCGAGGACGTCATCACGCTGGCGGCGGGTGAGATACATCGCATGACCGCGCAGTACCGCGTGCTCGCGGCTCGCTGAACCGAAACGATGGCGATCCAATGGTTTCCGGGGCACATGACCTCGGCGCGCAGGAAGGCCGCCGAGACCATGGCGCTGACCGATGTCGTTGTCGAAGTGCTCGATGCGCGCTGTCCGGAGGCGAGCAGCAATCCGATGATCCGGGAGCTGCGCCTCGCGCGCCAGCGCCCTTGCCTGCGGCTGCTCAACAAGGCCGATCTGGCCGATCCCGTGGCGACGAAGGCATGGCTGGAGTTCTATAACAAGCAGCCGGGCGTCAAGGCGGTGGCGATTTCCTGCAAGAAGCCGGGCGATGCGGCCAAGGTGCCGTCGCTGTGCCAAGGCCTGGCACCGCACCGCAACGATGGCGTCAAGCCGCTACGCATTATGATCATGGGCATTCCGAACGTCGGCAAGTCGACGTTGTTGAATGCGCTAGTGAAGAAGCGCGTGGCGGCCGTCGGCGATGAGCCGGCGGTGACCAAGCAGCAGCAGCGCATCGATCTCGGGCCGTGCCTGACGCTGGTCGACACCCCGGGATTGATGTGGCCGAAGATTGAACACGATACCGACGGCTATATGCTCGCGGCCAGCCATGCCATCGGCACCAATGCCGTCATGGAGGAGGAGGTGGCGACTTTCCTTGCCGGGCTGTTGCTGGAACACTATGCGGACAGGATCTCTGCCCGCTATGGATTCCCGGTGGCCGGGGTGGACGCCGTCGGCGTTATCGAAGGCATCGCGAAGAAGCGTGGCTGCCTGATCCGCGGTCGCGGCGGCGAATTCGACATTGAGAAAGCGTCACTGATTCTGCTGACCGACTATCGCGGTGGCGCCTTGGGGCGCATCAGCCTGGAGACGCCGGAAACGCGCGCGGCCATGCTTGCAGCCGCTGCTACCCCACAATCTTGCTGATCGGCAATTCGATGATGCCGCGTGCCCCCGCCGCGTAGAGACTGGGGATCAGTTCACGCACCAGCTTTTCGTCGACCACCGTGGACATTTCGACCCAGGCTGGATCGGCCAGAGTGGAAACCGTCGGCGTCGCCAATGCAGGCAGGATCTTCAGGATGCAATCCACATTGTTGCGCGGCACGTTCATCGACAGCAGCACGCGTGTAGCGGCAGCGATAGCACCCTTCAACATCATCAGCACACGGTCGATCTTATCGCGCTTCCAGGCATCCTTGAGCGAATCGCGGTTGCCGATGAAACGCGGTGTGCTCTCAAGTACGACGTGCATGACCTTCAACTGGTTAGCACGCAACGAAGAACCGGTCTCAGAGACGTCGACGATGGCATCGGCGAGGATGGGCGGCTTCACTTCCGTCGCACCCCATGAGAACTCGATCTCCGCAGTGACACCGTGTTCGGCCAGGAAGCGGCGCGTCATGCCGACGGCTTCGGTGGCAATGCGCTTGCCTTGCAGATCCTTCACGCTGTCGAACGACGAACCTTCCTTCGAGGCCATGACCCAGCGCACGGTGCCGTAGTTCGGCCATGGTGCGCGCAGGTCGGCGAGTTCCTCGACATCGGCACCGGTTTCCAATATCCAGTCGAGGCCGGTGATGGCACAGTCAAGAATGCCCTGGCCAACATAGCGGGCCATTTCCTGAGGACGGATGAGGATGCACTGAATTTCCGGATCGTCAATGTCCGGATAGTACGAGCGGCCGGAAATGCGCAGGTTGTAGCCGGCGCGGACGAACAGATTCTGCGTGGTTTCTTGCAGGCTGCCCTTGGGAATGCCCAGGCGTAGTCTCGGCTGGTGGTCGCTCATTGCTTTGCTCCCTGTGGTGTCAGCAGTGGTTCGCGCAGGCGGGCGAAGTCGCGTGGCGCAACGTATTGCAGCAGTTCCTTGCCCTCCGTGTCGAGAACGACGTCCAGACCACGATCGGGATACAGGAAGTGCTCCGTGTGCTCGGACGCACGGACGCGTTCCGCCGGCGCTCCGAAGCGCTGGACGATCATCGCTTCGTCGAGATTGATTGCCGGAATGACGGCGATGGCGCGAATCGGTGCCGCGTAGGCAATGGCGACATCCTGACTGGCAAGCCCCGATTTCTTTGTGTTGCTGTTCATGTACTGGGTCCTGGTCGTGCGTTGGCGCATGGTCGCCAGGATGTCCGGGGCGATAGCCGCAGTGACGATCACTTTGGCGGTGACGGCGCCGAGCGTGACATCGCGGTAATAGAGTTCAAGCGATCCGGCCTCATCGGGCGCAGCGACGATGGCGATTTCTCCGTCGTCGCCGAATCGTGCGCGGGCATCGTTCAGGGTGCTTTTGCCAGTAGTAAGGCCGAAGACGCGGGAGTTGCCGTCCGGCAACACGTCTATTTGCCAAGGCAAACCCTCGACAGGTTTTCCGACATGGTTGTCGGGCGATGGCGACATGAACATGGGGGCGACGATGATTGCGATGATAATCGCCAGAGCAGCGAACAGTAGCTTCATGGGTATGTGTAGTGGGGTTAAGGCCAACCGAAGAGCGCGCAGTCTACGCTGACGGTGGCGTAGGCGGCAAGGCTGAGCATGTGTCGGTCAACCCCAAGGCTCCGCGAACGTTGTTGCTGTCTAAGGCGAGTGCGCTTCGCATCACGGAGAGAAGTAAATGGGCAGTCTTAGTGAAGAATCGTTCGATGGATTTCTCGATTCATTGAAGCACGCAGGTATTGCGATCATCAACGAAGGTGAATTGCGTCAGCGCCTGGCCGAGGCGCAACGCTGGCGCTTCGCCTTTGCGACGCTGGCCGCCAATGGCCGCTCGCTTGGCATTCGCTTCGTCAATCGTCGCGAAGGTGCCAACGATGCGCAGATATGGAACACGTTTGCCCGCTTCCATTTCCCGACCCAACTTCAGGCTGCTTTTGCCGACAGCCTGAAGTCGGAGCACTGACCGTCGCTATCGGCTGATCGGCTTGTAGCGGACCCGATGCGGACGGGCCGCATCTTCGCCAAGCCGCTTCCGCTTGTCCTCCTCGTATTCCTGGTAGTTGCCGGCATAGAAGAACCATTGCGAGTCGCCTTCGCAGGCGAGGATGTGCGTAGCGATGCGGTCGAGAAACCAGCGGTCGTGCGAAATCACCATCACGCAGCCAGCGAATTCCAGCAACGCGTCTTCGAGAGCTCGCAGCGTTTCCACGTCGAGGTCGTTCGACGGTTCGTCGAGCAGCAGCACGTTGCCGCCCTGGATCAGCGTGGTCGCCAGATGCAGCCGGCCACGCTCGCCGCCGGAAAGATTACCGACGATTTTCCCCTGGTCGCCACCCTTGAAGTTGAAGCGGCCGAGGTAGGCCCGGCTGGGCATCTCGAACTTGCCGACGGTCAGGATGTCCTGACCATCCGAAACGGCCTCGAATACTGTCTTCTCGTTGGCGAGCCCTTCACGCGACTGGTCAACTGACGATATTTTTACTGTCGGGCCGATGACGATCTCGCCGGTATCCGGTTGCTCTTTACCTTGGATCATGCGGAACAAGGTCGACTTGCCGGCGCCATTGGGGCCGATGATGCCGACGATGGCGCCAGGCGGCACCTTGAACGACAGGTTGTCGATCAGCATCCGGTCACCGAATGCCTTGGAAACGCCGTTGAACTCGATGACTTCGTTGCCGAGTCGCTCGCCGGGCGGAATGAAGATTTCCTGCGTTTCGTTGCGCTTCTGGTACTCGAAACTGGACATTTCTTCGTAGCGGGCGAGACGGGATTTGCTCTTGGCCTGGCGCGCCTTGGGGTTCTGGCGCACCCATTCGAGTTCCTGTTTCATCGCTTTCATGTGCGCGTCGACCTGTTTCTGCTCGGTCTCCAGGCGTGCTTCCTTTTGCTCCAGCCAGCTTGAATAGTTTCCCTTCCAGGGGATGCCCTGGCCACGGTCGAGTTCGAGGATCCATTCCGCCGCGTTGTCGAGGAAGTAGCGGTCGTGGGTGACGGCGACCACGGTGCCGGGGAAGCGGGTCAGAAATTGTTCCAACCACTCGACCGATTCGGCGTCGAGGTGGTTGGTCGGCTCGTCGAGCAGCAACATGTCTGGCTTGGCAAGCAGCAACTGGCAAAGGGCGACGCGGCGTTTTTCGCCGCCGGAGAGGTTCTTGATTTCGGCGTCCCACGGCGGCAGGCGCAGTGCATCGGCGGCGATTTCCATCTGGTGCTCGACGTCTGCCCCGGAGGTGGCGATGATGGCCTCGTACTTCGCTTGTTCCTCGGCCAGCTTGTCGAAATCGGCATCGGGTTCGGCGTAGGCGGCGTAGATTTCTTCGAGCTTCTTATGGGCGGTGACGACTTCACCCAGTCCGGCTTCGACCTCTTGGCGCACGGTGTTGTCGGGATTCAGCTGCGGTTCCTGCGCCAGGTAGCCGATGGAAATGCCTGGCAGCCATTGCACTTCGCCGTCGAAGTCCTTATCCGCGCCGGCCATGATTCGCAGCACGGTGGATTTGCCTGACCCGTTCAGGCCCAGGAGGCCGATCTTGGCGCCGGGAAAGAAGGAAAGGGAGATGTCCTTGATGATCTGGCGCTTGGGCGGAACAATTTTGTTCACGCGCAGCATCGACATTACATATTGGGCCATGGTGCGAGAACCTGAGGGTGATTCGGGAAGGCCGAGAGCTTACCGGACCCTGGCGCCAAATGCGACGCCCGAGCAGAAAATCAGCGGTAGTTGGTGCCGACGGAGATAAATACCATTCTCGACACCGGATTGGCTGGGCCTTCGGGGTGGAAGTATTGCTCGGAGCGATCGGCAATTTCCTGATGGCTGGCGCCCAGATTGATTCCGGAAAGGGCAACTTCGACATCCTGACGACCGACGTGGAAGCGTCGGGCGACACGAAAATCGACTGTCGTATACGCGGGTGCAATGTATTGGGACTTGGGCACATAACCATCCCCCCGGCCAAGGGCCCCATGCGGAAGACTGTCGCCATGCTCGACCAGCCTCCGCCCCAATCCTGGAGCCAGCTCAGGCTGGCGGTATAGGGAGCGGCGCGATTGGCCACTGCCGGGTTGGCCGTTCTCCGATCGATGACGCTATGGTTGAGTATGATCTGGCTGCCAGCGAACGGATGCATCTTGATCTGGTATTCAAGGCCGACCAGGGTGACGGGTTCGCCAAGATTCTGGTACTGCGTAGGCAGTATGTAGGTGGCCAGGAGTGGATTGTCGGGCGTGGTCGGTGCGCCGGTTCGAAGCACGAAATCCGTGATGCGTTCGCGAAATACGCGTAGGTCGACCGTGGTGTTAGCAGGCTGGAAGCGCCCCAGGTAACCAATTTCTGCGCTGTCTACACGCGGGCGGCGCAGTTCCGGGTTCGGCACGTAAGGGCGCGCCATGATGCGGCCATCGACGGGATCGAAAGCGCGCACATCGCAGTAGGTCTGAAAGTCGTTGCGGTCACGCCATGCCCGGGCGTAGCCGGCGCGGAAGGTCGTGTCGCCGGTGGCCTGCCAGTTCAGAAACGCGCGTGGGGAAAGTCGCGCGTGGTCGTCGGAGTACTTTTCGACCGTGCCGGCGATGTTGGCCAGCCACGACTGCGCAACACGCCATTCCAGATTGGCGAAGAGATGGAGGAGCCGGTTGGACAGCCGCCCCCTGTCATAGAAGAGCGCCGGGGCATCCAGCCACTCGTCGCT
>Ga0302172_10000587_pt1 | contig 10746 bp, 8 predicted proteins | sample I_Fen_N2_3_FD_198777 | JGI IMG/M metagenome (GOLD analysis project Ga0302172, IMG submission 198777) | Peat permafrost microbial communities from Stordalen Mire near Abisko, Sweden - I_Fen_N2_3 | ecosystem: Environmental > Terrestrial > Soil > Wetlands > Permafrost | place: Sweden: Abisko... | reverse complement strand
TCAAGGTTTATCAGAACCCGCACACCGGTGAACTGATTGAAACCAAGGGTGGCAACCATCGCGGCTTGAAAGCCTGGAAGGAACAATACGGTGCTGCCACCGTTGAGTCCTGGCTGCGTGGCTAAGCACTCGCGCTGAAAATCAAAGCCCTGCCAATGCAGGGCTTTTTCATGAATACCTTCCAATTGCAACGATCAGGGCCGATCAACTTGCTACTTGCCGGCTAACTTTGTGCTTAATCCCTTTGGGTATCTAAACATTTCAGCGCACGCGGAGAAACTGCAGTCATTGAGGCGCTCAACTAAAGTTTCAAGCCGTTACGTGCCGCCTCTATTTCATCCTGACTCGCTTTATAAGCGTCAGCCTGTCCCGCATAGGAAAGAACGTAGGCTTTATCGCCGTCCACCGCCGCGACCAAAGTTTGCGAAAGCACGTGACGCCCGTTTTGCGTGATGGTGCAGGTAGTTTCCAGCGCCGATAACCGGCTCAAGGTAGCCGGGTGGATCCGGTTACAGACACTTTGATAGCCGCCTTGAAAAAAGTCCTTCTGCACCGACTTGCGCATTTCCAGCAACACGCCTTGCAGATTGACCTGATGACCGCTTTGCACCTGGGTCATGGTCAACTCCATCACCATGACCGGAACGCCTCCTTGATCGTTTTTCACCGCACGCTGACGGCTGACCCCGGAAGTCGCATCCCCTTGCGGAACCTCTTCGACTTGCCAGCCGGCTGGCCAGGTCATGACCGGCGCATCGGCGTGCGCAATGGCAATCGCTGAAAGCATGCCGATCAAGACGAACAAGGTTTTACAGAATCGAATCATTGCAATGAACACTCACCAGGGTAGCCCTGAAGTCTGAGCTTCGACCGGCCGTCAGGCAATAGCCGACGGTTTTGGTTTGGTGATGTCAGAGCCCTTGCGTATCATTGACGCCATTCTTCAGCCCCACTTGTTTTCCGGAGGGCCCATGAGCCTGCAAGAACTGAACACCTTCCCCGGCGTGACCGCGCAACCTGATACCGCGACCCACAAGTTTGTCTTCAACCACACCATGCTGCGGGTCAAGGACATCACCAAATCCCTGGACTTCTACACGCGGATCCTTGGTTTCTCGCTGGTGGAAAAACGCGACTTCCCGGAAGCCGAATTCAGCCTGTACTTCCTCGCCCTGGTCGATAAGAACCAGATCCCGGCCGATGCTGCAGCGCGTACCGAGTGGATGAAATCGATCCCCGGCATTCTTGAACTGACCCACAACCACGGCACCGAGAACGACCCGGACTTCGCCTATCACAATGGCAACACCGACCCTCGTGGCTTTGGCCACATCTGCATTTCGGTGCCGGATATTCGCGCGGCTTGCGAGCGCTTCGAAGCCCTGGGCTGCGACTTCCAGAAACGCCTGAACGACGGCCGCATGAAGAGCCTGGCGTTCATCAAGGACCCGGATGCCTATTGGGTCGAGATCATCCAGCCTGCCCCGCTGTAAGACCACCGCAATTGCCCTGTGGGAGCGGGCTTGCTCGCCAATACGGACTGTCAGCCGAAATCACTGTTGAATGACACACCGCATTGGCGAACCAGCCCGCCCCCACACTTTGCAATGTGCAAGACACAAAAAACCCCATGATCGCTCATGGGGTTTTGTGTTTTAAGCACTTGCCGTCATGCCGGGGCCGATGTGCGGATCAAGTGATCAAACGCACTCAGGGAAGCCTTGGCACCCTCGCCCACGGCAATTACGATCTGCTTGTATGGCACAGTCGTCACGTCGCCAGCGGCGAATATGCCCGCTGCCGAGGTCTCGCCACGGGCATCGACGATGATCTCGCCACGCGGCGACAACTCGATGGTGCCCTTGAGCCAATCGGTGTTCGGCAGCAGACCGATCTGCACGAAGATTCCTTCCAGCTCCACGGTCCGCAGCTCGTCGCCCTGGCGATCCTTGTAGCGCAGGCCGTTGACCTTCTGCCCGTCCCCGGTGACTTCAGTGGTTTGCGCATGGGTGATCACAGTGACGTTCGGCAGGCTGTGCAACTTGCGCTGCAAGACTGCATCGGCGCGTAGCTGCACGTCGAATTCCAGCAGCGTCACATGGGAGACGATGCCCGCCAGGTCAATGGCCGCCTCGACACCGGAGTTACCGCCTCCAATCACCGCCACACGCTTGCCCTTGAACAGCGGGCCGTCGCAGTGCGGGCAGTACGCCACGCCTTTGTTGCGATACTGCTGCTCGCCCGGCACGTTCATTTCACGCCAGCGCGCACCGGTCGCGAGGATCACGGTTTTGGCTTTTAGCCTGGCGCCGCTGGCGAAGTGCACTTCGTGCAGCTCACCTTCCTTGCCGGGCACCAGCTTGTCGGCGCGCTGCAGGTTCATGATGTCCACGTCATACTGCTTGACGTGTTCTTCCAGCGCTACCGCCAGTTTCGGTCCTTCGGTCTCCTGCACGGAGATGAAGTTCTCGATGGCCATGGTGTCCAGCACCTGCCCACCAAAACGCTCCGCCGCCACACCGGTACGAATGCCTTTACGGGCCGCGTAGATCGCCGCCGAAGCACCGGCCGGGCCGCCGCCGACCACCAGCACGTCAAAGGCTTGTTTGGCGCTGATCTTCTCGGCTTGCCGCTCGATGCCGCTGGTGTCGATCCTGGCGAGGATTTCTTCCAGGCCCATGCGGCCCTGGCCGAAGTTCACACCGTTGAGGTAGATGCTGGGCACCGCCATGACCTGGCGCTCATCAACTTCAGCCTGGAACAGCGCACCGTCGATGGCGACGTGGCGGATGTTCGGGTTCAGCACCGCCATCAGGTTCAGCGCCTGGACCACGTCCGGGCAGTTCTGGCAGGACAGCGAGAAGTAAGTCTCGAAGTTGAACTCGCCCTTGAGCGAGCGGATCTGTTCGATCACTTCGACACTGGCCTTCGAGGGGTGGCCGCCGACTTGCAGCAAAGCCAGCACCAGGGAGGTGAATTCGTGGCCCATCGGGATACCGGCGAAACGCAGGCTGATGTCGGCTCCCGGGCGATTGATCGAGAACGATGGCTTGCGTGCATCGTCACCGTTGTCGAGCAAGGTAATCTGGGTGCAAAGACTGGCAACGTCTTGCAGCAGTTCGAGCATTTCCCGGGATTTCGCACCGTCGTCGAGGGATGCAACGATCTCGATCGGCTGGGTGACCCGCTCCAGGTACGATTTCAACTGGGCTTTAAGATTGGCGTCCAACATACGGGCGATTTCCTTTTTTTGCTTTGATTCTGTTTTAAACAGAGCGACATAAAAAAACGCCCGAGCGAATCTCGCCCGGGCGTTTTTATTGGGCGGTGCAGCTTACTGGGCAGGCGCGCAGTTGCGCCCTGATACAGCGCTCACAGACTTAGATCTTGCCGACCAGGTCCAGGGACGGAGCCAGGGTGGCCTCGCCTTCTTTCCACTTGGCAGGGCACACCTGGCCTGGGTGAGCAGCGACGTACTGGGCGGCCTTGATTTTGCGCAGCAGTTCAGAAGCGTCACGGCCTACACCGCCGTCGTTCAGTTCGACGATTTTGATCTGCCCTTCAGGGTTGATCACGAAGGTGCCACGGTCAGCCAGGCCTGCTTCTTCGATCAACACATCGAAGTTGCGGGAGATGGCGTGGGTCGGGTCGCCGATCATGGTGTACTGGATTTTGCCAATGGCTGGCGAAGTGTTGTGCCAGGCAGCGTGGGCAAAATGAGTGTCGGTGGAAACGCTGTAGATCTCGACGCCCAGCTTCTGGAAGGCCTCGTAATTCTCGGCCAGGTCTTCCAGCTCGGTTGGGCAAACGAAGGTGAAGTCAGCCGGGTAGAAGAAAACGACAGACCACTTGCCCTTCAGGTCAGCGTCGGACACTTGTACGAAGTCGCCGTTTTTGTAGGCGGTCGCTTGGAACGGTTTAACTTGGCTGTTGATGATAGGCATCGTTGACTCTCCGTCAGGGGTTAAGAAGTTGATGGAGAGAACTTTACCCACTCGACGGACGGTTGGCTCATTGGCAAACCTCATGCCGCTGATTGGCTTTCGCTATTAACCAACCGTATTAATAGAAGAAAAGCGAATTTACCGCTCCAGTGGTTTTTCCGCGAGGCGCGCCATGCCAAGGAACGGACTGGCTTCGATGTAGCGCATGGCGGACTTGATGTCCTTCCAACCGACGTAGCTCATCAACGACTTCAAGTCCCAACCACTCTGATGCGCCCATGAGGCAAAGCCGCGGCGCAACGAGTGACTGGTGTAGTGCTCGGCCGCAATGCCCGCACGCCCCAGCGCCTGGCGCAGCAAAGGAATGACGCTGTTGGCGTGCAAGCCCTCCTCGCTCAGATGCCCCCAGCGATCGATGCCGCGAAAAACAGGACCACGGACCAGTGCCGCTTCACCGATCCAGTCGATGTAGGCCTGAACCGGGCATAAGCGCTGCAATGCCGGTGTCTGGTAGGTCCTGCCGAGGTTTTCTCGGTCACTCTTGCTGCGTGGAAGGTACAGGCTGATTCCAGTACCGGCGCTGGCCTGCACATGCTCGACCTGGACGCGACACAATTCGTCGCTACGAAAGCCACGCCAGAAGCCGAGCAAAATCAACGCGGTGTCGCGCCTGGCGCGTAGCAACCCCGGACGATCGCCTTGGGCCCTGGCTGTTTGCGCCTCTTGCTCCAGCCAGCCGATGACTTGCTCGAGGTGCTGCAGTTGCAGCGGCTCGGCCTGTTTCTCCTGGGCCGGATGCAGTGCACGAATGCCCTTGAACACCTTGCGCACCACCGGGGCTTTCGTCGGATCGGCAAAACCCTGGCTGTTGTGCCACTGCGCCAGCGCGGACAAACGCAACTTCAAGGTATTGATCGACAACACGCCTGCGTGGGCCACCAGATAGCGCGCCACGCTGTCGCCCGTTGCCGGCAGGAACCCGCCCCAACTGACTTCGAAGTGTTCGATGGCTGCGCGATAGCTACGGCGGGTGTTGTCGCGCGTCGCCGCTTGCAGGTAACGGTCCAGCTCACTCATGGGTCCAACTCTCGAATGCGTACCGCTTTTGCGGGTGAAAAAACGGTTTTGCGCTCATCACACGGGGTAATACCAGTATATCCCGTGTTATTAACTGGCCGTATTTATCTTTTTTTATTCAATGGTACAATGTGTATTACGGCATTACGTACCACACAGTAAAATCGCAGGAGAAATCATGGCCCGTGGCGGCGTTAACAAAGCAGTGGTTCAAGCCGCACGTCTGGCGATCCTCGCCCGCGGCGAAAACCCGAGCATCGATGCAGTGCGAATCGAGATGGGCAATACCGGCTCGAAAACCACGATCCATCGTTACCTGAAAGAATTGGGGGAAGGCACCCAACCTGCAGAGACAGAGGCGCCGGAGCCTATCGACGATGAATTGATGGCCCTGGTTGCGCGACTGGCGCAGCGCCTGAAGGAGCAGGCACAAGAACCTATCGACCAGGCCCGCGAACAGTTCGAACAGCAACGCAAGGACCTGGAAACACGCTTGCAGCAGGCCGAGCAGGCCAATACGCAATTGCAGCAACACTACGAACTCCAGAGCCTGGCACTGGCCCAGGAATCCGAGGCCCTGCACAGCACCCGCGCCATGCTGCAGACCGAGCAAAACCGCAATGCCGGACTGAACCAGGCACTGGCGGATTTCGAATTACGCTTGCAAGACAAGGACGAGCAGATCCGCTCGCTCGAAGAAAAACACCTGCATGCCCGCGACGCACTGGAGCACTACCGCAATGCCGTCAAGGAGCAGCGCGAACAGGAACACAGTCGCCATGAAAGCCAGGTGCAGCAGCTGCAGATGGAGTTGCGCCAGGCCCAACAAAGCGCACTGGTACGCCAGGATGAAATCACCCAATTGCACCGCGACAACGAGCGCCTGCTGACCGAAAACCGTGGAACCCTGCGCGAGCTGAGCTTGCTGCAAGAGCAGCTCAAGCAGAGCAACAGTCGCCAGGATCAGTTACTGGAACAGGCCAATCGCGTTGATGGCGAACGCACCCTCCTCCAGGAACGCTTACGCGTCGCCCTGCTGGAAAGTCAGTCGCTGAAACAGAACGTCGATGAACAGCTGCTGATCAACAAGGCGCTGGAAAACCAATTGATCAAGGCACAGGCAGAACGAGAAGAAAGCGAGCGCCTGGCGGCTGCCGTTGCGACAGCCCCAGACACCGCCAAGGAGGATTAACCGGCGACCGGCGTGCGCATGGTGACGAACTCTTCGGCGGCAGTGGGGTGCACGCCGATGGTTTCGTCGAAGTGGCGCTTGGTGGCGCCGGCCTTCAAGGCGATCGCCAAGCCCTGGACGATCTCCCCCGCCTCCGGACCGACCATGTGGCACCCCAGCACCTTGTCGGTACCGGCATCCACCACCAGTTTCATCAGCGTGCGCTCCTGGCATTCAGTCAGGGTCAGCTTCATCGGACGGAAGCGGCTTTCATAGATCACCACATCGTGCCCGGCATCGCGCGCCTGTTCTTCGGTCAAGCCGACGGTGCCAATGTTCGGCAAGCTGAACACCGCCGTCGGGATCATTTGGTAATCCACCGGACGATACTGCTCAGGCTTGAACAGGCGACGGGCCACCGCCATGCCTTCGGCCAGCGCCACCGGCGTCAGCTGCACCCGCCCAATCACATCACCGAGCGCCAGAATCGACGGCTCAGCGGTCTGATACTGCTCATCCACCTCGACGAAGCCTTTCTCGTCGAGTTGTACCCCGGTGTTCTCCAGCCCGAGGTTGTCCAGCATCGGCCGGCGGCCGGTGGCGTAGAACACACAGTCGGCCTCCAGCTGCCGTCCATCCTTGAGTGTTACCTTCAGGCTGCCGTCGGCTTGTTTGTCGATACGCTCGATGTCGGCATTGAATTGCAGGTCCATGCCACGCTTGGTCAACTCTTCCTGCAAATGCTTGCGCACCGAACCGTCGAACCCCCGCAGGAACAGTTCGCCGCGATAGAGCAGCGTGGTCTTTGCGCCCAGGCCGTGGAAGATCCCGGCGAACTCGACGGCGATGTAGCCACCGCCTACCACCAGCACACGCTTGGGCAGCTCCTTGAGGAAAAACGCCTGGTTGGAACTGATCGCGTGTTCGTGCCCGGGAATCTCGGGAATCTGCGGCCAGCCGCCGGTCGCGATCAGGATGTGCCTGGCGCTGTGGCGCTCGCCATTGATCTCGACCGTGTGCGCGTCGACGATCCTGGCGTGACCTTCATGCAAGGTCACGCCACTGTTGACCAGCAGGTTGCGGTAAATGCCGTTCAGGCGATTGATCTCGCGGTCCTTGTTGGCGATCAGCGTCGCCCAATCGAACTGCGCTTCATCCAGACTCCAGCCAAAACCCGAAGCCTGCTCGAAGTCTTCGGCGAAGTGCGCGCCGTAGACCAACAATTTTTTCGGCACGCAGCCGACGTTGACACAAGTACCACCCAGATAGCGACTCTCAGCCACCGCCACTTTCGCACCGAAACCGGCCGAAAATCGAGCCGCCCGCACACCGCCAGAACCGGCGCCAATCACATAAAGGTCAAAATCGTAGGCCATTTTCTATCTCCTCGGCAGGCGAACAGCATACCTGTAGACGCTTGTTGAGCAAGCATCACGCTGACAGTGCGACCAGCTCGATGCGCGACCGATTCCGCGTATCCGTTCAGCGCTCCATTGCAGGTTGTGGTTTCTGCTCCCGCAGCGTACGCCGGGCCAGCAAAATCGCCATGAGCGCCATGCCGAGCGTCAGCCACGAAACCAGCCCGACGCCACCCTCGAAAGCGCTCCGCGCTTGCGCCATCAACTCTCTCGCCTGATCACTCGACAACTGCGCAGTCACATGAAGGGCACCCGATAACGTCTCACTCGCCAGCGTGGCCTGCGCCCCACTGAGAAATTCCGGAAGCTGCAATGCTCCACGATAGTAGGCAGTGACAACCCCGCCGAGCACGGTCGTACCCAAGACCACACCCACCTCATAGGCCGTCTCGCTGATGGCCGACGCCGCACCTGCCTTTTCCGGTGGCGCAGCCGACAAAATCACGTCATTGGATACCGTAGCGATGGCGCCCACGCCGATATTGAGCAAAGCAAAAGCCACCACCAGAACGCCGAGACTGCTGCCCAGGCTGGCAACCAGCAAAAACGCCGCGCCAGCAAACGCCACGAGCACCGGTACCAGCACATGCACCTTTACCCGCTGCGCCACAGGTACGATCGCCATCCCCACGACAATCGCCATGATCTGACCTGGCACCAGGGCGAGGCTGGCACTCAATGGCGACATCTGCAGAATGATCTGCAAGAACTGCGTGGTGAAGAATGCGAAGCCTACGAGAAACGCGAGACTCATCAGATTGATCAAGACCGAACCGGTAAAGGTCCCGTTGCGGAACAAACTCAGGTCCATCAATGGAGCGGACAGTCGTAACTGACGACGCACAAACATCCAGCCCGCAACTGTACCCGTTGCAAATGCTGTCAGCGCCATCCCGTCAATACCACTACTGGCGCTGTGCTTGATGCCATAGACGATCGCCCCAAGGGCTGCCATCGACTGCAGAATGCTTATCGGATCCAGCGCCCCCGAAGCATCTCGCTCGGATTCGGGCAACAACAGCGGCCCGAATACCAGCAGCGGGAGCAACACAGGCACCGCCAACAGGAAAATCGCCCCCCAACTGAAGAACTCCAGCAACACCCCGCCTACCAAGGGACCCAGCGCCGACCCAAGGGTCAATGTCGTCGCCCATATAGCGACCGCCAGCCTGCGCTCCTCTCGATCCCGGAACACCGAGCGTATCAACGCCAATGTGGAAGGCATCAACATCGCGCCGAAAATCCCCATACAGGCGCGCCCGGCAATCAGTTGTGTCGCCGCACCGGAATATGCAGTCAGCACCGACACAATCGCAAAACCCAAGGACCCGGCCAGCAACAACTTACGATGACCGACCCGATCTCCCAGACTACCCATCGACACCAGCAACCCAGCCAATACCAGAGAATAAGCATCGATCATCCACAACTGTTGGCTGGCAGTCGGGCGCAACGCCTGGGCAATCTTTGGCAACGCGAATCCAAGCACCGTATTGTCAATCGTTACCAGCAGCACGGGCAGCATCAGTACACTCAGGCATAACCAACGCCTCAATCTTGCTGCACGATGTGTCGCCGCACTTGATGATCCCATGGGTAAAACTCCTTGATAAACACAAACAGATTCGCGCGACACTTTTCATTGCATCCATGAAATATTCCGACACGCGTCCTTATCACAGCGAACAACGAACCAGAAGCTCCAGACGACCTTGCCAGGCGCTCGCGCCAGCTCGACCCTAGGTCATTGAACCCCCACTGCTCCTGCAGCCACGACAACAAAATCGAACGCCATGTAGACCTCGGACCGTCATCAACAACGGAAAACAAATTATTAACCAGGAAACAATTTATTCTTATAAGGTCATCACAGCGAGATTCAATGCGCCGCTTGCTTCATATTATGTCCGCATTACACATCAACATCCATGTATGCAAAATGCAGGAACAAACCTACAGATTACAGTAAGTAAATAAAAATGCCACAAATGAAATTACAGTATAGTTAGCGCTCACTCCTGATGTTTGCGGACTCACACATTCAAACAGCGAATAACCTACCGAAAACCCTCCTTACAAAAATCGCCACGAATATCAAACAATACCAATATTCAAACCGGCTTGTTTTAATTAGAGAGGTGCCCCTCTCGTGCGGTGCGCGATATCCATATTTGAAAGACCTTTCAAATGCACAAAAGCAAACGCCCCGAACAAGTCGGGGCGTTTGCCTGGGTCTTCATCGGTTTTTACAGCACCCGAGAAGGTAAACTCAACACAAGCAGCTCAGGCGCTATCAGTAAGCCTTGCCAGTCTTGTAGAAGTTCTCGAAGCAGAAGTTGGTCGCGTCGATGTAGCCTTCGGCGCCGCCGCAGTCGAAACGCTTGCCCTTGAACTTGTAGGCAATCACGCAACCATCCTGCGCCTGTTTCATCAGGGCGTCAGTGATCTGGATCTCGCCACCCTTGCCTGGATCGGTTTGTTCGATAAGGCTGAAGATGTCCGGCGTCATGATGTAGCGACCGATGATCGCCAGGTTCGACGGGGCATCTTCCGGTTTTGGCTTCTCGACCATGTTGCGCACGCGGTACAGGTCGTCACCAATCAGGTCGCCTGCAATCACGCCGTACTTGCTGGTTTCCTGCGGGTCTACTTCCATGATCGCGACGATGGTGCAGCGATACTGCTTGTACAGCTTGACCATCTGCTTGAGTACGCCGTCACCTTCCAGGTTGACACACAGGTCATCCGCCAACACCACGGCGAACGGCTCGTCGCCGATCAGCGGACGACCGGTCAGGATGGCATGACCCAAACCTTTCATTTCCGTCTGGCGCGTGTAGGAGAAGGAGCACTCATCCAACAGGCGACGGATGCCGACCAGGTATTTTTCCTTGTCGGTGCCCTTGATCTGGTTTTCCAGCTCGTAGCTGATGTCGAAGTGGTCTTCCAGGGCACGCTTGCCGCGACCGGTGACGATGGAAATTTCGGTCAAACCAGCGTCCAGAGCTTCTTCAACGCCGTACTGGATCAGTGGCTTGTTTACCACCGGCAGCATTTCTTTGGGCATGGCTTTAGTCGCTGGCAGGAAGCGAGTACCGTAACCGGCTGCTGGGAACAAGCATTTCTTGATCATAAA
>Ga0302172_10000582_pt1 | contig 10807 bp, 8 predicted proteins | sample I_Fen_N2_3_FD_198777 | JGI IMG/M metagenome (GOLD analysis project Ga0302172, IMG submission 198777) | Peat permafrost microbial communities from Stordalen Mire near Abisko, Sweden - I_Fen_N2_3 | ecosystem: Environmental > Terrestrial > Soil > Wetlands > Permafrost | place: Sweden: Abisko... | reverse complement strand
GCAGGCATGCCATCGCGATAGGTGAGCGGCAGCTCGACGTTTTCATACACCGTTAAGTCGCCAATCAGGTTGAAACTCTGGAAGATAAAGCCGATCTCGCGATTGCGGATGCGTGAGCGGTCGCCGAAGTCAAGGTTCTCAACCGTGTTGCCGTTGAGCTTGTACTTGCCGTCGGTGGGCGTGTCGAGCAGGCCAATAATCGACAGCAGCGTCGATTTGCCGCAGCCCGAGGGCCCCGACATGGCTACGTACTCGCCCTTCTTGATCGTCAAGTGAACTCCCGCGAGCGCGTGAGTTTCCACTTCGTCCGTGTAGAAGACCTTGGTCATGTTTTCGATTTCGATCAAAGGTGCTGCTGTTGTGCTCATGTGTATTCCTATCTCAAGATGAATTTCTTCTAATCCGCCGCCGAGCCGCGAGCTATTAGCCTTTAGCTCTTAGCCTTCCCATTCTGCCCATGTGTGATTCGCTGTTGCATCTTTCTAAACTGGTTCTCTGGACACGCCAACCTAAAAGCTAATTGCTAAGAGCTAACTGCTTTTCGCTACTCCAGCTTCACCCGATCCGTCGCGTCCCAACGCGACATGTCAGAGAGGATGACAGTATCGCCTTCCTTCAGCCCCGAATCGATCTGGATCTGGTTCACCGAAGCGCGCCCCGTCTTCACCTGAGCCCGTGCGGCTCCATTGCCCTGCTTGTCCAGCACGAACATCGAGATCGTGCTGTTCTCCTGCCCGAAAGCTGGACGCCCGACATACAATACGTTCTCCAGCTTCTCAAGGTCGATGGTGCCGTCGACACTCAAGTCCGGACGTGCGCCTTTCGGCAACTCGCCTGTCAGTGATACGTCAACCGTGACAGTTCCGTTCTGCACTGCGGGATCGACGCGGCTGACCGTTCCGGCAATCACGCCGTTATGGGTATCGATGGACGCAGGCTGGCCGATCTGCACGTCACGCGCCTGTGTTTCGGGAATCTTGAGAGCTGCCATCAGGTGGTTCGGCTGAACGACCTTTGCCAGCTCAGCTCCGGGCAGCACGTGCTGTCCAACTTGCAGCGGGACTTCCACCAGGACGCCCGCGACTCCAGAACGCACCTTCAGTTTCGCCAACTGCTCCTGTTTGAGTTGCGCCAGCGCCCGCATTTGTTCAATTTTCGATTGCGCCACAGCAAGCTGCGTGACGATGGCCTTTTGATTGATCTTCAGCCGCTCATCTTCTATCTGATTGCGGGTGACCAGCTCGTCGGCCTTGCCTTGCGAAGCCTTGGCGGTTAGCCCAGAGACCACGCCAAGATCGTAAAGCGCCTTGTCGGTCTGCGCCTTCCGCTGTGCCTCGCTGTAGTCGGCGTTGACGGTGGCTGCTCCCGCGCGCTGCGTCATCAGGTCGCTGTCAAGCCGCACTCGCAGGCTCTGATACTCCGCCTCGGCGGCTTTCACCTGCAATTGCGCATCGAGCACTTCCTGTTCGAGTTGCGGGTTGGTCATTTCCACCAGAACGGTGTCGGCTTCCACGTTCGATCCGGGCAGCTTCAGGATGCGAATGACGGTAGCTTCGGTTTCAGCAGGAATCTGCCGCACGTCTTCATGGCTGGGAATGAGCGATCCGAGCCCGCGAACCTGGCGCAGCATCGAGCCGCGTTTCACGGTGTCAGTCCAGATGGTAGCGCGCTCCACGGTGGGGGCGGCAGGCTTGAGCCGGGTTACTCCGACGGTCACCACTATCAATACGATAAGTCCGACGCCACCCCAGATAAGTTGGCGGCGGCGCTTTTGCTGTTTGAATTCAGGCCGGGCGATATCCATTGCAACTTGGAAAGAGCAAGCACGTGACCAATCTCCATTTATGCAAGCTATTGAAACTAATACCGCTGGCGGGATTGCCGCTAAGGACTAAATGGGCCGACTGTCCTTCGACGGAGAAAACTGTCCGAATCTGGACAGGGACTTAGCGCCTCAGGTACTAACCCGCACGAATGCAATGGTTTAGCCGATATTGGACGGATCACTCCTCCAATCATTTAGGATTGAATGGAAAACAAACTGGTTAGGCCGACCTTATTCTGATGTCATCTTCTGTCCAGCAAACGAGGGAACTTCCGACGCACACCCGCCCGGTGAGCAATCGCCTGTTGTCGCTCGATGTTTTTCGCGGTGCGACCATCGCGGCGATGATCCTGGTGAACAACCCGGGCAGCGACTTCGCCTATGCGCCGCTGAATCACGCCAGTTGGAGTGGCTGGACCCCGACCGATCTCATCTTCCCGTTCTTCCTCTTTATTGTCGGCGTATCTCTCACGCTTTCGTTTCGCTCGCGCCTGCTGAAGGACGAATCGCGACGGTCGCTGCTCATCCACACGGTCCGGCGCAGCGCAATCATCTTTCTGATCGGGTTGTTCCTGAACGGGTTCCCGCATTTCCATTTGGCCACGTGGCGTGTGGCCGGAGTCCTGCAGCGCATCGCTCTCGCCTACCTGGCGGCCTCCATCATTACTTTGTATGCGAGAACGCGAGGCATAGCTCTATCGATCGCCGGACTACTGATCGGCTATTGGGTAGCGATGCGTTTCATTCCCGTGCCCGGGCTCGGCATGCCCGGCAGTGACGTGGCGTTACTGGCGCCCGACGGTAACATGTCGTGGTACATCGACAAACTTTATCTTCCCGGCAGGTTCTACGAGAAGACGCGCGATCCCGAAGGCATCCTGAGTACACTTCCGGCGATTGCCACCGCGCTCCTCGGAGTGCTGACCGGCAAGTGGTTGCAGCAGAGTATCGACAGCACCAAGAAGGTTTTCGGGATGCTCGCCTTCGGTGTTGCCGGAATAGTCGCCGGACAAATCTGGAATCTCTGGTTTCCCATCAACAAGAAGTTGTGGACCAGTTCGTTCGTCCTGTTCACAGCTGGGTGTGCTCTTGTTGCCCTCGCACTCTGTTACTGGGGCTGTGACGTGAAGCAGCGGCGCGGAGCATGGACGAAGCCGTTCATTGTGTTCGGAACCAACGCCATCGCGGCCTATGCGTTGGCTGACGTTCTTGCGGCACTTCTCTACAGCGTGCACGCGCCAATGGGGAACCGCGTAGTGACCTTGGAGGAGTACCTGTTCCACACGCTCTTCGGAGCGATCTTGCCGAAGGAACTCGGCTCCCTGGTGTGGGCGGTTCTCTTCGTGTGCCTATGCTGGCTGCCCATCTACGTCATGTATCGCAAGCGCATCTTTCTCAAGATCTAGACATCAGCTTACCTTTCTATCCTTCCCAGCTTGCAGTAAGCTAAGGAGCCTGACTGGCATCTGTGGCAGTCAAGTTGCTCTAGTTACAGGGATTAGTTGCGGCCAACAGCTTTGCTTGTCCGTATCGTATTGATATGTCAGGGCAAACGTTCAATCCCGGAGAACGTCTCGGTCACTACCGGCTATCCAAAAAGATAGGCAGTGGCGGTCAGGGCGAGGTTTGGCTCGCCCGCGATGAGCGTTTTGACCGCAATGTGGCGCTGAAGATACTCCCCGCCCACACCCTGGCTGACTCAAGCGCTCGCGAGCGTTTTCGCCGTGAAGCTCATGCCGTGGGCAAATTGAACCATCCCAATATCGCTACCGCCTACGATTTCGACACCAAACCGGTCGACTATCTCGTAACCGAATACGTCTCGGGCAGTGGGCTCGACCAGCAACTTTCGGGAGGCGCTCTGCCGGAAGAGACGGCCCTCGCGCTGGGAGTCCAGCTGGCTGCCGGATTGGAAGCTGCTCATCGCGAGGGCATTATCCATCGCGACCTGAAGCCAGGGAACCTGCGCATTACCGATGACGGCACGCTGAAGATTCTGGATTTCGGCCTCGCGGAAATGTTCGATCCCTCGAAGGACGCAGCTTCGATGGAGACCGTCACCATCAGCATGACCCTAACCGGCACGCTGCCCTACATGGCGCCGGAACAATTCGCCGGCATCTCAGACCAGCGCAGCGATGTGTGGTCGGCCGGGGCGGTGATCTATGAGATGGCGACGGGCCAGCTGCTGTTTCCTGAATTGAAAATCCACGAGGTGCGCGACGCCATCTTGAACAGCCGGCCCCGGCCGCCGCGCCAGGTAAATCCCTCGGTGTCGCCCGGACTTGAGCAGGTCATCATGCGCTGCCTGCAAAAGAAACCGGCCGACCGATACCAGTCAGCCGCAGAGCTGCGCGAAGACCTGACGCGGCTGGCCGAAGGCCGCAAAACCAGGGATGCCCAGAAGGCTCGGGACAAGCGATTCGCCCTGGGAGCACTGGCGGTTGTCTTGTTCGCATCAGTCGCCGCTGGAATTTACTACTGGCCGCAGATTCGAGCGAGGTTGTGGCCTTCGTCGGAGGTGGCAGCCAGCCAGTTCCGGTTGCTGGCCGTATTGCCAATAGACGCCACCGGCAAGGATCCCTCGGACAATGCTCTCGTTCGCGGCATGGCCGAGACGGTGAGCGCCCGTATTGCGCAGGGGACCAACGGACAAAAGTTGCAATTGATTCCACCCAGCGAACTGATCGCCCGTGACGCTCACACCACCGACGCGGCACGCCGCGAATTCGGCGTCGATCGCGTGCTCGAGGTGTCGGTACAACGCAACGGAGACAAAGTACGCGTCACTTGCAGCCTCATCGATTCCAACACGCACCAGGTGCTGAAAGCCTGCACGGTAACAGGAGACGGCGCCGACCTGTTTGCGCTGCAGGACACCCTAGCCGAAGAGGTCATCGCCATGCTGCCGCAACCCGCCCGCAATGACCAACCACTGCCCTCAGAGGTGCAGGCAGCCGCACCCGCCAGCTACGAGTTCTATCTAAAGGGCCGCGGCTACCTGCTTGAGTACCAAAAGCCGGAGAACATCGATGCTGCCATCAAGGAGTTTGAGCGGGCGCTCAAGGCTAGCCCAAATTATGCGCCTGCTTATGCCGGCTTGGGAGAGGCGTATTGGCAGCGTTTCAAATTCGACCACAAGCAGCAATGGTTGGATCAGGCAGCTTCGTATTGCGATCGGACGCTTGCTGCCGATCCGAAGCTCGCGGACGGACACTTGTGTTTGGGGAATGTTTACCGTAGCCGTGGCAAGTACGACAAGGCCTTGGAACAGATAAAGCTGGCGGTGTCGGCCGACTCTGCGAGCCTTTTGGCTGTAATGGCGTTAGGAGACACCTATGACAAGCTCAACCAGCCAACAGAGGCAGAAGCGATGTTTAAGCGTGCAATCGCAATGAATCCAAACTATTGGGCCGCATACAACTGGGCCGGATATTTCTATTACGGTCGAGCTAATTACGCCGATGCCGAACAGATGTTTCGTAAAGCCAGTGAATTGGCGCCTGGTAATCAATTGGTCCTCGAAAACATTGGGGACATGTATCTGTTCGAGGGACGTTATCAGGACGCCATTGATTTCCTGCAGCGGTCCATTAGTGTGAAGCCCATGATGCCGGCTTATAGCGACTTAGGCGTGACCTACTACTATCTGCACCGCTATCCGGAAGCAATTGCCGCTTTCGAAAAAGCGCGTGAATTGAAAGAAGACGACTACTTGAATTGGGGAAATCTGGGAGATGCGCTTTACTGGTCACCGGACCGGCGTACTGAAGCGCCTCGAGCCTACAAGAGGGCACTTGAGCTGGCGATCGGGCGCGTACGCACGAACCCAAAAGACCAAATTGCGCAGATTTACATAGCCGAATACAGCGCGATGGTTGGAGATAAGCACACAGCCCTAGCGGCTATGCAGAAAGCGAATGCTCTGACCCCCAATGATCCCGAGGTTCTCTTTCGCAGTGCTCTGGTCTACAACCAACTGGGTGACAAGCAGCAGACGCTCCGTTGGCTAAAACGATCCGCCGATGCCGGTTATTCTCGCTTCATCATTCGTGATACGCCGGATTTCTCTCCGCTGTTTGTGGATAAAAGCTACAGCGCGATTATCAGCGGCAAATAGGGATATACGGCTCTCCTCAGCAAGCGCATCTTCGAATCGAACGCTACTGTTGTACGTGCACTCCGCCTTGTGATATTCCAGAGCCACCCATCGTCAAATTCGAGCAAGCGTAGTTCTTGCCGTCCGAGCCGGTGAGCACTACACTCGCAAACCGATAGTAATCGGTATAGGCCGTGAAAGTCGGAGCCTGAAGACCAATAGTCGGGCCACTTAATTGGTACTTTGGACTTCCATCGGGGTTTCTAAACGGCGTCCCAATACTGCTGCTCTGAACGCTAAGTGGCGCGAATTCTATCGTAATGCCTTGAACTGTCAATGTAGTCGGGCTCGGATTCTTGAATGCCCCCCTCCAGCTGATCTGGCTGTTGTTAGGGATCGACAGGTCAGGGTATGGAACGGTGCTGGTGCTCAGTAGTTGGGTGCAAGTATTGTTGTCAGACATGTCTAGCGCAATGACCGCCGACAGGGGTGCGACGTCCGCAGCTACCACAATCGCACCTGATGGCGGTTTGAGCACCCTGTCATGGTCTCCTCGGTTAGGGCAGCCTGTTATCGCCGATATCCCGACGACAATAAGCAGCACCGCGATAGTTTTGTTGTGCATGTCGATCCTCCTTTTGACGCAGGCCGCACCGAGCAATGCGAGTGAGAGCCGCCTATCAATGCAGAATTTGCGACCGGATAATCTGCAGGCTCCGAAACATTAGCACGACTATAGTCATAGTCAAGCAAATAACCAGCCACTTCCAGGCTCATCAAAGAATGACCACCTCGGATGTATGTCGGCCAGCCATTTTGGTGATACTGCGGGTCAACAATCGCCCCATTACCGAGTGCTTTTCTTCGAGAAATCTGCAGCAAGGGACGTTCGGGAGCGTGCGACCGTGCCCGCTGAATGCCGCCCTTGATGCCGCAGCTATCCATTCCGCATGCAGTCACTATCCGTTCAGATAGCGCTTGCCTTTCTGGCCACATTGCGTGGCAATTCAAGTCCCGCAAGCCTCCTTATGGGCCAACTACTTAGAGGTCTGCACTCAGCTCGCTGCCCTTTGGTCACCCGCTTGCTCTATCTCATCGCGTAAGACGCAAGCCAAAAGGCAATCGCAAGAAAGCCCGAGAGCGTAACGGCTTACAAATTCAGCTTGGGTTCCGCTACAGGAGCCCCCAAGGAGGAGTTATGAAACGCAACATATTTGGGGCCCTGATGACTCTCATCGTGGCCAGCACCATCGCAATCCCGGCAGCTCACGCACAGACGTCCATGAACGCCACGGTCCCATTCGCGTTCGCCGTTGGCCAAACACAGCTTTCGGCAGGCGCCTATCAAGTTCGCGATGTCGGTCGCGCAACCCTGATCGTCACCCGCGACGGCGAAAACAAGGTACTCGGCATTTACCAGTACGCCGGACCCGCCAAAGTTGGCGAAACCAAGCTGGTATTCGACAAGGTCGGCGACCGGTACTTCCTGCGCCAGATCTGGACGAGCGCGCACGGCCAGGGATTGCAACTGCCTGAGTCGAAGCTTGAGAAGGAAGTCCAGGCTTCCAACCGCGAACCCAACGGTGGCGGAGCAGAGACTGTGATCGTCGCAATGCGCTAACCTGCCTCAACGATCACACTAACCCGGAGCCTCCCATGAGGCTCCGGGTTTTCATTTTGGGTTCGCGTTCGCTGCCGCTGCCACCTTTCAGTGGACATTTCACTCCACCCAGTTAGAATGCAGTGTTCGCCACTTTGTGCTCTTGGTGGAGGCTCCTTCATGCTGGTCGGTGTTCCCCGCGAGATTTTCCCAGGGGAGCGGCGGGTCGCGCTTGTGCCCGCAGTCATTCCCAATCTTAAAAAAGCTGGACTCGAAGTCGTCATTGAAGCCGGTGCCGGTCGCGAAGCCGGCTATCCCGACGCCGATTACATCGCCAAGGGTGCAACCCTCGCCGTTGATCGCGCGGAGGTCTTCGCCAAGTCCGACATTATTCTTCAGGTGCTTTGTCACGGTTCTAACGATAAGACCGGCAAAGCTGACCTGCCTCTGCTGCGCAAAGGACAGGTACTGATCGGCTTCCTCCGTCCGCTTGGCGAGGTGATGACCGTACAAGACATTGCAGCCACCGGCGCCACTTCGTTCTCCGTTGAGCTGATGCCCCGCACCACCCGCGCGCAGAGCATGGACGCACTCTCCTCCATGGGCACCATCTGCGGCTACAAAGCTGTGATCCTCGCAGCCGATACGCTGCCGCGTATTTTTCCCATGCTGACCACCGCCGCCGGAACCATCACTCCCGCGCGCGTGTTAGTCATGGGCGTGGGAGTCGCTGGATTGCAGGCAATCGCCACCGCGCGCCGCCTCGGTGCAGTAGTTTCCGCCTACGATTTGCGTCCCGCAGTGAAAGAGCAAGTCCAGAGTCTCGGCGGACGCTTCGTCGAACTGGCCATCGAGGCTAAAGACGCCCAAGACGCGGGCGGCTACGCCAAGGCGCAGGACGAGGCGTTTTACCAGCGCCAGCGCGAGCTGCTCGGACAGGTCGTTGCCCAGCACGACGTCGTCATCACTGCCGCCGTAATTCCCGGCAAAAAGTCGCCCATCCTGGTGACCAAAGAAATGGTGGCGGCAATGGCTCCGGGCTCAGTCATCGTCGATCTTGCCGCCGAGCGCGGCGGCAACTGCGAACTCACGCACATGGAAGAGATCGCCGTGGAGCATGGCGTCACCATCGTCGGGTCCATCAATGTGGCCAGCACGGTTCCGTATCACGCCAGCCAGATGTACTCCAAGAACCTGACCAACTTCCTGCTCAACATGGTGAAAGATGGGCAGCTCAACCTCAACATGGATGACGAAATCGTGCGCAGCACGCTCGTCACGCAGGACGGCGAAATCGTGAACCCGCGCATTCGCGAATTTTTCTCGCTACCTGCACTGACAGCACAGTAGGGTAGAGCTGGCCTTTAGGCCAGCGTTCGAGCGTCTCAAACTTTTTTCCCCGAGCGGGCTTCAGCCCGCGAGGGGCCCGTTTTAGGAGGCAACCACTTTGGTGAAGACAGACCTGATACCCAGTCTGTACGTCTTCATGCTCGCCGCGTTCATCGGATTCGAGGTGATCCGGCGGGTCTCGCCGCTCCTGCACACCCCGCTGATGTCGCTCACCAACGCCCTCGACGCTATCGCCGTCGTCGGCGCGATCATCCTCGCGGGCGAAGGCAAGAGCCGGCTGGCAACCATACTCGGCACCATCGCCATCGTCGCCGCCACCAGCAACATCGTCGGCGGATTCATCATCACCGATCGCATGCTCAAGATGTTCAAGTCGAGCAAGACCCAGAAGCCATGACCAACCTCCCGGGCAGCCAATACATCATTGAAGTTCTGTACTTTGTGGCGGCGGTGCTGTTCATTCTGTCGCTCAAGTGGCTCAGCTCACCGGCCACCGCGCGCCGCGGCATCTTCGCCGGCGAAGCGGGCATGCTGCTGGCCATCGTCGGCACGCTCTTCCACCACGGCATCGTCGATTTCAAGTGGATCGCCATCGCCCTGGTACTGGGCACCATCATCGGCGTGCCCCTCGGCAACGTGGCCATGACCGCCGTGCCGCAGCGGACCGCGCTCAGCCATGCCTTCGGCGCGCTCTGTGTCACTCTGGTCGGTACGGCCGAATTCTACCTGCGCGCGCCCAACATCTCGAAGTTCATAATGAGCGTTTTATCGCTCGAGGTCATTCTCGGCGCGCTCACTATTACCGGCAGCCTTATGGCCGCGGGCAAGCTTCAGGAGATTCTGCCGCAGCGCCCCATCACCTATAAAGGACAGAACCTCGTCAACCTCGGCTTCCTCGGCATCGCCATCGCGATCGGGGTAGTGCTGGTGCTGCATCCCGACCGCATGTACCTATACCCGGCGATGGTGATCATCCCGCTGATCTTCGGCGTGCTGATGATCATCCCCATCGGCGGCGCCGACATGCCCACCGTCATCTCGCTGTTGAACTCCTACGCCGGACTCTCGGCGGCAGCCATGGGCTTCGTGCTCGACAGCAAGCTGCTCATCGTGGCGGGCGCGCTCGACGGCGCTTCGGGCTTCATTCTCTCCGTCAACATGTCGAAGGCCATGAACCGTTCGTTCACCAACGTGCTCTTCGGCGCCTTCGGACAGGAACAGGTAGCCGTCGCGGGGGGGCAGGAAGCGCGTCCGGTGCGCAGCGCCACTCCCGAAGAAGCGGCGGCAATTCTCGCAGCGGCCAACAAAGTCGTCATCGTTCCCGGATACGGCATGGCCGTCGCCCAGGCGCAGCACAAAGTCCGCGAACTTTACGACGCCCTCAGCAAGCGCGGCGTTGACGTGAGCTTCGGCATCCACCCCGTGGCCGGACGCATGCCCGGACACATGAACGTCCTCCTCGCCGAGGCCGACATTCCCTACGACAAGCTGCTCGACATGGACCAGGTCAACGGCGACATGCCGCAGACCGACGTGGCGCTGGTCATCGGCGCCAACGACGTCACCAACCCGGCGGCGCGCACTGACCAGTCGAGCCCGATCTTCGGCATGCCGATTCTCGACGTCGACAAGGCACACACCGTAATGGTCATCAAGCGCTCGATGAGCCCTGGCTTCGCCGGCATCGACAACCCTCTCTACTACCTCGACAACAACCTCATGCTCTTCGGCGACGCAAAGGCCTTCGTCGGCAACATCGTGAAGGAGCTGTCGGGCGGCGGAGGGCACTAGCGGCTCACCTACAGAGTGGAGCGCCCGGTCCCCCACGTTCGCGTCCTTGGATGTCCAGTCCCAAGACATACCTTACAAAGCGTCCCAGGACATTACTTACAGTTACTGGTTAGGGAGAGGGATCCAACGCTCGACCATGGTC
>Ga0302172_10000581_pt1 | contig 10811 bp, 8 predicted proteins | sample I_Fen_N2_3_FD_198777 | JGI IMG/M metagenome (GOLD analysis project Ga0302172, IMG submission 198777) | Peat permafrost microbial communities from Stordalen Mire near Abisko, Sweden - I_Fen_N2_3 | ecosystem: Environmental > Terrestrial > Soil > Wetlands > Permafrost | place: Sweden: Abisko... | reverse complement strand
GAAAAGTGGCTCCCAGAAGGCTATCCACCAACATGCCGGCAAACCCGGCTGCGGCTGCACTCCAGAGCTGGTTCGGGGCAAGCAAACCTGTCAAGGCCGAGATGCTCGCAACCGCCAAACCCGCCAATACTCCGGCAACCGTGCCAAGAAACGTCACCCCGCCATCCGTCCCGGAGGGTACCCGTTTCCAGGTAGTGATCAGAATGGCGGTCCCGCCGCGGGTTTGGCCGATCTCGCTGGCCACGGTATCAGTAGCGGCCTCGGCCAAAGCCGCGATTGCGGCCACCAGCCAGGCTCGATTCCCGGTTGCGCTGAACAGAATCGAACCGCCCGCCGCTACTCCCAGGTTGGCCAGCACCTGCCATCCGCTGCGGCCTTCCCGCTGCTCGGCGACGCCTAACGCCTGCTTGCGGCGGAATCCCAGCCGGGTTGACACCCATGCCAGCAGGAACAGCGTGGCCAGGGCCGCGAACGCCGCCGGTCCGGCACTGGCATAGAGGACGAAGCATGCGATCCCACCCGCCAGCGCTCCGGAGCGGTTGACCCCTCGTAAAGCTCGCGCCAACGCCGCGAAGCCTACTGTGACTGCGGCGGCGACCGCCATCCTACCCGGGCTGCTGGCCCAGCCATGCGCAAGGAACAGGTTCAGCATCGTCGGTTCGATTCGCTGTCAGAGTTGCGGTTCCGCACTGGTTAATACTATATTTCGTGGCCAAGTGCGGACTACCGCTCCCTGTGGGGCTTGGCCTCTGGATTCTCCCGGTAATCTGGCAGCCGCCGGGCAACGGCTTTAGGCTACACTTCTGTATACTTGGCGAAATTCTGGCATCTGAAGGTTTTGGGGTGAAAACTTTCCTGGGGTGAAATGATGGCGGCCTCCGTCTGGTCTGGGTATCTCACGTTCGGATTGATTTCCATGCCGGTGCGCCTGTTCTCGGGCGCGCGCAGCAGCGGCATTTCCTTCAACCAGTTGCACCGCACGGACCACCAACGGGTCAAGCAGCAGCTCATTTGCCCGGCGGACGGCCAGGTTCTGGACCGCAGCGAGATCGTCAAAGGCTACGAGTTCCGCAAGGATGAGTACGTCATCATCGATCCGGAAGAGATCAAGAAGATCGAGCCCAAGACTGCCAAGACAATGGAGATCCTGGAATTCGTCCAGTCGAGCGACGTGGACCCGGTCTACTTCGAATCGTCGTACTACATGACGCCCGAGGAAGCCGGGCGCCGCCCCTACGCGCTTTTGACCAAGGCCCTCGAAGAGAGCGAATACGTCGCCATCGCCAAGCTCACTATGCACAACCGCGAGTACACGGTGTTCCTGCGCCCGCACAAAGGCGGAATGATGCTGCACACCATGTACTACAAGGATGAAGTGAAGGAACTCGAATCATTCGGCGCCCCTGATGTCGAGATCAAAGATGCAGAGCTCAAAGTTGCCCACCAGTTGATCGAAGCGCTCGCCGGAGACTGGGACCCGGATAAGTACCACGACACTTTCCAGGAAAACTTGAAGAAGCTGATCGAAACCAAGCTCGAAGGCGGCGAAGTGCAAGAGGTCGAGCAACCGAGGAAGCTGGCCCCGGTGATTGACCTGATGGCAGCGCTGAAAGAAAGCCTGGAAAACGCGAAAAAACCGGCCGGGTCGGAAAAGAGTACCCAAGAAGCCGAGGCGCGCCCGAAAGCCCGTCGCAGGCAGGGATAGATGAAACGTCGCTAGTCGTCGGTCGTTAGTCGTTCGCAACCCAGGCTTGGTCCGCCAACGACCGTCGACGAACGACCAACGACGATTTAGGTTTTGTTCGCCAACGACCAACGACGAGCGGCCAACGACGATTCCCCAACCATCCCCGGTTCCCCTTCCCGCATCATTCCCGTTACAATACTGGTTTCCGCATCCAAGCAACTATCTGACGGAGTTTGAATGAAGCTGTTCTTGAGGCTGGGTTTAGTGCTGTTCTACATGGCGATTTGGACGGCTTGCGGCGACACCTTCCGCCCCGTGATTATCCCGAATCCTCCGGCGTTTCCCGACCCGCGGGCAGCCCATACCGTGTTCTCCCTCAACGATAATGGCGCCAGCCGCGGCAGTGGGATGGTGACCGATGTCTCCGGCGACACCGACGTTTCGGTCGCCGACATGGGCATTGCGCCCGTGCATGCGGTTCAGCAATCGGCTAACCAGATTCTCGTAGTCAATTCGCCGGATCCGAACGTCGTGGCCAACGCCGAATCCCTGACCAGGGTGATTTTCAGCGGCGTCAGCATCTCCAGCACGAGTACGATCAGCTTGCCTGCAGGATCGGCGCCGAATTTCGTGGCGACTACCGAATCGAGCACGGCCTACGTTTCGTTGCCAGGGTTCACGCCGCCTTCGGTGGGCGTCGTCAGCAGCAACGCTCTCGTGGCCACCATCCCCGTCGGAAATAATCCAGTCGCGCTCGCCGAGACGCCAGACGGGAAGAAGCTCTATGTGGCGAACCAGGGCTCTGGCACGGTCAGCGCGATCAATACCCTCGACCATTCCTTGCGAATCATCAACGGGGCAGCTTTTAATGCGCCGGTATGGGTCTCGGCGCGCACGGACAGCCAGCGAGTGTTTGTGCTGAATGGCGACGGCACCCTGACCACCCTGGATACGACCGCCGAATCCGATACCGTGATCCAGTCCGGTCTAAACGTGGGTACGGGCAAGTACATGGTCTACGATGTGCGCCTGAACCGGCTCTATATCCCGTCGGGAAGCCAGGTAACGATTGTGAACGTGGCCCCGTCCCTGCCGCAGATTCTGGCGACGATCGCCATCACGGCAATTTCACCTTCAGTGCGAAGCGCACAAGATCCATGCTCAACCACTGCGGCCGCCCCGCTGAGCGTGGTCGCCGCCGCCGCCCTGCCCGATGAAACCCGTGCCTATGTGGGCGCTTACTACACCGATAGTGCCGGCAACATCTGCCCGCAAGTGACGGTGATCAACACCTCGGGAAACACCATCAAGGCCAGCTCTCCGGTCCCTGGGTTTCCGGGCTTCGCTCCGTATTCCGCCCCCATCTGCCAGACGACAAACTTCCGGCTTTCCATGGCCGCCGGCGGCGATAGTTCGCGCGTTTACCTGGCAAGTTGCGATGCGGGAATTGTGAACATCATCCGCACTTCCGACGACACCTACCTGCTGAATTTGCCGGAACCTGCCAGCGCCCGGCCGCCGATCCCGCCCAGCAACCAGCCTCCGCCGCAAAGCCCGGTTTTCCTGATTGCCGGACCGTAGGAACAGTTGCTCGTTTCTTGTTTCTGGTTTCTAGTGATCGCGGCCCTCGGGTGGCGTTGCGAACGATTGTGTCCGGAACTAGCGCATTGCGGGATTGCAGCAGGAGCACAGGATTCCCACACCACACTTCTGGTTCAGCGTGCGGCAATAGCGTCCTTGGATGTTGTGGGTTCGAATGGGTTTCAGAAATGACCGATCAACAACTCTCAATGACAAGAAACGAGAAACCAGCAACCAGAAACTAGTTCCCTACCCCGCAATTGCGGCGTGTTCGGACGCTCGCCTGCGGTTGTAACGCAGCGCCACATTCATGAAGACATTGCCGTGGCTGGTGTTGAAGCACATGACCAGGGCCTCGGTATCTTCGCTGCTTTTCGTGCCGGTCTCGGAGGTGTGCAGCGTGGGGGGATGGACGCGGAAGTGGAATCCCTGATCGTTAAGAGCGGTAACCGCATTTCCGATGATCTGATTGGCGAGCTCGCAAACGGTCTCACGCACCAGGTCGGCAGACTCGGGAAGTTCAGCACCCGCGAACTGGTTGGCTACACGCCCGGCGGTTTCCGGATCCAGATCGAAAATGACGCGGCCTTCGATCTCGCCCGTCAGGCAGACCTCGGCAGCGATTCCTTTTCGCCGGTACGCCTCTTCTTCCATGCTCAGGTTTTCGATGGAAGTGGGAGACTGAAGCCCCTGCGCCAACACGGCGTCAGCCGAGTTGATGAAGGGCTGGATCAGGTCCATGCGCATGACTACGCTCCCGCTCCGGCGCCCTGCGCCGACGCTGCATCGTCACGCATGACGTATTTGATGACTTCGTAGAGGACTTCCGGCTTGACCGGCTTCTGCACGAAGTGGCGGGCGCCGCGCTGCAGAGCAGCTACGATGTTTTCCTGGTAGCCGACCGACGAGACCATCACGATCCGTGCATTGGGATGGTCGCGCACGATCTTCTCCGCCGCTTCAATGCCTTCCATCTGCGGCATGGTGATATCCATCAGAACGATGTCCGGTGATAGCCGGTCGTACTCCCCGATCGCGGTCACTCCATCTCCGGCTTCTCCCGCTACCTGTCCCCCGAACGATTCCACCATCCGGGCCAGGTTCTTGCGGGCGAATACGGAGTCGTCCACGATCAGGTAGCGCACAGGCTGTCCGTCTTCGCTCCGTTTTACGGGCGCAAACTGTTCCATGGCACTCCTCCCCTTCTAGCAATTATCAACGGGATATCCATCCACCGGATAGATAACCCCGGTTACTTTAGGCACTGTTCGCCCGGCCGATACTGGAGTCTCCTCCAGCGCGTTCCGGCGCGCACTGCGCCTGCAAAGTGTTGGGCAATGCCTCCAGGTCCACTACGCGCGACACGTAGCCCCGTTCTATGGCTGCCTTGGGCATGCTAAACACCACGCACGACTCTTCGCTTTGCGCGATGGTGATTCCGCCCGCCGCCCGGATTGCTCCCATGCCGGACGCGCCGTCTTCCCCCATCCCGGTCATCAGCACCGCCACCGACTGCGGCCCAAATTCCTCGGCCACGCTGCGGAACAGCACATCCACTGAAGGCCGATGACCGTTGACGCGCTGCTCATCCGCCAATACGGCCACATTCCCCAGCGGCAGCCGTTTCACTTTGAGATGACGGTTGCCGGGACAGATCAGAACTCTTCCCGCCAGCAGCAGGTCGCCCGACTGCGCTTCCTTGACCCGCAGGGCGCAGGTTTCATCCAGACGCTTGGCGAACATTTCGGTGAACCCGTCCGGCATGTGCTGCGCCACCAGAATGCTTCCTGGGAACTCGGGCGGAAGCTGCGAGAACAGGTATTGCAGCGCGTTCGGCCCTCCCGTCGAAACCCCAATGGCAACGATCTTTGTCGGCGCCGCGGGGGCTGCCGAGTTCGGTTTGTGGGCGATCCCCTCGGGCACCGGCTTCAGGGCTATGCCTTTGCACTGCGCGGCGGCTTTAATCTTGCCGATCAGTTCCGCGGCAATCTCCGGCATTCGAGCCGAGACATCCTGCGGTTTGGCTACAAAATCGAAAGCGCCCAGTCCGAGGGCTTTCAGCGTGATCGAAGCCCCGGCCGTGCTGTGCGAACTGACCACGATCACCGGCAATTTCCAGCGCCGCATGATTTCTTTCAAGGTGTCGATCCCGTTCAGTCCGGGCATTTCCAGGTCGAGCGTGATGACCTGCGGTTTGAGTTCCTCGATTTTCTTGAGTCCGAACCGTCCATCCATGGCCGTGCCCACGACCTCAATGGAAGAGTCGGTGGCCAGAATCTGCGGAATCAGCTTCCGCATGAGCGCGGAATCGTCCACTACCAGCACGCGCACCGGGTCGGTCATGCTTGTCCTCCCGCCATGGTCTGAACTTGCAGAGCGCGGTCGGTACCGGAGAGCAGCAGACCGGACCTCTGGCTGCCGGTTCCATCGGGCCGCGTCCGCGTAAAGCGGTCCAGGAGCGCAATCAGGTTCAGAATCAGCACTACGCGTCCGTCGCCCAGAATTGATGCGCCGCTCACCAGATCGGTGGAGATTGACTGGTCGTCCAGCGCTTTGATCACCAGTTCTTCCTCGCCTTCGAGCTCATCCACCATCAGGCCGAACTTCCGGTCGCCGCCGTTGATCACCAGCACAAAGAACTTGCGCCGGGCCGAATCCACTCCCGGCAACTGCGGCCGCCCCAGCCGCAACAGGGGAAGCACATCGTTCCGCAGTTGCAGCATTTCGTACTGATCCACCTGGTGGACGTCTTCCTCCCGCGCGCGCGCGATTTCCAGCACCGTGTTCAGCGGAATGGCATACAGCCGCTGCTCCACCCGGAACATCAGGGCTTGAATGATGGCCAGGGTCAGCGGCAGTCGCAGCCGGAAAGTGGTTCTGCGCCCTGCTTCGGTCTCAATCTGCACCGTACCCTTTAGCCGCTGCATGACACTCTGCACCACGTCCAGACCGACGCCCCGTCCGGAAAGCTCGGTTATTTCCTCGGCCGTACTGAATCCCGGACGGAAGACGAAATCCAGGATCTCCGTCTCCGAAAGACGCGCCGCCTGTTCCGAGGTCAGCAGACCCTGAGCGATGGCGCGATGCCGGACCTTCTCCACGTCCACGCCATGTCCATCGTCGGAAACTTCAATCACCACCTGGTTTCCCTGGTGATACGCACTCAGCCGCAAAGTGCCCTGCGGTTTCTTGCCGTTGCGCACCCGTTCTTCGCTGGATTCAATGCCGTGCCCGATCGCGTTCCGCACCAGGTGGGTGAGCGGCTCGGCCATGGTGTCCAGGATCCCCTTGTCCAGATCCGTGTCCTGCCCCTTCAGTTGCAAGTTGACGTCCTTGCCGCTCTGGCGCGAGACATCCCGCACCACCCGCGGGAAACGGCGGAACAGTTGCTCGACCGGCACCATCCGGATCTTCATCACCGAGCGTTGCAGATCGTTCAACACTCGCGCCTGGAAGGCCATGGCATCGCTGAACTTGCCGCGCAATGGCTCTTTGGGAAATCGTTGCGAAAATTCGCTGAGCGCCTGTTGCAACATGGACTTCACCAGGATCAACTCGCCCACCAGGTTCAGCACGTTGTCAATCTTGGCCGTGTCCACCCGCAGCACGTTGTCCGTGCTGGCGGCGGGCGCCGGCGAAGTCGTCTCCACGGAGAGCGGGCGCGGAGGTTCGGCTGCCAGTTCGGCGGCGGGCGCGGCGGCAGTCTCCGGATCAGGTTCGACCGCGGGGACCACCGGAACCGGGATCGATCGAGGCGGTTCCTCCGCCCTCATGACAACGACTGCGGCATTCAGCGCAATGGTTGGGATGCGGCACTTGGCGCGGATCTGCTCGGCCGGTTTCTCCGATGCGAGCGCGAATTCCAATTTGCTCCGCGGGCCCGGCGCTCCCTCTTCCGGATAGACGGCGAGCACCTCGCCCAGTCCAGCCAGCGTGACCTTGATCATCTGGCGGGCCGCGATCGGCATGCCGCACTCCGGATCCAGTTGCACGCTGACCTGGTAAACCTGTTTGCTCCCGGCGAGTGCCTGGCGGATCGCCAACTGCTGGTATTCGGACCAGCGCACTGTGGCGGTCTTGGCAGCCTTCTTCTTGCCTTTGGCGGTCGCGGCTTTCGGCGCAAACCCGGCAATCGCCTGCCGCAGCGCATGGGTGCTAGGAAGTTTCTTCCGGCGGCGATACGCTTCCAGCATCTCCCCAAAAAGGTCGGCGGCCCGCAGAGCGATGTCGGGGACCGAACCATCGGTCGCCGGATTGTCCAGCGTCAGCGCATCTTCCAGTTCATGGGCCAGTTCGCTCAGTTCGCGGTAGCCACACGCCGCCGCGTCTCCCTTTAACGTGTGGACGACGCGCCGCAGGGTTCGCGCCGCCTCGGCATCACCCGGAGCCTTCTCCAGACGCAGAGCCTGCTCGTTCAGAGACTGGAGCAGTTCCCGCGCGCTTTCGAAGAACAGCTCGCGCAGTTCTGCGTTCCGGTCATCGGGGGAATCCGTCACGCTTTCACCTCAACTCGCTGATACGCCGTGCCACTGTTGCGGTGCACCATCTGGAAACTGGCGGTCAGGCCGAGCAGGCTTTCGGCGTGGCCCACGAACAGGTATCCGGTGGGGTTCAGGCACCGGTAGAACTTCTCGACCAGCCGCTTCTGCTCGGGCTCGTCGAAGTACATCATCACGTTGCGGCAGAAAATCACATCATTGCGCTGCGGCAGATATTCCGTCTTCAGATTGTGAAAATCGAAGTGCACCAGTTCTTTCACTGCCTTCTTCACCGCGTAACGGTCGCCCACCCGGTCGAAGTAGCGCAGCCGGTAGCTGTAGTCCACCATGGACATCTGGTGATCGCTGTAGGATCCGTCCTGGGCCGCGCGCAGCACCGAATAGTTGATGTCGCTGGCCAGGATCTCCACCTTCCATGGGGCCGGAATCAGCGGCTTCGGAAGCGGCGATTCATAGGGCAGCGGGTTGCGCAGGTAGTAGTAGGCAAGCGCGTCGGCCACCAGCATGACCAGGGTGTAGGGCTCCTGCCCGGTGGAACAGCCGGCGCTCCAGATCCGCAGCGTGTAATCGCGCCGCGCCTGCTTGCGGTGGAGAATGTCCTCCAGGATGTCCCGATTGAAAAGATCGAGCTGCGCCTTGTTGCGGAAGAAACTGGTTTCGTTGACGGTGAGATTTTCCAGCAGCCGGGACAATTCGGGTTTCCCCTGCTGGCTGATCAGCAGGCGATAGTAGCTGTAGAACGAATCCAGCTGGCATTCCTTCAGCCGGCGCTGCAGCCGATCCTGCAGGAAGTGGGTGCTCCGCTCGTCAAAGTGCATGCCGCACTCCTGGTACACCAGCGCCTGCAACAGTTTCAGTTCCGCCTCAGTGAGCGCGGGCATCTCGCTTGTGCTCATGATGGGTGGGTACCGTTGCTACGTTCCGGCGGTGGCGCTCTGCGCCGCTGCCTTGCCTTTCTGGGAAGCGGCCGGTTCCGGCGCCGTCTCCTTCTTTTCTGTTTCCCGCACCTCCAGCAGCTTGTTGACATCCAGCAGGATGATCAGCCGCCCCTGGTACTTTCCCAGCCCCGTGATGCACTCCAGACCGCTCTCCTGCATCATGGCGGGCGCCGATTCGATCTCGCTCTCCGGAATCTTCAGGACTTCCGAAGCCGAATCCACGATCATGCCGGCAAGCCGGCCACGATGTTCCACGACCAGAATGCGGTTCCGGCGGTGAACTTCCGGGGCCGGCCTGCCGAAGCGCTTGCGCAGGTCCACGACGGAGACAATCTTGCCCCGCAGGTTGATCACGCCCTCCACGTACGAGGGCGCGTCAGGCACGGCCGTGATTTCCGGCACGCGCACGATTTCGTGCAGCGAAGTGATGGGCACGCCGTAAGTCTCGCGGCCCACCTGAAAGCCCACAATGTGAGTTTCGCGGCTCATGTCGGCCTAGCGCCCCCCGGCAGCCGCCCGGGCGGACTTGTTGGGAGAGAAGCTCTCGCCCGGCCGCAGCGAGAAGCGATCCATGTTGTCCAGCAGGTCGCGCGACATCTTCGACATCTGCTCCGCCGAAGCGGCCAGTTCCGTCGAGCCCGAGGTCGACGACCCGACCAGCTCCCGCATCCGTTCCATCGCCTTCACCACTGCCGTCGCTCCCGAGGCCTGCTCTTCCACCGCCGAGTTGATCTCATGGGTGATCTCGTTCAGCCGGGTGGTAGCGCGGGCAATCTGCGAAGATCCGTGCGACTGCTCGTTGGTGGCGGCGCCGATTTCCTGCGCGAACTTGTACACCTCGGTCACCACATTCGAGATCTTGCGCAGCGCGGCGTTCAGTTCCGAACCCAGGTTCAGCCCCTCGTTCACGATGGTGGTGCTGTTCTCCATGTTCTGGACTGCCTTGCGCGCTTCCTTCTGAATGCTCTGGATCAGTTCGGAGATTTCCTTGGTGGACTGCGCCGACTTCTCGGCCAGTTTCCGGACTTCGTCGGCCACCACCGCAAATCCCAATCCGTGCTCGCCGGCGCGGGCCGCTTCGATCGCGGCGTTGAGGGCCAGCAGATTGGTCTGCTCGGCCAGATCGTCAATCACCTCGATGATCTTGCCGATATCGTCGGCGCGCGACCCGAGCGCGTCAATAATCTCGCCCGAGGAACGGATCGTCGTGTTGATGCGGTTCAGGCCGTCGGTGGCCTTCTCCATGGTCCCGATGCCGCTGTGCACTTCTTCGCGGCTGCGGTTGGAAATGTCGAGCAGCACTTTGGCTGTGTCCGCCACCCGCTGGATGGAGGCCACCATCTCGTCAATCGAGGCCGAAGTCTCGCTGACGCTGGAAGCCTGGGTCTGGGTGCTCTTCACCATGTTCTGCACGTTCACGCTCATCTCGTGCATGGTGCTGGTGACTTCATCAATCGCCGACGATGTTTGCAGGCTGATCTTGGCCGATTCGTCGGAAGCTCCCGCCACCTGGCTGGACGCGCTGGCCACTTGCGAGGACGCGTCCCGCACACTGCGGACCAGCCCGCGCAGGCCTTCGATCATGCGCGCAAATGCATTGCCCAGCGTGTCGTTGGCGGAACGGGGCGCAACTTCCAGGGCCAGGTTGCCCCCGGCGATCGCCTCCGATACGGTGGCCATCTCTTTCAGATACTTCACCATGGAATCGAAAGTTCGGGCCAGATCTCCGATTTCGTCTTTGGCTTGTATATCAATGGAGTGGTTCAAGTCGCCCGACTCGCCGATCTGCCTGGCCACATAGATCAAGCTGGCCAGCGGGGTGGAGATGGCTTTGGTGGTGCGGTAGGCGACGATCCCGCCCAGGATCAGCGCGAACAGCGAACTGAAGACCGCGACGGCGATGGTGGCGGCGGTGGCCCATTCATCGGAGCGACGCCGCTCCCCCAAAAGCGTGCTGTTCTGCTTGTCGGCTTCATCCAAAAGTTCGCTGGAGCGGACCACCCAGGAATTCGGATCCTTCTGCAGATAGAAAATCTGCAGTTCGGCGACCGTGGCGTTGCCGTTGTCGACCTGGCGCCGCTTTTCCACCATCGGATTGGCGAACTC
>Ga0302172_10000578_pt1 | contig 10838 bp, 6 predicted proteins | sample I_Fen_N2_3_FD_198777 | JGI IMG/M metagenome (GOLD analysis project Ga0302172, IMG submission 198777) | Peat permafrost microbial communities from Stordalen Mire near Abisko, Sweden - I_Fen_N2_3 | ecosystem: Environmental > Terrestrial > Soil > Wetlands > Permafrost | place: Sweden: Abisko... | reverse complement strand
CGCATTGGCTCGACATCTGGGGCGACAATAGCAAGCACGACTGGCCGCTGTGGCAGCGGATGGCTGGGAAGTACTTTTGAGTAGCGGGCTGCGAGCTACGTGTGAGGGCATTTCTTATGAAGAAAATCGGAGTCATTTTCGGGATGGAAAATACCTTCCCGCCAGCGTTGGTAGAGAAAATCAATTCCATGAAAGTGCCCGGTGTTGAGGCGGAGTTTGTGAAAGTCGGCGGCATCCGGATGGATGAGCCGAAGAAATATGACGTGATCATCGACCGGATCTCGCAGGATATTCCGTTCTATCGGGCGTACCTGAAGAACGCGATGTTGCATGGGACGATTGTGATCAACAATCCGTTCTGGTGGACGGCGGACGACAAGTTCTTCAACTATGCGCTGGCGCAGAAACTGGGAGTGGCGATTCCGCCGACCGTGATCCTGCCGCACCAGAAACATCCTCCCGACACGACGGACGCGTCGATGCGGAACCTGATCTATCCGCTGAACTGGGAGGAGCTGTTTGCCTACGTTGGCTTCCCGGCGTTTCTGAAGCCATACGCGGGCGGCGGATGGAAGCACGTGTATAAGGTCCATTCGCCGGAGGAGTTTTTTCACAACTACAACCAGACCGGCGACCTCTGCATGACGCTGCAACGCGGGGTGGAGTTCGACGACTACTTCCGCTGCTACGTGGTCGGACAGGAGAAGGTCCACATCATGCGGTACGACCCGAAGGCGCCGCATCACGAGCGGTACGTGAAGGGGAATCCGCCGCCGTCGCCAAAAATGAAAGAGCGGATCGAGAAAGATTCGCTGACTTTGTGCCGTGCGCTTGGCTATGACCTTAACACGGTGGAGTTTGCGGTCGAGGACGGCATTCCATACGCGATCGATTTCATGAATCCAGCGCCGGATGCGGAAATTACGTCGGTGGGGCAGGATAACTTCGACTGGGTGGTGAACGCGGTGGCGGAACTGGCCGTCAAGAAAGCCTTGAGCGACGAAAAGCCGTTCGAGGAGATGCGCTGGGCGTCGTTCCTGAGCGGGCCGAAGTGGGTGGATATTAAGACGCCGAAGCCGAAAAAGAGAGCGACGCCGAAGCAGTAACTCTTCTTTACCACAGGGAGCACGGCGGACACGGGGAAATTCATCCGATGTTGCCAGCGAATCCCAAACCCGTGTGAGCATCACAAGCCACACGGCCCGACTGGACGGGTCAGAGACCAGTCCCCACACTAAGCTATAATATCCAGACCTTCGCCAGTCCCCCTGGCATAGTGTGGGTACCGCCAATGAAGCCAACTTACACGATCGGGATCGAAGAGGAATACCAGACGGTCGATCCGGACACTCGAGATCTGCGGTCGCATATTCACGCGGAGATCATCGAGAAGGGCAAACTGCTCCTGCAAGAACGGGTCAAGGCGGAGATGCACCAGTCGGTGGTGGAAGTCGGCACATCGGTTTGCGCCAATATTAAAGATGCGAAAGTAGAACTGAAGAAGCTGCGGCGCGACATGATCCGGCTGTCGCGGGAGAACGGGCTGCGGCTGGCCTCGGCGGCGACTCATCCGTTTGCCGACTGGCGCTTGCAGGACGTCAATCCCGATGAGCGCTACAAGAACATCGTCGAGGATCTGCAACTGGTGGCGCGGGCCAACCTGATCTTCGGCCTGCATGTACACGTGGGCATAGAAGACCGCGAGACAGCGATCCAGTTGATGAATCACGCGCGCTATTTTGTGCCGCACCTGCTGGCGCTGTCGTCGAACTCGCCGTTCTGGCTGGGGATGGACACCGGTCTGAAATCGTACCGCTGCAAAGTGTTCGACAAGTTTCCGCGGACCAACATGCCCGACTATTTCCCCAGCTGGGGAGAGTACGAGAACTACGTCAAGCTGCTGATCAAGACCAACTGCATCGATAACGCGAAGAAGATCTGGTGGGACATCCGGCCGCATCCATTTTTCAACACGCTCGAATTTCGTGTTTGCGACATTCCGATGCGGTTGGAGGAAACGATCGCGCTGGCGGCGCTGATCCAGGCGACGGTGGCGAAGCTCTACAAGTTGCACGCCTCGAACCAGGGCTTCCGGCTCTACCGGCGGTCGCTGCTGATGGAGAACAAATGGCGGGCGGCCCGCTACGGCATCAATGGCAAACTGATCGACTTCGGCAAGCAGAAGGAAGTTCCCGAGCGCGAGCTGATCGAGGAATACCTGGAATTCGTGGACGACATGCTGGATGAGTTGGATTCGCGGGAAGAAGTGGAATACATCCGCGAGATCATGAAGAACGGCACAGGCGCGGACCGGCAGTTGAAAGTGTTCCACGAAAGCGGCGGCAACATGAAGGCGGTAGTGGATTACATCATTGAGGAGACCGAGGTGGGCCTGGGCGAAGAAGAAGACGAACTTCCCGAGGCCAGGGCCGTCTGATGAGCTTGATGAAGACCGCAGAAGCGCAATCCAAACGACAACTCAATCAGTTGGCATTCGATCCGGAATTGACGCCGGGCGCGCGCAATGCCGTGCAGGTGTGCTTGCGGATTCAGCCGTCGGATAAGGTCACGGTCATCACCGACGAAGTAAGCCTGGAAATCGCGGCCGCCATTGTGCGCGAACTGGAGGCGGTGGGCTGCCGGTATCGCTCGTGGGTGCTGGAAGATGTGGCGGCGCGCCCGCTGACCGATTTGCCGCAGCCGATTGTCGAGGACCTGGAGAGCAGCCAGGTGAGCATTTTCGCCGTGCAGGCGCAGACCAACGAACTGAAGTCGCGCATGCAGATGACGGATATCGTGAACCGGCGGAAGATCCGGCATGCGCACATGGTGAACATCAACCGGCAGATCATGCTGGAAGGCATGCGGGCGGACTTTCTGAAGGTGGACCGGTTGAGCGCGAAGGTGGTGGAGCGGGTTCGCTCGGCGAAGCAGATTCGGGCGAAGACGGCGGCGGGAACCGATCTGGTGGCGGATTTGAATCCAAGCTACCGGTGGGTGAAGACCAGCGGGATTATCAGTCCGGAAAAGTGGGGCAACCTGCCGGGTGGCGAGGTGTTTACGACGCCGGGAGAAGTGAATGGGACGTTTGTGATTGACGGCGTGGTCGGCGATTATCTCTGCGCGAAGTTCGGCGACCTGAAACAGAATCCGCTGACCATCATCGTCAAAGGCAACCGTCTGACCGAGGCGCACTCCGCAAACTCGGAATTAGAGAACGACTTCTGGAAGTACACCCACACGGACGAGAACAGCAACCGAGTGGGGGAGTTTGCGATTGGGACGAACATCGAACTGAAAGATGTGATCGGGCAGATTCTGCAGGATGAAAAATATCCGGGCGTGCATATCGCGTTCGGGAATCCTTATGGGGCGCATACCGGCGCGGAATGGTATTCGTCCACCCACATTGACGTCGTCGGGCGGAAATTCGACATCTGGGTGGATGACGAGCAGATCATGCGTAGCGGGCAGTTTTTGATCGAAGCGTAAAGGTAGTGGTCAGTGGTTAGTGGTTAGAGAACGCCATTGCCGGCGGGACGCCGGCGGTACCCATGATCCCGTCTCTTCGGCAACGGTTCAACGCGGGCTTCACTCCGGAAAAATACCAGCAATTCAAGCGCACCATGACCGAACGGTGCGGGATGGAGGTTCCGTTTCGCATGTCGGAGACGCCGTGCTTTTTCCCCAAGGCGATGCTCGATCGCATGGGCGAAGACGGGAAAGCGTTGATCCGGCAATTGGTAGAGAGTCCCGAGTATCACCAGCGGTCGGAAGCGTCACTCCCAGCCCAGTTTCGCGTACCTAACGAGTCGCCGCATCCGATGTTTATCCAGGTGGACTTCGGGCTGGTGCGGGACGCGGCCGGCGAACTGCAGCCGAAGCTCGTCGAGTTGCAGGCCTTTCCTTCCCTGTATGCGTATCAGGCAGTGCTGGCGCAAACCTACATTGATGTGTTCGGGCTGGACGCGGACCTCGGCTACTACCTGAGCGGCCTCGATGCGGGGGCTTATAAACGTCTGCTGACCGATGCGATTGTCGCCGGGCACGATCCCGCGAATGTTGTGCTCATGGAGGTCCATCCCGAGGAACAGAAGACGCGCCCGGATTTTCTACTGACCGAGAAGCTGCTGGGGATCCGCACCGTCTGCATCACGAAGATTCGCAAAGAAGGACGGCGGCTGTTTTATGAGGCGGACGGCAAGCGGATTCCGATCCATCGTATCTACAACCGAGCGATCGTGGATGAACTGGAACGCAAGGGCGTCACGTTGCCGTTCGACTTCCGCGACGATCTCGATGTCGAGTGGGCCGGGCATCCCAACTGGTATTTCCGGATCAGCAAATATTCGATTCCCTACCTGAAGCACCCGACAGTGCCGCGAACGTGGTTTCTGGATCAGTTGCCGTCAATCCCCGACGATCTTGAGAATTTCGTACTCAAGCCGCTGTACTCGTTCGCCGGCTTGGGAGTGGTGATTGCGCCCACCCGAAACGACATCGATGCAATTCCATCTGCGAAACGCGCGGAGTACATCCTGCAGGAGCGTCTGAACTTCACGCCGGTGGTCGAGTCGCCGCATGGGCTGACAAAGGTCGAGCTCCGCATCATGTACGTTTGGCTGAAGGAACTGACGCCGGTGATGGTGATCGTGCGCATGGGACGCGGGCTGATGATGGGCGTGGATCACAACAAGGATATGGAGTGGGTTGGATCGTCGGCGGCGCTGGTCAGTGGTTAGTGGTTAGTGGTTAGTGGTTAGTGGTTGGTGGTTGGTGGTTAGTCAGTAGCCAGTCATTGGCCGTTCGCAACTGGCGTCATCGGCTAGTGGGGGTATGGGCCACCCCTCCGGGGCTTGGGTGTTTCCTTCGAGCCTACCCAGAGCTTAAAGCGCTGGGCTAAACTGGATCGCCCCTCTGGGGCTGGGCATCGCTGGTCGCGAGCGAGGGCCTGGTCGCTGCTCTGCACTTAGAATCAAAAGCAAAGGCGGCGGACAGGAGTGTCCGCCCCACACAACGCCACTATGGACATGATCGGCCAGACCGTCTCCCACTACCGCATCCTGTCGAAGCTGGGCGTGGGCGGGATGGGCGTGGTGTATGAGGCCGAAGACACGCGGCTGGGGCGGCGTGTTGCGCTGAAGTTCATTCCCGATCATCTGGCAAACGACAAGCGGGCACTAGAACGCTTCACGCGCGAGGCACGGGCGGCATCGCAGCTCAATCATCCCAACATTTGCATCATCCACGATATTGAGGAAAACAGCGGGCATCCGTTCATCGTGATGGAGAAGCTGGAAGGCGAGAGTCTGAAGCAAAGGATCCATGGCAGAGCGATGGACATGGAGCATCTGCTCGACATTGCCGTGCAGATTGCCGACGCGCTGGCTGCCTCGCACGCCAAGGGGATCGTGCACCGAGACATCAAGCCGGCGAATATTTTTCTCACACCCACCGGGCAGGTGAAGGTACTCGATTTCGGTCTGGCGAAGCTGGCCAAGGGTAGCGACGTGGGCACGAGCACCGACAGTTCGCTCGAAGAGTCGCTGACGCAGGTGGGAGTAATTCCGGGGACGGCGGTGTATATGTCGCCGGAGCAGGCGCGCTCCGAAGATCTGGATGTGCGCAGCGACATCTTTTCGTTTGGCGTGGTGCTGTACGAGATGGCGACTGGGAAGAAGCCGTTCACCGGAACGAACGTGGTGACCACGCTGCACGCCGTGATGAACCAGAAGCCCGCGTCGCCGCTGTCGGTGAATGCGGCGATCCCCAAGGAATTGGAAGCGATCATCGGCAAGGCAATGGAGAAAGACCGCGGCCAGCGCTATCCAACCGCGTCGGAGATGAAAGCTGATCTGCAGCGGCTGAAAAAGGAAACGGAATCGGGGTTGACGCATAGCGGGCTGCGAAAATCGCATGCGCTGAAGGTGGCGACGCACACCTTTCAGAAGTCCGATCCGACAAAGACCTGGATCATCGTGGGGCTGGCGGGACTGCTGGTCACGGTGCTGGTGGCGGTGGGGGCATGGTGGTTCAAGCGCCGGATTTCATCGGTCGAGGCGAGCACCCGGACGGTTGCGGTCTTGCCCCTGCAGAACATTAATAACGATCAGGAGAGCGAATTCCTGCGGTTCGCCCTGGCAGACGAGATTGCCAACGCGCTCACCTATGCGCGGGCGCTGGAAATCCGGCCGTCAGCCTCGACGCGGAAATACAGCAATGGAGAGGCCGATCCGCAGAAGATCGGGCGGGAAATGCGGGTGGGTACGGTGATCGCCGGACACTTCATGCGGCAGAACAAGCGGGTCATCGTCACGCTCGAAGCCGTGGAAGTGAAGGACAACAAGCTGATCTGGACGGGCACGCTCACCGCGCCGGCGGAAAATCTGATCGCGCTGCAGAACCAGATGTCGAAGAAAGTGCGCCAGGAATTGCTGCCGGCGTTGGGTGTAAGGGGCGAAACGGTGGAAGCCAGCAGCACCCCGGGGAATAGCGAGGGATACGATCTGTACCTCCGGAGTTTGCCGGTGGCGCACGATCCGGAACCGAACAAGGAAGGCATCACCATACTGGAGCGGGCGGTGGAAATGGATCCGAACTACGCGCCAGCATGGGAGGCGTTGGGCCGCCGATACTATTTCGATGCCATTTATTCCGGTGGAGGAACGGCGCAGTATGACCGCTCGAACGCCGCGTACAAACGCGCCCTCAGCCTGGAACCCAACCGGGTGAACGCGGCTGGATTTCTGGCCACCAATGAAGTGGAAACCGGGAACGTGGCCAAGGCCTATCAGGACGCGCGGCAGCTGGTGGCACGGCGTCCCGACAATGCGATCTCACACTATTCGCTGGCCTATGTATTGCGGTATGTGGGGCGGTTGGATGAAGCGCAGCGCGAGTGTGACGCGGCGGCAGCGATCGATCCGGGCAACTTCAACTGGCGGTCGTGTTCGTTTGCGTTCTTCGAGGCGGGGAAAACGACGTTCGCCAAGCAGTACCTGAGCAAGGACGCCGGGTCGGAGTGGACGAATTCGGTGATGGTGTCAGTGCTGATGCGCGAGGGCAGGATGAAAGAGGCTGGCGAAGCAGCGCAAAAGATGACGGGCAATCCGACGTGGATGCGCGATTTCCTGCGGGCGTGTCTGAATAAGGCACCCGGGGCGGACGTCCACCGGCTGGCCGAACAGGCACAGAAAGACCTGCTGCCGGAGCAGGATTCGGAATTGAAGTATTACCAGGGAGCGATACTGGCGAACTGTGGAGAGAAGCAGATTGGCTATGCGTTCCTGAGCAAGGCGGTGAGCGAGAATTATTGCGCGTACCAGGCGCTGCAATCGGACCCGCTGCTGTCCAGAGTGCAGGGCGATCCGGAGTTCCAGCAAATTGTCGCAACGGCGGAACAGTGTCAGAAGAAGTTGCTGGCGGGGAGCGGGCATTGAGGTCGTCTGGCTGGATATGTTGCTTACCGGGTGGCGGGAATTGAGTCCAACAGAACCAGGGTGACAGTATGGTTGCGCCCGGGCGGACGGGTCCGAGACCCGTCCCTACACGAACCCGTCCCTACACGAACCCGTGCCGCGGGGAACGAATATACTTGGTCCTTTCTTTGGGGAAACTCCATCACATGCTCATGTCTCGGATCTTAGATAAATTTGTAGACGGGTTTGTGCGGCGCAGGCAGGCGAAGAAGGCCGCGCCCCAATACCGGCGGACGGTCGGCCTGCTGCTGATGCTATTGATGGCGCTGCAGCCACTGAGCTGTGCGGCCGAGCCCGATGCAGCACCCGGCGGGAAAAACGATCATTACTACGAGCCGTTGCCGGAAGAGACGGGGACGGCGGGATTGAAGCTGATGCTGCGCCGTCTGCAGACCACCGGGCGGCTGATGCAGGTGACGGCACATCCGGACGATGAAGACGGCGGGATGCTGACGCTGGAGTCGCGAGGGAAGGGTGTGTCCGCGCTGCTAATGACCCTGACTCGCGGCGAAGGCGGACAGAACAAACTCGGCAGCAACCTGTTTGATGTGCTGGGCGTGTTGCGGACATTGGAACTGCTGGCATCGGACCGCTACTACGGCGTGGAACAGCGGTTCTCGCGCGTGGCGGATTTCGGATACTCGAAGACCCCCGAAGAAACCTTCCAGAAGTGGCACGGGCACGAGGTCGCGCTCGGCGACATGGTGAGGGTGATTCGCACGTTTCGTCCGGATGTGCTGGTGGCGCGTTTTTCGGGAACGGATCGCGACGGGCACGGGCATCACCAGGCATCGGCCCTGTTGACCCGGGAGGCATTTCGCGCGGCGGGCGATCCGAAGCGCTTTCCTGAGCAACTCGCCGAAGGATTGCAGCCCTGGCAGCCGAAAAAGCTGTACACCGGGAACGTGTGCGGATTCTTTTCGAACACCTGTGATGCTGCGAACTACACCGTGCGGCTGAACACGGGCGTGAAGGACCCGGTGCTGGGGACCTCTTACATCCAGTTCGCAATGCAAGGACTGAGGCATCAACTTTCCCAAGGGGCCGCGAACTGGACCATCGATGACGGAGACCGCTTCACGCACTACAAGCTGCTGGATGCGGTGGTGGATTCGTCGAAAGACAAAGACGGACACGAGCAGGATCTGTTCGATGGGATTGATACATCACTGCCGGGGCTGGCAGCGCGACTGGGCGAGGAAGAGAAGAAGGTGCCGTGGCTGAGGGGGGAGCTTACGACCATTCAGCAACTGGTGTCCAAGGCACTGCAGAACGCAGAGACAGATTCCTCAAAAACAGCAGCGGACCTCTTCACGGGTCGCAAGTCCACGGAGGAATTGCTGCATCGGGTCCAGCAGTCTTCCCTGTCCGAAAGCGCAAAGAGAGTGTTTTTCGCAGCGATGGGAGGGAAGAGTGGTCAGTTTCAGCAGGCCGCAAACCTGGCGCTGGGAGTTGAATTAAGAGCAATGCTTGACACACCGCCAGCCGCTTTTCCGGAAACGGCGCCGATGGTAGTGCCGGGACGGGCATTCGATGTCGCGGCGAAAGTTCGAATTGCCGGTCAGTCGGGATTGGACAACCTTAGAGTCCGGTTGCTTTTGGAGACACCTGCCTGCCCAATGGCCGCGATGGGGACCGGAGCACAATCCGTGGGTAGCGGCGGAGAGGTGGAATTCAAGTTTCACCTGACGCCGTGCGAGCAGGCCAGCTATACGCGTCCCTATTGGCATCGGGAAGATCCCGAGCGGGACAGCTTGAACACGATTGACCAAGCGCAATACCTGACGCTTCCCTTCGCACCGCCACCGATCCGCGTGCATCTGGACTACGAATGGCAGGGATTTTCGGGAAACGTGGAAGTTCCGGCGATGGTCCGATTCAGGCAGGCGGATGGAAGCGAAGGCGAGCATCCGCTGGCGATCGGCCCGGCATTTTCGGTTGAAGTGCAGCCGTCGGGTGCAGTCATTCCAACCGGCCAGAGCGGCAGCACTGGTGTAAAAACCAGTGCGCGCGACCAGGGCCGCGATTCGGAAGCACAAGTTTCGGTGAGGGTTCCGAACGGGTGGCGATCTGAGCCCTCGCATGAAGCAATCAAGATCGCGACGGATCAGGCGCAGGAAGCTTCGTTCCAGGTATTTCCTTCGGAACTGAAGGAAGGCCGCGCCGCCATCCGGGCACACCTCAAGAGCGGAGTTCGCGGCTATGACGAAGGCTATTCCGTCGTCACCCGCGAGGACTTGGGCTCCGCATACTACTACCAGCCCGCGGTACAGCGCGTCAGCATCGTGGATGTGAAGATCCCGCGGGACCTGAAGGTGGGCTACATCATGGGCGCGGGGGACGAGATCCCCACCGTGCTCCAGCAGATCGGCATGGATGTGACGCTGATCCCTGCCGACAAGCTGGCGACCGAGGACCTGGGCAAATATCAGACGATCGTGCTGGGTATCCGGGCGTACGACACGCAGAAAGACGTGATTGCGAGTAACAAGCGGTTGCTGGCGTTCGTCGAGGCGGGCGGAAGGCTGGTGGTGCAATACAACGCATCCGCGAGCGATTTCAACAGCGGTAAGTTCACACCGTATCCGGCAACGCTCAGCCGGGCGCGAGCGTCAGTGGAAGAGGCACCGGTGGCGATTCTCGATCCGGCGAACCGGATCTTCCATTCTCCGAACCAGATCACGCAGAAGGACTTTGAGGGCTGGGTCCAGGAGCGGGGCCTGTACTTCATGAGCCAGTGGGATCCGAAGTTCACGCCGCTGCTCGAGACGCACGATCCGGGAGAGAGCGAGCAGAAGGGGGGCCTGCTCGTCGCTCAGTACGGCAAGGGGATGTACATCTATACCGGGTATGCGTTCTTCCGGCAGTTGCCAGCGGGAGTGCCGGGGGCAGTAAGGCTGTTTGTGAACTTGGTGAGTCGCGAGTAGCGAGAGGCGAGTAGCGAGTCACCATGCCGGCTGCTGAACAACCCGATAGAGTCGCGCCGCCCGGAACCCCACTCGTCCGCGGCATTGGCCTCGGCTCGGCCACTGCGCTGAACATGATTGACATGATCGGGGTGGGGCCGTTCATTACGATCCCGCTGATTGTGACGGCGATGGGCGGCCCGCAGGCGATGCTGGGCTGGGTGCTGGGCGCGGGGCTTGCCATCTGCGACGGGCTGGTGTGGGCGGAACTGGGCGCGGCGATGCCGGGGTCGGGCGGGTCGTATCGCTACCTGAAGGAAATTTACGGTCCGCATAAGTTGGGGCGGCTGATTTCCTTCCTCTTTATATGGCAGCTTTCGTTCAGCGCTCCGCTGTCGATTGCCTCGGGCTGCGTGGGCTTTTCGCAATACGCCTCGTTCTTGTGGCCGGGGCT
>Ga0302172_10000576_pt1 | contig 10847 bp, 10 predicted proteins | sample I_Fen_N2_3_FD_198777 | JGI IMG/M metagenome (GOLD analysis project Ga0302172, IMG submission 198777) | Peat permafrost microbial communities from Stordalen Mire near Abisko, Sweden - I_Fen_N2_3 | ecosystem: Environmental > Terrestrial > Soil > Wetlands > Permafrost | place: Sweden: Abisko... | reverse complement strand
AACGTCTCTGTTGATTGTGACTCCGTCTTCGCGAGCAAGCCCGCTCCCACAGGTTCTGCGCCAGGCAATAGCGCAGGGCTGTGTTACTCCGCCGATTTTTGCTTCAGGCGTTCCAGAATCGCATTGGCGCTGCCCGTATCCGGGGTAATGCCGGCCTCGCGCAGTTTGCGTTCCAGATCGGTACCGGTCGATGCGTCGGCCAGTTCGTCCTGGGCTTGCAGCTCAGCGGCGCGTTGCTGCTGCTTGGCTTGTAAACGGTTCAACGTACCGACGGCAGTTTCCAGCTTGCCGTTGGCGCCGCCACTGGCAATCGAAGCGCTGACCTGGGCTTTCTGCACGCTTTCGCGGGCCTTGGCCATGTCCACTTGCTGGCGCAGGCTTTTGATCCGGCTTTCGGCCTTGGTGATGTCTTTGCGCATGTTCTCCGCGTAACCGCCGAATTCGGTGGCCTGCTTTTGCTCGACATCCAGCTCATTGGTCAGGGTCGAAATGGCTTCGGCCACTTCCAGTGCCAGGTCTTCGCGGTTGGCCTGGATCGCGGCCATGGCCTTGGATTCCAGGTCCTTGATCTTGGCGTTGTACTCGGCCACACGATCAGCCGACAGCTTGTGCTTGGCCATGATGGTGACCAGCTCGCGCTTGGCGTTGGCCAGGGCGCTGTCCGCATCGCGGATTTCCTGGTCGAGGATGCGCAGGGCCTGTTGATCAACGATCGATTCGCCGACTTCGTTGGCACCGCCACGCAGCGCGGTGAACAATTTGCTCCAGATGGACTGTGTCATTGGATATTCCCTGTTCCTGAAAAATTAATGGAAGAAACGTTCAAAGGCTTCGCTGGCGCGCTGCACGTTGTCGACGAGGGTTTTGACCTCGGTCACGACGTTGGTCAGGCTCGAATCGGAGCTCAGTGCACCGAACATGTTGTAGACGACCTGACCGTTGGGCATCGACTCGATACCGATCGAGGACAGCGGGAACAGTTCACGGCTGCGCAGCACCGCATCGTTGAAGGCCGGTACGTCCTTGATCGACTCGACGTCCACCAGCACGGTGTCGACGATGATCTGCTCACCCACCACCGCGATGTAAATCGGCAAGCCGCCGAAGTCGTTCATTTCCAGCTTGATGCTCGGCTCGGAACCCTGGACGAGGGACAGAGTGATGTCGTTCGAAACCACTTCATCAAGGGCCTGGAGGGCGCTGAAGAGGCGGTCGATGTTCCAGTTGTTACCTGCGCTCATGTAATTCTCCGACATGAATGAGCCAGCCAGGATCGGTTGGCGTAGCTGTTTCTCCATCTGCTTGAGCAGGCTTCGGTTTTCGGGAAGCACCCAAGTCTCGTGTTTCACATAACCGGCGGCACCCAGGCCCGCGCGCATCTGCTTCATGTAGAAGCTCGACGGTTTTTTCACGGACGGTTTCGAGCGCTCTCCTTTGCGGCTCGCTGTATCGGTATCAGGCTCGGCAGGCGGACCTGATGGAGAGCGGCTTTTCATGCTGGTGACTCCGTTGTGAAATCTCACGCGTGAGAAACCCTACAGTGATTATTGGTGGCTCTCAATAGCTCACGCGTGAGATTTTTACCAACGGAAACACAAAGGCCCGCAGCGCGAGATCGCTGCGGGCCTTTTTGTTTATCCAGTTGTTTCGGCGATGTCAGTTGGCGAGGAATTCGTCGGCAGATACCACGCTGGCATAGGCGAAACCCAGCGACGACATGAACGCCGCGTGGACATGCGCCGCTGGCACCGTGACCCCGTTGAACTCCAGGTCACGAGTGGCGCAGGCGTCGTGGATCACCGTCACGCTGTAGCCGAGGTCGGCGGCGGCGCGGGTGATGCCGTCGATGCACATGTGGCTCATGCTGCCGACGACGACCAGGTTTTCGATGCCTTGCTCATCGAGGATGGCCTCCAGTTCGGTTTCGCGGAACGAGTTGACGAAATGCTTGAGCACCACCGGCTCGTCGGCGCGGTTGAGGACTTTGGGGTGCAACTTCGCGCCTTCGGAGCCCGGGGTGAAGAAGGGCGCGGCGTCGGAGGTGAATTCGTGGCGGATGTGCACCACCGGATCTCCGGCCTCACGGAACGCCTGAATCAACCGGACCGCGTTGTCGGCGGCGGCCTCGGCACCGGCCAGTGGCCACTTGCCTTGGGGGAAGTAGTCGTTCTGGATATCGACTACGATGAGCGCTTGCTTGGCCATGGGTGTTTCCTCGAACAGTGGGTTGTGTGGAACGAAGTATTGGCGTTGGCCGGCCCGCCGAGGATTGGCCGCACCGACAATAGAAGGGGGAAAACTGACAATGGGCGTAGAAAGGGCAGTCGCCGAACTTGGCGTGTTGATCTATACCGGCGCGCAGATGGCGGCGGTGCATGGGTTGACGGACCTGTTCGGGGTGGCCAACCGGATCGCCGCCGAGCATCAGGCGGCGCAATTGCCGTTGTTGCGGATCAGTCATTGGCGCGCCGATGGCGATCAGTCCCCCGAACGGGTCTACGACAGCCATCCCGGCCCGGACAGTGCCTTGGTGGCGGTGATGATTCCACCGTCGATTGGCGGGTTCTCCGAGGGGCAGGCGCCCCAAGGGCTGATTCAGTGGCTGCGTCAGCAACATGCCCAAGGCGCGACGTTGGGCGGCGTGTGCGTGGGCTCGATCCTGCTGGCCGAAAGCGGTTTGCTCGACGGTCGCAGCGCCACCACCCACTGGACTTCCGCCAAAACCTTTGCCGAACGTTACCCGGCGATCCAGCTCAAGGCCGACACGCCCATCGTCGATGACGGCGACCTGATCACCACCGCCGGGCTGATGGCCTGGTCCGAACTGGGCCTGCGCATGGTCGATCGCTTGCTCGGGCCGAGCATCGCCAGTGGCACCGCACGGTTTCTGGTGGTGGAACACAGCGACAGCGCGAGCCAGTGCGGCAGCAACTTTGCGCCGATCCTCAGCCATGGCGACGGGGCGATTCTCAAGGTCCAGCATTGGCTGCAAAGCACCGGGGCGACTGATGTGTCGCTGACCGCCATGGCCGAGCGGGCAGGGCTGGAAGAACGCACCTTCCTGCGCCGATTCCGCGCCGCAACCGGATTGAAACCCACCGAATACTGCCAGCACCTGCGGGTCGGCAAGGCCCGGGAGATGCTTGAATTCACCAACGGCACCATCGACCACATCGCCTGGACCGTGGGCTATCAGGACCCGAGCGCGTTTCGCGCCACGTTCAGGAAAATCACTGGGCTGGCGCCGAGTGATTATCGGGCGCGGTTTGGTGTGACACCCCCGTCGCGCAGCCCCGCTAACCCGTAGGAGCAAAGCTTGCTCGCGATGGCGTCGGCACATCCAACATTGATCTGACCGTCAGACCGCCATCGCGAGCAAGCTATGCTCCTACAGAAGAGGATCGGCGTCGTGCAAAACGCCGGGCGCTTGACCTCGGTCGTGCAGAATAAAACAGGCTCAACGCCATCACCGTTTAAGCAAATAACTGATTTAACAGCCGTTTACGTTCAGCGCTCATTGGCCTGATCTCTGCACCCCTCAACCTACATTCATCAGCGCAGATTGAAGGGGGACGCATGACCCCAACACATCGCAAAAAACTCGTTGTCGCCCACTCCGTGCGGCCCGAAGCCCCGCTGCACGAAGTCGAAACCAATCGCGCACTGGCCCGTTGGCTGGCGCAGATCCTCGGGCTCAAATACGGCGGCAGCTACGCGCCCGAACTCCACCGCGACCGTGACCTTTACCTGTTACCGACCCAAACCCTGGTGGGGGCGGCGGCCCGGCAACTGGGGGTCAAAGGGCCGGAGGATTTGTGGGGGGGTTATGTCGACTACGATTTCATCTGCACCAAAGCCATTACCCATGGCTTGCTCAATCGCAATGCGTTTGCGCCTGAAGGCTGGTCGCCGCTGTTTTCCGAACGGGTGCGCAGCGTCGTGCTCGATGGCCTCAGCGTGTTTTCCCTCGACGACGCCCGGCCAGCGGCGGAGCACTTGCTCTACAGCGGCCCGATCCGCCTCAAGCCGATTCACGCCTGCGCCGGACGCGGCCAGCAAGTGATCAGCAGCCTCGATCAGTTCGACGCCATCCTCGCCCGCCCCGACGCCGAACAACTGTTCAGCGATGGCGTGGTGCTGGAACAAGACCTCGATCAAGTCATCACCCACAGCGTCGGCCAGACGTTTATCGGCGACCACGTGTTGAGTTACTGCGGTGATCAATACTTGACCGAAGACAGCCTCGGCGAGCAGGTCTATGGCGGTTCGAACCTGTTGGTGGTGCAGGGCTACTACGAGGATCTGCTGAAACTGGAATTGCCCGAAGCGGTGCGTTTGGCCATCCGGCAAGCCCAGGTGTTCGACAGTGCGGCGGACGAGGCCTATCCCGGTTTTTACGCGTCCCGGCGCAATTACGACATCGCCCAGGGCCTGGACAGCGATGGCCAGCAACGCAGTGGCGTACTCGAACAGTCCTGGCGCATGGGCGGTGCCAGCAGCGCGGAAGTCGCGGCGTTGCAGAGCTTCGTCAACGACCCGGGGATGCGCGCGATTCGTGTGTCGTCGGTGGAGACCTACATCGATCAGCCGCTGCCGGCGGACGCCATCGAGGTGTATCGCGGGCCGGCGGAAAACGGCGACTTTCTTCTCAAGTACGTGACGGTCAACTCCTATGACGGCTAGAAGCGAAACTATTGAAATCGACATCGACGGCGAACAGATGACCGGGCATTTTCTCAGCCCCAAATCGAAAGTGCCGGGCGTGCTGTTTGTGCACGGTTGGGGCGGCAGTCAGGAACGGGATCTGGAACGGGCCAAAGGCATCGCCGGTCTGGGTTGTGTCTGTTTGACCTTCGACCTGCGCGGGCACACCGGCGGCACCGGGCTTTCGTTGTCCAAAGTCACCCGCGAAGACAACTTGCGCGACTTGCTGGCGGCCTATGACCGCTTGCTCGCGCACCCGGCCCTCGATACCTCGGCGATTGCCGTGGTCGGCACCAGTTATGGCGGTTACCTGGCGTCGATCCTCACCTCGTTGCGCCCGGTGCGTTGGCTGGCGCTGCGGGTGCCGGCGCTGTACCGCGACGATCACTGGCACATGCCCAAGCGCGACTTGGACAAGGCCGATTTGCGCGACTATCGCGCCACGCTGGTGCGCGCCGACAGCAACCGCGCGTTGCACGCCTGTTCGCAATTCACCGGCGACGTGTTGCTGGTGGAATCGGAAACCGATGCCTACGTGCCGCACGCGACGATCATGAGTTACCGCGCCGCGTGCCAGCAGACGCACTCCCTGACCCACCGCATCATCGATGGCGCCGATCACGCCTTGAGCGACCCGGTTTCGCAACAGGCCTACACCTCGATCCTCGTGGACTGGATCACGGAAATGGTGGTGGGGGAGCGGTTGAGCATTATTCAGTCTTCTTAAAGATCAAAAGATCGCAGCCTTCGGCAGCTCCTACAGGAGAACGCATTCCACCGTAGGAGCTGCCGAAGGCTGCGATCTTTTGATCTTGCCTTTAATCCCGGGGTCTCTTGTCAATCCGCAACGCCTTCGCCTTAGCCTCCACCACCAAATACATCACCAACGTAATCAACAACGGCAAGATGAAATAAATCGCCCGATACGCCAGCAACCCCGCCACCAGACTCCCCCGCGAGGCCTCATGTTGCAGCAACGCCACAAACACCGCCTCCAGCACCCCAAGCCCCGCCGGAATGTGTGTAATCACCCCGGCAATCGCGCTGATCAACAACACCCCCAGCACCAGCGGATAGTCGAGCTTGCCCGGCAGCAAGGTGAAAATCACCGCAGCCATCAGCGACCAGTTCAACGCCCCGAGCGCCAGTTGCAACACGGCCATGCGTAGCGACGGCAGGTTGATTTCCACCCCGCGAATCGCCCATTCCCGACGCTTGGAAAACCGGCACGCCGCCAGATAACCCGCGCTCACCAGCAGCAACACAACGCCGACCCCTTGCAACGCATCGCTGCTCAGCTTCCAGCCCGGTGGCATGCGCACCAGACCGCTGCTGAACACCGCGCCGGCAATCACCATGTAGCCAAACCAGTTGGTGGCCAGGCTCAGCCCGAGGATTTTCGCGATATTGCCCTTGCTCACCCCCAGCCGCGAATACAACCGATAACGCATGGCGATGCCGCCGACCCAGGCACTCAGGTTGAGGTTGAAGGCGTAGCTGATGACCCCCACCGGCAGGATCTGTTTCCAGGTCAGGTCCTGGCGAATGTAGGTGCGGCCGATCAGGTCGAAGCAGGCGTACACCAGAAAACTCAGCAGTGTCAGCGCCGAGGCGATGATCAACGTGCGCACCTTGAAATCGGCCAGGGTGTCGAACACTTCGTTCCATTCGATGCGCTGGGCCAGCAGCGTGAACAGCACAATCAACGCGAGGAAAAACAGGACCGTCAGCGGTTTTTTCCAGCGACTCCAACGGGTTTTACCTGGATTCTCAGCGTGGGTTGCCGCTTCAGAGTGGCTCATGGTTGTCACTCCCTGCCGGATGGATGAACGCTTTGAGGCGCGGCTTGTGCGCCGGCAACCACCCGGCCCAGGCCGGAAAGTGCCGCAGGAAGTGGAACACCAGAAAGCCGACCGTCATGTGCCAGACCCGCCCGCGCGGGGCCTTGTCCGGCGACATGGCTTTGCAATGGTTGTTGCTCAAATCTTCAAGGCGCTCAAACAGCTCACGGTTGAAGGTGCGGTCGCGGATCAACACATTGGCTTCCAGGTTCATCGACAGGCTCAGCGGGTCGAGATTGCTTGAACCGACGGTGCACCAATCCTCATCCACCAATGCGACTTTGCCGTGCAGCGGCCGGTCGCAATATTCGTGAATTTTCACGCCGGACTTGAGCAGGTAGTCATAGGTCATGCGCGCCGCCAGTTTGGCCACCAGCATGTCCGGCTGACCTTGCAGAATCAGTCGCACATCGACGCCACGGCGCGCGGCATTGCGGATCTCGCGCAGCAGGCGAAAACCGGGAAAGAAGTAGGCGTTGGCGATCACCACCCGGCGCTGGGCGCTGCGCAACGCCAGCCGGTAAACCTCTTCGATGTCGGTGCGATGGTCGCCGTTGTCGCGAAAGACCAGCCGAACCTGGCCGTCATGGTCGCTGAACGCCAGTTCCGAGCGACGCTGACGCCGGCGTTGCCACCAATACTTGGCCCGGGCCGGGCGACCGCTTTGCAGCAGGGCGAAGTGATGAATGTCCGCCACCGCCGGGCCCTGGATTTCGACGGAATAATCCTGCTTGGCCTCGGGGCCGAAGTCGGCCAAATGGTCGGCGGAAAAGTTGATCCCGCCAAGGAACGCAATCGTGCCGTCGACCACCACGATTTTGCGGTGCAAGCGGCGGAACCAGTTGGTGCGAATCCCCAGGTGCTTGGGAGCCGGGTCGAACATCTGGATGTGCACGCCGGCCTTGTTCAAGTCAGCGAGGAAACCAGTGCTCAGCTCGCCGCAGCCAAACCCGTCGAGGCTGATGGTGGTGCGCACGCCGCGCTCGGCGGCTTCGATCAGGATCTGTTGCAGTTCATGGCCGACTTTGTCCTCGAACAGGATGAACGTCTCCAACAGGATTTCCGTCTGGGCCTGGCGCAGCACCTCAAACACCCGGGGAAAGAACGCTTCGCCATTTTCCAGCAGCTCGACCCGGTTGTTGCCGTGCCAGCCGTACTCGACCTCCACCGCTGCGGGCTCGCCCATCGGCGGCGCGGCAATCGGTTCCATGCTGGTTTTTTCCATCGACGGCAGGCTCATAGTTCTATCTCCACCGACAACGGTGCGTGGTCAGAAAGGTGCGACCAGGGCCGCGCCGCCAATACTTGCGGGCGGCTGGCCTTGAGGTTGCGTACGTAGATGCGGTCCAGGCGCAGCACCGGCCAACGTGCAGGAAAACTGCGGGCCGGTTTGCCGTGGTGTTCGGCGAAGACTTCGCGCAAACCACAGGGTTTGAGTACGGCGTCGGCGCGCTGGCGCCAGTCGTTGAAGTCACCGGCGACCACCACCGGGGCGTCGTCCGGCAACTCATCGATGCGCTGGGCCAGCAATGTCAGCTGTGCGGTGCGGTGCGCGTCGTGCAGCCCGAGGTGGACGCAAATCGCATGCACTTCCTGGCCGTCACCGGGCAGGCGCAGTACGCAATGCAGCAGGCCACGGTTTTCGTGGCCGCTGATGGACACGTCGAGGTTGTCGTGGCGGATGATCTGGAATTTCGACAGCAACGCATTGCCGTGATCCCCTGCCGGGTACACCGCGTTGCGGCCGTAGGCGAACTGCGGCCACAAGGTGTCGGCGAGGAATTCGTATTGCGGCATCGTCGGCCAGTTGCTGTAGCGCTGCGGGTGCTGCTCGTGGGCGCCGTGGACCTCCTGCAAAAACACCACGTCGGCGGACACACTGCGCACCGCTTCGCGCAGCTCCGGCAGGATGAAGCGCCGGTTCAGCGCGGTAAAACCCTTGTGGGTGTTGACCGTCAGCACGGTGAAACGGCGCACCGTGGTGATGATCGGTTGCTGCTCGTCGGTGCTGCCGACCGGCTCCGGAATGTTCATGACAACACGCCTTCGGCAGCCGGTTCGCCGGGGCGGGTGGCCAGGTCTTTATCGAGGTGGAAACGTTCGAGCAAGCGGCGGGCGTCGAAGGGCGCGCGGACTTTGACGTCATTGTCGAAGTAGCAGAACACTTCCCGGGATTTGCGCACTTTGGGTTTTTGTCGCGGCGCGATCAGATGCGCATCACTCGGTTGCTGGCCGTGATGCCACGCCTCGATCCGATCGCCCCAACGCTTTAGCGCCTCGGGCGTGTAGCCGCTGGCGTAGAGCTCTTCGGCACCGTGCAGGCGCAGGTAGACGAAATCGCTGGTGAGGTCTTCGCGGTGCGGCCATTTACCGGCAGTGTCGGCGATCACCAGGGCGGCGTTATACCGACGCAGCAAACGGGTGAAGGCCGGATCAACGAAGCTCTCGTTGCGAATTTCCACGGCATGGCGCAACGGTTTTTTTCCGTAGGCCTTGAGGCTGGCGTGGCCGTGCAGGTGCGCGTCGTGCTGGCGGGCGAGGGTGGCGGCTTGTTGGGTGGTCTGGGGCAGTTGTTCGAGGAAGTGCTCGAATAATTCGGCGTCGAATTTGAAACTGGGCGGGAATTGCCAAAGGATCGGGCCGAGTTTTTCCTTGAGTTCCAGCAGCCCGGAGGCAAAGAAATTCGCCAGGGGCGTGTGGATGTCGCGCAGGCGTCTGATGTGGGTGATGAAACGCGGGGCTTTGACGCTGAACACGAAGCCCGGTGGGGTCTCGGCGTACCACTGGGCGTAACGTTCGGGCCGTTGCAGGGCGTAGAACGATCCATTGATTTCGATGCTGTTGACCGCCCGCGAGGCGAATTGCAATTCGCGCTTTTGGGTCAGCCCCTTCGGGTAAAAGTCCCCGCGCCACGGTGCGTAGCGCCAGCCAGAAATACCGATATGAATCGCTGTCATGAGTGTTCCCCGTCAAATGCCCTCCGTTTTTGGATGACTGTCGGGCAAACGAGAAAGTTTCCATGGGGCTACGGACGGTCAACCCACAACGCACTGCACTGTAGGAGCTGCCGCAGGCTGCGATCTTTTGACTTTGCCTTTCAAGATCAAAAGATCGCAGCCTGCGGCAGCTCCTACAAAAGCAATCAGTGACCGGCGACGACCCGGGTCGAGCTTTCGGCGTAGACCGGGCCGAGGCGATCAAGGCGACCGCTCCACATCGTCAACGCGAGGGCCACCAACACCACCAGCCCGCCAATCCACGCGGTGTGAATCAGCCCCATGTTGGCGACGATCAACCCGCCGCCCCACGCGCCCCCGGCGATCCCGAGGTTGAACGCCGCGATGTTCAGGCCCGATGCCACGTCCACCGCATTCGGGGTGTGATGCTCGGCCTGACGCACTACATACACCTGCAAGCCCGGCACGTTGCCGAACGCAACCGCACCCCAGACCAGCACGGTAGCCAACGCCAGCCATGGATTGCTGGCGGTGAAGGTCAGCACAAACAGCACCGCAGCGAGCAGGGCGAAGATGACTTTCAACGCGCTGATCGGCCCGCGTTTGTCCGCCAGTTTGCCGCCCCAGATGTTACCGACCGCCACCGAGATGCCGTACACCAGCAACACCAGGCTGACGGTGCTGGCGCTGAAACCGGAGATGTCCTGAAGAATCGGCGCCAAAAAAGTGAAGGCAATGAACGAACCGCCGTAACCGACCGCCGTCATGGCGTACACCAGCAACAGTCGCGGTTGTTTCAGCACTTGCAACTGTTCCAGCAAGGAAGCGGGTTTGCTGTGGGTAATGTTTTTCGGCACGTAGATCAGGCTGCCGATAAACGCGATCACCCCCAGCGCCGACACGGCGAGGAAGGTTTCACGCCAGCCGAAATGCTGACCGATAAACGTCCCCAACGGCACGCCAGTGACCAGTGCCACGGTCAGGCCGGTGAACATGATCGCAATCGCGCTGGCGGCTTTTTCCTTCGGCACCAGGCTGGTGGCGATGGTCGAACCAATCGAGAAAAACACCCCGTGGGCCAGGCCGGTGACGATCCGCGCAATGATCAGCGATTCGTAGCTCGGGGCTTTCCAGGCCAGCAGGTTGCCGAGGGTGAACAGCACCATCAACGACAACAGCAGCAATTTGCGCGGGACTTTGCCGGTGAGGGCAGTCAACACCGGCGCGCCGATGGCCACGCCCAGGGCGTAGAGGCTGACCAACAGGCCGGCGGACGGCAGGCTGACCCCGAGATCGGCGCCGATGGTGGGTAACAGGCCAACGATGACGAACTCGGTCGTCCCGA
>Ga0302172_10000575_pt1 | contig 10853 bp, 7 predicted proteins | sample I_Fen_N2_3_FD_198777 | JGI IMG/M metagenome (GOLD analysis project Ga0302172, IMG submission 198777) | Peat permafrost microbial communities from Stordalen Mire near Abisko, Sweden - I_Fen_N2_3 | ecosystem: Environmental > Terrestrial > Soil > Wetlands > Permafrost | place: Sweden: Abisko... | reverse complement strand
TGCAACAGCAGATTTGGAAGCTCAGAGAACTCATTCGTGGAGAGATCCCGAGTGTGGGTGAAGGCGAGTCGAAATTGCTTCTGGTTGCCGAGTCAATATCCCCTGGCGCGAAAGAGCTGCTCAGAAGCGAGGGAATAGGGTACTACGACGGTGGCGGTAGCTTGTTCCTGCCGGCCAAGGGGGCCTATCTCTACATTGATAAGCCTCCGCCCAAGTCTATGTCAAAGTCCATTGGGTCCCTCTTTTCCGGGAGACGCGGCCAAGTGCTGCACGCCCTACTAATGCATCATCAAATTTGGTATGGCGGAAAGGAACTCGCTGAGCAAGCCATGGTATCCCCGGCAACGGCTTCACAAGTGCTAAGCGAATTGGAGCGTTTCGATTGGGTGGAATCGCGCGGACAAGGGCCGAGCAAAGAACGGCGGCTTAAGGAGCCTGCAACCCTGCTGGATGCTTGGGCCAAACACATGGAGGCTATGCCCCCCCAAGGGTTTAGGCGCTATTACGTGCCTGCAATAAAGCCGGAAGCCTTGCTTGATCACATTGGTACTGTCTTTGCCGTCCACGGCATAGAGTATGCAATCAGCTACGAGGCCGCCGCACAAAGCTATGCGCCATTTCTGACTGGTATTTCACAGGTACGCTGCCGGCTGCTTGAAGACCCAGCCGCAGACGCCGCACTTATGGCACTCAATGCCCGCGTTGTTAGCCAAGGTGCGAACCTTGCGATCATCGAGGCAAAGTCATCTGGCGAGCTGCTGTTTCGTGAGCGAATTCACGAGATCTGGCTGGCCAGCCCAATCCAGGTCTACCTCGACCTGATGCGTAGCGAAGGCCGCGCCAAGGAAATGGCTGACCATCTTCGCAAGGAAAGAATCGGGTTCTGATGGCTAAGCCAGCGACCTTAGATGGGTATAGCGACCGCTACACGCTCGACTGCGAACGTGTCCTTGTGACGCTACTCCGCGGTCTAGGCCCGTACAAGGATTCCGTGTGCCTGATCGGCGGCCTAACGCCAAGATACTTGGTGCGAGCAAGACCGCCGGCTATCCCTCCTCATGCAGGCACGACAGACGTGGACATAGTGATTGACCTGCAGCTCCTTGCTGATGCCGACGCGTACCAGACGCTGGAGGAAAACTTCAAGAGAATGAAATTTGAGCGTGCGGAGAACCAACAAAAGCAAAAGCAATCATGGCGCTGGCAGACACGAACCGAACATGGGGCGCTGATGATCCTCGAGTTGCTGGCCGACGCGCCAGAGATTGCCGGTGGCAAGCTACAGGCCCTTCCCACTGAGGGCAAAGTCTCCGCCATGAATATCCCGCATTCGTCCATCGTTTTCGACCTCCATCAGGTGGCCGAAATTGAGGCGGAGTTACTGGGCGGAAATGGCATTGCAATCGAAAGCGTCAAGCACGCCAATCTGGTTAGTTTTACCTGCCTCAAGGCATTCGCCTTTGACGACCGTAACGAACGAAAGGATGCTCACGATCTAATCTATTGCATCGAACATGCGCCCGAAGGTCTAGATGCGGTTGCCGAGAACTTCCGCAGGGAACTCCAAGGCAAGCACGGCGCCGTGATTAGGGAGTCAATGCAAGTCTTGCACAGGCGCTTTGCGAATGAGGACAAGACCGAAGGCTTTCGCAAGGACGGGCCCGTGGCGGTGGCAAAGTTCGAACTTGGTGAAGGTGAAGAAGCGGCCCTGCGCGAGGCACGCACATTGCGGCAGCGACAGGTAAGCGACGTTATCGATCAACTATTGAATCGAATAGGATAGAGCGCAATGCGTCATCGCATGGCTTGCTGGGCAATAAGCCCCGATAACCAAACGCAAATTCGATGTTCGTTGCTGGAAGGTCCGAATGCATAGTTGGTTGACTTCGCAGCCGTCGCCGCGGCTCAGGTGTTTAGTCGATGGCGGAGTAGTTCCACCCTACGCCCCATCCATTACGACGCAAAGCAGCCGCAATTGCTTCTGACATGCCAAGAGACAGAAGCTTACTTCTTCACTCCCGATAGTACGAAAGCAGTGAGCGCAGAGAGGCCGATCGAAAGCAACGCTTGGGGAATGATCGCCAAGAAGAAGAATTTGTCCAGATGGCCGGTAACTGCAACTACAACGCCCCAATAGAATGTGAGGCCCAATATCCCACCCAACAAGGCGTTCCACCACCACCCAAGGTTTGGGGCAAAATAAGAACACATTGCCGTCATCGCGGGCGCACAGACGAGGAACAGAAGTATCCAAAAATAGTCCATCGATATGCGCTTGAAGTAGAACTACTTGCAAGTTCTGCAGTTGCGACGTGAGTCTTTGAAAGGCCCCTCTAAAATTTCACTTGCAACTGCTCCAGCATAGGTCTGTGCTAGGCGTTCGCAACGTGCCCTGCTTGCGCCACCCGGGGGAAGTCGCTTGCATGTCCGATCCATACATGCCCAAAACTGCAACGCGCATTGGCCCTGCGATCCACCGTCGCAATTGTCATAGCACTCATCATGCAGCTTGCAGCACGCTCCGAAAGGGTATCCCAATGGGTTGTCAGGAATAATATGCAAACTTGGTCCAGAACCACAGTAAATCTGATTTTCACGGGGCCGCGGAAACACCGGCCAGCCGCTCCCCGGAGGATCGATCGACGGAACTTCCCTCAATCCCAGCGAATCTGAATAGATTATTGGCTTTTGGGCGGCGTAGCCAAACGGATTCAATCCTCCTTCAATCCCAATCGGGTCCGACTCCGTATACCTCCCGATGCTGGGGTCGTAATCGCGGAAGTAGTTGTAGTGCGTTCCCGTCTCGGCATCGTAATACTGCCCCGGGAACCGCAACGCATTCTTGAACGCCCCCTGTCCCGCCGGATTCTCATTAGGCGCATTCGCGCCAAACGGATCGACGTTGTCCCAACGCCACATGATCGCGTTGTCGCTCGGGCGCGTCACCGCCCGTGGGCTGCCCAGATGGTCGGCATGCACGTAGTAAACGTTGATCGGCGTCGGCGTGCCATTGGCACCCGTTGGGCGCAGCGTCGCGATCGGCAGGTCGTCCAGCCACACCGTCTCCTGGATCAACTTGCCGGTGCCGTCGTACTCGCCTACTAGGCGTCCCTGTTCGTCGTACACGAAGCGCGTAGTGGCGGCCCCGACGACCTTCTGTACCCGCTGCCCTTGGCCGTTCACCGCGTACGTGGCGAGCGTCGTGCCGTTGCTTTGCACCTGCACCATCCGATTGGCGTTGTTGTAGTTGTAGGCCAACGCGGTCGCGCCGCCCAAATAAGTCGGACTGACGATCCCGATCATCTGCTGCAACTGGTTGCTGGTCGCCTGCATAGCGGAGTCTAGTTAACAAATATAGACGATTTTCCGATCATGGAGTTTATCCACGCCAGTGAGACGCTGGCGTCGGTCTCTGATGACTGCGTTTTTGCCATTTGGCAGCCCAAAAAGTCTTGCTGCGGCTTCCCTCATTTTCGAAATCCGCTGTCGATTTTCCTCAACGACAGCTGCGGGTCGATAGCCGACTTTGTCGCGTACTGACTCTGCTGCCATCCACATATAAGAGTGATTTTTGGCTCCCCGGAAAAATTTCTACCCGAGCCCATCCTAGGACGCTCGCCCGCCTAAGGTGTACCACCCTGCGCAACAGTCGGCACGGGTCGATACCCGGTCGAATTCCTATAAGGTTTGAGAATTGGCGATATTTTCGGAAGTCAGACGGAACACAGCAGGAAGTCATTCGCAGTGAAAAAGTGCGCTATTTCCATTCAGACACAGTGCCTTAGACGAAAAACACAAGATCCTCAGAAGATCCTGTGGTGACGACGCGTTCGCTGACTATAAAGGTGTGGTCAACCACAAAATCAAAGGTGATCCCCGATGAAGCATCGCGTCATTCAGCCATTACCGACCAACTCGACCATCCCACAGTTTCTCGACTTCCACATCAAGCGGTCCGGGCTCAAGCAGCGTGAAGTCGCCCGGGCCTGTGGGTTCCTTCGGCCCAACATCGTGAGCATGATCAAGTCAAGGGAGACGCGGTTGCCCCTTGAGCGTTTGGGAGCAATGGCACGTGTGTTGGACGTTGACGCTGCCGATCTCTTTTCGGTTTGGATGACGACCTATTACGCCGACACGTGGCGTGAACTTGGCCCGCTGGTGTGGTGGCCGGTGTCCAGCGCCAGCTAGCCCTAGCTGTAGCAAGCTATTCGAAGGTGGGCCCAGCCGGCCCAACCTTTCGATGTCCAGCTGCTGCCTCTCGAAATCGTCGACCGAAACAAATTCGCCACAGTCAAAACCGGGGTAGGATGGCTTGAATGATTGGGCGCCTTGTTTCACTTGAGCGCGTCCGCAACCATCGGCACACAGGTGATGCACTTTTGTGTCACACCTCTCAGAATCGGGCTTGGCAGCAATTGAAATGGCGATTTGATATCAATGGATTGCGCATAATCCATTGGTCGGGGGTTCGAGTCCCTCGCTCGCTACCATCAAGCCAAGGGGCCCGCGCTGACAATGCGCGGGCCCTCTTTTCTTCCTGGCCGCGCCGGCCTAGCCCGGCGGCAGCCTGCCCGTGAGGAAATACGTCTCCATCATGCCCTTCCCCTTGACGTCCTGCGGACCGCGGGGTTCACAGCGGAAGGAATCGCGGACGCGGTGAAAAGTGGCCGCGGAAATCTGCACACGGTCGGGCACGCCGTGGCTCTCCATGCGGTTCGCGGTGTTCACCGTGTCGCCCCAGACGTCGTAGATGAACTTGTGCTTGCCGATGATCCCGGCGACGGCGGCGCCGGAATGGATGCCGATCCGGACCTGCAGCGGATGTCCCAGCTTCGAACCCGCGGCGGCCACGACGTCGAGCATGTGCAGCGCCATGTCGGCGACGGCCACAGCGTGGTCGGCGCGCGGTTCCGGAAGGCCACCCGCCACCATGTAGGCGTCGCCGTTCGTCTTGATCTTCTCCAGGCCGCGCTCGAAGGCGAGCCGGTCGAACTCGGTGAACAGGTGATTGAGCAGCTCGACGACCTGCGCGGGCGGCATCACGCTCGCCAGTCCGGTGAAGCCGACCAGGTCCGAGAACAGGATCGTGACCTCGGTGAAGCCGTCGGCGATTGAAGTCTCGCCCTGCCGCATGCGCGCGACGACCGACTTCGGCAGGATGTGCAGCAGCAGGATCTCGGACTTGTCCTTCTCCTCCTGCAGCTGTCGCGTGAACGCCTGCTCGCGGTCGCGCAGGCGCTTCTTCTCCAGCGCGGCATTGATGCGCGCGCGCAGCAGCACCGGGTTGAACGGCTTGGGCAGGTAATCCTCGGCCCCCGCCTCGATGCAGCGGACGATGCTGTCGATCTCGTCCAGCGCCGAAATCATGATCACCGGCACGTCGCGCAGCGCGGGGTCGGCCTTCATGCGGCAGAGCGCCTCGAATCCGTTCATCTCCGGCATCATGAGGTCGAGCAGCACGAGGTCGAAACGTTCGCCCGCGACCTTCTGCAACGCCGAGCGTCCGTCCTCGACGGCTTCGACCAGGTGGCCCTCGCGCGAGAGCCGGCGGGTGAGCAGGTCGCGGTTCGCGGCGTTGTCGTCGACGACGAGTATCCGGCTCGCCACCGACTGTCCCTCGCGTTCCCACGTCGACAGCGGCTGGATCGAACCCATGATCCGGTCCACGACGTGGATAGAGCTCGCGGAGGCCGCAACCCCATCATCCCCGCCCATTCCCGCCGAGATGCCGATCATCGCGTCGATCTGCGAGAGCATCTTGTCGGCGGCCTGCAGCAGCTTGCCGATGTCGTGCCCGAGGGACTCGTGGCCGCCGTCGCGCGCCTCCTCCAGCACCATCTCGCCGTAGCCCTTGACCGCGTTGAGCGGCGTGCGCAGATCGTGGCGCAGCTGGTCATGCAGGTTCGGCGTATCCAGCCCGGTCGCTGTGCCCGCGGGTCCGGCGTCGAGCAGCCGTTCGACCAGTGCCTGCAGCGCGAGGCCGGCGTCGCGGATGCGCACGAGGTCGGGGACGATGGTGGCGAGGTCGTTCCGGCGCGCGTCCTCGAGCAGTATCTCGGCAAAGCCGATGATCGCGGCAACCGGCGCGTCGAATTCCTGCCTGACGAATGCGATCAGCGCCCGCTTGGCGCGTGGCGGCGGGGACGCTTCGCCGGATTGGCTCATCGCACGCTAGGCCGGCTTCGCGCGGTCCAGCAGCGCCTCGATCTTGCCCAGGAGCCGTGCGAGTTCGATCGGCTTGGTGTCGTAGTCGTCGCAGCCGGCGGCGATCGCCTTTTCGCGATCCCCGGCCATTGCATGCGCAGTCAGCGCGATGACCGGGATGTGCGCGGTCGCCGCGGCGGACTTGATGCGCCGCGTGGCTTCCCAGCCGTCGATGACGGGCAGGCTCATGTCCATCAGCACAAGGTCGGGCAGGTCGGCGTTTGCAACGCTCACGGCCTGTTCGCCGTCGACGGCAAGCACGACCTCGTATCCGTTGCGCATGAGCCTTCGCGAGAGCATGTCCCGGTTCATCTCGTTATCCTCGACCAGCAAAATCTTCTTCATTGTGCCCTCATGCCACACCCGCCGCCCTCGTCACGGGCCGGCGATCCCGGAACCGGGAATCCTGCGCCGCCGCACCGCCTCGCGCACCGCCAACGTGATGTCGCCGTCGATGGCGCTGCTCTTGGCGATGATCTGCCGCGTCCTTCCCGTGAGGCGGTCACGTTCTTCCGCCGTCAGTTTTTTCGCAGTCAGGACGATGACGGGAACCTCGCGCCAGGCCTCGCGCGCCCTGAACTCGTCCAGGAACGCGAAGCCGTCCATTTCCGGCATCATCAGGTCGAGCAGGACAATGGCCGGTGCCGGATTATGCAGCAGCCAGTCGAGCGCGACGCGCCCGTTCTCGGCCTCGGCGACCGTCATCCCGAGCTTCTCGACCGCGTGCCGGACGATTTCGCGCGACACCGGATCGTCCTCGACCAGGAGCACGGTGCCGGTGCAGCGCACCAGGCGGTGCAGAAGAGCGGAGAGGCGCACGCGGTCGATGGGCTTGGTGACGAATTCGTCGGCGCCGAGCGACAGGCCCATGCCGCGATCGGGCAGCATGGTGACCATCACGACCGGGATGTCGCAGAGTTCCGGATCGGCCTTGAGCGCAGTGAGGACGGACCAGCCATCGATCTTCGGCATGATCACGTCGAGGGTCACCACGTCGGGACGAACCTCGCGCGCAAGTGCGAGCGCCTCTTCGCCGCTGCTCGCGTGGACGAGTCGATAACCTTCGCGTGCCAGGTTGGCCGTCAGCAGGTTGTGCGCCGTCGGATCGTCGTCGACGACGAGGACCGTGAAGGCGCCGCTCGCGGCGCCGCTGACCTTCGGAACGGTCAGCGGGACCGCTTCGGTGGCGGTGTCCGGCTGATCCGGCAAAAGAATCTCGAATGTGGAGCCTCTGCCGGGTTGGCTCGTCGCCGTGACGCTGCCGCCCAGCAGCAGGCAGAAGTGGCGCGTGATCGCCAAGCCGAGCCCCGTGCCGCCGTATTTCTTCGTCGTCGAGGCGTCCGCCTGGCTGAACGCCTGGAAGATCCGGCCCATCTGTTCCGCATCCATGCCGATGCCCGAGTCGCTGACGGCAAAGCGGACCATCGGCCGGCCTTCATGCGAGATGCGCTCAATGGTGAGCGTCAGCAGGCCATCCTTCGTGAACTTGGCGGCGTTGCTCAGCAGGTTGAGCAGGCTTTGCTTCAGCTTCGTGCGGTCGGTCCGGAACGCACCGATGTCCGCGGCAGCCGCCACCTCGAAGCGATTGCCGTTCTTTGCCGCGAGCGGTTGCACGATGGCGCCGACTTCGGCAACCATGGCCGGAATCGCCACGTCCTCGATGAACACGTCCATCCGGCCGGCTTCGATCTTCGAGAGGTCCAGGATGTCGTTGATCAGCCCGAGAAGATGCCGTCCGGCACCCTCGATCTTCTGCAGGTCCGCGACGGTCTCCTGCTGTCCCGAGTCGGCCGCATCGTCCTGCAGGATCTCGGCGTAGCCGATGATGGCGTTGAGCGGCGTGCGCAGTTCGTGGCTCATGTTGGCGAGGAACTGGCTCTTCGTGCGGTTCGCCGCGTCCGCCTGCTCGCGCGCCAGCTCGAGGTCGATGTTCCGCAGCTTCAACTCCGTGATGTCCGAATAGACGGCGACCGTGCCGCCGTCGTGCGTGCGCCGCTCGCTGATGCGCACCCAGCGCCCGCCGTAGTTGTATTCCACCGAACCCGCCGGTGCCGCATGCCGTGCGAGCCGATCCGCGATCCACCGCTCCGGGTCGGTCCCGCCCAAATCGACCAGCTTGCGCGCGACGACGGCGTCGAGGATTTCGCGGAAGCTCGTGCCGGGATGCACGATGTCCGCGAGTCCCGGATAGATGTTGCGGAACTGGTCGTTGCAGAGAACGATGCGGTCATCCGGGCCGTAGAGCACGAAGCCTTCCGAGATCGTCGTGATGGCCGCATGCATGGTCCTGCGCCCCCGCTCGCTCTCCGCGGCGAGCCGGTTGCGCTCCTCGAGGCTCCCCCGGAACAGCGTCAGCGTCCGCGCCATGGCGCCTATCTCGTCGGACGCAGCAGGTGGAATCTCGACGGTCAGGTCGCCGGACCCCAATCCCTCGATCGCGCCGATCAGCCGGCGCAGGCGCGGCACGATCGAGCGGAGGATGACGAAGGTGAGCAGGATCGTGGCCATCACGGCGGCGATGTCGATGTAGAGCGTCAGCCGCGACGCGAGGGCGACGTCGGCGACGATGCGTTCGCGCCGCGCGGTCACCTCGTCGTTCAGTTCGGCAATGAGCGACGCGAGCAGGCTGTCGACCTTGACGCTGCGCTCGCGCGCCTTGGCCAGCAGCTGGTTGCCCAGGATGCGGTGGTCGGCGGTGTACTCGTCGACCGCGTCGTTGGCGGACTTCTCGTATTCGGCACGCTGGGTGCGCAGTTCGGCGACGAGCCCGGGCTTGCGGTTGCCGAGGGCGTCCAGGAATTTGTCCATGCGTTCGCGGGCAGCAACCGCGTTGCGCTCCGACGGGGTGAGCAGGCTGACCGCGAGATCGGTGAGCCAGTACCGCATTTCACCGAAGGCGATGCGCGCGCCGTTCGCCGCATCGATCGTGCGGCCCAGCTCACCCGCTTCCACCACCGCTGTCGCGCTGTCGGCGAGCTTGTGCGTCAGGTAGACGTTGGTCCCGACCACGACGCCAAGCAGCACGCCTGCCAGTGCGAGGATGCGCGCCCGGATGCTCCAGCGGGACATCACTGGCCGGCCGCCGGTCCGCGGGACGCGTTGCCGCAGGCGGGCCTACTTGTAGAGGACGATGCTGATGACGGCACCGAGATCTCCCTCCTTGCCGCCTTCCTTGGGAAAGCCGGTGATGTCGGTCTCACCCTTGGGCGCGCCGTGGCAACTCAGGCATGACGTCGCGTAGTACTCCGGCATCATCATGCGAAAGGCCGGGCGCCCGCCGGTGCTGACCACGGCGGAATAGGCCTGGCCCCGTGGCCAATCGGTGGCGAGCAGCTTGCCGGTGATGATGTCCTTTTCCCAGGCGTCCGGCCGCGCCTTGCGATTGCGCACCAGATATTCGGGCGCGGTGACCTTGATGATCGCGTCGCCCTTGGCGCGCTTCTCGAAGCTCTCGTTCACGACCCGCGCGAAATAGGCAGGGATGAATCCCTTGAAGCCGACCCCGGGGGCGTTGATCATTCCCTGGTGCGCATCCACGACCTCGACGATCGCGTCCATCTGCGCCCGCAGCAGCCGTCCCTGCCGCGAATTCGGGTCGATCGCCGCGGGATCGGCGCCGGTGTTCTTGTGGTAGATCGCCAGCGTCTGCTGGAGAAAGGCCGCACCCGTCAGGCCCTTGTCCCCGATCGCCGGGTCGTTGATCCGCGCCTGGTTGTTGGACACGACGGTGCGTCCGGCGCGCAGCATGTCGGCGAGGCTGCGGGCGGTGGCCGCATCGTCATAGCTGGCGCCTGCCGCCGAAACGGGGGCCAGGGCGCAGATTGCAAACAGCAGCGCTCCGCAAACCGGAATGCAAGCCAGAAGATGTCGAATCATGATCGCCCCTTGGTAGGCGTACGGATGATCCCGCACCCTGGTGTCGCCGCGCGCAACCATCCGCCGCGGGCAGGCAGCGAAGGCGAGACGGACAAGTGTCGACGCCGCGGGCCCGAGTATTCCGGGTTCGGCGGCGCCGGTCAATGCTCATCGAAGGTCGCGGGCAGCCTGCCGATCGTTCACTTCCCCAGCATGTACAGCTGCCACAGGTCCTTGTGGCTCATATGGCACATAGGCTGGATCGCCAGCAGGCCCGTCTTGCCGATGCTCGACTCCAGGTAGCGCATTTCGGTGAACTTGGCCTTGGTCGCGTCGTCGACGGCGACGTCGAATCCGTTCTCGCGCATCATCAGGATGCCCTTGGCGTGCAGCGCGAGCTCCGTGTAGATGCGCAGGTAGCAAAGCAGGTCGGCGACGACGGGCCCGTGGAACTTGTCCTTCATCGTGTGCAGGTACTTGCCCACCGGTGAATCGGACAGGCGCCCGGAGTTGATGAGCTCAAGCATCTCCGTATCGGCGTCGAAGCCCTGCCCGAGCCAGCCGCCCACGGCCTTTTCGCTGCGCTCGAAAACCAGGTAGAAGAGAGGCGGCAGCACCAGTATCGTGACGAGCGTCGCGACCCGCGGCTCGTTGGAGAGATGGTTGTAGCCGGAGTGCAGCAGGACGGCGAGCACGAAGCCCGGAAGCAGGTCCGTGACGTTCGCCCGCTTCGCCCGCTCGAGCATCGCCAGACCCATGACGGCGAAGATCGCGGTGGCGCCGCCGTGCATGAT
>Ga0302172_10000566_pt1 | contig 10937 bp, 11 predicted proteins | sample I_Fen_N2_3_FD_198777 | JGI IMG/M metagenome (GOLD analysis project Ga0302172, IMG submission 198777) | Peat permafrost microbial communities from Stordalen Mire near Abisko, Sweden - I_Fen_N2_3 | ecosystem: Environmental > Terrestrial > Soil > Wetlands > Permafrost | place: Sweden: Abisko... | reverse complement strand
CAGTGCCGGTGAAGGCATCAATCGAATTTTCAACATCGGACGGGGCGAACCCATGCCGTTGCTGGCGTTCGTCGAGTGTCTGGAAAACGTGCTGGGCATCAAGGCGCGGCGCAACTATTTGCCGCTGCAAGCGGGCGATGTGATCAAGACCTGGGCCGATGTGTCGGCGTTGGCGGATTGGGTCGACTTCCGCCCGCAAGTGGCAGTCGAGACCGGTGTGGCGGAGTTTGTGAAGTGGTATCGGCACTTTTATCAGCGATGAAGCGTTCACCCTTGAGAACAACCATTAGCGGGGGGAGAACCCTATGAGCCAAGACATTTTCGTATCGGTACTGATTCCGGCGAAAAACGAAACCAATAACCTCAAGCCTTTGATTGAGGAAATCCGTGTGGCGTTGGCGGATGAAGCGTACGAAATCATCGTCGTCGACGATGGCAGCACCGATGCCACCCTGCACGAACTGCAACAGATCAAAAACAGCGGTTTGAGCACGCTGCGCATTCTGTGCCATGAGCGTTCGCTGGGCCAAAGCACCTCGCTTTACCATGCCGCGCTCGCCGCGCGCGGGCAGTGGCTGGCGACGCTCGATGGTGACGGCCAGAACGACCCGGCGGACATCCCCGGCATGTTGCAACTGGTGCGGGGCGGTCACGGTCCGGTCGATGTTCAACTGGTGGCCGGTCACCGGGTTAATCGTCGCGACACCGCCAGTAAACGCTGGGCCTCGCGCTTCGCCAACGGACTGCGCCGGCGCATGCTCAACGATGCCACGCCGGACACCGGTTGCGGGTTGAAGCTGATCGAGCGGGCAGCGTTTCTGCGCTTGCCATACTTCGACCATATGCACCGGTTTCTGCCCGCGCTGATCCAGCGTCACAACGGCCGCATGATCGTCCACCCGGTCAACCATCGTCCGCGTACCGCCGGGGTGTCCAAGTACGGCAACCTCGACCGGGCTCTGGTGGGCATTCTTGATCTGTTCGGGGTCTGGTGGCTGATCAAACGCACGCGCTTGAACACCAAGGCGCAGGAGATCGAAGGATGAGCCTCTCCCGCGAAGCCCTGTGGCTGGCGGTCGGTTTCATTGGCCAGATCGCCTTCACCGGCCGCTTTGTCCTGCAATGGTTGTACAGCGAATACCAGAAGCGCAGCGTGATCCCGACGAGTTTCTGGTACTTGAGCATCGTCGGCAGCACGTTGCTGCTCGCGTACGCCATTTACCGCCAGGACCCTGTGTTTATCGCCGGTCAGGCATTTGGCTCGATCGTCTACCTGCGCAATTTGCAACTGATTGCCAAAAGCACCCCCGCTAAGGAATGAGTCATGCGTAGAACGCTATCGCCCGGCGTCGAGTGCCTGGGCTTGATGTTGCTGGCCCTGCTGCTGATCGGCGCCGGGTTGGGGCTGCGTCAGCCGCAGAATGTCGACGAGGAACGATTCCTTGGCGTCGCTTTGGAGATGTTGCACAACAACGCGTGGCTGATTCCGCACCGGGCGGCAGAGATCTACGGCGACAAGCCGCCGATTTTCATGTGGACCGTGGCGTTCTTCACTTGGCTGACCGGGAAGCCTGCGATTGCCCTTTATATTCCGGGCCTGTTGTCCGGTGTGACAGTCACCGCAGTGGTTTACGACCTTGGCCGACGCCTGTGGAACCAGCGCATCGGCCGGATCGCGGCCCTGTTGTACCTGGCCACCTATCAAACCTATAGCATCTTGCAGACCGGCCAGATCGACAGCTTTTTGGTGCTGTTTACCTCGGTCGGCCTCTACGGTCTCACGCGTCATTTGTTGCTTGGCCCGGCCTGGCGCTGGTTTTACATCGGCTGCGCGGCCATGGGCGTGGGCGTAATCACCAAGGGGGTCGGGTTTGTCCCGGCGCTGATGTTGATTCCGTATGCCTATGCGGTGCGCAAAGACTGGCTTGGCGTGGTGGCGATGCCGGGGGAGGCGCGCAAGTGGTGGCTGGGACTGGCGGTGATGTTGGGCGCCACGGCGATCTGGTTGCTGCCCCTGGCGTTGTCCATCCTGCTCAATGGCGGCGCCGAGGAAATCGCCTATGCCAAGGAAATATTGCTGCGTCAAACCGCAGGGCGATATGCCGCGGCCTGGGACCATCGTGAACCGTTCTGGTACTTCTTCGTTTACGTGATCCCGCAATACTGGCTGCCGCTGGTGCTGGCGTTGCCGTGGCTGGTGCCGGCGTGGCGTCGGCAGTTGCAAAAGCATGACGGCCGGGTGTTGGTGCTGCTGGGGTGGGTCCTGCTGGTGGTGCTGTTTTTCTGCATCAGCAGCGGCAAGCGCAAGTTGTACATCTACCCGGCGCTTCCAGGGTTGGTGTTGGTGGCGGCACCGCTGATTCCCTGGCTGCTCAAACGCTGGTTCAGCCAGCGCCCACGCGGTCGTCAGGTGTTCCAGGTGGTGGCGGTGATCTGGTTTGCGCTGTGGTTCGCCCGTGGTTTCATCGAGCCGGTCAGGGACGGTGCCAACCCGCATAACGCGATCATGGCGCAGGCCGCGACCATGACCGGTGGCGCAGAACTGGTGCTGGTCGACTGGCGTGAGGGTCACTGGTTGTACGCCCGGCAGCCGATTGTGCATTTCGGCATGGCCGGCTCCTCCATCGAGCAAGCCGCACAATGGCTGCGCGACCATCCCAAGGCGTACGCGCTGGTCCCCGACGAGGAGCTGGAGAAGTGTTTCAATCCCCAGACCGCCCGTGAGTTGGGCGAAACCTCGCGTGCCCAGTGGTCGATTGTGGGGGCCGACGCGGATAACGGTAAATGTCATCCGTTGCCGCCCGTCAACGTCTATCACTTCACCTGGAACGAGCGGGTCAATGACTTGAAGGCGGCGCTGCGCTAAAAAAAACCACATGGGCTCGGGGCTGATCCCGGCCCATTGAGTCCGAATGCGGTTATTAGGTGCAGATAAGGCAAACTGCTGGCCCCGCTGGCGCAAAACAGTCGCCAAAATCACTTTATTTTCAGGTGGTTAGGCGGAATGCAATTGCGCAATGTAGCGATCACGATGATCTCGTTTACCCTGGCGAGCATGGCCGGCGCGGCCCAGGCCAGGGAGTTGGTGGCCAATGACCGATATATGTGCGACTGGGGCGCGGGGACGGCGGCCAGGGCCCAGGAGCTGAAGTTGTCCGGGGTGTCGCTGTATGCCGCTCGCAAGAAGATTCAGACCTACAAATTCAACAAACCGTGGATGCACATGATGGCCATGGGCATTACCGAGCAGACCTACGACAGTCCGTCGCGGTTCAAACCGGCTGCGGTGCGGCAGAGTTTTTATGAAGAGTGCATTCGGTACAAGCTGGCGCGCAAGTAATGCGATCCTGTGGCGAGGGCGCTTTTGTGGCGAGGGAGCTTGCTCCCGCTGGGCTGCGAAGCGGCCCCAAAAAACGGGACAGCTGCGCTGTCCAGCGGGAGCAAGCTCCCTCGCCACAGGTTGATAGTGCCGAACCTTTTATGGCGTTACTTCAAACACTGCGCCCCGGCCTTGGCCACTTGCGCATCCTGTTCGGCCTTGACCCCGGACACGCCGACCGCGCCGATCACCTGGCCGTCGTAAACAATCGGCACGCCCCCTTCAAGGGATGTCAGCAACGGCGCCGATAAAAAGGCGAAGCGTCCGCCGTTGACCATGTCTTCATAACCTTTCGACTCACGCCGGCCCAAGGCCGAGGTGCGGGCTTTTTCAGTGGCGATGTAGGCGCTGCTGGCCGCGCACCCGTCGAGGCGTTCGAGCGCCAGGGGATGGCCACCGTCATCGACAATCACAATGGTTACGGCCCATTGATTGTTCTGTGCTTCGGTGCGGGCGGCGGTGAGGATCTGGCTGACTTCGGCCTGACTCAGTATGGCTTTACGCTTCATGGCGATTGCTCCAGAGGGTGATCAGGGCAGGGCGGCTTCCACCAGTTCAATCCAGTGCCGGACCGGGGTTCGACCCGCGCCGTCGAGGTGGGACTGACAGCCGATATTGGCGGTGACAATGATTTCGGGATGCCCGCTCTCCAGCGCATTGAGCTTGTTGTCGCGCAGTTGCCGGGACAGTTCCGGTTGAGTCAGCGAATAGGTGCCCGCCGAGCCGCAACACAAGTGGCCGTCGGGCACGGGCGTGAGGTTGAAACCCAAGCGTGTCAGCAGCGCCTCCACCGCGCCACCGAGTTTTTGCGCGTGCTGCAAGGTGCAGGGGCAATGGAACGCCAGGCGCTGGTCGCTGTGGATGCCGAGGGTTTCCAGGGGTTCATCGCGCAGCACTTCGACCAGGTCCCTGGCCAGTGCGCTGACCTTATGCGCCTTGTCGGCATAGGCCGGATCGCTGCGGAGCAAGTGACCATAGTCCTTGATGAAGGCACCGCAACCGCTGGCCGTTTGCACGATGGCTTCAACGCCGTTTTCAATGGCCGGCCACCACGCATCAATGTTGTGTCGTGCGCGATCAAGGCCGGCGGCCTGGGCATCGAGGTGATAATCGACGGCACCGCAGCACCCGGCTTCGCGGCTCGGCAGGACGCTGATGCCCAGTCGATCCAGCACCCGTGCAGTGGCGGCATTGGTGTTGGGCGACAACCCCGGTTGCACGCAACCTTCCAGTATCAGCACCTGCCTGGCGTGGCGCACCGTCGGACGTGGTTTGGCCGGGTACACACGGCGAGGCAACTTGGCCTGCAGGGTGTTCGGCAACAAGGCACGGAACACCTGACCACTGCTCACCAGCACTTTGAACAATCCCGGATTGGGTACCACGCGTCGCAACCCTTCGCGCAGCAAGCGCTGTTCGAGCGGGCGCGGCACGGCGGCGTCCACCACTGCGCGACCGATGTCGAGCAAGTTGTGGTAATCGACGCCAGAGGGGCAGGTGGTTTCGCAGTTGCGGCACGACAGGCAACGATCGAGATGCTGCTGGGTTTTTTGCGTGACTTCGTTACCTTCCAGCACTTGCTTGATCAGGTAGATGCGACCTCTCGGGCCATCCAGTTCATCGCCCAGCAACTGATAGGTCGGGCAGGTGGCATTGCAAAAACCGCAGTGCACGCAGGTGCGCAGAATACTTTCGGCTTCTTCGGCGCGGGGCAGTTGGCGGGCCTGTTCGCTGAGCGTGGTTTGCATGGGTCAACACTCCGCGTACAGGCGACCGGGGTTGAAAATGCCCCGTGGGTCAAGTTGCTGCTTCAGGTTTTGCTGGTAGCGCATCAGCGCAGCAGGCAACGGTTGGAACGGGCTGTCGATCAGGCCATGGCTGTAGCAGGTCACATGCCCGCCGACCTCGCCGACGATCTTGCGAATGAACGCTGCCTGCGCCTCTGATTTGAGCCAGCGCTGTGCGCCGCCCCAATCGATCAGTTGAACGCCGGGCAAGGACAGCCGGGGAGTGTTATGGGGCAAGGACAAGCGCCAAAGGGGTTGGTCCTCGTCAAAGAAACTCAGTCGATGTTCGTTGATGTCCGCCCAATAGCTCGCGTCCAGCAACTCGCCGCCCAATCGATCATGGGCCGCCGCCACCGAACCTTCGCCGCCCTCAAGCCGCAGGTGCAGGCGTTGCCCGTCGTGGCACGCGGCGCTGATCGGCAAGGGCTGCTGGCCCCATTCCGCGAGGCGCAGCAAGGCGCGGTCGCTGTCCATGTCCAGGCTGATGCTCAGGCACTGACGCGGTTTGGGCAGGACCTTGAGCGACACTTCCGTCACCACCCCCAGCGCCCCGTAACTGCCGGCCATCAAGCGCGACAGGTCGTAGCCGGCGACGTTTTTCATGACTTCGCCACCGAAGCGCAGATGCTTGCCGTACCCGGTGATCACCCGCGTGCCGAGGACAAAATCCCTGACCGAACCCGACCACGGGCGCCGAGGTCCCGACAAGCCGCAGGCAATCATGCCGCCGACGGTGGCGCCTTCACCGAAGGAGGGCGGTTCGCACGGCAGCATTTGCTGTGCGTCGTCCAATACTTCAGCCAGTTCTGACAACGGCGTGCCGCAGCGGACGGTGATCACCAGTTCGGTCGGGTCGTAGCTGACGATGCCTCGGTGGGTGCGCGTGTCGAGCACTTCACCGGCGACGATGCGTCCCAGGAACGCCTTGCTGTTGGAGCCCTGAATGCGCAACGGCGTGGCGTTTTGCAGCGCTTGATTGACCTGCTCCAGCAGCGCCGCGCTGTCGTCCATGTCGTGTTCGCTACGCATCAGAAGCGCTCCAGGTCAGGGAAGGGCAACTGCCCCAAATGCACGTGCATCGCGCCAAACTCGGCGCAGCGGTGCAAGGTCGGAATGTTCTTGCCGGGATTGAGCAGGCCGCCCGGATCGAAGGCGGCTTTGACCGCATGGAACACCGTCAGCTCATCGCTGTTGAACTGCGCGCACATCTGATTGATCTTCTCGCGACCCACGCCGTGTTCACCGGTAATGCTGCCGCCAACCTTCACGCACAACTCGAGGATCTTGCCGCCCAGGGTTTCGGCGCGGTCAAGTTCACCGGGCTGGTTGGCGTCGAATAAAATCAGTGGGTGCATGTTGCCGTCGCCGGCGTGGAACACGTTGGCCACCCGCAGGCCGTATTCATCCGAGAGTGACGCGATAGCCCTCAACACACCGGGCAACTCGCGGCGCGGGATCGTGCCGTCCATGCAGTAGTAATCCGGTGACAGGCGTCCCACGGCCGGAAAGGCATTCTTGCGCCCGGCCCAGAAGCGCACGCGTTCGGCTTCATCGCGAGCCTGGCGGACTTCTGTAGCGCCGGCCTGTTCCAGCACCTGGCGCACGCGGTCGCAATCATCGTGGACGTCGGCTTCAACGCCATCGAGTTCGCACAACAAAATGGCTTCGGCGTCGACGGGGTAGCCAGCGTGGATAAAATCTTCGGCGGCGCGAAGCGCCAGGTTGTCCATCATCTCCAGGCCGCCGGGGATGATGCCGGCGGCAATGATGTCGCCTACCGCGCGGCCGGCCTTTTCCACGGAGTCGAAGGCGGCCAGCAGCACTTTCGCGGTTTGCGGTTTGGGCAGCAGTTTGACCGTCACCTCGGTGATCACTCCCAGCATGCCTTCGGACCCGGTGAACAAGGCCAGCAAGTCGAAGCCGGGTGAGTCGAGGGCTTCGGAGCCCAACGTCAGGTATTCGCCCTCGACGGTCAGGATGTCGAGCTTGAGCAGGTTGTGCACGGTCAGACCGTACTTGAGGCAATGCACGCCACCGGCGTTTTCGGCGACGTTGCCGCCAATGGAACAGGCAATCTGCGAGGACGGATCCGGCGCGTAATACAAGCCAAACGGCGCAGCGGCCTGGGAAATGGCCAGGTTGCGCACCCCCGGCTGAACCCGCGCGGTGCGGGCGGCGGGGTCGATGTGCAGGATGTTATTGAAGCGCGCCATCACCAGCAGCACGCCTTTCTCCAGCGGCAATGCACCGCCGGATAACCCGGTGCCGGCGCCACGGGCAACCACCGGGACGTGCCGCTCATGGCAGACTTGAAGGATGCCCTGGACTTCGTCGAGGTGGCGGGGCAATACCACCAGCAGTGGTGTTGTGCGATACGCGGAGAGCCCGTCGCATTCATACGGTCTGAGCTCTTCTTGTTGATGCAGGATTTCCAGATCCGGCAAGCGCGCTCGTAGCGCCTGGAGCAGGGCGGCCTTGTCGACGTCGGGCAAAACGCCGTCGACGCGTTCATCGTAAAGAATGTTCATAGCCTGATCGTGACCCTCGGTTGTTCTTATTAGAGGTCCTTCGGTGCCAGCTAACGTGCATCATTGGCCTGACGGGTTTTTCTGTCTATGCGTTGTTTCTCAGGCTTTTCGGCGGATAAACAAAAGCCGCCTAAAAACATTAGCTTATAGCTGCTGATAGATATTGATTGCAGGCGTGGACAGGCGTCTGAGTTCACGCATTACCCCTCAAACCCCGTTATTGAAAAACGGCGCGACTGTCGTGAAAACGACCTGTTTACGCTGAACGCGAACCTTCGCGACTTTTCTGTTGAACGACTGTTCAGCTTCGACTATGTTGGTGACCACCTCCCCGGCGGGTAGCGCGGGCTTGCGTTTCTTCAATTCGAACGAGGCACTGGCATGCGGTTTTCACCTTTTGTTGAGCGGATTTCAGGCGACGGTGTGGCTGCCTGGGATATTCACAATGCAGCCTTTGAAGCCCAGCGCCGTGGCGAGGATGTGATCATTCTCAGCGTCGGTGATCCGGATTTCCCCACGCCCGATTTCATTACCGATGCCGCCATCGAAGCGCTGCGCGAGGGCGACACCCACTACACCGAAATCGCCGGGCGTCAGGCCTTGCGCGAAGCTATCGCCAACCGCTACAGCCCATTGTTCGGCCGTGAGGTGCAAGCACCTAACGTGATCGTCGCGGCCGGGGCGCAGAACGCGTTGTTCATTACCTCGATGTGCCTGCTCAACACGGGCGATGAAGTGATTGCCCTGGACCCGATGTACGTGACGTACGAGGCGACACTCAAGGCCGCCGGCGCCACGCTAGTGCGGGTGCCGTGCTCGGCGGACTCCGGTTTCAGGCTCGACGCCGCCGTGTTGGCCAAGGCCATCACCCCGCGCACCCGGGCGATTTTCTTCTCCAACCCGAACAACCCCACCGGCGTAGTGCTCAACCGTGAGGAGCTGCAAGCCATCGCCGACCTCGCCATCGAACATGACCTGTGGGTGGTGGTCGACGAAGTCTACGAAAGCCTCGCCTTCGAACGCGAACACCTCAGTCTCGCGGCGTTGCCGGGCATGGCCGAGCGCTGTGTGGTGGTCGGCAGCCTGTCGAAATCCCATGCTATGACCGGCTGGCGGATCGGCTGGATCGTTGCCAACGAAGCCTTGATTGCCCACGCCGAAACACTGGTGCTGAGCATGCTCTATGGCTTGCCGGGGTTTGTCATGGAAGCCGCACTTAAAGCGGTGCAGGCCCACGAAGACGTGACCCACGGCATGCGCGACATCTATCGCCGTCGGCGTGATCTGGTGGTCACGAGCCTGTCGGGTTGCCCGGGCATTTCAGTGCTCAACCCCGATGCCGGCATGTTCGTATTAATGGACGTGCGTGACACCGGGCTGACGTCGCTGGAGTTCGCCTGGCGTTTGCTGCGCGAGGCGCGCGTCTCGGTCCTCGACGCAGCCGCGTTTGGCGAGCCGGCGCAAGGTTTTGTGCGGTTGTCGTTCACGTTGGGTGAAGAACGACTGGCCCAGGCCTGTCAGCGTATTCGCGATTTTGTCCTGGTATTGAAAGGTGAAGCGCCACGACCGGCGATCAGTCGTGTCACTTGCGAGGCCACTGTTGCGCCGGTCACGACCAAGACCATGATCGAAGTCGATGGCCTGCACAAACGCTTCGGCAATATCGAAGTGCTCAAGGGCGTCTCGCTGACGGCCCGCGAAGGCGATGTGATCTCCCTGATCGGCGCCAGCGGCTCGGGCAAAAGTACCTTGCTGCGCTGCATCAACATGCTCGAAGTGCCGGACCAGGGGCGCATTCTGGTGGACGGCGAAAGCATCAAGCTCAACCACGACCGTCCCGGCGCGCCGCTGGTGTCCGACGCCAAACAGCTGGTGCGGATCCGTTCGAGCCTGGGCATGGTGTTTCAGAACTTCAACCTCTGGCCCCATCGCACGGTGCTGGAAAACCTCATCGAAGCGCCGACCCAGGTCCTGCGTGAAAGCCGTGCCGAAGCCACTGAACGGGCTGAAGCCTTGCTGGAACGTGTCGGGCTTGCGGCCAAGCGCAACGAGTACCCGGCGTTTCTCTCCGGGGGACAGCAACAACGGGTGGCCATCGCCCGGGCCCTGGCCATGCGGCCCAAGGTCATGCTGTTCGATGAACCCACCTCGGCACTCGACCCGGAACTGGTCGGCGAAGTGCTGCGGGTGATCCGCTCCCTCGCGGAAGAAGGCCGGACCATGATCCTGGTGACCCATGAGATGGCCTTTGCCCGCGATGTCTCGTCCAAAGTCGCCTATTTGCACCAAGGGCTGATCGAGGAAACCGGTTCGCCGGATGAAGTGTTCGTACACCCACGCAGTGAACGTTGCCGACAGTTCGTCAACGCACATCAGACTCGCTAAAACAACATAAAAAGACGGGGAAAAATCATGGGAAATCGACGTTTGGCAAACTGGTTTACCGGCGCGGCCTGCTTGTTGCTGGCCGGCATGAGCGCTGCGCAAGCCCAGCCGATCAGGTTCGCAGTCGCCGCCGAACCCTATCCGCCGTACACCGAAAAGCAGGCCAACGGTGAGTGGAAGGGCTTTGAAGTCGACCTGATCCACAAGCTGTGCAGCGAGATGAAAGCCGAGTGCGAGATCAAGGAAGTGGCGTGGGACGGCATCATCCCCTCGTTGCTGGCGAAGAAGATCGACGTGATTTTTTCCTCGATGTCGGTCACCGAAGAGCGCGAAAAACAGATCGCCTTCAGCAAGGCCTACTACGACTCGGTGATCGCGATTGTCGGGCCCAAAGACGCGTCTGTTAAGAAGTACCCGGACGACCTCAAGGGCAAAACCATTGGCGTGCAGAACTCCACGGTGAGCGCCAGCTACCTGAAGACGTACTACGAAAAAATTGCCGACGTGAAGTATTACGACACCCAGGACTCGGCCAACGCCGACCTGATTGCCGGTCGTATCGACTTGATGATGGCGGACGGCACGGCCATGGCGGCCTTCGTCCAGACCCCGGATGCCAAGGACCTGGCCTACCTCGGCGCAGTGCCTTACGACCCGATCTTCGGCAAAGGCGTGGGCGCCGGTATGCGCAAGGACGACACCGAACTCAAGGCCAAACTCGACACGGCCATCAAGACTTTGCTCGCGAGCAAGGACTATGACGACCTGTCCCAACACTACTTCGGCACCAGCGTGAAACCGGCGTTCTGACCTCAACACATACCCCTGTAGGAGCCGGGCTTGCCCGCGATGGCGCCT
>Ga0302172_10000556_pt1 | contig 11061 bp, 8 predicted proteins | sample I_Fen_N2_3_FD_198777 | JGI IMG/M metagenome (GOLD analysis project Ga0302172, IMG submission 198777) | Peat permafrost microbial communities from Stordalen Mire near Abisko, Sweden - I_Fen_N2_3 | ecosystem: Environmental > Terrestrial > Soil > Wetlands > Permafrost | place: Sweden: Abisko... | reverse complement strand
CTCTGCCGCTTGGCGGAAGGCGTTCAAGTATCCGCCCACCAGTTCACGGTTTACGGTAAAGGTCGCCCCGCCCGTACGCTCCGGGCTGAGAGTGACTTCGATGTGTCCGCGGTGCAAGCGTTCCTTTAGCACGCGACGCACCTTCATCTCCACTGCGTCGAACTCGTTCGGAATTCGAAGGTGCAGGTCGAGGAAACGATGGTTGACCGACTTCAGGCTCAACGTAATCGTGAGCTGGTCGCTCACGTGCTGCTTCACCTGCGCATACCCAGTCATCGAGCGAATATTCATGCTTGGCCTACTCGCTTCCATTGGCAATCTCAATATCCACAAATTGCAGATCGTATAGCCGGCGATAGGTCCCAGTACCCGCCATTAACCGCTCGTGCGTACCCTCATCGGTGATCATTCCGTTTTCCAGTACCAGAATGCGATCCGCACGCCGCACCGTTGACAGCCGGTGGGCGATCACAAACACGGTGCGGCCGGTCATCAGGTTTTGCAGCGCCGTCTGCACCAGCGACTCGCTTTCCGTATCGAGCGCGGAGGTCGCCTCGTCCAGTACCAGTATCGGCGCATTCTTCAAGATCGCGCGTGCGATTGATATCCGTTGGCGTTCGCCGCCGCTCAGCCGCAGCCCACGCTCGCCGATCATTGTGTCGTAGCCGTTCGGCAGGCCCATGATGAAGTCATGGGCAAGAGCGGCACGCGCGGCCTCTTCCACTTTTTGGTGCGGCACTGTGGGCTGCCCGTAGGCAACGTTGTTTCGCACCGTGTCGTTAAACAAGATCGTGTCTTGCGTGACGATGGCGATCTCCGAGCGCAGCGACGCGACCGTCAAATCGCGCACGTCGTGGCCATCAATCAGCAACCTGCCGTGGGTCACGTCGAAAAAGCGCGGCAGCAGATGGACCAGCGTCGTTTTACCCGATCCGCTGGAGCCGACAATCGCAACCACCTCGCCCGGGATAACATCGAGGTTGATGTCATGCAGAACTTCGCGGTGATTCTCTTCGTCACGGTAGCTGAAGTACACGTGCTCAAAGCGGATGCCCTGGTGGAACGGTGGCATCGTAATAGCGCCGGCCTTCTCCGTCACGTCGTCGGCTGCGTCAAGAAAGTCAAAGATGGCCGACGACGCACCCAGCGCTTGCTGAAAGTTGTTATTGAACTGCGCAAACTTGCGAACCGGCTCATACAGCTTGAATACCGCCACGATGAAGGCGAGGAATATGCCTTCGGTAAATGTGTGGTGCTTGATTTGCTCGCGTCCCAACAGGATGAGCAGCGCGATCGCAATCGCGCCGAAAACATCCATCATGGGCGAGCTGATGGCCGCTGCGCTGACGGAGCGCAGGTTGGCGCGGAAGAGCCGGGTGGCTGCCTCGTGGAAGCGCTTGGTCTCCCACGCTTCCATCGAGAATGCTTTCACGATGCGCACACCAGTGATGGTTTCGTGGAGGATGTTCTGGATCTCGGCCAACTTGTCCTGGCCCTTGCGCGTAGTGCTGCGAACCCTTTTGCCGATGCGCCGCACCGAGCCCAGCACAAAGGGAACGAAGAGCACGAGGACCCACGCCAGCTTGCCGCCTAGCAACACCACAACGCCAGCCGTGAAGATCAGGGTGAACAGTTGCTGCAGAAATTCCGCCAGCACCGTGGACATGGCGTACTGCACCCGCTCCATGTCGTTGATGAGCGCCGAGAGCAATGTGCCCGTCGTGTGTTTCTGGAAGAACGCCACCGACCGCCGCAGTGTTGCCGCGTAAAGCTGGTTGCGCAGGTCGGTGATCATGCCGAAGCCGGCGTAGTTCACCAGGTAGGTGCCGACGTAGTCGAATATGCCCTTCAGCACCGTCGCCGCTACCAGTGCAAACGCCACCATCGTCCAAACGTTGTGAAAGTGGCCCGGCACGAACCAATTTAGTTGCAGCGTCCAACGCGTGCCGGGTAGTAGATGCAGGTCGCGCGCCGGTTCGCCGGGATTCAGGACGAAATCAAAGATTGGCCCAATCAGCAACAGCCGAAACGCGTCGAGCAACCCGACAAACGCCATCGACACCAAGGAGGCCGCCACATAGAACCAATACGGCTTGACGTAGTGCAACAGTCGCTTCAGCTGACGCATAGGTACCGCAGGCTCCGGCCTACTCTGGCCAGAGTGTTCGCCTTGGACAGAATGTGATGCAAGCAGTGATTCTAGCGGAAGTTAGCTTCAGTGCGATACTAGCGACCGACAGGCGAATCCCGATGCCCTACCTTCACGTTGTATCCCGCCTTGGCCAGCCGCTTCGTCACCTCTTCGGCGATCAGCACCGAGCGGTGCTTGCCGCCGGTGCATCCAAATGCGATAGTCAGGTAGCTCTTGCCTTCATGGATGTAGTGCGGAATCAGGTATACCAGTAGCTCCGAAATGCGGTTGATGAATTCCTTCGTCTGTGGAAACGACAGGATGTACTTCGCGACCTTTGGGTTGCGCCCCGTGAACGGGCGAAACTTGGGAACGAAGTGCGGATTTGGCAGAAACCGCACATCGAACATCAAGTCGGCGTCCTCGGGAACGCCCTTGCTGAACCCGAAGCTCACGCACGAAATGAGCGTGTTCTGCTTACGTTCCGCACTCTGGAAGCGCTGTGTCAGCATCGCGCGCAGCTCGTGCACATTGAACTTCGTAGTATCGACCACCAGGTCGGCTACATCGCGCACCGGCTGCAGCCGCTTCCGTTCGTTCTGTATCGAGCTCTTGACCGACGTGCTGTGTCCCAGCGGATGCGGTCTGCGAGTCTCGCTGTAACGACGGAGTAAGGCCTCATCGGTGGCTTCGAGAAACAACACGGTGGTTTTCAGCGACCCGCGCAATGCTTGTAGCAGTTGAGGCAGCTTATCGAGCCGCGCGCCTTCGCGAATATCAACGACCAAGGCTGCGCGTTCAATTTCGGTTGAGTCCCGCACCAGATCGGCGAAATTGGCAATCAATCCGGCTGGAAGGTTGTCGACGGCATAGAATCCGAGGTCCTCGAAGGCCTTCAGCGCTGAGAGCTTTCCCGCGCCGCTGATGCCGGTAATGATGACGAGTTCGTGCCTGTCATGGGGAAGGGCAGGGCGCACCCTCCGTGGTGTGGCGGCAGATTTCTTGCGTACGGCTCGCGAAGTAGCGCGTTTCTTCGAGGGCATGGTTGTGGTAATTTTCCTGTGGCCAGAGACTACCAGAGTTAGTGCGCGACGTCAGCCCGCGCTTTGTACTACTTGCCGTCGGCAACCGGCAGCAGACTGTGGTTGAGTGCGAACAGCGCGAGTTCCAGTCGATTCCCAACCCCGAGCTTGTTGAAAATGTTAGTCAGGTGCCGCTTCACCGTCTCTTCGCTGATGCCGAAAGTCTTAGCGATGTCTTTGTTCGTGCAGCCCTCGGTAATCAGGTTCACGACTTCCATCTCTCGCGCGGTAAGGCCGTAGGTCCGGCGCGGCGGGGGGGCTGTCTGGGTTGAGAGATCCCGTAGCACCTGCACGAGATTTTGTACCGGATGCCCTTCCAGCCAATATTGTCCTTCCATCACCGCGCGGATGCACGCAGTCAGGTGTTCGACTACGGCATCTTTCAGCACCACGCCGCGCGCTCCCAGTTGCAGCGCCTCCAACACCTGCCGCTTCTCAATGAGTCCAGTGAGTACGATGGTGCGAGTATTCAGCGCACCTGCCGTCAGTTCCCGCAACGCATCCATGCCGGCGACGTTCGGCATCGCAAGATCGAGCAGCAAGATGTCGGGCTGCAGCTTCCGGGCCATCTCCAGAGCTTCCACTCCGTCCCGCGCCTCGCCAACCACTTCGATCAACGGATCGCTCAGCAGCATGTTGCGCAGACCGATGCGCACGACTGGATGGTCGTCGGCAATCAATACTCGGATTGGATGGGCTGCCACTGCGCTTGCCTGGTTCACAAAAACCTTACTCTAGGCTGCTGTCTCGCCGGCCGGTAGTACCTCCGGCCCCAGACGAGTCATCAGCTCCCATTGAACGTCCCGCAACGCCTGCTGCATGTTTTCCAGCACTGCAACCGCATCGCTGAGACTTGTTGCGATTGCCGCATCTTCGAACTGTGCCGCATGACGCGCCAAGGCGTGCGCGCCCAGCAACAAGCTGCTGCCCTTCAGCGAATGCGCTCGCGCCTTCACATCGGCGAACTCATGCTTCTGCAGGCTCTCCTGTATGAACTGCAACGCTCGCCCCGCATCGGCGAGATAGTCGCGGTAGAGATCGGCGAAGCCAACAGGGTCAGCTGCCATGACCAGCCTAAGCTGGTCGAAGATCGCGGGAGTGAGGACTGTCTCTTTCACAGGCACTGGGCGTTGCCATTCGTGAGACTTAGAACCTCCATAGGTAAACATTCTCAGCCATCTACGTCAAGGCCGCGCAGCACATTTCACTGTTCTCCTCTGCTGCGAAATATTTGCGAGCGGCGGACATCTTCACACGCTGACGCTTTTGTGCTGGTCCGCAGTGGTGCTACGTCGCGTACTTCGGAGTATGATGAAGCGTTATCGCGACTGCTGGCCGCAGCTTGCGTCGCCAGATTCTTGCCATGACCGACGACCTGTCCAGCCTTAAAGACGATATGGTGGCCTTCATCCTCGGCCACGGCATGAGCCGCTTCCAAGGCTACGTCACCGAAGACGTACACAGCGTCATGTGGGACCCGCGTGACAACCCCGAAAGCTGGAAAGACTTCGTCGAGCTTGCCAAGAAAGCTGGCTGCGCGTTTCTCTCGATGGACGAAGAAATCCTCGAGCGCGATGAGTTGGACTACCTAGTTCAGCGCCTGCAGCAAGCCACGTATCCCAGCGACGACGACATCGAAGAAGCCCGCTGGCTCCGCAGCTTCGTGAACAAGACGGGCTTTCTCCAACTGGGCTGGCCGCATCAGGGCATCATGTTTCTTTACGAAGTTTCCACGGACTGGTACGAACGCTATCAACGCCTCCTCGACCTGTTAGAAGATTTCGGCACGCTCGCCGTTGACGGCTCCGATCAGGACGAAGAACACTAAGTGCGCTGGCGTCTCCGCGAATCCTCTCCCGAAAATGTCGATCGCCTCACCCGAGAGGCCGGGCTTTCCCCTCTAATCGCCCGGCTGCTTGCCGCCCGTGGCATAGCAACACCGCAGCGAGCCGAAGAATTCCTTTCGCCGTCGCTCTCCCATCTCCATTCGCCGTATCTCATGTCCGGACTGCGTGCCGCCGTCGATCGTTTGCGCGCCGCCATCGAGCGCAAGGAAACCGTCTTTATCTATGGCGACTACGACGTAGACGGCACCACCGCAATCGTCATTCTCAAAGCCGCACTAGAACTCTGCGGCGGCAAAGTCGAATTCCACGTGCCTCATCGCATCCGCGAAGGCTACGGCATGCGCGATGAAGTCATCGAGCGCGCAGCCGAGCAGGGGATCAGGCTCATCGTCAGTGTCGACACCGGGATTCGCGCCTTCGCTGCCGCCGACGCTGCCCAGCGCTGCGGCGTCGATCTTATCGTCACCGACCATCATTTGCCCGAAGCTGCCGGCGTTCCCAAAGCAGTTGCCGTGGTCAATCCCAATCAAGCCGGTTGCGAGTATCCCTGCAAGTCCCTCTGCGGAGCCGGTGTCGCCTTCAAAATCGCGCAGGCTCTCCTGGAATCCACAGGCCGCGAACGTTTGCTGCCTTCCTTCCTGAAAATCGTTGCCATCGCGACCATCGCCGACTCGGTTCCACTCGTTGGAGAAAACCGCGTTTTCGCCAAGCTCGGATTGCAGGGCCTGCGCGATCCTCGTAACGCCGGGCTTAAGGCGCTTCTGTCCGTCTGCCAGCTTGACGGCTCCCGCCCTCTCAGCGCCGGCGACATTGCCTTTCGCGTCGCCCCCCGCCTGAACGCCGCCGGACGCATGGACGTGGCCGAACGCGTTATCAAACTTTTCACGGAGAAAGACCACACTCTTGCTGCCGAGATGGCGATGCAACTCAGCGAGCTAAATGGCGACCGCCAGCTTGCCGAGCAAAAGATTCTCGACGAAATCTACCTTCAGATCGACTCGACTCCAGAGTGGAAAGACGCTTATTCGCTCGTCGTTGCTGGAGACAACTGGCATCGCGGAGTGATCGGTATTTGCGCCACCAGGGTTGTCGAGCGCTATCACCGCCCGGCGCTTGTGTTTTCCTGTGAGAACGGCGAGGCCCACGGTTCTGGACGCTCCATCGAGGCGTTTCACCTGCTCAATGCGCTGGAATCTTTCCCCGAGATTTTCACCCGCTTCGGCGGACACTCTCACGCCGTCGGTTGTGCGCTGCCGGTCGAGCGCCTGCCCGAGCTCCGCTCCAAGCTCGACGCTTACGCCCGGCAAATGCTTGTGCCTGCAGATTTCGTTCCGGTGCTGGACTACGACAGCGAGCTCATGCTCGACGATGTTGACCAAAAACTATGGGAGACGCTTACCCAGCTCGAGCCTTTTGGCGCAGGGAACCCGAGGCCGACTTTTGTCGTGCGCGGAATGCAGCTCGTGCAGCCTCCTCGCATCATGAAGGAGATCCACCTGAAGTTGCGGGTCACAGGCAGCTCGCCGCGCCCTCGAGACGTAGTCGGTTGGCGAATGGCCGCACAGTCGCAGCGGGAAGCGCTCCTGTTGGGCGACACGCTTGATCTCGCCTTCACCGTGGATTTCAGTTCACACCCCGACTTTGGTGGTGTTCAAATGACACTTGCCGACTTTAGCCGAAGCGATGGCCGCGCGACGTAGTACGACGCCTAGAATTACTTTACAGACGTGTTACCAAGGCGATAGTATTCACCAGCAATGGAAGTTGCCGTCAAGCAAGCATGCTCAAATTGCGGCAAGTTGATTTTGCCGGACGGCGAATTCTGCCTCTACTGCGGTGACCTTCTCCCCGCAACTCCAAACCCTGGGACGGGAGCTATCCCTGCGCTGCGCCATCCGGAATTTCTCGTGGAACCGACTGCCCCCCTGGAATACGCTGGTTTCTGGCTCCGAGTTTGGGCCGGCGCGATCGATGTTGTCCTCGAAGCCCTGGTCGCATTGCTGGTGACCGTGGTGGTTGATTTCGTCATGAGGTTCACCTCTCCGAAGTTCGGCCTCAGTCCCATCACGGCCCGCTATGCCACCGGAATTGCTTTCATTTTTGTGCTTGCCATCGGTGCGTGGCTGTACTGCGCTTTTTCTGAGAGCTCCCGCTGGCATGCCACTTTGGGCAAGCGCGTTCTGGGGCTGCAGGTCCTGACGTCCGCTGGTGGCCAGTTGTCGTTTGGTCAGGCTACCGTTCGCCACTTCATGAAGTTCCTCTCGCTCTTTACCGGAACCGTCGGATTCATGATGGCTGGATGGACCAAACGCCGTCAGGCGTTGCACGACATACCCTCCGATTGCATCGTCGTCAAGGTCTCTGAACCCAGCCTGTCGTTGTTTGGCAAGCACGCCTGACCGTTTGTTGGCGCATCAATCCGCAGCGTAATATCGAACTCAAGGGATGCAATCCGTCGCTCAATTGCGCAAGTGGCTGGCGTGGTCGGCCGTGGCCCTTCTGGCCATCACGACAGTTTCCTATTACGTCGCTCGAATGAAGGTTGTGCCCAAACTCCACGTGAAGCCCCAGGACTTGGGCCTCGACATTCAGCAGACCAGCAGTGGATTCACGCTCTCCAAGTCCGAGGGCGGCCGCACCATCTTCACCATCCGCGCGTCCAACGCTGTCCAGTTCAAGAAGGGCGGCAAGGCCGATCTGAAAAACGTCCACATTGTGGTGTATGGCAAGTCGCATGACCGTTACGACCAGATATATGGCAAGGAATTTACCTACGACCCGGCCAGCGGCGAGGTCCAGGGTCTGGGCGAGGTCCACATCGACCTTCAGGGCTATGCGGAAGGACCGCTCAAGCCGGATCAGGCGCCTCCGGACGAACTTAAGAACCCTATCCATATCGTGACGAGTTCGTTGAGCTTCAATCAGAAGACGGGGCAGGCCCACACTGACGAAGCGGTTAGTTTCAGGACCCTCCAGGCGTCGGGTACAGCCACCGGCGCGTACTACGACTCCAACACAAATGAGCTGCACTTGAAGTCCGATGTTCACCTCGTCACCACCGGCAATAACGCTGCCGACATCGTCGGCTCCAGCGCAACCATCCAGAAGGAGCCGCGCGAAGCCGTGCTCTTCAATGCGGCCATTTACCAGACCGACCGCACTCTCACCGCCGACAAGCTGACAATGGTGTTCGAAGCCGATAACACGGTGCAGCACGCTCTTGCCGAAGGCAACGTAAATATCGAAGTCCGCGGCCCGACTATCGTGGACATTTCAGGTCCGCGTGGCGACCTCAATATGGGGCCGCAGAATGCGGTGAAGCAGGCCATCGTCAGCGGAGGCGCCAAATACAACACTCGCGGCGACAATCTTAGTCATGGTTCAGCCGACACGTTCATCCTAGACTTCGAGGCCGACAACCAACCGAAGTACCTTCACATGGTGAAGAACGCTCGCATGCGGCAGGAGCCCCAGCCCGGTAAATCTGGATCGCCAGGCCAGCCCATGGAAATTGCCGCCGACCAGTTGGATTTCGTCATCGAAAATGGTAACGACCTGCGCACAGCCGATACCGTCGGGAAAGCGCAAATTACGATCTTCCCGGCTCCAGCCAATCCGAAGGCCGCCAAGACGGCATCCAAGCCAGCCTCAGACTTGAACTCGGCGACTTCGACCACTGTGGCGACGGCCGGAAAGTTCCACGCGTTATTCGCTTCCGGCAATCGCTTGCAGACGCTGCATGGCTCGCCTGACGCTCGCATCGTTTCCCTATCGCCCGGCCAACCCGACAAGGTCAGCACTTCGCAGAACCTTGACGTCTCATTTGCAGCCGACGGTGGCGTCGAGAAACTCGTCCAGACCGGAGATTTTCAATACCACGAGCCGTCCGCCAATCCGGACACCGGCGGTCGCGCCATGTTTGCCGGTACGGCTACATACACTCCCGCCAACGAGACCCTCGTACTAAGTGGCTCTCCCCGCGCTATTGATGGTGGCATGACGACCACGGCCGACGTTCTCCGCCTTAACCGCCAGACTGGCGAAGCCTTCGCCGACAACAACGTCAAAACCACATACAGCGATCTCAAGCCCCAGCCGAGCGGTGCCCTGTTAGCCACATCCGATCCCGTTCACGTCACAGCACAGCACATGGTCTCCAGGCAGCAGCCCGGAGTAGCGCACTACACCGGCAACGTGCGCCTCTGGCAGGCGGCCAATGTCGTACGTGCGCCTGTGATTGACTTCGACCAGCAGAACCGCAGCTTGATTGCACATGCTGACACCGCGAAGTCGGTCTCCAGCCTTTTCGTGCAGCAGGGGCAAGACGGCAAGCTGACTCCGGTTGAAGTCACAGCTGACAAATTGACTTACGTTGATGTCGACCGGCGCGCCCGCTATAGTGGCAATGTCTTCGTGAAAAGTCCAACTGGGACGGTCAGTGCGCAGCAAATTGATATCTACTTGAAGCCCACCGACGACTCTGCATCTACCTTGGGTGCGGCCAAGGCGAAGGTGGGCATGCCGGGTACCGACGGCCCCAGCCGTCTCGATCACATGGTGGCTACCGGCAACGTTGTTGTGACCGAACCGAACCGCCGCGGAGTCGGCGAGCGCCTGGTGTACACGGCCGACGACGGCAAATATTACCTTACCGGGGAAACCGCTAGCATTTTTGATGCCGAACACGGTCAAATCTGGGGCGATTCGTTGACTTTCTATAGTCGCGATGATAGGGTGCTCGTAGAAAGTAAGGCCTCTGTACCCACTGTGACGCGTGCGCGTATCACTAAGTAAATGCAGACTTTATCGGTTGATGAGATCGGCAAAAGTTACCGCGGGCGTAGGGTCGTCAACGGCGTCAGCCTTAACGTAAAACAGGGCGAAGTAGTTGGACTGTTGGGCCCCAACGGTGCCGGAAAAACCACCAGTTTCTACATTATTGTCGGCTTGATTCCCGCTGATACGGGTCGGGTAGTCATCAACGACCAGGATATTACCGATGTTCCTATGTACCTGCGGGCGCGGAACTTCGGTATCAGCTATTTGCCGCAGGAGCCGTCGATCTTCCGCAAGCTCACGGTGGAAGATAACATTCTGGCCGTTCTCGAAGCTCAGCCAATTTCCTGGCACGAGCGTCGCGAACGTCAGGAGCGGCTGATTGACCAGCTCAGTTTGGGTGTCATCCGCAAGAACATGGGCTATGCCCTCTCCGGTGGCGAACGCCGCCGTGTCGAGATTGCCCGTTGCTTGTGTATTTCGCCTTCGTTCATGCTTCTTGATGAGCCGTTCTCGGGAATCGATCCCATCGCCGTGCTCGAGTTGCAGAAGATCATCTCCGAGCTGAGGGCAAGTGGCATTGGTGTGTTGATTACGGACCATAATGTGCGCGAGACTCTGTCGGTTACTGATCGCGCTTACATTATTACGGAAGGAAAAATTTCTTTCGCAGGTACTCCGGAGCAACTCGGCAACAACCCGGACGTGCGGCGTGTTTACCTCGGCGAGAGCTTCTCGCTGATTTAGGTTTAGAATTTTTGCAGGAGGAATAGGGCCCCTAGGCTATCCGCAGTCATGGTTTTATTGCAGCCCAAGTTGAGTCTTCGCGTTTCCCAGAAGCAAATTCTGACTCCGGGGCTCGTTCAGATGGTCAGCGTACTCGCGCTCAATAAGCTCGAGCTGACCGACATGATTACCGCGGAACTCACCGAGAACCCCGTCCTCGAGGAGCTGGAAGACAGCGTTCCCCTGCTCGACGACGTTTCCGCCCGCGAAGAGCAGAAGGAGCGCGACAGCTCTGCTGCCGCCCTCGAAGAACCTCCCAAAACCGCCGAAGAGAAAGACCCCTTCGAAGAGATCGACTTCGGCAGCTTCTTTCGCGACTATCTCGATCCCGGCATGCGTTCACCCATCGAGATGGAAGACAACGAGCGGCCGTCATTTGAGAACTTCCTCTCCAAGCCGACATCTTTGTCCGACCACCTGCTCTGGCAACTTGGTTCAC
>Ga0302172_10000554_pt1 | contig 11072 bp, 10 predicted proteins | sample I_Fen_N2_3_FD_198777 | JGI IMG/M metagenome (GOLD analysis project Ga0302172, IMG submission 198777) | Peat permafrost microbial communities from Stordalen Mire near Abisko, Sweden - I_Fen_N2_3 | ecosystem: Environmental > Terrestrial > Soil > Wetlands > Permafrost | place: Sweden: Abisko... | reverse complement strand
CGTTGAGCAACAGGGCGTTGGCGGCGACGGTGGCATCCCCCAGTCGTGCACCTTGCACCGTGATCAGAAAAAACACCGATTGCAGGGCCAGGCTACGGATAAAGATGTCGCGATTGACCGCCAGCAGGGGCCGCCAGCTTTGCCACAGCGCCAGTGCGGCCCAGGCGATGTGGCCAGGATAGGCGCGCAGGGCCTGGCGGGTCATCAGCAGGCCGATCAGCGCGCCGGTCCACTCGGCAATGACCGATGCGCGGGCGGCACCCACCACGCCCCATTCCAGACCGAGGACAAACCAGAGGTTCAGCGCAATGTTGACCAGGTTGGTGCTCAGCAGTATCACCAACGGCGCGCGGGCGTTCTGCGTGCCAAGGAACCAGCCAACCAGCGCATAGCTGGCCAGCGCCGCTGGCAGGCCGAACAGTCGCGTGTGGAAAAACTCGCGGGTCATTTGCTCCAGTTCCGCCGACGGCTGCATGAAATGCAGGGCGATGCCACTCAAAGGCACTCCCAGTGCACCCAGCACCACGGCCAGTCCCATGGCCAACATCAGCCCTTGCAACAATATCTGCCGCAAGGCCGCGCCATCGCCACGCCCGCAAGCCTGGGCTGCGAACCCGGTGGAGCCCATGCGCAGAAACCCCATGGCCCAGGCGAGAAAGGTATACAGGCTGGCCCCGACCGCAACGGCACCGAGCTGATGGGCGTGGGGCAGGTGGCCGATGACGGTGCTGTCGACCAGCGCCACCAGGGGAACGGAAATGTTCGACAGGATCATCGGCGCAGCCAGCGCCCAGACCCGGCGATGGGTCGGGCGGTCGCGCCAGTCGGCAATCAGGTTGGACATGCAGGCTCCTTTGAGGAGCGGGCATTGTAGCGGTGAAAATGGATCAGCCAGGTGAGCCCGATCTAAAAACACTGGAGATCCAATGTGGGAGGTGTCAGTGAACAACCCAGCTGAGCAACCACAACCCCAGCATCAACCAGATGATCCCCATGATGAACGAGGCGTTCATGAATGCGCGGATCGCCGACCACAACAGCACCAATCCCAGGATCAACGTGGCGATACTGATGATCGATGTGTCCATGCCCAGGGCGCGGGACAGGCCTTCGACAAAATTGCTGCTGGCGCGGCTCATCATCTGGAACAACCCGCTGAGGCCATCAACGATGAAGCGGATGACGGAACCGAGGGCCTGGCCGAGCCATTCGAAAAAACCTTCTACCTGCATGGAATGAGCGTCCTGATCAATGAGAGGCGGGGTTGCCGGTCTTGAGCCTTGGGCTGTCGATTGCGGCGCCTGGTTCCCCACAAGCATAGAGGGTTGTCTTGCAACTGTGGGAGCGACCCCATGACCATGACTCAATCTCTGCCGCTTGCCTTCATCGGCCATCCCCCCGAAGCTATACGCCCTCAGGAGAACCCGATGAACCTTGTTGAACTGACCGAACGCCTGCACGCCATCCGTGACCGAAATGACTGGCGGCAATTTCACAGCCCGAAGAACCTGGCCATGGCCGCCAGCGTCGAAATGTCCGAACTGGTGGAAATTTTCCAGTGGCTGAGCGAAGACCAGTCGCGCCAGTTGCCGGCGGACAAGCTGGCCCATGCCGGGCAGGAAGTCGGTGACATCGTCCTCTATCTATTGTTGTTGTGTAGCGAGTTGGGTCTGGACATGAATGAAGTGGTGCGCAGCAAACTGGCGGACAGCGAGCGGAGATTCAGCTGATGAGCGACCGTCATTTCGACCAGCTGGCGACTCGCTTCGCCGAAAAAATCTACGGCGGAGCCAAAGGTGCGATCCGGCTTGCAGTGTTGCAGGCGGATCTGGCCGAAACCCTGCCGGATCGCCCGCTGCGGGTGCTGGATATCGGTGCCGGTCTGGGCCACATGTCGCTGTGGCTGGCGCAGCGCGGCCACGAGGTGACGTTGGCCGAGCCCGCCGAGCCCATGCTTGAAGGCGCCCGCCAACGTTTCGCCGAAGCCGGGCAAACGGCAACGTTTATCCAGGCGCCATGGCAGGATCTGCTCGGCCAGCTCACCGAGCCTTACGATCTGGTGCTCTGTCATGCAGTGCTGGAATGGCTGGCCGAACCCCATGCGATCCTGCCGGTGCTGCACCAGCTGACCAAGGCAGATGGCTGGCTATCCCTGGCCTTTTATAACCGCGACGCGCTGATCTATCGCAACTTGCTCAAGGGCCATTTCCGCAAGATGCGCAAGAACGACATGGCCGGCGAGAAACAAAGCCTCACTCCGCAACAGCCCCTTGATCCACGGGAGTTGGCCGCGCAACTTGAAGGTCTGTGGCAGGTCGAAACCCGCAGTGGCGTGCGGGTTTTTCACGACTACATGCCGGTGGAATTCCAGGCCCGCGCCGAGCTGGTGGACTTGCTGGAAATGGAACTGGCCCACCGTCGCCATCCAGGCTTCGCCGGGCTTGGGCGTTATTTGCACTGGATTTGTCGGCCGGTCTGATCGGAGTACGAAATGAACAGTCGTTCAGGGTTGTTAATGCTGTGTCTGGGGTTGGCGGCTTGTCAGGGCAGCAACCCGTATGTGGCAACCTCCAAGCCCTTGCCACCGGCGCCGCCCCAGGCAGCCAAAACCTTCGACCGCAGCGCCTACCCGGCCCCGCCCCGTGATTACGCGCGCTACCGCAGCTGGGCCTGGCTCAACGGGCAACTGCCACCGGGCAGCGCATGGGCTGACTCGGCGCAAGTCGCCGAAGCGGTGAGCAATGCCCTCGATCAACGAGGTTTGCGTCCTTTGCATGACAATCGCCCGGCGGACCTGTTTGTCCGCGCCAGCCTGCGCCTGGAAACCCGCCTGCGCCAGGTCCAGGATGACTCTGGCTATTACGGCGGCGGCTACTACGGCGGTCACGGCGGTTATGGCAACGGCGTGGGCATGTACAACACGGTGCCGATCATCCGCACTTATCAGGAACAAGTGGTGGTCGTGCAGGTGGACCTGTTCGATGCGCAAAGCGGTCAACCGGTCTGGAGCGCCAGCGCCGAAACCCAGGCCAAGGGCACACAGACCGAACAGGCCGATGCCATACGCGAGGCTGTAGAAAAGGCAATGTCGGCGTATCCTCCCAGTTAGCTTCTGTGGTCAGGAAGCATTCTGCAGGTTCATGTCTTCTACCGGAGAATCATCATGTTCCGCCGTTTCGTTCTACTGGCAGCGGCCGCGCTGCTCAGTGCCTGCGCCGCCAACCAGGTCAATCATGACTTCGACGCCAGCCGCGACTTCTCCGCCTATCGCAGCTGGAGCTGGAAAGAGCCTGCCCTGCAATATCGCCCCGATGACCCGCGGATCAAGAGTGATCTTACCGAACAGCGCGTGCGCCAGGCGGTGAACGATCAACTGGACCAGCGTGGCCTGCGCCCGTCAGCTGCTGGTGCCAAGGCCGATTTGCATGTGCAGACCTACCTGATAGTCGAGGAGCGCCAGCAACAGGTCACCACCAACTATGGCGGCGGTTGGGGCAACCCGTGGAACGGCTATTGGGGCGCGCCGATGTATAACGAAACCCGCGTGGTTCCCTACAAGGTCGCCACCATCCAGATCGATCTGCTCGATGGCAAGGACGGCAAGCTGGTGTGGCGCGGCAGTGACGAGCAAATACTCAGTCGCACCACGAACCCCTCGGACCGCAATGATGCGATACGCGAAACCGTCACCCGGATACTGTCCAACTATCCGCCAAGATAAATACAACACCCTCCTGTAGGAGCCGGCTTGCCGGCGAAGGGTGCCTTGAGTCCTGCATTGCACTCGAGGTCCTCTTCGCTGGCAAGCCAGCTCCTACAGGGGATTTGTCGTGTTCAAGGCATTGCGCAGGTTTTTTGTGGTCTGCACTGGCGAGTTGCCAGCAGTCTTGCCAGGCCTTGTCTACACTGCTTCACACCAACGGAGGTAGCGCTCGGCAGTGCGCCGGCAAAGGAGTGCTCGATGTCTCCCTGCTTGCAGTTTCGCGGCCCGGCCCGGCAACGGGGGGCTATTGGCTTGATGGCTGCCGGGACGTTGGCGCTGGCGCTGGTTTTCATGTTGCTGGTGGTCGACAGCGGCAGGCTTTACCTGGAACAGCGCAAGCTACAGCGGATCGCCGATGTTGCCGCATTGGAGGCGGTCAGCCGCAATGGCGACTGCCTGTCCCCTACGCTCAGCGCTGCGGGTTTTGCTCTTGAAAGTGCCACCCGCAACGGCTACAGCGCCACCGCTGGCATGACCCTGAACACCACTTGCGGCTCATTGCAGGCCGGGGCCAACAACCTGCGGGCCTTTAGCGCCGATGCCAGCAAAAAGGAGGCTGTTCGCGTAGTGGTGACCCACACCGTGTCGACCAGTATTGCGGCAGGCCTCTATGCCCTTTTCAGCCAAGGCCCCGTCAATCTGACGACCCAGCTCACCGCGACAGCAGTCAGTGCCCCGGCGGCCCTGCCACCCTTGGCCATGTTGACCATCGGCAGTACGGCACTGGTGGTCGACTCCAGCAAATCGGCGGCCTTGAATCTGTTGCTGGGGCAGATGCTCGGCGGCACCCTGAATTTGAGCATCGCGAGCTGGCAAGGCCTGGTCGATAGCCAAATCAATTTGTTGGGATACCTGAATCAATTGGCCCTCGACGTACACGTCAGCGCCGGGAACTACACCGAGTTGCTGAGCAAGAACATCGCCCTGACTCAACTGCTGAACAGTGCGATCACAGTACTGCAGGCCGGGGGGCCGACCGCCAGCGTCGCGGTCAGTGGCCTGACCGGAGTCAAGGCGGCGGTTGGCAATACCTCGATTGTTCTGGGGCAACTGCTGCAATTGCAGACTGGCGCGGCCTCTTCAGCACTCAATACCAATTTGCAGGTCTTTCAACTGATCGAGGCGTTTGTGCAACTGGCCAACAGCCAGAACGCCGCCGTCGCCAATATCCCGCTGAACATCCCGGGTCTGGCCAATGGAGTGGTCAAGGTCAAAGTCATCGAGCCGCCACAGTTATCGGCCATCGGCAACCCGGCGCTGGTCAATGGCCAGCTCAACGATCCCAACCGGATCTTTGTTCGGACCGCCCAGGTGCGCACCGTGCTGTCGCTGAATTTGCCGGTCCTGTCCGGTATTACAGGCCTTGTCAGCGCGCTCGCCAGCAACACACTGCTCAATGGGTTGACTGATACGCTGAACAATCTGCTGCATTTGAACCTGGCCGGTACGCTGAGCTCGCTGCTTTGCACGCTGACGGGAACTTGCGACAAAACCGACCTGAAGATCCTCCCGACACCGACCATCGACATCGTACTGGAGGTGGCCGCAGCCGATAGCCACGTCACCGGTTACAGCTGCGCCAGCGATGCCACCAAAACCCTGACCACCCAGACCAACACATCACTGGTGAAGCTCAAGGTTGGCAAGATCGACACCGCCAACGCGCTTTCCTCATCGGCCGATGTCGTTGTGCAGCCACTGGCGTTGATCGATATCGGCAAGGTCAGTTGCGTGCTCTGGAGTTGCAATCCCGCCACTCGCGTGCCGTTTTATGGCGGTGGCCTGGGGTTGAAAATCGATACCTCGGTCGCCAGTACCCAGAGCACCCATGTCTACAACCAGCCACCGGAAATCAAGAATCCGCCGCTGTTCTACAGCTTGAATACGCAAGGCATTGTCAACAGCCTGAAGAGCACCCTGAGCGGCATTCAGATAAACGCTTACAAACCCACCGGGTCAAGTCTGCTGGGTGATCTGCTGGTCGTTGCCGCCGGCACCCTCAATGGTGTGCAAAGTACCTTGGGCAGCGCGATCCAGACGTTACTCAGTCCCTTGGTCGATCCCATTCTCGATGGGCTGCTGGCCAATCTCGGGATAACGCTGAACAAGGTCGATGTCGGCGCCAACCTCAGTTGCAAGCCGCCGGGAAGGCCTTCGCTGGCGATTTAATCCCCCTGCACAACCGGCAACTCAATACAGAACCGCGCACCCTCGGTCGAGTTGCGCACGCTCAGTTTGCCACCCATGTTTTCGACGATGCCGTAGCTAACCGAAAGGCCCAGGCCGGTGCCGACGCCGACCGGTTTGGTGGTGAAGAACGGCTCGAAAATCCGCTCCAGCAATCGCGGGTCTATGCCGCCGCCGTTGTCCTCGACCCACAGGCGTACCGACTGCTGGTCCCGTTCGGCGTAAAGCGCGATCCACGGTTTGAATTCGGGGTGGGTTTCTCGCTTGCCGAGCAATGCATCCCGCGCATTGACCATCAAGTTGATCAATACTTGTTCAAGCTGATCGACGTAACCGCGCACCTGCACCTCAAACCCGGTTTCGCTGATGCGCAGATCGACACCTTTGCCGCGCATGCCTTCGGCCAATAACGACAGCGTGCCTTCGATGGCCTGGGCCGGATTGAACGGCTGTTGCTCGATCTCCGAGCGGCGGCCGAACACCCGCATGTGATCGACTACCCGCGCGGCGCGCTGTACCTGCGCATCGATGCGATTGAGTTTATCGGTCAGGTAGTCAACCTGCACATCACCATTGCCCAGGCGCTTGAGCACATTGGTGATCGCCATGCGCATCACGTTCAGTGGCTGGTTGATTTCATGGGCCAGGCCGGTGGCCATTTCGCCGAGGGTGGCCATTTTTGCGCTTTGGGTCAGTTGCTGCTGGGAACGCCGGACTTCAGTGTTGTCGCGGCCCACGGCCTGAATCTCCAGCAACTGGCCCTGCTCGTCGAACACCCCGCGATCCGACCAGACCCACCAGGCGTGTTCGCGTCCCGGCAATTGCAGGTTGATTTCGGCGGTGCTGACCGGAAACTCCGGGCTGAGACCGGTCAGGCGCTGGAGGAAGGATTCGCGCTGCGGCACCGACATCCAGTTGCCCAGGTTCAGCCCCGGCAGTTGTTCGGCTGTGCACTCCAGATACGCCGCCAGTGGCCGGTTGCCGAAGGTCAGTGACAGGTCCGGGCGATATCGGCAGATCATCGCCGGGGAGTCTTCCACCAGGATCCGATAGCGCTCTTCGCTTTGCTTGACCTGCTCGGCAGCCATGGTCGCTTCGGTGACATCCAGCCACAGGCCCACGGCCTCCACCGGCAGACCCAGGTCATCGCGCAGCAGCTTGGCTTCATCGAGCAACCAGTGATAATTGCCGCGACTGTCACGCAGTCGATACCGGGCGCTTACCGAGCCTTCGCGGAGCAGTTGCCGGGTACGCTGGAAATAGCCATCACGGTCTTCGGGGTGCACCCGTTCAACCAGCGCAACACTGGCGCAATCGGCGAGCGTCCAGCCGAGCAGCGGCAGCAGGCTGTCGCTGAAAAACGTCGGTTGCAGCGCGCCTTCCACATAGCGCTGCACGTAAATCACCGCAGGTGAACTGGCGATCAGATTGTCCAGGCGCGCGTGTGCGGCGGCGGCGTGTTGTTCCTGGTTCTTGATGTCGCTGATGTCCAGCATGAAACCCACCAGGCGCCGATGGCGGCCGACACCCAGGGCCTGGCCTTGCAGGCGATACCAGCTCGGCGGCAGTGCGGCGTCGGGGCGATACGAACGCACGCACAGCAGTAACGGCGTGCCTTCGTCCAGCAGGTCTTGCAAGCGACTGCGCAGTTCTTCGCGGTCGGCGGGATGCACTTGATCGAGCCAGTCGTTCAACGGTAAACGGCCGCTGGCAAGGTTCAGGGCGCCTGCCAGCGAGGGCGCCAGTTGCACCTCGGCCCTGTCGCTGAACACTTCCCACCAGCCGGTGCCCAGCAACGCCTGGAGCGATTCCAGGCGCTCCATTTGCAGGTGGTGCCGGTGCTCGCGCGAACGTTCCAACAAAGGGCCGGCGAGCGCAGCGGCGAACTGCAGCCAATCGCGCGCACTGACATCGGGCGCCCGTTGCTGCACCGGGTAGCACCCACAAAGCAACCAGGCCGCCACGCCTTGGGCATCGTGATAAGGCACGACGAACCCCTCGGCATTGCCAAAGATGGCTTGCAGGCGAGGGTGCTCAAGGGGATTCAAATGCTGCGGGGCGCAGCCGTTCAGGCTGTCCAGACCGGTCCCCAGGCGCTGTCCGGTTTGCCACAGTTGCGGGGCATCGAAGCCTGCAAAATGCTGGTGAATCTGCCAACCCTGTTCTTGCTCGTCGAGCAATGCCAGGGCGATGCAGGGGATGTGAAAACGCTCGGCCAGGCTTTGCAATTGATCGGTGAGCATTTCGGGCAAGCGAGTCAGGCTGCACAGGCGCAACTGCTCGCCGATCTGCACCGCGAGCAACTGGCATTGTTCGCGCACCTGCGATTGCCGGCGCTCGATCAGCAGATCGCCGATGTCCAGCAACTGCAGGAGCCAGGCATTGGCCAACGGCTGGACCCAGCCACGCAGGTGCAGGGTTTGACCACTGAGGGTGTAAAAGTCCAGGTCCAGGGCCTGGCCCTGCCAATCAGCGGGGGAGCCTTCGACGACGAGGCTGCAGTGCGGCAGCAAAAAGTCGAGCAGGTGCGGCTCCCGCGCGCCAGGTACCTGCTGGGCCAGTACATGGCGCAGCGGCCCGGTCAGGTGCAACACACGACCTTCGGCGTCCAGATGCATCTGCAAACCCACACCGGGCATGCTCGGAGCCTGCAAGGCCTCCAGGGGCGGTGGCGGATGGCGATTGAGCAGACGCCCGAACAGTTTGTCCCCGGCACTCAAAATTGCAGGCTCGCACTGGCAGTGAGTGTCGCCGGCAAATTAGGCACCTGCCCGATTCCCGGCAGGTTCAGGAACGGGATGACTGCATTCAATTTATTGGTCGGGTAGTTGATGGTCACCTTCAATATGCCGCCGGTGTAGGTGGTCGTCACGTCTGTGGCGACATTGAAATTCAGCCCGGCGGGAATCCACGCCAGCTGCCGGGTCAACTCCTGAGTGGCGACGCTGACCAACGCGCTAGCGTAACCCGGGGTGTTCGGGTCCAGCGCCACGCTACGGCGCACGGCTTGCGCGGTCGACTGGTTGAATGACTGCATCAGCAACAGTGGCAGGCTGTAGGTGACGATTGCGTAAAACACCGCAAAAAAAATGACGAATACCAAGGCAAATTCAATCGCTGCGGCGCCTTTTTGCTTGCGAGGGAGGCTGGATTTCATGAGTGCGTCTACCCTGACATCACATAGGTAATGTCAGCATAGAATCATTCAGCCAAAACGGACGTTTTTTACCGCATGCAGAGCTTTGTCCTACTGATCTGGCTGTCGCTATGCGCAGCGCAGGATGCCCGGGAGCGGCACATTGCCAACGTCCTGACCTTCGGCGCCGGGGCATTGGCCCTGGCCTGGATGCTGTGGAGCGGAACCACCTGGCTGGGCGCAACGGCCGAGCAGGGTGGCTGGGCGGCGTTGCTGGCCCTGGCGTTCACCTTGCCCGGTTTTGCGATGCGCCGCCTGGGCGCCGGTGACGTGAAACTCATGACCGCGCTGGGGCTCGCAACCGATGGTCGGCATGTGCTGGGCGTCTTCATCGGTGCCGGATTGGCCAGTGTATGTTGGCTGTTGCTGGCGCCAGGCGTCTGGCTCCATATGGGGCAGGGGCTTAGGGGACATCTGCGTTATCTGGAGCCTGGAGTGTCAAGCAAGCAGCCCTTCGCCCCCTTCTTGCTGGTGGGGTTGTTGCTGACGTTGGCCGTTTTGGGTTTTTTTACAGAGTCACAAAGTGCGACTACGTTCATTCAGTCGTTGTTCAGCCTTGAGCTGTGAGTAGAGGAACGGTCAGCCTTTGACCTGGCAGGGAGTTGCACGTGAGCAAGCGTACCTCGGCAGTAAAAGTCCTTGTGGTCGACGATCAGCCATTAATTGTGGAAGAACTCTGCGAATTTCTTGAGAACCGCGGCTACCCTTGTGTTGCCTGCGGGTCCAGCCATCAAGCCATTGAGCGGTTCAATGAAGACCCCGATATCGGCTTGGTGCTCTGCGATTTGCACATGCCCGGCCTGGACGGGATTCAACTGGTTCTGGAGCTGCAACGGCTGTCCGGCAAACACCGCGCGTTCGAGGCGATCATGCTGACCGGGCACGCGGGCAAGCAGGATGTGATCAAGGCGTTGCGTGCCGGTTTTGCCGATTACTACCAGAAGCCGATTGATCTGACGGAGCTGCTCGAAGGTTTGCAGCGCCAGGAGGTGGTCTTGCAGGAACGGCACAAGGCGCTACAGCTGGGGCATCTGGATCAGAAGCTGCAATACCTGTCCGAGTCGATCGAGGACCTGTATCAGGACCTGGACAAGGTTCGCCGGGCTCCGCTTTCCCAGGCAGCGGCGGACCTGGCCGATGATGCTGTCAGCCACACGGATGGGGTGGAAATCCCGGCGATTTTCAGTCAACTGTCGCCCAGGCAGCTGGAGGTGGCGCGGCTGGTGGGCAAGGGGCAGACCAATTATCAGATTGCCTGTGAGTTGGGGATCACCGAGAACACGGTGAAGTTGTATGTGTCGCAGGTGTTGCGGTTGACCCATATGCATAACCGGACGCAGTTGGCGTTGGCGCTTTCGCCTGGTAGTTCGGGGTTGCGGCAGAGAGTCACGGCTCACTGAATCCTGTCGGTGCTGGCTTGCGTGCGAAGGCGGCCTGACAGCCGATCAGTTCCCTACGGATACACACAAATCCCTGTAGGAGCTGGCTTGCGTGCGAAGGCGGCCTTACAGCCGATCAGTTCCCTACGGATACACACAAATCCCTTTAGGAGCTGGCTTGCCAGCGAAGGCGGCCTGACAGCCGACCAGTTCCCCACAGATATACACAAATCCTTGTGGGAGCTGGCTTGCCAGCGATGGCGGCCTGACAGCCGACCTGGGTTTTGTTGACTGGGTACATATCCGTTGCTGCGGTAACGGCGGCTTATGGTTTCGCCCTTACGGCGACTCACTTTTTTTTCAAACGCCAAAAAAAAGTAAGCAAAAAAAGGCTCGCCCCGAGCGTCCGGCCCCTCGCTTGGGCTCGGCGTTCCTTCGCTCCGGTATCCATCCGGGGACACTGCCCTCCGGTCGGCTTCGCTTCGACCTACATGCAGCGTGTTCGACTGCGTCGAACGGCGCTGCGCGCCACTCCCCGGATGAACAC
>Ga0302172_10000553_pt1 | contig 11074 bp, 9 predicted proteins | sample I_Fen_N2_3_FD_198777 | JGI IMG/M metagenome (GOLD analysis project Ga0302172, IMG submission 198777) | Peat permafrost microbial communities from Stordalen Mire near Abisko, Sweden - I_Fen_N2_3 | ecosystem: Environmental > Terrestrial > Soil > Wetlands > Permafrost | place: Sweden: Abisko... | reverse complement strand
CAACTTCGGTACTTCAAGGTGCATGCCCAGGCTCCGGGCATTGTCGGAGACATTCCCGTACACGTTGGTGATCGAGTGTCCACCACAACCGTGCTGACTACCATCGACGAGCGGAGCGGGCTGGAAGTTTACTTGCCCATACCGTCGGAACGTGGCAAGGAACTGAAACTCGGCGCGCCGGTGGAAATACTGGATTCGGCAGGCAACGTCATACTCAACACCCGTGTGTCGTTCATCTCTCCGCAAGTGGATACCTCAAGCCAGACGATTCTGGCGAAAGCCCCGGTCGATCAGGCAGCCGACAAGCTGCGTGCACAGCAACTAGTGCGGGCTCGAATCACATGGAGCACCCAGCCAACGATGACCATTCCGGTTGTGGCAGTGTCACGACTGGGAGGCCAGTTCTTCGCCTTTGTCGCACAGCAGAAGGATGGCAAAGCTGTGGCAAGGCAGGTTCCGCTCAAGCTAGGTGAGATTACCGGAAATGACTACCGGGTTATTAGCGGCTTAACCGTCGGCGATGACGTCATCGTGTCGGGCGGGCAGAACCTGGCTGACGGCGCGTCCATCAGGATCGAACAGTAGCTCTCCATTTTTACAGAGAAGGGCCTTCGCTTTGTTTGCTGATTTCTTTATTAAGCGGCCGGTATTTTCGGCGGTCACATCGCTATTCATAGTGATTGGCGGCGCGGTTTGCATTCCGCTGCTGCCCATCGCGCAGTTTCCTGAACTGGCCCCGCCGACGATTGCGGTTTCCTCGTTCTACGTGGGAGCAAACGCGCAAGCGGTCGAGTCGTCAGTAACCACCATCCTGGAAGAGTCGATTAACGGCGTGGAAGGCATGCGTTACATGACCTCCACGAGTGGCAACGACGGGTCGAGCCAGATTTCGGTGGTGTTTGAGCTGACGCGTCCGCTCGACATTGCAGCGGTCGACGTGCAAAACCGCGTCTCCTCAGTCTCGGGCCGTCTCCCAAATGAAGTTAAGAACACCGGCGTCACCGTTACGAAGGTGGCTACGTCGTTTATTGGCGCAGTGGGCTTCTACAGCGAGGACAATCGGTACAGCACGCAGTTCATGAGTAACTACGTGGACATTTACGTCAAGAATGCGATCAAGCGCATTCATGGCGTGGCTGACGTGCAAATCTTCGGAGAGCGCAAATACTCCATGCGGTTGTGGCTCGACCCTTCGCGGCTGGCAGCGCGTGGATTAACGGCGTCGGACGTGGTCTCGGCCCTGCAACAACAGAACGTGCAGATAGCCGCTGGCCAGGTAGGACAGGAACCTGCTTCGAAGGACCAGATGTTCCAGATCAGCGTGCGCGCGGCGGGGCGGCTTACGGAGGCGGCACAGTTCGACGACATCATCCTGAAATCGGGAACGAACGGCGCTCTGGTTCGCTTAAGAGATGTAGGACACGCCGAACTCGGAGCCGAAAGCTACTCTGGCAATCTTCGTTTTAATGGCTACGAGGGTGTAGGCATTGGCATTTCGCAGCTTCCTACCGCTAACGCGCTCGAAGTTGACAAGGCAGTCAAAGCAGAGCTGGCACGTCTTGCGGAGCGATTTCCTCCGGGCATGAAATTTGCCTTCGCCTTCGACTCCACCACATTTGTCGGCGAGTCGATCCGCGAAGTACTGAAGACGCTGGTGGAAGCGGTCATCTTCGTGATGATCGTCATGTTCCTGTTCCTGCAGGATTGGCGAAGCACTCTGATTCCGGCCATTACGATTCCAGTTTCACTGGTGGGAACGTTCGCGTTCATCAAGCTGCTGGGATTCTCTATCAACACACTGACGCTGTTCGGCATCGTGCTGGCAACCGGATTGGTGGTGGATGACGCCATTGTCGTGATCGAAAACATTCAACGGCATATGGGAGAGGAGCACGTGGACTCCCACTTTGCCGCATCGGAGGCGATGGGTGAGGTCACCGGCGCCGTAGTGGCGACATCGCTGGTGCTGATCGCCGTGTTCGTGCCAGTAGCTTTTTTTCCGGGCACGACCGGGTTGCTGTACCAGCAGTTCTCGCTGACGATAGCGTTTTCCATCGCGATTTCGGCTTTCAATTCACTGACGTTTACGCCGTCGATGTCAGCGTTGATTCTGCGGCCGGAAAAAGAGCACGAGCGTAAGAACATCGTGTTCCGCGGAATTGAAACGGCCATCAAGAAAGGTACCTCGATCTATACGGCCTCGGCCCGCAAGGCGATTAAGGTGCGATACCTGGTGCTGATAGTGTTCTTTCTCGGATTGGCTGCGACGTATTTCGTGTACAAACGGGTGCCCACGGGGTTCGTGCCGGATGAAGACCAGGGCTGGTTCATGATTCTGGTGCAGGGGCCTCCGGGCGCGTCGCTGCAATACACGTCCGATGCGATGAAGCAGGTGGAAGCGGTGCTGCACAAGGAAAAGGCCATCACGGGCGCATTTGCGGTCGCGGGCTTCAGCTTTTCAGGAGCTGGAGGAAACCGTGGCATGGTGTTCCTGAACCTGGCGGACAATCGCAAAGGCGAGCAGAATTCCGCTTCGGCCATCGTGAACCGGTTGCGCGCGCCGTTGTCGCAGATTACGGATGTACAGGCCTTTCCGTTTTTGCCTCCGGCGATCGCGGGAGTGTCGGCATTTGGAGGGTTCAGCTTCCAGGTACTGGAGGAAGGCGGAGGCTCGCTGGAAGAATTGTTTCAGGCTACGCAGAAGGTGGTGACCGCGGGAAACTCGCGCAAGGATCTGAGCGGGCTATTCAGTTCGTACACCGCCAACGATCCGCAGTTTCTGGTAAAGATCGACCGCGAGAAGGCAAGGAGCCTTCAGATTCCGCTGCAACAGATCACCGACACTCTGCAGGTATACATGGCGTCGGCATACGTCAACGATTTCGACTTTAACAACCGGGCTTACCGAGTGTACGTGCAAGCCAGCCAGCAGTTTCGCGCCCTGCCGAGCGACATCCGCAACTTTTACGTGCGTTCCGACGCGGGGACGATGATTCCGCTGGACAACGTAGTGTCGATCAGCGAGACGACCTCACCGCAGGTGATTTCGCACTTCAATCTTTTCCGCTCGGCTGAAATTAATGGATCGGCGGCTCAGGGCTACAGCTCAGGACAGGCGATTCAGGCGATGAATGAGGTCTCGAGGCAAAACCTTCCGCTCGGATTTAACTCCGCATGGTCGGGGCTATCACTGGAAGAAATTCGTTCCGGTAGCCAGTCCGTGATGCTCTTCGGTCTCGGTCTGCTTTTTGTTTATCTCACCCTGTCAGCTCAATATGAAAGCTTCCTGCTGCCGTTCATCATTTTGCTGAGCGTTCCCATGGCGCTGCTGGGAGCGTTGCTGGCGCAGAGTCTTCGTGGCTTGCTTAACGATGTGTATTGCCAGATTGGATTGGTGATGCTGATCGGGTTGGCCAGCAAGAACGGCATTCTGATCGTTGAGTTCGCTGAGCAGCTTCGCGCCAAAGGCCTGTCGATCACCGACGCCGCGGTGCAGGCGGCCCGCATCCGGTTGCGGCCCATACTGATGACTTCGTTCGCGTTCATCCTGGGCGTGTTGCCCCTTGTGTTTGCGACGGGAGCCGGGTCAGCCAGTCGAAATTCCGTGGGAACGACGGTGTTTGGCGGCATGATCTTTTCGACCGTGCTGAACCTGTTCTTCATCCCAGTGCTGTACGTAATTGTGAAATCGCTGACGGAACAGGACAAGGCTACCGAAGTACCTGTCGAGTAGGCGGTTACGATCCATTGTGACTTGTGTAGCGCGTCACTGTGCCCATTGATCTGCGTCACTGAATCCCCGGACCCTTTGCGGTAAAAAGAAATCAGCAGGAGTTGAAGGCGGCCACGCTGGGTGGACGCGTTCACTCGCGAATATCTTTGGCAAGTGCAGGTTGGCACCGCCTAGCGACCCCACCGCGTGGGGAGACTGGTCACGAGCCATGGCTACGGTAAGTATCGCTTCGACCCGCATAGGAATTGATCGCGTCCTGATTGCGACCGACTTTTCTCACCAATCGGAATTAGCGCTGCAATATGGACTGGACTTTGCCCGTCTGTTTGGCGCGCAAGCAGAAATCGCATATGTCTTGCCCACGGATGAGTACTCCCTCGCAGGTGCCGACGGGTTGCTGGAAGGGCGAGATGCTGCCCGCCGTGATCTCCTGGCATTGAAGTCGAACTTGCGACGTGGCGCGGCATACAACGACGACACGGAATGCCAGGTGACAATGCTGGAAGGTCCCGTTGCGAACTGTCTTCTGGAATTGGCCCGCGAAAGAAGAGTGGACCTCATCATCGTTGGAACCCACGGGCGTGGAGGGCTGGGTAAAGTCTTTCTAGGGTCGGTTGCAGAGAAAGTCTTTCGACACTCACCGGTGCCCGTGCTTACCGTCGGGCCCAACATCCGAGGTCGAAGCAAACACCCTGAGCTCCGCAATATTCTGGCACCGTGTGACCTGGCAGCAAGATCGCATCGGGCAGTTCACTATTCCTGCTCTTTGGCGGCCAGCCAGCATTCAAGGCTGACCGTTCTGCACGTCGCTGAACCTGCCGGAGAAGGGATGAAGATCGATCCTGAGCACCTGGAGATCGGTATCAGGGAGCGACTGGCTGAGATTGTTGGCGACGCCGGTCACAATTTGGACGTCAACTATCGTGTCGAGGTCGGTAGCACCGCTGCGACGATCTTGAACGTCGCAGCCAGCTTGAATCCGGACCTGATTGTGCTGGGAGTGCGGCCTTCCTCTGGCGTCCTCGATCGGTTTATGTGGCCTGTGGCTTACGAATTGGTTCGCGGTGCAACCTGCCCGGTGCTGACGATTCGACAGACACAGTTTGTGCACTAGACTTAGAGCATTTCAAGCCAGGTGTATCGGTGACGGGCGGAGCTCAACCTTCAGGCGTGCAGTATCGGCCATATTCTCTGACTGACGCTTTGGCTCCTGAGGAACGGGACTCGCGATTACCTCAGCGGCTGAAGCCGGGATGATGCTGAAACTCCTAATGCACCGCTGAAGCGGTGCTCCACCCTATCCATCAACTGTAAAACTGCACTAAGCGGCGGGCGCGCCATGCGCACAGGCGGGTCGATGCCGAGGTTTCGCTATTCCTGCGGCACTTGCTGACGATCTACTTCGAAGGACTGCAGCGCAGGACCGTGTCGCTGGATCGCTCCGGGATTGCCAAATACTGCAATCATTCGCTCGCGCCAAGTGCCAGCAGACTTCAGGTCGCGGCCCATGTCGATCCACTCGTGGAACGCAATGCGCAGAGGATTGAATGTATGGATGTTGCTGGTCAAACCGTAAACGCAGGGCTCCCGCTCGGGTTCGAAGCTGCCGAAGAGCTTGTCCCAGATGATCAAAATGCCGGCATGATTGCGATCGATGTATTGCGGATTGGTGGCGTGGTGCACACGATGGTGCGACGGCGTATTCATCACCATCTCGAAAACGCCGGTGCGTTTGACAAGTTCCGTGTGGATCCAGAACTGATAGAGCAAGCTGACGGCCTGCATCGTGAAGATCATGATGGGCTGGAAGCCCAGCAAGGGCATCCATAGCCAGAACACGAACGAAAAGAACCCGCCAGTCCACGTCTGCCGCAGGGCGGTTGACAGGTTGTAATGCTGCGACGAATGATGCACTACGTGGGACGCCCAGAATAAGCGGCACTCGTGACTGGTGCGGTGAAACCAGTAGTAGCTGAAATCGTCGGCGAAAAATGCGAGTACCCAGGCCCACCATTGATAGCCGATTGGCACAATGGCAAATTTATGCACCCAGGCAAAAAGGGCGAAGACCAATCCCTTGGAGACCAAACCAACGACTACATTGCCGACGCCCATGGTAAGACTGGCGGCGGTGTCTTTCGATTCGTAGAGATCGCGCCGCATCCATGCGTCGACGATGGCTTCGACCAGCAAAAGGATGATGAATGCCGGTATGGCGAGTTGTATCAGGTCGGGCATTATGGCTACGAATGGGCCGAAAAGCGCATTGGCTTGAGGCGCGTACTCGCGGAGAAGCTTTGCGATTTGATCATTCTTGCATACTCACAGGTGCAAAGCGATGGAAGAAGACGCCCGCTCCGCTCGAAAATAGCGGATCCTGTCAGGCTGGTGTCTGGCGATGCTTGAAGGTATGGCAATGAGCCAAAGCTTTCGTCCGCTAAACTATTTACATAATGAATCAAAGCGAAACGATTGCGGTGGTCTTCATCGGAGTATTGTTCACGGGAATGCTGGCATGCCTGGAAGTTGGCAGACGCCTCGGTCGTCGTGCAGCAAGTGACAGTGCGGGCAGAGAAGGGCTGAGTGTGATTGAGGGCGCGGTGTTTGCCCTGCTTGGCCTGCTGATCGCGTTTACGTTTTCAGGCGCTGCCACGCGGTTCGAAGGTCGTCGGCACTTCATCGTGGAAGAGGCCAATGACATTGGCACGGCCTATCTGCGTATTGACTTGCTGCCTGTGGAGGCGCAGCCCGAAATCCGCGACTTGTTCCGGCGTTATGTTGATAAACGGCTGGAAACTTATCGCCACGTCGGTGACATGACTTTGGGGAGGCAGAACCTCGCAGCATCGCAAGAGTTGCAGACCGAAATCTGGCAGAAGTCGGTGGCGGCCGCAGGGCGTTCTTCTAACACAGCGGCAAGCATCCTGCTGCTGCCGGCGCTGAACGCCATGATTGATGTCACCACGGTGCGGACCGCGGCGACAGAAAACCACCCGCCGGTCATCATTTTTGCGATGCTCGCACTCATCGCGCTGGCAACGTCGCTCATGGCTGGATTTGAAATGGCGGGCGCCAAGAGACGAAGCTGGCTGCACATCATCGGTTATGCCTTGATTGTGTCCATTGCGGTTTACGTGATTCTCGACCTTGAGTTTCCGCGCATGGGACTCATTCGGGTAGATGCCTTCGACCATTATCTGATGGATGTGCGCACGTCGATGAAGTAGTACTGGTTATTCGGTTCCTTTGAGCAGAAGTTGATCCGCGGGCGAAAACGCGTGCCCCTGGATCATGGTGGTGCTCAGCAGGGAAGTCAGTCCGGACGAAGCTAAAATCATGGCGATAACGACGAATTGATAGATCGCAGCGTACATTGGCTTCGCGCCTGACAGGAGCATGCCGGTCATCAGTCCTGGTATCCAGACGATGCCTAGCGAACGCAGGTTATCGATGGCGGGAATCAGCGAAGAGTGAATGCTGGATTCGGCGTAGCGGCCAATTGTGGCTTGAGGTGTGGCGCCCAAAGCAAGCGCCGTCTCGATTTCGCCGGTATGGGCCAGGACTTCAGAGCGAAAGCGGTTCAGCGCAAGTCCGTTCGTGTTCATGGCATTCGCAATGATCATGCTTCCAACGGGGATCAGTGACGTGATAGCGGTGTCGATGACGCCCGCCCAGGTCATGATCGCGGTCACAAGGCCGGCGCCGACGGCGATGGAGTATGTGGAAACTTTGGCGGCGCCCGGAATATTCTTGGCGCGCTTGGCAGAGATCGATCCGGCTGCGAGCACCATGCCAGTCAGCAGAAATACGCTGCTCCAGCGGGGCGCTTTCAACAGCATGGCGAGGACAGATCCGACTGCGACGATTTGCACGATGCCTCGCAGCAGAGCGATGGAGGCGTCTTTCTCCAGGTGGATGTTGCGGCGGCGTGCCAAGAAGACGACGGCCAGCGCCAGCAAGGACGCGATTCCAGCCTGTGCCAGGCCCAGCGAAATCTCAGATGTGAAAAGCGACTTAAGCACCCAGCACCTCCAGAGTTGTACCGCTCTTAACCGCCAGGCCAGCGTCTAACAGAACCACGCGGTGGCACAGCCTTCTCGCCTGGTCGCGATCGTGCGTCACCAGGACACATGCCAGGCCCTGATCGTGGGCCACGGTTCCTACTAATCGCTCAATTTCCGATTTCGATTGCTCATCAAGAGCCGACGTGGGCTCATCGAGCAGGAGGACTTCGGGCCGATTGGCCAGCGAGCGGGCTAGAGAAACTCGCTGCTGCTCGCCACCGGAGAGGACTGACACCTCGTTGGCCGCAAATCCAGCCAAGCCCACTTGCTCCAGCAATTTTGAGACCTCGGCGTCAGTCATTGTCTCGCCCCGTTGTGCCGGGCCGAAGCGGAGATTGAGAGCAACGTCACCCGGAAACAGGAACGGCCGTTGTGTCACCATTCCAATGCGGCGCCGCAATTCGCGCGGGGGAATTTGTCGGCAGTCGGTTCCGTCGAGATATACCGCGCCGGCCGTGGGTTCATCCAAGCGGTTCAGAAGGCGAAGGAGGGAACTCTTGCCGGAACCGCTGGCGCCGACGATTCCGAGTACTTCGCCCGCGCTTACTTCGAGAGAGACATCGCTGACAATAACTTTGCCCGGGACAGCGCGGCTCAGACCTTCGGCGCGAAGATTGGAAGTAGAGATTTGGCTGACGGTACCGGTCATGAGGTCAGATGCCCGAAATAGATTCTGGTGTGGTAGTCGAGAGTTACGACGCCACTCTCCTGGTAGAGGTCAAACAACTTCGGAAGTTCCAGTAGCATGGCCTCGGCGACCGGCCCTTCGCGCGGAGCGTAGGACGATGAGAGCAGGCGTCCCCGCAGGCCCTCGAGGTCGAAGCGTTGTTGGGTCGCCTGCACAACAAGGTGCAACTTGTCGGGGGAATAGAAGCATTCCAAAGCGCCATAATTGGCGACCTTGTTGTGGGCGACTGTTGTGTAGTCCGTGGAGTACCGGACCAGGAATTCCTCGTAAGCTCGCAGAAATGCTGTGGACTCCACGTCGCGATCGTGCCAGATAAGCACGGCCCAACCGCCGGGCTTCAGCAGGCGAGCGAACTCGCGACGGGTAGCGTCAGGTTGGAACCAGTGGAACGCCTGTCCGGCAATGACGAAGTCCGCGCAATGATCGGGTAGGGAAGTGTTCTCGGCGGAACCGGTAACCATGCTGAATATCTCAAACGACGATAGGTACTGTTCGCCTGCGGTTCGCATGTTCGCGTTGGGCTCAACGCCAATCACTCGGTTGCCGTTTTCCAGGAAGATGTAGGCCAGCAAGCCGGTTCCGCAGCCAACGTCAACAACGACGTGATCCGGCAACAGTCCGCACTCGGCTCTCAACGCTTGCACTACCTCCGGTGAATAGTGCGGGCGGTACTTCACATACTCGTCCACGCGATCGGAGAAGCGCCCGGCAGGTGCGAGTTGCGAGTCCGACATGAGTGTTATCTTATCGTGAGCATGTCTGGAAAAGCATCGGAACAACTTCCGCTTTCGGTGGCGATCGCTACCGTAATTCGTGCCATCCCGCGGGGAAAGGTCACTACCTACGGTGCGATAGCGAAGGCGGCGGGATATCCTCGCTGCGCGCGACACGTATCGAAGGTTCTGCAACAAGTCCCGGGTCTTCCGTGGCAGAGAGTACTAGGATCGGGAGGACGTATTTCGTTACTCAGGGAGTACGGGATGGAACAGCGGTTCCTGCTGCAAGCGGAGGGAGTCCGCTTTAAGGGACGACGGGTTGACATGGCCGTATTTGAACATCATTTTGCCAGGAGGAGAGCTGTCATGCAGGCCAAGTTCCGCGGGCGCGTAGTCCGAAAGTCGTAGCGAACGTACCAAGCGTGCCGCTTTCCATTTAACCATTCGTGGCCTAGAATCAAGTGCATAGGGTTGTTGATTGTCTGATCGTATGCGTGATATCTGCAAGGGATTTGGAAGAAACGCGGCACTGATGCTGCTGCTGACGGCTGCTCTGTCAGCACAGCGATACACAGGACACGATCACGGTGTCTTTCACCGACCGCAGCAGGCTCCCGCCTCGAATGCGAAACATCCGCCTAACTCCCCTGCAAACGGCACCAAGTCAGCTCCCAAGAGCTCGCAGCCTTCAACCACACAGCCGCCGACACAGCACGCGGCGAACGTGGACAAACTGCAAATCGGATCCAACTGACCTGTCGCTCTTGTGAATCGCGATGGACTTCTGCGCGGTCACCAAAAATTAACATTCAGCAGCTTCGGGCTCCTTGTAAGATATAGACCTATGCAGGAAAAGTCGTTAGAGATTGAACGCGTGGATGATGCGGCTGGGGCGGGAACGATCTTCCGCTTGCATGGACCGCTGTTGTTGGGCAACTTCTTCAGCTTTCAGTCGCTGGTGCGAAGCGATCCATCGAAACTCCTGATGGTTGATATGGCCGATGTGCCGTATATCGATTCCGCCGGCATCGGATGCCTGGTGGGCGCTCATGTGTCGCGGGAGCACTCCGGGCGCAAGCTCGTGGTGGTTGGCGCTACCGACCGCCTGCTCAACATGCTGAAAGCTACGAAGGTGGACCAGCTTTTCACCTTCGCCAGCAATGTGGACGAAGCTCGCACCAAGGTCTAACGATCTCCTAAACTGGCGTTGGCGACGGCACAGGGTCTTCACTCAGGATTTCAATCACTGAGCGGACGTCTTGCGGCTCGAGCACACGCAGGGCGTGCAACGCTTCAGGCTTGCATGGGGGGTACAAAACGGCGCGACCTTGCAGGGAAACTGCCAGATCGAGTCCGTCAATGGTGATGCCGTGGAGCCTCGCAGGCTCATTTGCCATGTGCTCTGCGGTAAACCACGCAGTCTGTCTGGCCAGGTCAATATTGAAATTGATCACCTTGGTTTCCGATTCAGCCCCGACGAATGACACACCTTGTACTAGCGCCGAAACCGAAGACATTTCGTCTTCTACCGCTCCCACCTGGGCTGCGAGCACAACATTGATCTGATCGAAGTCAGCCTTGAGGTGGGGGAGTTGATCGCCGGGACTCACCTGCGCCGCGGCGACTCCAAGGTCGAGATTGATGTGCGCGTTCATTCCCGCCAGCAGGTGCTGCAAGATCAGGCGGGTATCGTCCGTGCAGGCGTCGAAGGCGACTTTCCAGCAGCGGCTGAGTTTGCCATGTGACTGATAAGCCGTGAGGGCGTCGAGGTAGCGGCTGGCGAAGACAACATCCAGCTTCTCCATGAGCGGGCCGTCGGAGAACTGGCTTTTGCTGATTCCGTCTCGCACAGCACGTGTGACGCGACGATACA
>Ga0302172_10000552_pt1 | contig 11079 bp, 8 predicted proteins | sample I_Fen_N2_3_FD_198777 | JGI IMG/M metagenome (GOLD analysis project Ga0302172, IMG submission 198777) | Peat permafrost microbial communities from Stordalen Mire near Abisko, Sweden - I_Fen_N2_3 | ecosystem: Environmental > Terrestrial > Soil > Wetlands > Permafrost | place: Sweden: Abisko... | reverse complement strand
CGCGGACGAGTCGTCGCGGATGTCGGCGATGCCCGACATCTTGCCCGCGTTGACCAGCTCGGCGATCTTGACGGCGAGGTTGTCGGGGTTGCACATGTGCGGCAGCTCGGTGACCACCAGCTGCGTGCGTCCGGCCTTGTCCTCCTCGATGTCGATGACGGCCCGCATGATCACGGAGCCGCGACCGGTGCGGTAGGCGTCCTCGATGCCCTTGCGGCCGACGATCAGCGCGCCGTTGGGGAAGTCCGGGCCCTTGACGCGCTCCATGGCGGCCTCGAGCAGCTCTTCCTTGGTGGCCTCAGGGTGGTCGAGGTACCACTGGACGGCCGAGGCGACCTCACGCAGGTTGTGGGTAGGGATGTTGGTCGCCATGCCAACGGCGATGCCGGTGGAGCCGTTGACCAGCAGGTTCGGGAACCGGGCCGGCAGCACGACCGGCTCGGTCTCGCGGTTGTCGTAGTTCGGCTTGAAGTCGACGGTGTTCTCGGTGATGTCCCGGACCATCTCCATCGACAGCGGCGCCATCTTGCACTCGGTGTACCGCATGGCCGCAGCCGGGTCGTTGCCCGGGGAGCCGAAGTTGCCCTGGCCGGAGACCAGCGGCGCCCGCATCACCCACGGCTGCGCCAGCCGGACGAGGGTGTCGTAGATCGCCGAGTCACCGTGCGGGTGGTACAGGCCCATGACCTCGCCGACCACGCGGGAGCACTTGTTCCAGCCGCGGTCGGGACGGTAGCCGCCGTCGTACATCGCGTAGAGCACGCGCCGGTGCACCGGCTTGAGGCCGTCGCGGACGTCGGGCAGCGCCCGGCCGACGATGACGCTCATCGCGTAGTCGAGGTAGGACCGCTGGATCTCGACGGAGAGGTCGATCTCCTCGGTCTTCGCCTCGGTCGGCGCCAGCGTCTGGTCGGCGGCAGCGGCGATCTCGGTGTCGGTGCCTTCAGTGGGCTCTTCGGGGCCGTCAGTCATACGGGTTCTCCTTCGGAATTGCTTCCGTTCGCCGGCCCTTCGTCAAGCTCAGGGACCGTGAAAGTCATGTCAGATGTCGAGGAAGCGGACGTCTTTGGCGTTGCGCTGGATGAAGCTGCGTCGCTGCTCGACGTCCTCGCCCATCAGGATCGAGAACATCTCGTCTGCGGCGGCGGCGTCATCGAGGGTCACCTGCAACAGGGCCCGCTTCGCGGGATCCATCGTGGTGTCCCACAGGTCGCCGGCATCCATCTCGCCAAGACCCTTGTACCGCTGGATCGGGTTCACGTTCGGCAGCTTCTTGCCCGCGGCGACACCCTCGTCCCGCAGCCGGTCGCGCTCCTCGTCGGAGTAGGCCAGCTCGTGGGGGTGGTTGCTCCACCGCAGCCGGAACAGCGGAGGCTGCGCGAGGTAGATGAAGCCACCGTTGATCAGCGGCTTCATGAACCGGAACAGCAGCGTCAGCAGCAGGGTGCGGATGTGGGCGCCGTCGACGTCGGCGTCAGCCATCAGCACGATCTTGTGATAGCGCAGCTTGTCGACGTCGAAGTCCTCCTGGTACCCGGTGCCGAGGGTGTTGAAGATCGCCTCGACCTCGCGGTTCTGCAGGATCCGGTCGAGCCGGGCCTTCTCCACGTTCAGGATCTTGCCGCGGATCGGCAGGATCGCCTGGGTGCGCGGGTCGCGTCCGCCCTTGGCGGAGCCACCGGCGGAGTCACCCTCGACGATGAACACCTCACACTCGCTCGGCTCGGTGGACGAGCAGTCGCTGAGCTTGCCGTACTGGCCCTTGTTCAGCAGGCCCTTGCGGCTGCGGGCCATGTCGCGCGCCTTGCGGGCTGCCATCCGTGCGATCGCTGCCGACTGGCTCTTGCGGACGATGTCCTTGCCGTCGGCCGGGTTCTTCTCGAACCAGTCGCCGAGCAGGTCGTTGACAATCTTCTGGACGAACGAGCGCGCCTCGGTGTTGCCCAGCTTCGTCTTCGTCTGGCCCTCGAACTGCGGCTCGGCGAGCTTGACGGAGATGATCGCTGTCAGGCCTTCGCGGATGTCGTCGCCGGAGACCCGGTCCTCCTTCTTCTTGATCATTCCCCAGGTCTCACCCCACTTGTTGACGGTGTTCGTCAGCGAGGCGCGGAAGCCTTCTTCGTGGGTGCCGCCCTCGTGGGTGTTGATCGTGTTGGCGAAGGTGTGGACGCTCTCGTTGAACGAGACGTTCCACTGCATCGCCACCTCGAGGCTCATGTGCTGCTCTTCGGCGTTGGCGTCGATGGCGATCACCGTCGGGTGGATCGTCTCCTTGTTGCCGGTGAGGTACTTCACGTAGTCGATCAGGCCATCGGCGTACTGGAAGGTCTGCTGGCGGGCGGACGCGTCCTCCGCCTCGGCGTCGGCATCGCCCTCGGACTCGCGGGTGCGCTCGTCGACGATCGTGATCTTGAGGCCCTTGTTGAGGAACGCCATCTCGCGGAAACGGCTGGCGAGCGTCTCGTAGGAGTAGGTCGTGGTCTCGAAGATCACGTCGCTGGCGTAGAACGTGACGATGGTCCCCGTCGACTCGCCGGGCTCCATCGGTTCCAGGCGCTCCAGCGGGGCCACCGGATCGCCGAGCACGAACGCCTGGCGCCAGTGGTAGTCGTCGCGGGCAACGTCGACGACGAGGCTCTTGCTGAGCGCGTTGACAACGGAGACGCCCACGCCGTGCAGGCCGCCGGACACCTTGTAGCCACCGTCGCCGAACTTGCCGCCGGCGTGCAGCATGGTGAGCGCGACCGTGAGCGCCGAGATGCCCTCCTTGGGGTGCAGGCCGACCGGGATGCCACGGCCGTTGTCGACCACCTGGATGCCGCCACCGTCGAGCAGGCGGACGAGGATCGCGTCGCAGTAGCCGGCCAGCGCCTCGTCGACAGCGTTGTCCACCACCTCGTAGACCAGGTGGTGCAGGCCGCGTTCACCGGTGGAACCGATGTACATGCCGGGACGCTTGCGGACCGCATCGAGGCCTTCAAGGACGGTGATTGCTGAGGCGTCGTAGTTGCCTTCGGCAACGTGGGCGGACTCGGCGGCGGACATGGCAGCGACGATGGGCTCGTCAGTCACGCAGGTTCCTTCCGGACGAAAGAAAGCGCCACCTACTCACGCGGAATGGGCGGCACGCTCGTTAACTCCTCAATACTACCTGATCCGGCCGGAATTCCTGGGCTGACCGCGCCCTGGATGCCACCTGCGGCGCGGGATTTGCCGTTTCGCAGCCCCTCGGAGGGGTTGATACAAGGTCGGATACGTCCCTGGGGCCGTCAGGCGGCCAGATCGGCCTTCAGTGGAGTTGGTCGAGCACCTCGTCGACGATCGCTCCGGCGGGGAGTTCGACGTCCACCGTGAAACCGGGCTCGTCGGCCTCCAACGGCTCGAGCGTCTCGAGCTGTGACTGCAGGAGCGAGGCCGGCATGAAGTGGTCCTTCCGGGCTGTCATGCGCTCCGCGAGCAGGTCGGGGCTGCCGACGAGGTGGACGAAGACGGTGTCCGGTGCTGCGGCGCGCAGCCGGTCACGATAGGTGCGGCGCAGGGCGGAGCAGGTGACGATCGTGGAATTGCCGGCTGCTGCCTGCCGGGCAGTCCAGGCGCCGATCGCGTCCAGCCACGGCCACCGGTCGGCATCTTCCAGCGGGATGCCGGCGGCCATCTTGGCGACGTTGGCCGCCGGGTGCAGGTCATCGCCCTCACCGAACAGCCAGCCAAGACGCTCGGCAAGGGCACCAGCGATCGTGGACTTCCCCGTCCCGGCCACGCCCATCACGACGAGGTGGGTGCTCATCCGTAGGTGTCCCGCGGGCCCCTGCCCTGTACGGAGCGCAGGCCCTTCTTCCAGTTCGGTGCCTCCGGGCCGATCACGTGGACGCGGGTGACGGTCCCCTGGCCCAGCGCTTCGTTCAGGATGGCGACGAGTTGTGGGGCGATCGTCCGCAGCGAACTCGCCCAGGTCGTCGACTCGGCACGCACCGTGAGCACCGTGTCCTTGTACGACTCCGGGACGGAGTGTGCTGCGTTCACCGGCCCGACCAGCGTCGGCCACCGGGCCAGCAACTGGTGGACGTTGACCTCGCGCGTCCAGCCCTGGGTGTCGATGACCTCCTTCAGCACTTCGCCGATCCTCGTCGGCTCGTCGGTGCGCTGCACCGGCGCGCGCTTCTTCTGCGGTGCCTGCCGGGGGGCCGAACTGCGGGTGGCGCGGGCGATCTGGTGGGCGAGTTCGAGGCCCTGCGGGTCGTGGGCCGGGGTCTCGGGCGCTTCGGGCGGCTCAGTCATCAGAACCTCCCTCGTCTTCCGCGGTCACCGTCGCATTCTGCACGGTGAAGCGGCGTCCGGACAGGGCAGGGGGAACATCTGCGGCCACGGCTGCGGTGATCAGCACCTGCTCCGCGCCGGCGATCAATTCGGCCAGCCGGGCGCGACGCGTCTCGTCCAGCTCTGCGAACACGTCGTCAAGGATCAGTACCGGTTCCACCCCGTCCGCACGCAACAGCGCGAACCCCGCCAGCCGCAGCGCGAGGGCCATCGACCACGCCTCACCATGGGACGCGTAGCCCTTGGTGGGCAGGTCGCCGAGGGTGAGCGTGATGTCGTCGCGGTGCGGTCCGACAAGGCACAGTCCGCGGGCGATCTCCTCGCCGCGCCGCTCCCTCATCTTCGCCTCCAGCTGCGCTGCAAGCTCCGCGATGGTCATCGCGACGACGGTGGCTGCCAGCTCGTCGGTCTCGCCCGGTTCGGTCGCCGGCGGGGGAAAGGCCGACGACTTGTAGGCGGCTGCCGCCAGGTTCTTCGTCGGGGCGATGTCCGCGTAGGCCGAGGCCAGCAGGGGAGCCAACTCCGCCAGCGTTGCGAGCCGGGCAGCGACCAGCTCCGCACCCAGGGCTGCCAGTTGCGCGTCCCAGATGTCGAGGGTGACGTCGACACCCTCGCCAGCGACGCGTCCGTGACGTCCGGACAAGGTCTTCAACAGCGACGACCGCTGCCGCAGCACCTGGTCGTAGTCGGCGCGGACGCCGGCCAGCCTCGGCCACCGCGCCGTCACCAGCTCGTCGATGAACCGGCGGCGCTCGCCCGGGTCACCCTTGACGATCGCAAGGTCCTCCGGGCTGAACAGCACCACCCGGAGCGCACCGAGCAGGTCGCGGGGACGCCGCAGCGGAGCCCGGTTCAGCGAGGCCTTGTTCGCCCGGCCAGGGATGATCTCGATCTCCAGCAGGAGGCTGCGGGTGTCCTCAAGGCCGGCCTGCACACGGGCCCGTGCGATGGCCCGTTCAGCTCCGGCCCGCACCAGCGGCGCCTCGCTGGCAACCCGGTGCGAACCGAGGGTGGCAAGGAACTCCACGGCCTCAACCAGGTTGGTCTTGCCCTGGCCGTTGGCGCCGGTGAACACCGTCACCCCCGCCTCGAGCGGGACCTCGACGCCTCCGTACGAGCGGAAGTCGGCGAGGCTGAGGTGGGTGACGAACACTTATGCGGGCAGGCGCATCAGCATGATCACGTGGCGGTAGTCGGCCAGCGGCTCTGCGTCGATCTCGTTCAGGCCGGTGAGCAGGCAAGGCTTGCCCGGGGCCGTGAAGGAGAACTCGACGTAGGGCGCGTCCAGTGCCGACAGCGCGTCCTGCAGGTAGTGCGGGTTGAAGCCGGCAGCAGTCATCGCCAGGCCGTTGCCGGTGGTGTCCACCACCACGGCCTCCAGCGCCTCGACGGCTTGCGCCTGGTCACCGGTGGCGGCCTCGAGGGTGATCGAGCCGTCGGCGATCAGCATCCGCAGTGACGTGTTGCGCTCGGCAACGAGGCCGACGCGCTTGACGGCCGAGATCACCTCTGCGGTGTTCGCGCGGACCGTCACGGCAGCCTGCACCGTCATCAGGTGACGCACCTTCGGGAACTCGCCGTCGAGCAGGCGCGTGGTGATCTGGCGGACGCCGGCAGCACCGGTGCCCTCGAAGCCGATCAGGCCATCGCCGGCAGCAGCGGAGGAAAGGCTCAAGGTGACCTGGTCGCCGGCGGTCATCGACTTGGCGGTCTCGGCCAGCACACGCGCCGGCACGAGGGCCGCACCCTCGCCGCGGCTCGTGCGGGGATTCCAGTCGAGCTCCTTGAGCGCCATCCGGTAGCGGTCGGTGGCCAGCAGGGAGAGGGTCTCGCCCTCGATCTCCATGCGGACGCCGGTGAACACGGGCAGCAACTCGTCGCGACCAGCTGCGACGACGACCTGGCCGACGGCCTTCGCGAAGTCCTCGCTGGGGATCGAGCCGGTGGCCTCAGGCATCTCGGGCAGTGCCGGGTAGTCGGCGACCGGGAGGGTCTGCAGGGTGAACCGCGCGGTGCCGCAGACAATCTCCATCTTGGTCTCGTCTGCCGTGATGTCCACGGGCTTGTTCGGCAGCGAACGCGCGATGTCCGCGAGCAGCCGGCCGGAGACCAGGGCCACGCCGTCGTCGGCGACCTCTGCCTTCACGGTGATCTGTGCTGAGGTCTCGTAGTCGAAACTGCTCATCACCACCTGGTTGGCTGCGGCCTTGACCAGCAGGCCGGCCAGGATCGGGACGCTCGGACGTGTCGGCAGGCTTCGTGCAGCCCACTGCACAGCTTCGGCCAGGACGTCGCGGTCGAGACGAATCTTCACCAGTTGCTCCCTAGAACTTCACACCCGTGGTCGCATGATCATATCGACGCGAAGGGTAAGTCGGTGTTCCCACAACGTTTCCCCCAGCCTGTGCACCGAGCTGACTTTGAAGTTCAGGGAGATCTATCAATTCGTAGTGGTCATAGCGGCTGTGGATTCGGTGGACAACCGCCGTCAGCCCTACTCCCGCGGCGTGGCGGCTGTGGGCGGCCAGTGTGGACAACCGAAAACTACACGGGGAGGATTTGTGGACGGCCGTGGGGGCACTTGTGGTTATCCACACGGGAGGGTGGTTATCAACAGGGTTTCCCACAGCGGTGTACGCATCCTGAAGGCGGGCTGTGTACGTAGTTAACGCTTGCTGAGGGCGGACGGGTGCCTTGCCGGGCACGCGGGTTGAGGTCGAAGGAGCCTCAGCGGAGCGGGGACTGCTTGATCCGGTTGGTCAGCTCGGTGATCTGGTTGAACACGCTGCGGCGCTCGCGCAGCAGCTGACGGATCTTGCGGTCGGCGTGCATGACCGTTGTGTGGTCGCGGCCGCCGAACAGCTGGCCGATCTTCGGAAGGGAGAGGTCGGTGAGCTCACGGCACAGGTACATCGCGATCTGCCGGGCGGTCACGAGCACGTGGGTACGGCTCTGGCCGCACAGGTCGTCGACGGTGATCCCGAAGTAGTCGGCCGTGTGGGTCATGATCGCCGTCGAGGAGATCTGGGTCTCGGCACCGTCGGGGATCAGGTCGCGCAGCACGACTTCCGCAAGGGCGAGGTCGACCTCCTGGCGGTTGAGGCTCGCGAAGGCCGTCACCCGGATCAGCGCGCCCTCGAGTTCACGGATGTTCGTCTGGATCTTGCTGGCGATGAACTCGAGCACGTCCGGGCCGGCGGTCAGGCGCTCGGCAGCTGCCTTCTTGCGCAGGATCGCGATCCGGGTCTCGAGGTCGGGCGGCTGGATGTCGGTCATCAGGCCCCACTCGAACCGGCTCCGCAGCCGGGGCTCCAGCGCCTCAAGGCCCTTGGGCGGACGGTCGGAGGTGAGCACGATCTGCTTCTGCGCCGTGTGCAGCGTGTTGAACGTGTGGAAGAACTCTTCCTGGGTCTGGATCTTGCCCTCGAGGAACTGGATGTCGTCGATCAGCAGGACGTCGACGTCCCGGTACTGCCGGCGGAACTCCGCCGTACGGTTCTCCGACACGGAGTTGATGAAGTCGTTGGTCAGTTCTTCCGTGGAGACGTACTTGACCCGCACCCGGTCGTAGTAGTTGCGGATGTAGTGGCCGACGGCGTGCAGCAGGTGGGTCTTGCCCAGGCCGGAGTCGCCGTAAATCATCAAAGGGTTGTACGCCTTGCCGGGCGCCTCGGCCACAGCGACGGCAGCCGCGTGCGCGAACCGGTTCGAGTTTCCGATGACGAAGGTCTCGAAGGAGTACTTCGGATTCAGTCGGTCGCCGCCGGGCCGTCCACCCGCGGGACGGGGCTGGGTCAGCGAAGGCTGCTGCTGCGGGGCCTGGACGGGTTCCTCGTCGAGCGCCGGTTCGGCGATGTCGGTGCCGAGATTGGGGTCCACGTCGATCGCGACCCTGATCGCACGGGAGTAGAACTGGCTCAGCTGGTCCTCGATGAGCGGGCGCATCCGGGTTTCAACACGGTCGCGGGTGAACTCGTTGGGGACGGCGAGGATGACGAGGGAGTCGTGCATGGTCACCGGCTGCATGCCCTGCAACCAACCGCGCGTCGACGCGTCGGAGGACGTCCAGACGAAGGACCAGGCTGCCTTGAGGTCAGCCGGTGTTGTCGCGTCGCTACCCGGGGGTGGTTGCGTCATAGCTTCTGCTTCGGCTCCTCACTACCGGCCACCAGCCAAGATTTCCACACGGTTGTCCACAGATGTGTACGAATATCCACGAGTGACGAGGTGACATGCTCCCCGGGCGGCAGTAGAGCAAACTAGCGAAGGTCTGGGCGGGTGCGCAAACAGTTTCGAATAAAGGTCGTAAGAGCACGGCGTGTCGACTCGACGTCGAGAGAGATGGGCGTCAGTTTGCCCGCGGTGATGACCGCCGCGTATCGTTGGTAAGTCGCTGTCGCGGCAGCCGTGCGTCCAGGTGGGCGCATCTGATTCGAATTTAACGAACTTTTGGGAGCACTTCCGTGACCAAGCGCACTTTCCAGCCGAGCAACCGGCGTCGCAGCCGCACCCATGGCTTCCGTCTGCGGATGCGAACCCGCGCCGGGCGCGCGATCATCTCGGCCCGTCGTCGTCAGGGCCGCGTCCGCCTCGCCGGCTGAGCCGGCTCCGGTGCTGCCTGCCCCGTCGCGGTTGCGTACCCCTGTCGACTTCCGCGACACGATGCGTCAGGGCGTCCGTTCTGGACGTAGCTGCGTAGTCGTGCACGCCCGACGGGTGGACGGGGCGCCTTCGCGCGCCGGTTTCATCGTGTCGAAGGCAGTGGGCAACGCCGTCATCCGCAACCGGGTGAAGCGGCGCCTTCGCCATCTCGCCGCCGCAGCACTGCCGTCGACGCCGTTCGGTGTGGACGTGGTGGTGCGGGCGCTGCCGGCGTCCACGACGGGTGACCTGCCGGGTGACTTCCGGTCGGCGCTGGGTACCTGCCTGGAACGGTTGTCGGCATGAAGTTCGTCCTGATCGGCCTCCTGAAGGGCTACCGCAAGGTGATCAGCCCGCTGTACGGCAATGTCTGCAAGTACTACCCCTCCTGCTCGGCGTACGCGCTGGAGGCTGTCACCGTCCACGGTGCCGTGAAGGGCACCTGGCTCGCCGCGAGGCGGCTGGGGAGCTGCCACCCGTGGGCAGAGGGTGGCTACGACCCGGTGCCGGGAACCCCGGCAGCGGCTGTATGGGCGGCTGAACAGGCCGGCCACGTCCATGGAGTGACATGTTGAACCCGTTGATCGCACTGATGATCCCGCTGAACCTGTGGGACGACTTCCTGAACATGCTCAGTGGGCTGATGACGCCGCTGTACTGGGCGGTCTCGGGCATCCTCGTGGGTTTCCACAGCCTGCTGTCGAACTTCATGGACCCGAACTCCGGGTGGACCTGGACCCTCTCGATCGTCCTCCTGACGATGGTGATCCGGACGGCGCTGATCCCGCTGTTCGTGCGGCAGATCAACTCCGCCCGCAACATGCAGTTGATCCAGCCCAAGGTGAAGGCGCTCAACGACAAGTACGGAGCGGACCGCGAGCGTCTCGGCATGGAGACGATGAAGCTGTACAAGGAAGAGGGCGTCAACCCGATGGCGTCCTGCCTGCCGCTGTTGCTGCAGATGCCGATCTTCCTCGCGCTCTTCTACGTGCTGAACAGCGTTTCCGGCGGGCATGCCCTCGGCTACTTCTTCGAGCAGAATCCCGCCCTCGTGACGTCGCTGCAGAACGCGACCATCTTCGGTGCTTCGATCTCCTCGCGGTTCTGGCCGCTGACCGGCGGCTTCGGCCCCACCCAGTTCGTTGCGCTCACGCTGATCATCGCGATGACCGGCATCCTGTTCGTCACCCAGCTGCAGTTGATGCGCAAGAACATGCCGCCCGAGGCCCTCACCGGTCCGATGGCGCAGCAGCAGAAGATGATGCTGTACATGTTCCCCGCGATCTACGCGATCGGTGGCGTGAGCATCCCGATCGGCGTGCTGATCTACTGGCTGACCACGAACATCTGGACCATGGGGCAGCAGTACCTCCTGATCCACAACAACCCCGCACCCGGCACCCCGGCCTACGTCGACTGGGAAGAGCGGATGCGCGCCAAGGGTCTCGACCCGGACGCGATCGCGGCGAAGCGTCGCGGTGCGTCCAAGAAGGTCCGCGAGACCGTGAACACAGACCCAACCAAGGTGGCCCGTCAGAACCGGCCTGCCGCCGCAGCCCCCGCGTCCGGTTCGCCGGCGAGCCCGGAGGTGGTGGACGACGACGGCGTGAAGCGCCAGGTCATCCAGCGGCAGCAGCCGAGGAAGAACACCCGCGCCGCCCGCAAGCAGTGACAGCAAGGAGTAGGACATCGTGAGCGAAGAGATCAACGACGTGATCGTCGAAGAGGTCGACCTGGACGAGGCCGCGGAAGCGGTCGAGCCCGACGCCGAGGTCGTTGTCGAGGCCGCGGCGGAGACCGCAGCCGAAGGTGAGGACGAGGCGAGCGAAGAGCCCGACGGCGACGAGGACGTCAACGCCGACGGGACCCCGCGGTCGAAGAAGGAGTCCGTCCTTGAGACGGAGGGCGAGATCGCCGCGGACTACCTGGAAGAGCTGCTCGACATCGCCGATCTCGACGGCGACATCGACACCTTCATCGAGGGCGGCCGGGCGCACGTCTCGATCATCACCGAGGGTGACGTGCTCGTGGGCAAGGACGGAGAGGTGCTCGAGGCCCTGCAGGAGCTCGCTCGCCTCGCTGTGATGACCGAGACCGGGCACCGCAGCCGCCTGATGCTCG
>Ga0302172_10000547_pt1 | contig 11136 bp, 9 predicted proteins | sample I_Fen_N2_3_FD_198777 | JGI IMG/M metagenome (GOLD analysis project Ga0302172, IMG submission 198777) | Peat permafrost microbial communities from Stordalen Mire near Abisko, Sweden - I_Fen_N2_3 | ecosystem: Environmental > Terrestrial > Soil > Wetlands > Permafrost | place: Sweden: Abisko... | reverse complement strand
CGAGTCCAAGCTGATGACCCATTCTCGGGATCGTCGCCAACGAAGGCACCGCGCACAGTTCTTCGGCTTCTTCGCCAGAGCGCACCGTCGTGTCTGTCGCCTCCAGCGCCACCGCGCCCAGTGTGCCCAGCATCAATCCGGCCCCCAGTCCCAAGCCAAGGACCTGCGGTATCTTGGGCTCGACTGGCTCGGAGGGAACCTGCGCCGCATCTACTAGCCCGATGTTTGCCGAAGCCAGCCCCGCCGAAATTCCCGCTTCCTTCAGCTTGCGCTGTAACGTCTCGTATAAGCTGCGCGAGCTCTCGACCTCGTGCTTCAAAATCGCGTATTGCGCTGCGCCGTAGTTCAGCTCGTAAGCTTTCTGCTTCTGTTCCTCAAAGGCCGCGTGCAATGACTTCTCCGCGTTGGCGGCGGCCACGTAGTCATTCTTGTAACGCTCGCTCAGCTTGTTCAGCTCAACGTCAATCGCCTGGTCCACCTTCGAGACCTGCGCGGTCAGCTCTGCCAGCTTGGGATAGCCGTTGCCGAATTTGGTGCTCAGTTGCGCGAATTGTAACCGCAACTCCGCCTCTTGCGTTCGCAGCAATTGCAGCGTCGGATCCGGAGCCGCAGAGACCAGCAGCTCCGGATTTCCCGACGTTGCGACGCGGTACCGCGCTTCTTTCACCATCCGGTCTGATTGCGCAGCCGTCAGTTGCTCGTCCAGCTGCTTGAGCTTATCGGTAACGATGTTGCTCGTTTCGTCGGCTCCAATCAGCCCGGTAGTCCGCTGCAGTTCCGCAAGCTTTTCCTGCGATTCTCCCGCCCTGCGCTTCAGATCATCCATCTGGCCCGACAACCAGTTCGATACCTGCATCGCCGAGTCGTAACTCGTTCGGATCTTCCTCTCGGTGTACGTGCCAATCACGGCGTTTACCACCGCCGCCGACAATGCCGCATTACGCGACTTGAAACGAACCGTGACGATGTACGTCTTCGGCACCACGCTCACGCTGAAGCCCTTGCGGAAGCGTTGCAGGAGGTGGTCCCGCACCTCGGGCGAGAGTGACTCGATCGCAATCGGGCCGTCCACCCGCGAACGCCCTGCGAAATCACTGCGTTCGGCCATGCGCAACTGCTGCATCACATCCAGTGCGATGGTGTTGCTTTGCAGCACCTGGACGGCGCTTTGCAGCTCTGTGTTCGCCTCCGCCGGACTGAACAACTTGGCCGCCATTTCGTCTAGCCCCAACGAATTCGATCCCGCCGGACGGACTTCAATCTGTGCCACGGCTTCGAACTGCGGAGCCTTCAGGAGCAGGTAAAACCCAGCGAGCAGCACGCAGGCTGCGGTGCATGTCGCGATTAGCCGGAGGTGTCGGCGAAACATCCTGCGCACCTCCGCCACCAGCGTTTCGTCCAGTGGATGGGTCACCGCCATGGGCAGCCGAGACCATGCACCAGCATCAGCCTTGAGTTGCCCGCTGGGTAGTTCCGGGGGATTGGTCATGATTGGTATCGGTCTACAACGCCAAAGGCGCCGTCGAGTGTGGGTGCTCCAGGGTCGCGCCCTTCCTTTGGGTGCTAACCTGAGTGGGCCATGCGGAAGATTCCATTTCCATGGTGCCTCGTCCCACACTGTGGTACACGAACCCCGCTCCCGCCATCTCGTCCGGCGCATACATGTTTCGCCCGTCAAAGATGAGTGGCGCCTTCATTGCCGACTGCAGTCGCTGGAGATCGAGCCTCCCGTATTGCTCCCACGGCGTCAGAAGTAACAGCGCATCGCTTCCAGCAGCTGCGTCGTATTCGTCGTGGGCATACAGGATTTGCGTTGCGCCCAGCGCTTCTCTAGCCTTGTCCATGGCCGCCGGGTCGTGTGCACACACTTCCGCACCCTGACGAACAAGTTTCCGCACAATTGCAATGGCAGGAGACTCGCGCACATCGTCGGTGCCTTCCTTAAAAGCCAGGCCCAGCACGCCGATGCGCTTGCCGGCCACGGCTCCGAGAACGTCTCGTACTCTCGTTACAAAACGTGTGCGCTGTTCATCATTCACCCGTGCCACGTCGCGCAACAAGGAGAAGTCCACCCCGCACTCACGCGCCACAGCTTCAAACGCCGCCACATCCTTCGGGAAGCACGATCCGCCGTAACCCACCCCCGCCTGCAGGAAGTCGTTGCCGATGCGCGGGTCAGCACCCATGCCGGCGCGCACCTCTTCAATATCTGCCCCTACGGCCTCGGCCACTCGCGCCACCATATTGATGTAGGAAATCTTGGTCGCCAGGAATGCGTTCGACGCATGTTTAATCAGCTCGGCGCTCTTCGCGCTCGTCATCAGCAGCGGCGCCTTCGTCTTCGATCTCGATGGACACGGTATCGCAACTGCCCGGCGGGGGTAATCGCCGCTGATCAGCGAACGATACACTTCGCGAAGCAGGAACCCCGAGAACTCGTCGTCCGCTCCTATTACGATCCGGTCGGGATACAGGAAGTCCGTCACAGCGCTTCCTTCCCGTAGGAACTCAGGATTCGACGCAACGGAGAACCAACTTCGACGCGCGCCAGCCTGCGATAACATCCGTCCTAGTCGGTCGCAGGTGCAGACCGGCACCGTGCTCTTCTCCACGATCAGCGTCGAGCGATGGATTGCCGGCGCAATCTCCCTGGCAACCGCTTCGACTTGCGACAGATCGGCCTGGCCCGTATTGCTCTGCGGCGTTCCAACCGCTAGAAAAATCACGTCGGAAGCCGCGACCGCTGCTCGCGGGTACGACGAAAACGTCAGCCGATGTCCGGAGTGCCGTTGCAATAACTCTGGCAAGAGTGATTCATAAAATGGCACCTCGCCGCGCTTTAGTGCCTCGATCTTCGCCGTGTCTGAGTCCACCGCAATGACCTGGTGCCCAATTTCCGACAGGCACGCTGCCGTAACCAGTCCAACATATCCGGCACCAATGACTGTGATGTGCATGAAGTGTTATGCGTGAGCTCTAGTTACTCTCACACCCCGCGGAAGGCAAACACCAGCGTATGCAACAGGATCGCCGCGTCCATCAAGACGCTGCGATGGCGCACGTAATACAAGTCATACGAAATGTTTTCGTGGATTGGCGACATGCGATCGGCGCTCAACTGCCAAAGACCCGTAATCCCTGGCTTCACCACCAGCCGTTTCCGGTGTTCTGGTTCGTACTGCTCCACGATGAACGGCATCTCGGGACGCGGGCCCACTAGAGACATCTCGCCCCGCAGCACATTCACCAACTGCGGCAATTCGTCGATGCAGGTGTGCCGCAAGAATCTTCCAACCCGCGTGATCCGTGGGTCGTTTCCGTGTATCGGCGAACAGGCGTATTCCGGACTGTCAACATGCATCGTGCGGAACTTGAACATGTCAAACAGCCTGCCGTCCTGCCCGACTCTTCTCTGGCGGAAGATCACCGGCCCGGGTGATGAAGCCCTAACCGCCAGTGTGGCTGCCGCGAGCACGGGGCTTACTACCAGCAGCGATACCAACGACACCGCCACGTCCATGGCCCTCTTTACCGTCTCGAACACCACGCGCCTCGTGCACTTTGGCTGGTACGCGAGCATGACGCCGTCCAGTTCCACATACTCGGTTTCAGAACATTCGTCGGTGGACGCATCGGGTATGGCATAGGTGGAGATTCCCGCAGCGTCCGCGTCACCTCTCACGGTGGCCACGTCTTCGGCTCCCATCTCAGGATCGGCAAAAATCAGCACACTGGCCTCAGCGCGCCGCAGCATCCTGGGAGTCACCGGCCCTGCGATGACCCTCGCCTGCCGCTCGCGCCTGTACCCCGTTTCATAGATCACCGGTTCGCTAACCGGGCCGTCGCATTCCACGAAAGCCACAGGGTCGATCCCGAATTTGGGGGACCGCGCCAGCGCAGAAAATATTCGCCGTCCTGGCGCACCAGTCCCCACGATTACGGCGTTTCTGGTCATTCCTAAATGGCGTCGTAGGGACCGAGTTCCTTTTCGCAACTGCCATTTTTCGACTGCAAGAAATACCGGAGCCACGACGATAGATACAACGAGCGTGGCCCACGGCAGATACTTCGCGATAGCGAGCGGTACCGCCAAAAGAAACGCCACGCAACTTACTCGTAGCAGCCGTTCCGTCTCGCGCACCGCCAGCAGGCTCAAGCAAGGCCGATAGTCGCCGTGTTTGTCGAGTAGCAGCACCATTAGCACTCCGAGGCTGGCGGCGCAGACGAATGTCCTCTCAGCGGAGAGTCTCGTCGATGTGCAAACTCCCACGATCCACGAAGCGGCGCAGGTCGCAAGCGCGACCGCGCAGAAATCCATCGCCCGCTCCAGTACTCCAACTGCAACCTCGAAGCTGAGGCGCGACTGTTCGCGATAGCTACCGGTGACGGTTCGGGAAGGAAACGGAATGACCGGGCTCAGCGATGCCGCACCCGGATAGGACGTCGAACTCATTTGTGTTTTCGAGAGGGTCCGGCCGCCCGCAACCTTGCGACGCGGGCGGCCAGAGAATGGTGTGATGGATGGTTAGTGGTTGAGGTCAGTTAGTGTGTCATGTGGTACTACCGAACAAACATTTTTTGCTGCATTTCAATTCAGAGCTTCTACATCGGCGCCAGCCAACTCCACCGATACCGAACGCATGATTTGGTCGAGGCTGATCACCAAGCGCGCCGAGTTTTTCTTGAAGGTGAGCACGCCTTCCCATCCCGCGAAGGGACCGTGTTTTACCTTGACTCTCTGGCCGACGCACAAGAACGGGTGCGGCTCAAACACCTGCGGGCGCGCTGCGCACTCCTGCAGTAGCCTCACTTCTTCCTCGCTGAGAGCAGCCGGTCTCCCCGCCATGGACACAAAATTCACGACGCCTGCTGTTTGCAGTACACGCACCCGCTCATCATCGCTGACCTGCACGAATACATAGCTGGGGAATAGCGGCGCCAGCACTCGCTTGAGCCGGTCGCTCCAGTGCGAAGACTTCACATAAGTAGGCAGCAGAAACGGGACTTCCTTGGCTTCCAACTGCCTAGCCACCGCCGTCTCGTGTCTCGCTTTTGTATAAGCTGCCAGCCAGTTTCTAGTCATTTAAGTTCACGAATGGTTAAGTTGCCCACACGGATTAGGAACGTGGCTCCGCCATTGTGAGTCCCAAATCCTACTGTCGCGAACAGGTACTTGGGATTCGCCAAGCCAAATTTTGGTGCAACACCTTATGGCTAGTAATGGCTACCCGTAAAGTGCTAATCAGTCTTTAGCAGGCGTGCTTCCATTCGGACTCCGGCCTCAAGCGATTGACAGTTAAGAACTATTAGCCCATTGCCCGATTCGGTACTCGTTCCGTTTCTGTACAAATTCCAGATATTAGACACGTCCGCCGTCCAAATTTTGGACGGCACACTCCCTGAGCAACATCGCATCGCGCATGCTCCCCCAAATGTGGTACAAATCTCCTGCTATGAACCATTCGATCCCGCGCTTGCTTGCCCTCATCCTCGCTTCTACGGTCCTCTCCTGTGCGTCCTCCGCCAAAGACGCCAACACCGCCAAGCCGGTCAAAAAGACGACTGTCGCACTCAAGGACGCCAAAGGGAATAGCGTGGGCTCTGCCACGCTCAAAGCCTCTGGCAAAGGTGTCGAGGTAAAGCTCGATGTAAAAGACCTGCCGCCCGGCGATCACGCGTTGCACTTTCATCAGATCGCCAAATGCGATCCACCCGACTTCAAATCAGCGGGCCCGCACTTCAATCCTGACAATAAACAGCATGGTTACATGAACCCAAGCGGACACCATAACGGCGACATGGCGAATTTTGCCGTGAAGGCAAATGGCACCTCGAAGGCCACGATCAAGAACGCCGATGTAGTGCTCGGAACGGGCACCGAAGCCAACTCTTTGTTTGCCAACGGAGGCACTGCCCTCATGATCCACGCTAAAGCTGACGACATGAAGTCTGACCCGGCCGGCAACGCTGGCGACCGCATTGCTTGCGGCGCGATCACGAGATAGCTGGCGCAGTCGAATACTGCTGCGCGATGATTGAGTGCTTCTTCCATGCCGCGCATGCTTGGCGCTGGATTTATCCCAACTGTTAACTGGCCACTGGCCACTGATTTTCAGGGAGCCTCATGCGAGTCCTCGTCACCGGCGGAGCTGGTTACATTGGCAGCGTCGTCACCGATCACCTTTTGCGCGCCGGGCACACCGTCACCGTTCTCGACAACCTCATCATGGGATGGCGTGAAGCCGTTCCCGCCGGAGCCGAATTTGTCCAAGCTGACGTAGGAGACGAAGCCGCGCTCGAACCGCTGTTCGTCTCCCACAGGTTCGACGCAGTCCTGCACTTCGCCGCACTCATCGAGGCCGGCGAGTCGGTCAAGGTTCCCGAACTGTACTTCGATAACAATTCGCTGCGCACTCTCACGTTATTGCGCATGATGCTGAAGCACGGCGTCATGCGCTACGTGTTTTCGTCCACGGCCGCCGTGTATGGTGAGCCTAAAATCGTCCCGATTCCCGAAGACCATCCGCTTGCTCCGACTAACGCGTACGGCGAATCCAAACTGATCGTTGAGCAGATGCTGGCATGGTTCCATCGCGCTCACGGCTTCCGCTACGCCTGCCTCCGTTACTTCAATGCCGCCGGAGCTACGCCTGCGCGCGGCGAAGCTCATCGCAGCGAGAGCCACCTGATTCCGCTGATCCTGCATGTGCCACTCGGACAGCGCGAATTCATCTCGATCTTCGGTTCCGACTACCCCACCAAAGACGGTACCTGCGTGCGCGACTACATCCACGTGGACGACCTCGCATCCGCTCACGTTCTTGCTTTGAATTGTCTGGAAACTCAGGAAACCTTGATCTGCAATTTAGGAACCGGCAGCGGGTTCAGCGTCCGCGAGATTGTCGAAATCGCGCGCAAAGTCTCCGGACACCCGATTCCTGTCCGTGAACTTCCTCGTCGTGAGGGAGATCCTGCCGTATTAGTCGCCAGCGCCGAGAAAGCGCGTCGCCTGCTGGGATGGGTCCCGCAGCGCTCCGATGTTGAGAGCATCATCCAGAGCGCATGGACCTGGCACAGTTCGCATCCGCGCGGCTACCGCAGCGCGTGACCCGCCAATTGGAACCAGATTCCGGTTGCACTACACTTTGCCTTATGAAATCAGGGATCGTGAAACCAGCACTGCTAACAATTTTTCTGTGCCTGTCTATGGTCGCGTTCGCTCAAGTTGATAACGGGTCAGAGCTGCGCAACTCGGGCACCGACTACTTACGGATATGCTCTGCAACGCCCGAGAACCAGGCAAAAAACTATCTCGCTGCCTGCAACATCTGGCTGACCGGCGTGGTTGACGGCCTGCAAGCCTACAACTCCAACGCGAAATCGCTTCCGCTGTTCGACGCGCCGAAAATCACCGTTGGGGAGGCGTCCAAGCTGGTAGCGAAGTTTGTTGCTAACCATCCGGAGAAGGCGCAGCTGCCCACCGCAGCGCTGGTACTGGGAGCGCTGGCAGAGAAGTATCCGCGCAAAGAGGCGTCAGCGTCTAAAAAATGAATGGGCCTCGCCAACCCACTGTCTATCATGGGCTCGCTCTCACGCAATGCGGCAACTAGTCAGAGCGTAAGGCCGTCCATGGATCCACGCTTGACGCCGTCCGTGCCGGAAGGAGGCTCGCCAACACGGCCACCAACAGGACGCTGCAAGTCGCTACCGAATAGCTAAGTGCGTCGTAGGGTTGTACTCCAAAAAGTGCCGAGCTGAGCAGCTTTGCTACTACGACTGCGATCGGGATGCCAATGGCGACCCCGATTGCAGTCAACACCAAGCTATCTCGCAGTACGCTCCACACCACCTGCGAGCGCCGGGCGCCCAAGGCCATGCGTACCCCAATTTCGACCGTACGATTGTTTACGCGGTAAGCGAGCGTTCCGTAGAGACCAGTGGCGACCAGCAACACGGCCAGCGAACCGAAGAACCCCGCCAGCCGGGCAAACAATGACTGCTGCGAGATGGTTGTTTCGAACTGCTCGCGTTGCGTCATGGGCTGCAACAGCGGCAAGTTTGGATCCATCTGTTGAACTACTTTTTGCGCGGCAGGTAGAATCGCTAACGGGTCGCCGTGAACACGCATCTCGACGTGCAGTTCGGCCACATCTCCATCTTGCGTGTAGGCCGACCACGACATCGGTATCGGCTCTTCGTCGATGCTGCGGTACTTGTGGTTTTTTACTACCCCGACTATGACGTTTTCTGTCTTCCCATCGTCGCCCATGACGTGGTGTCCCAAGGGACTTTGGTTGGGCAGAAATCGTTCGGCGAACAACTCGTTAACTACCGCCACATGGGGAGAGGTCGCGGTGTCGCTGTCGCTGAAATCACGTCCGACCAGTACCGGAACGCCAATGGTGTGAAAGAAGTCGGGACCGACCACGTTACTGCGAGTGAGGCCCGATCCGCCGCCTGCGACGATTGGCGGTTTACCGTCGACGATCGCATTCCGATTGTTCGACCACCACGAGCCCAGCCGGCTTTCCATGACGGTGACGGAGTCAACACCGGGCAGCACACGAAGCCTGCGTATCAGCTCTTCGTAGAACGCCAGAGCCTCGGTACGGGAATGCAGGTTCTGAGGGTTCACGCCGAACACAACTAGGCCATCAGTGCGCATCCCGAGTGAAACGTTCTTGAGGTTGCGGAAAGTGCGGACCAGCAGCGCTCCGCCCACCAGCAACACCACGCACAACGCCATCTGCAAGGCGACGATGACTTTGCCGCTTCGCGACTTCCCGACGTCTGTGTTCGATGTGGCCGAAGAGGCTTTCAATACCAGCCCCGGTTGGACGGCAAGTGCGGACCTCAACGGCGCCAGTCCGAACAGGAGAGCAGCCAGGATCAGGATGCTCAACGTGAAATAGAGGACTATTCCATCAGGCGCAAGGCTGGTTTCAATCTGCGCCCAGAAACCCAACGCTTTCGTTGCCCAGATGGCAAAAAGCCACGCCAGTCCACCACCCAGTGCAACCAGTAGCAGGCTTTCAGTGAGCAACTGTCGAAAGAATTTTCCGCGGCCAGCGCCCAGAGCCAGCCGGAGAGAAAATTCGCGCCGGCGGTTCGAATTCCGCGCAATCAGCAGCATGACGACGTTGCTAAAAGCGATCAGCAAGACAAGGCCGACCATGGCCATAAGCATTCTCAGCGGCTTGCCGTATTGTTCGTCGTAGCCAGGAAAACTCTTGGCCTCACCGAAGCCCAAAGTTGGCCGCTTCTCTCCCGGCTCCGGGTTGCCCAGTCCAACATAAGCAGCGTTTTGAAATGTAAGCTGCAATTGCGCAATTGCCTGCGCCGTCGTCACTCCTGGAGCCAGTCGCCCAAGCATGCGCAGACACCACCAGATCGGCTGCGACATGTAAGTCTTGCCATCCCAGGGAGGATTGCCCCATGCATTTAACTCAGGACGATCCTGGAGTGGAATCCAAAAGTCAGTGGACCGGCCCGCTTCCACTCCTTCAAAGCCTTCAGCAGCGACTCCGATGATGGTGAAGCTGATGCCTTTTACAAACACTGTCTTGCCTACCGCGTCCGGATTGCGCGCGAACCTGCGGGTCCAGAAGTTGTAGCTGATAACGGCAACCGGCGCATGGCTTGACTCGTCTTCCGTACTGAAGCCTCGCCCCCGAATCACCTTCACGCCGAGGCCGGAAAAGAAATTACCGCTCACCATGTCGCCGTTGGCTTCTTCGGGTTGCGCACCAAATCGAACGGCAACCTTGCCGGTAGACAGGGGTACATACGCAATGACGTCGGTCAACGCTCCGTGCTGCTGGCGAATCGCATCGTAAACCGGATAAGAAAACGTCTCATGGCTGTCGACAGTACCAGTGCGGTGCGGCGGACTTGATGTATTCAGATAGACCACACGTTGTGGATCAGCAACCGGCAGCGAACGCAGCAAGACGGCATTCATCACGCTGAAAACCGCGGTGTTAGCTCCAATGCCCAGAGCCAACGTAAGTACGCAGACGATAGTAAACAAGGGAGTCTTCGCCAGCTGACGCGCGCCGTAGCGCAGGTCCATCCAAATTGAGTGTGCCGTCGATTCCCACCCGGCGGACCATACGCCATGCTTGACGGACTCCGTGCTTCCCATCTCGACCTTGGCGTTGCGCAGGGCTTCCTCCGCCGTCATACCGCGGCTCATGTTGTCGGCCGCAGCGGCTTCCACATAGCCTCGAAGTTCCTCGTCCATTTCGCGATTGCGCTGGGCCTTTTGAAAGAGGGAACTAATCCCCATGCGTAAGTTTCGCAACATCACGGTTACCTCTCGCTACGCTTCCAGAATTCGACTAATGGCCGCGATCTGGCGTCCCCACAACTTGGTCTCATCCTTAAGTGCTTTCCGGCCGCTATCGGTGAGGACGTAATATTTGGCCCGACGATTGTTCTCTGTGGCGCGCCACTCCGCCTGGATTCTGCCCGCTCGCTCCATGCGACTGAGGGCTGGGAACAGCGACCCGGCATTGACGCGAAAGACGCCCTTACTGATCTGCTCGATCCGCAACGCAATGCCATAGCCGTGCATCGGCTCCAACACCAGTGTCTTGAGAATTAGCATCTCCAGGGTTCCCTGCACGAGATCGCTGTTCTTGTCAGGCATGTACCGCTCCTCTAGGTTATCTAGAGTTAAGTTAAAACCCTGTCCACTAGATTGTCAAGAGGAGAGCCGAGAGCCCCAGGTAACCGATCCCGCACCAGAAAATAATCTCCAAGATGTCCCAAAGCCTGTCCTAACCCTCGTCGAACGGTCCGCTCCTCGATTTTGGGCGCTGCCTTGGGATACCCATGCTCAATCAGGCGGTCTGGTCTACAAAGGTTTTGCCCCGTATTTCCCCCTGGTACCCCAACGCGCTCGCGCCAACCCTGCCATAGAAGGCGGCACCTTGGCACTCGCTCTTATCACGCTGAACCGTGACGCACGTCCTAGTCCGGCGATCTCGCTTGTCTTACGCTTCCCCAAGCTGGGAGGAGGGGAATTTTTGTGTCTGCCACCTGCCACCGAACAGCGGCCACCCTTGGGCGAGCGCATAAGTTATTTATTGACTATACTTTGCCAGTAACCCCTTTGTTTCTGATATTTTGCGC
>Ga0302172_10000533_pt1 | contig 11266 bp, 10 predicted proteins | sample I_Fen_N2_3_FD_198777 | JGI IMG/M metagenome (GOLD analysis project Ga0302172, IMG submission 198777) | Peat permafrost microbial communities from Stordalen Mire near Abisko, Sweden - I_Fen_N2_3 | ecosystem: Environmental > Terrestrial > Soil > Wetlands > Permafrost | place: Sweden: Abisko... | reverse complement strand
GCTGCGATCGCAGGCCTGGAAGTGCAATTCACCGGTGACCGGATAGTCTCCAGCTTTCGCATTCAGTGGCACCTTGACCACGGCGTTAATCGAGAAGTCCCCGCTATAAACGCTGAGTTTCTCGTCGGGCGCGAAGGGAAACGAGACGTCCTCGCCAGCCGGATATTTCAGCGTAGGAACGCTGACAGGCTGGACGGCGGTGAGTTTCAGTTGCGTGGGGATTAGCAACTCCGAGTGCGGATGATTGGAATTGACGTGGAAGTCGGGGCCAACGCGAAAGTCCAGCTGCACGTTGGCCGTGCCGCCAGGCTTGACCTGCACTCTTCCGACTGGGGCAAACGCAACCGAGGGTACGTGCGTTCCCGGCTCCTGGGCGATCATGGAAGCCGCGAACACGCTCGCGAGAACCAGAAGTGCTTGGGCAACCTTCATTGTGCTTCGGGTTGCTGCACTGCGGGTTTGCTCACAGGGACATTCGCGGGCGTATTAGCGCCCACCACGCGAGACGCCAGGGCCTTCTGGACGTTGTCTTCAATCTCCTTGCGAGCTAGCAAGCCAACGCCCTTGCCCACAAACTTGCCATCGCGGTCGATATAGAAGCTGGTGGGAAGGAATTGCACGCTTCCATAGTCGTCGGAGACTTTGTCGGTGCCGAGTAGCACGGGATAGTTAACGCCCATCTCGCTGGCAAATTGGGCGATCTTGGGAGCGTCCGTATCGTCCATCGCTACTCCCACAACGACCAGACCCTCGTCGGCGTACTTCTTTTGCAGATCGACGAACCAGGGCATCTCGACTTTGCAGGGCGAGCACCAGGTGGCCCAAAAGTTCAGCAATACGGCTTTGCCGCGGTAATCGCTGAGCTTGACACGCTTGCCGTCGAGCGAAGTGAGCTCAAAGTCGGGAGCAACTTTTCCGCGCACATCCCCCACCAGGCTGGTGGCACGCGGTTGGCGCGCACGGTTCAGGTATTTGCCGCTCGCCACCATCGCGATGACCGCGACGCAAAGAACCAAAAATACTAAGCCGTTACGTTTCACTTGCTCGAAACCCCTACAATGCGAACCGGTTCAGGAACGATAAGTATCCCGACAGGATTTTCAGGTTATTCATGAAGATCAAAACGCCAACGGCGATCAGCAGGACGCCGCTGACGACCTCGACCGTGTGCAGGTGACGGCGAAATTTGGTGTAAAACCCGAGAAAGCGGTCCACACCAAGAGAAGTGAGCAGGAACGGCACCGCCAGTCCCATGGAATAAACGGCCAACAGCAGTACCCCTTTGAAAACCGTTTCCTGAGCTCCGGCGAATACTAGGATCGTGGCAAGGATAGGTCCAATGCAGGGAGTCCAGCCAAAGGCGAAGGCGAATCCGACGGCAAACGAGCCCCAGGCGCTGGCACCACCTTTGACTTCATGCATCCGCTTGTCGGCGTACAGCGCTTTGATTTTGACTAAGCCCGTGAGGTGCAGACCGAAGATGATAACGATGACGCCCGCTACCTTGGCGAGGAGGTTGTGGTACTCGTTGGCGAGCTGGCCTACGCCGGTGGCCACCGCTCCGAGGGCGATAAAGACCACGCTGAACCCAAGGATGAACGTAAAAGAATGCAACATCACCGTTCCCAGCATCCGGCGATTGTCGGACTGAAGGTCCTCAACCGTCGCGCCGGAAATCAGGGATACGTAGCCGGGTACCAAAGGGAGTACACAGGGCGACAGGAACGATAGGATTCCCGCCACGAATGCAGCTAACGGAAGCGGGAGATTATGCATAGAACCTTATTGTAGCAACTACGGAGTTAACTGATGGGTCAATCCCACGACCCGGAGGATCACCATTTCATTAGATGGTTGGGGAACATTTTGGGGTGCAACCGTTAGCTGGCGACCGGACGAAACTTGGCCCGAATCGGCGATTCCCTGAGCCCCGACCATTTCTCCGAGATTACGATCGAGTCGCCGGGATTATGAGGGTCGTATTTTACCGAGCAGTGGAGCCCCAACCTGCAGGAGTAAAGGTCAATAAACTGCCGCAGGCGGGTGACGTCTTGCGAGGCCTCGTAGGTCACGCCGGCCACGTCATACGTGTAAATCAAGAGAATCATCGGCCTGGTCTCAGGAGTTTCATCCAGTTCCTGGACGTCAATGACAGTGCCATCAATGATCCGGCCTCCGAGACTGAGCTGGGTGCGCCTCTCGCGCTCAAAAGCGTCGCCATATGTCTTGGGTTTGCGGGACAGCAGGGCATAACCAATGATGGCGGCAACGGCGCCAAGTGCGAGAACGGGATAGTACCCCAGGGAGTTCATGAATCCTTAGGCATAGGATAGCGCGGATTGGGACGCTCCGCCGGCAGATATGTCCGTTTCGCTAACAACGATCAGCGACCGGGTTCCGCAATGTCCCTACGCCCTCGACGGATACCTCAACGACATCTCCGGCCTGAAGAGGGCTGACTCCCGCAGGCGTGCCGGTGGCAATGACGTCGCCGGGCTCCAGGGTCATCACCTGCGAGATATAGAGCATCACAACATCTAAGGGGAAGATGAAGTCGGACGTGGTGCCGTCCTGACGCAGGTCGCCATTGACGCGGGTATGGACGCGAACTCCGGTCCAGGGGTCTATATCCGAAACCACGACCGGCCCAAGCGGGCAAAAGGTGTCGAAGCCCTTGGCGCGGGACCACTGTCCGTCTTTGTTTTGCAGATCGCGGGCAGTGACGTCATTCACGCAAGTGTAGCCAAGGATATATTCCCTTACGTCGTCGCCTTGCTTCAGTTGCCGGCATTGTTTGCCGATCACCACGCCGAGCTCTCCTTCGTGATCGACGCGCTGTGAGAGAGATACGGGACGCAGGATGGAATCTCCGGCCGCGAGTACTGCCGATGCCGGCTTGAGAAAGATCAGTGGCTCAGTCGGGACTTCGTGGTTGAGTTCCTTAGCATGTTCGCGATAGTTGCGCCCGATACAGACGATCTTGGTGGGACTGACGGGGGCGAGGAGTCGAACGGACTCGAGCGTCAGCTCAACGGTTTCACCACGAGCGAAGTCGGATTCGCTGGCCGGAAGTTGAGTGACGGCGCGGACGATTACGTCGTGTCCGTTATGTTGCTCGATGAGACCGTATCGGACGACGTTGTTCAGTTGGTAGCGGCAGAATCGCATATCGGCTCCGTCATTGCTTGTCGGGTACGGTTTCGGTGGCTTCGCTCGAGCGCGGGCTCTCGTTACCGCGGAGATCGACGGCGGAAACTGCATAGGTATATCGCTTGCCGGGCACCACTGATTCGTCGCGGAACGAAGGCACCGGAACGAGTTGTTGATTCAGTTTAACAAGGGGACCACCGTCAACCATGCGGAAGACGTTGTAGCCTGCCAGATCGCTCTCCATGTTTGGGGCCCAGGTCAGGTCAACGAATGGCTTCTGCCCTACGCTGGAGAAAACTGCCTGAAGGCCGGTGGGGTCAGAGGGCGGATATACATCGCGCGTAAAAGTCGCGGCCGGCTTCGAGTCGTCTCCCTCGACGGACATGTTGACGCCCTGCGAATGCACCAGCGTAACCGGCGTGATGCGGTAGTCGTATTTAGTCTCCCAGGCAAACGTCTTGTCGAGGTAGAAGCCCTCGGATTCCGTATCAACGTCGGCGACCGCGATGTACGAGTTCGTTCCCGCCGGGCTACGTTGGATTCGATAGCGGTACGTCAGTCCTTTCGGGGGTGCGGTAACGGTGGACCCAGTCCAGGAGAGCAAGACGCCATCGGCCTCGACTTTTGCGGCGAGGTTCTGCGGCGGGGCGAGCGTCGGCGCCACCGGAATTAGGACTTGGTTGGAGAGTCCGGCACTGCGATCGCGGGTGTTCATGATTTCGACCGCGTAGCGAACAAATCCAGCCGGATTCGCTTCACCTAATTCTGTCGGCAACGTGTCGGTGTACCCCATCCGGACGGTCGGAGGGTTGTTGTTCTTGGTCTTCTCTTCGAGCTTCGGGTTGGCGACGGTAGCTACTGCCGCGCAGTCGCTCATGAGTGCTGTACCGTCGTGACGGCAGATGCGGCTCTCGGGGATGTTCTTGACCAGCGTGCGGTCGGTATTCTTGCGCGGCAGCGTCCAGTCGAGCTGGACTCTGTTGCCTTTGCGGGTGGCCGTAAGGTCGTCCACGGGACGCGCGAGTTGGAGTGACGGCGGTTGGGGGGCTCCGGGGGTACCGCATCCGGAGAGGACGATCACCGACGTAATGCAACCGACCAGAATGAGCAGGGGCCGCGACATGCGCATCAACAGCGTAACAAATCCGGCATAGTGGGTTATCCGTCTAGCTTCTTCGTCAACAGCTCGTTGACTAGAGCTGGGCTCGCCTGTCCCTTCGAGGCTTTCATGATCTGCCCGACAAAGAAACCCGCCACGGTCTTCTTGCCGGCGCGATACTGCTCGAGCTGCTTGGGGTTGGCGGCAATCACTTCGTCGATCATCTTCTCGATGGCGGCGGTGTCGGTGATCTGCTGCGGCTTCTCTTTTTCGTAGATGGCCGGGAAGTCTTCGTTGCGCTCGAAAGCGAGATCGTAGAGTTCTTTGAGCTGCTTGCCGCTAATGGCTCCGGACTCAACCAAGTCGGCGGAGAGGGCGACACCTCTCATCGAAATCGGAGACTGCTCGATCTCCAACCCCTTGGCATTGAGGCGGCCCAAGAGCTCGGCCTGCACCAGATTGGCGACGCGCTTGGGATTCTTCGCGGCGGAGGCGGCCTGTTCGAACTGGTCGGCCATGGCCTGAGTGCGCGTCAAGGTGGCGGCGTCGGCTTCGGTAATTCCGTAGTGCTCGACCAGGCGCTTGCGCTTGGCCTCGGGCAATTCGGGGAGCTTTGCGACAATCTGCGCGCGCCAGGCTTCATCCACAACGAGCGGGAGCAGATCGGGCTCGGGGAAGTAGCGGTAATCGTGCGCCTGCTCCTTCGACCGCATGCTGTAAGTGCGGCCTTCGCCGGCGTTGTAGAGGCGCGTCTCCTGGGAGATGGTTCCACCGGAGCGCAAGACCTGCTGATGGCGCTCAATCTCATACTCCAAGGCCTGGCGGATGAAGCGGAACGAGTTCACGTTCTTGATTTCAGTCTTGGTGCCGAACTTCTGCTGCCCGACCGGGCGCACGCTGATGTTGGCGTCGCAGCGCAGGGAGCCTTCTTCCATGTTGCAGTCGCTGACGCCGGTGTACAGGATGATCTCCTTCAGGCGGGTCAGGTATTCCCAAGCTTCGTCGGGCGAAGAAATGTCGGGCTCGCTGACGATCTCGATCAGAGGCACGCCGGAGCGATTAAGGTCGATGGAGGTCCAGTCGGCGCTGTCGTGCAGGCCATCGTGCAGGCTCTTGCCGGCGTCTTCTTCCATGTGCAAGCGGGTAATACCGATTCGTTTCTTGCCGCCACCGGAGCTACTGATCTCGATGTAGCCGTGCTCGGCAATCGGCTTGTCAAACTGCGAAATCTGGTAGCCCTTGGGAAGATCGGGGTAGAAATAGTTCTTGCGAGCAAAGATGGAGCTCTCGCGGACCTCGCAGTTGAGCGCCATCGCGGCGAGCACGGCAAACTCGACCGCCTGACGGTTCAGCACCGGCAGCGCGCCCGGAAGGCCAAGACACACCGGACAGACATTAGTGTTTGGCGGATTACCGAACTGAGTGGAGCAGCCGCAGAAGATCTTCGTCTTCGTCAGAAGCTGGACGTGAACTTCCAGTCCGATGACGGGCTCGTACTTTATCTGTGCGGGCGCGGGAGCTACCGGGGAGGTGACCATATCTCACGATTATAGCGATGCGGGCCAGGACACTTCGGAAGACACTCAAGCCAACTTCATGTTCAGCCCGCAGACATCCCTTACACTCCCTGGCGGCCGTTGTTGTCGCATTGTCACAAGCTGACGCAGATGCGGCGGCAGGTGAAGAATGAGTTTCAGCACCTGCGCTGAATCGGGGCGTCTAGCAGAAACGCACGCTATGGATCCTTGGCTCGCATTCTTACCGCAGCGGCTATAAAGCCGTGTTCATAAGCAATGGGCAAATGCACCGCTGAAGCGGCGCTCTACCCAACACATCCAAGGTCTAAACCTGCTTCAGCGCTTCTCTTGCCGCGGCGATGGTGTTTTCGATGTCCTGCGGAGTATGGGCCACGCTGAGGAACGCGGCCTCGAATTGCGACGGCGGCAGCCAGATCCCCGCATTCAACATCGCATTGTGGAAGCGGCCGAACTTGGCGGTGTCGCAGGCAGCGGCGGTATCCCAGTCGGTGACCGTCTTGTCGGTGAAGAAGAACGTAAACATCGAGCCGACGCGGTTAGCCGTCATCGCCACGTCTGCCGCTTTTGCCGCGTCGAGCACTCCGGTGACAAGCATCCCGGCGTACTCGTCGAGCTGGCGGTAATACTGCCGGCGGTTCTGCTTGAGTTGCGACAGCATGGTGATGCCGGCCGCCATCGCGAGCGGGTTGCCGCTGAGAGTCCCCGCCTGATAGACCGGGCCAAGCGGTGCGACCATGTCCATGATTTTCGCTGGACCGCCATAGGCGCCGACGGGCAGGCCTCCGCCGATGATCTTGCCCATGGTCACCAGGTCAGCCTTGATGTTGTACAGCTCCGACGCACCGCCAAAAGCCAGGCGGAAGCCGGTCATGACTTCATCAAGGATCAGAACCGTACCTTGGCGCTCGGTGACGGAGCGTAGTCCTTCGAGGTAGCCGGGATTCGGCGGCACACAACCCATGTTGCCTACTACTGGCTCGACGATCACGCAGGCGATCTGGTCCTTGTACTTGGCGAACGCCTCTTCGAGCGCCTGCAAGTCGTTGTAGGGCAGCGCGAGGGTGAACTGCACGAACTCCTCGGGAACGCCGGCAGAACCGGGGATTCCCAGCGTGGCGACGCCTGAGCCGGCCTTCACCAGCAGGGCATCGCTGTGGCCGTGGTAGCAGCCCTCGAACTTCACGATGTACTTGCGCTTGGTGTAGGCGCGAGCCAGCCGAATGGCTGACATGGTGGCTTCGGTTCCGGAACTGACGAAGCGCACCTTTTCGACCGCCGGAAAAGCCTCGGTCACGAGCACTGCCAGATCGGCTTCGGTCGGCGTGGAAGCTCCAAAGCTGGTGCCTTTGCGGGCGGCATGAATGATGGCGTCGATCACGTCGGGCACGGAGTGGCCCAGAATGAGCGGTCCCCAGGAGCCGACGTAGTCGATGTAGCGGTTGCCGTCGGCGTCCCAAACGTAGGGACCTTCGCCGCGAACCAAGAAGGGCGGCTCTCCGCCGACCGAGCCGAAGGCGCGGACGGGCGAATTCACACCGCCGGGAATGAGTTGTTCGGCACGTTTTTGCAGCAAACGGGACTGGTCGAACTTCAGGGCCATGATGACAAGTTCCTATTGGGAAAGGAGTTCCGGGTTCGGGCCTGCTACCAGGGCGAACCTTGGAATATATCAGGCAGAGACGCTCCGACTTTGTGAGAGAAGTCACTCCGTCGCCACGATTCCGGCGCCAAGTACGCGGACCGTGACCTTCTTCGGTCGAGGGCGTCCAAATGGTTGTCCGGAAATGGAAGGTCGACCGAGCCCGCGGCGTCGGATTTCTAGCATCTGGCGACGCGGGCGGTCATCTAAGCAGTTGTATAATAGGCAGAAGCAGTTCTGGGCAGCGGCCGCGACTGCCTGACCTCCCAGCGAGTTAACACAACCACACATGTCGAGACCTACCAAGCTTATCGTCCTCGGTCTTTCCTTTCTGTTGGCTACGCTGGTCGTAGCGGGTGGATTAGGCGTAAAGGCCAGCACTAACAACAAAGAAGATTCGTACCGGCAGGTTGAGGTGTACAGCGAAGTGCTGTCGCGCATCCGGACCGAGTACGTGGAAGACCCCAACGTCTCGGCGGTGACCAGCGGCGCGCTGCACGGACTGTTGGAGTCGCTGGATGCCAACTCCAGCTACCTGGATCCAACTGAGTACAAAGACTACAAGCTGCGCAAGAACGAAGGCCAGGCCAGCATCGGTGCGACGCTCTCGAAGCGCTTTGGGTATGCGGCGGTGGTTTCGGTCATTCCCGGCGGACCGGCCGACAAGGCGGCGGTTGAGACTGGCGACATCATCGAGGCCATCGAGGGCAAGAGCACTCGCGAGATGTCCCTTGCCGAGATTGATGGGATTCTGGCTGGGCAGCCGGGCTCGGTGATCAACGTCTCGGTCGTGCGTCCGCGCAAGGCTGCTCCAGTGAAGACGCCGATTACTCGCGAGATCGTTTCGGAACCGGTGGTGAGCGGGAAGTCGCTGGAGGACGGCATTGCTTATATCCGAATCGAGGATTTCCCCAAGGGCCGGTCGCAAGAGGTTGCCGCGAAACTGAAGGAATTGCAGAACGCTGGGGCGAAGAAAGTGATTCTCGACCTGCGCAATTCCGGTAGCGGCGACGAGAATGAAGGCATCGCAACCGCGAACCTGTTCCTGAATCACGGAATGATTTCGTACCTGCAGGGGCAGACGTATCCGAAACAGGTGTTTAATGCTGACCCCACGAAAGCCGTTGCGCCCAGCATTCCGCTGGTGGTACTGGTGAATCGGGGAACAGCTGGACCGGCGGAGCTTGTGGCTGCCGCGATTATGGAGAATGCTCGCGGCGACGTGATTGGTGACAAGACTTTCGGTTCGGGATCGATCCAGAAGGTCATCGAAATGAAAGATGGCTCGGCTGTGATCCTGTCTGTCGCCAAGTACTATTCGCCATCGGGCAAGGCGCTGCAAGACACAGCGGTTACGCCGAACATTCTGGTGGCCGACAATGCCGATGATCTGCAGCTTCCGGATGAAGATGAGAATGCGCAGCCCGATGACAAGCAGCCGGAGAAAGATAAAAAGTCTGCTCCCGATGACCAGTTGAAGAAGGCGATCGATGTGCTGAAAAATCCGGCACAGAAGCCTGCATAAAAATTTTGATGTCAAAGATCGCAGGCCGCGGAGTTCAGCTCCGCGGCTTTCTTATTTGCCCAGCTCGCGGTTGAAGAAGTCGGCCATCATGCGATGCGCTTCTTTGGACTCTGGGAGATTCCATTCGTTCCAGTAGGCGTGCCAGAGGCCGTCAAACACCACTAACTGCGCGTTAACACCTGCGTTCACGAACGCACGGTGCAGGTTGACGGTGTTGCTAAGCAGAAGGTCGCGTCCGCTGGTGAGGAAGAGCGTCGGTGGGAAGCCTTTAAGGTCGGCGTAGATCGGCGACAACACGGGATCGGTCAGAGGGGTGGTGCCGCTGTAGCTGGTGTCGGGCTTGCCCGTCGGCGGGCTGAGCGGTCCAGATAAACCTCGGAGGGCGTACATCGCGCGCGAGTCGCCGAGCTTGCTGAAGTCTCCGCTGCCGGAGAAGATGCCCAGCGCGGCGGGAAACGGCAGGCCTTGCCTGCGTAACGCGGCCGCCACTTCGCCGGTAAGAATCGCGCCGGCCGAGGTACCGTAAATGCCGATGTGCTGCGGCTTGTAGGTCTTCAGCAGTTCCTTGTAAACCGCCACGGCTTCATTCAACGCGGTAGGAAACGGATTCTCGGGAGACAGCGAGTACAAGACCGCCACGACCTCGGTTTGCGTCAGATTCGCGATGGGGATTGTCTCAATCGTCGATCCCCAATCGGCGTTGAAGCCTCCTCCGTGCAGGTTGATCAGCACGCGGTTCTTCTTGTCGGGCGGAATCGTTAGCGGGGTGACAATTCGTACCGGCACCCCGGCGATCTTGTCTTCCGCGATGTTCACCGGATAGGTCTTGCGCATCTGCTCGCCACCCTTGACCTGCCAGTCCGTGGCCATGGCGCGGCGCTGGGCGAGCTCCTCGGGATTACTTGTGTCGGGCATCCCGGCGGCCACGACCTTTTGGGCTTCAGGACTCAGGGTGTCCGGTACGGGAACGACACGGGTGACGTGAGCGGTGCCCTGCGCGTCGATGAAGCTCGAGTCGGTTTGGGGAGGAGTGCACTTGCAGGCATTGTCCTGGGCAACGGTAGCGAGACTGCACAATAAAACGCAGCACAGGAACGCGACCTGAGTGACGAGCCTTCGTTGATCCATCGATTTCTCCTACTAAATGCAGAAGTGTAGCAGGGTACCGCCTCTCCTCTTGAATCTCTAGTTTGGTAGAGTGATGAGCGAAATGCATTCCACTGGGAGTGGAATTTATGCCCATGAAGAATCCCCCTCACCCCGGAGATTTCATTCGCACGGAAATTGTAGAACCTACCGGCTTGACGGTGACAGCGGCCGCGCAGGCGTTGCAGGTCTCGCGTCCCGCGCTGTCGAGCTTGTTGAACGGCAAAGCCGACCTTTCGGGCGAAATGGCGTTGCGGATCGAGAAGGCCTTTGGCGTCAGGATGGACACTCTGATGCGAATGCAGGCTTCTTACAACATCGCCCAGACCCGCAAGCTGGAGAGCAAGATCCGCGTGAGACGAGCGACACCTGCGGCTTAGCGATACCCACATATCTCAACGTCGGCGACATGTCGGCCACACTGCGAATTGCGATCTCTGAATATCGAGCACTGCGTCTTAGGCATGCAGTGTTTGGGTTCTCGATGCGGAGCTGGGCAGCATCTTTCTATAGCGAAGGAAGTAATAGACAGTAGCGGTCCAAGAAACGCCAACCATTAACACTGCAATCCACAATAGCCGCGCGGCCACTGGACGTTTGTCGAGAAACAGTACAACACATATGATGCCCAACCAAATAGTAACGTTTGCACAGAGTAGTACTGCAGCAGCAATGAAGAAGAGCCAGAATTCGAGTCGGTGGTTATTGTCTGCGAAAACAACCGATGAGCCGCCCATTACGGCGCCTAACAGAATCATCGAGACAACTCCAACGCATACTAGAAAGGCGGTTAACTGAAACACCCGCTGTGCCACAGGAGAAGCCAACCACATTGAGGCTTGAGATTTCATAGACACATCTTAATCATTGCAGCTCGATCAGCGAAGCCGCAGGAATACTGCTGCCAGAACTGACCCCAAAACAAACGAAAAGACCCACCCGCCAAAAGAAGCGGAGTGGGCCACCCTGCCGACCTTGTCTTTCTCTGTGTCCTCTGTGCCTCTGTGGTGCAATTATCGCTACGTATTGATAGGCATCCCGAATACAGCGTTCGACGCGTCGAACATCGCCTCTGACAATGTGGGATGCGCATGGATGACGTGGGCCAGCTCTTCCGCCGTGCACTCCATCTCCAGGGCCATCACTGACTCCGCGATCAATTCGGTAGC